>Ga0129308_1000815_pt1 | contig 40391 bp, 39 predicted proteins | sample L827metagenome_FD_94440 | JGI IMG/M metagenome (GOLD analysis project Ga0129308, IMG submission 94440) | Ring-tailed lemur group fecal microbial communities from Wisconsin, USA - L827 metagenome | ecosystem: Host-associated > Mammals > Digestive system > Large intestine > Fecal | place: USA... | reverse complement strand
GTCTCCGGGTCCACCAGAATCCAGTCGCTCTTGATGGATACCCGCAGCCGCCCCGCCTGGTCCCGCATCTCGTAGACCCGCTGCATATGGGCGCCCTTGGCGCCGTTTTCCCAAGTGGTGATGTCCATGACCTCCCGGTAGCGGGGGCAGTCGTGGATGCGCAGGGCCATGCGGGACAGGAGGAACACCTCCCGCATATCGTAGAGCTTTTCATAGGTCAGGCCCCGGGCGTCGTAGTCGTAGCCGGCGAAGGCCGCGGCCTTGCTCAGCAGGGCCGCCACCCGGACCCGTTTGTTCCGGTCACAGTCCGCAAACACAAATTCCTCTTGGCGGAAGTAGCCGTTTTCCATCAATTTTTGCTGAAAATCCTTCAACTTCAAGTTCCTTTCCGCAAAACCGCAGCACTTATTTTTCCCAATTATCACCTAAGATGATACCACGTTTGTGTACATTTCTCAAGCGACACTCATTGACTTTTTGTCCTCCTGTGATATGATGATACTATCAGATTTGATTAAAGGAGGATTCTTCCAATGGACAAGAAAGTTATTGCCACCACCAACGCTCCCGGCGCCATCGGCCCCTATTCTCAGGCTTGGGCTGTGGGCGATTTTGTGTTCGCCTCCGGCCAGATCCCCGTGAATCCCGCCACCGGCGAAATCCCCGCCGGCATCGCCGCCCAGACCGAGCAGAGCTGCAAGAACGTGGCCGCCATCATGGAGGCCGCCGGCGTCACCATGGACAACGTGGTCAAGACCACCTGCTTCCTGGCTGACATCGCCGACTTCACCGCCTTCAACGAGGTCTATGCCAAGTACTTCACCTCCAAGCCCGCCCGCTCCTGCGTGGCCGTGAAGGACCTGCCCAAGGGCGTCCTGTGCGAGGTCGAAGCCATCGCCGTGAAGTAAGAGAGCCTTACGAAAAAAGACTGGCCGTTTCCGGCCAGTCTTTTTTTATTTCCGCAGAAACACCAGGCCCAGGGTGCCGGGACCGCAGTGGCAGTAAATGGTGCAGCCGGCCTTGGCCTCCAAAATCTGGCCGAAGCGGCCGTCCTCCCGAAGAATATCCCGGGCGATGGAGGCCAGGCGGTCATCCTCGCAGGTATCCACCAGCCACATCCGGGTGGTGTCCACATTGCCGGCGTTTTGCAGCCGCTCCCGCACGTAGTCCGCCACCACCTTTTCCATGGAGCCCCGGTACTTTTTCACCACGGACAGCTTGCCGTCGATGACCTCCAGGCAGGGGTGGAGCTTCAGCAGGTTGGCCCCCAGGGCCGTGACGGCGGAGCAGCGTCCGCCCTTTTTCATGTAATCCAGCCGGTCCAGGACAAAGCTGGTCTCAATGCGGGAGACCATGTCCTCCGCCATGGCCAAAATCTCGCTGACGGATTTGCCGGCCTCCGCCGCCTCGGCGGCGGCCAGAACGATGAGCCCGTGGCCCACGGTCAGGTTGCCGGTGTCCACCACATACACCTCCGGCACCTCCTCCGCCGCCAGCTTCGCGTTCTGGCAGCAGCAGGAAAACCCGGAGCCGATGTTGAAGTGGATGACGGCGTCGTACTGCTCCATGGCATCGCGGAACACCGCCTCGTAGTCCGCCACGTTGACGGCGTTGGTGGTGGTGATGTCGCCGCCGGCGTCCACATGGGCCTTGATGTCCGCCGTGCGGATGTCGATGCCGTCCTGGTAGAGCCTGCCGCCCTTCACCACGCCCAGGGGCGTCACGGAAATATGATGCTGTTCCAGCACCCACGCCGGCAGGTCACAGGTACTGTCGGTGGTAATCTTGATCATGCTCTCTCCTCCGATGCAAGCCTTAAAATCGGTTTATTGTACCACAGTTTTTTCCCGATTTCCAGTCCCGGGAGAAAAATCACAGCCGGACCAGGTCAACTTCTCCCGCCGGCGGCAGCTCGTGGCTCACCAGCAGCACGGTCCGCCCCGCCGTACGGTCCAAAACGCACCGCCAGGCCCGGTCCCGGTTGTCTTCGTCCAGGCCGGTGAAGGGCTCGTCCAGGGCCAGAAGGTCGAAGGGCGCCAGCAGCGCCCGGGCCAGGGCCAGGCGGCGCTTCATGCCGCCGGAAAACTCCCGGACGGGCTTGCCCGCCGTGTCCCCCAGCCCCAGCTCCGCCAGCAGCCGCCCGGCGGCGGCCCCGTCCAGGGCGCCCCCCAGAACGAAGCGCAGGTTTCCCATGGCGTCCAGGTGCTCCAGCAGCCGGTCCTCCTGGAACACGGCGCTCCAGCGGCAATGCTCCGGCAGAATCACCGTGCCGCTGTCCGCCCGCTCCAGCCCCAGCAGGATGCGCAGCAGGGTGGTCTTTCCCCGGCCGGAGGGGGCCATGATGCAGGTGACGCGGCCGGCGGCGGCGGTGAAGCTGACGTTTTCCAGGACGGGCCTGCCGTCATAGGCCTTGCAGAGGTGTTCGATATGTACGTCCATCACAGCCCCGCCTTTCCCGCCAGCGCGTCCACCAGCGCCAAAAACAGCTTCTCAAACAGCACCGACACCGCCACGATGACCGCCGTCCAGGCAAAGAGGTCCGGGGTCTGGAAGTACACCTTGGCGGTGTACAGCCGCTCGCCGATGGTGCCGGCGGGCAGGCCGATGACCTCCGCCGCCGCGCCGGCCTTCCAGCAAAGGCCCAGGGCCAGGGACACGGCGGAGCGGAAATAGGGCAGCACGGCGGGCAGGTAGATGCCCGTCAGCCGCCGCCCCAGGGGGACGCGGAACACCCTCGCCATCTCCAGCAGTCTGCCGTCCGCCGCCGCGATGCCCGCCAGGACGTTCAGGTACACCGGGGGGAACACCATCAGGGCGGAGATGAACAGAGGCAGGGAGCGGCTGTCCAGCCACACCAGGGCCAGGATGATGAAGGACACCACCGGGACGGCCTTCACCGCCGCCGCCAGCGGGGCCAGCAGCTCCCGGACCAGGCGCCACCGGGCGGACAGGGCCGCCAGTGCCGCCGCCAGGGTGCAGCCCGCCAGAAAGCCGCCGAAAATATGGGCAATGGACCCTCCCACCGCCCGCCAGAAGGCGGCGGTGCGGGCCAGTTCCCCCAGCCGCACCGCGGCGGAGATGGGGGACGCCAGCAGCAGGTGGCCGTTGGGCCACAGGGCGGCAAACAGCATACTGGCCCCCTGCCACACCAGCAGCCAGAAGAGCACCGCCCAGGGACGTATGGAATTTTGGGCGGTGCTCTTTTTCATAGGCTGCTCCTTAACATTCAGGCGTTCTGGTCGTAGTAGAAATCATCCCCCGGCAGCTTGCCGCCCACGGAGGTGGGCTCCGCGTCAAAGAGGACCTGGAGATAGCCGGAGAGCTTGGCGCGCATCTCCTCCCCGGTGACGCAGACGATGTTGCAGTGGGGCAGGGCCTTTTCCGCCACGGCGGCGGCCTCCACGATACCGAACTCACTGATGAGCGCCGCGGCGTCGGCGGTGTTGCTGTTCACCCAGTCCACGGATTCCGCGTAGTTCTGGAGGAAGGTGGCCACAGCGGCGGGATGCTCCTCCACAAAGGACTTCCGGGCCACCACCACGCCGGTGATGAGGCCGGAGCCGTTGTCCAGGGCGTCCCACTCCGCCGTCAGGTCCAGGGCCACCCGCAGGTTCTCGATCTTGGTCTGGGCCACGGTGACGAAGGGCTGGGGCAGCAGGGCGATGGTGGCGGCGCCGGAGGCCAGGGCCGCCACGCACTCCGCGTGCTCGGATTTCCAGTCGATGGTCACATCGGTGTCCGGGTCGATGCCGTTTTCAGAGAGAAGGTAGCGCAGGGCGTACTCCGGGGTGCTGCCCTTGCCGGCGGCCACGACGGTCTTGCCCGCCAGGTCCGCCATGGAGTTCACGGCGTTGCCGTTCTCCACGATATAGAGAACGCCCAGGGTGTTGACGGCCAGGGTGATGATCTCCCCCTCCGTCTTGTTGTACAGCACGGAGGCCAGGTTGGCGGGGACGCAGGCCATGTCCAGTTCGCCCTTGATGAGGGAGGGCGTCACCTCGTCGGCGGCACCGGCCAGGGTGAATGCATACAGGGGGCCTTCCGCGGACTGGGGGTCATCGCTCATCAGCTTCACCATGCCCATGGCGGTGGGGCCCTTCAGGGCGGCGATGCGGGTGGTGACGGGCGCTTCAGCAGGGGCCTCCGGCGCCTCCTGGACAGGCGCTTGCTCCGCCTGCTTGCCGCAGGCGGCCAGGCTCAGCGCCAGGGTCAGCGCCAGCACGGCGCAGGCGGTTTTTTTCAGCAGTTTCATGTTTTGTTTCCTCTTTTCCCAATTTGTTCAGTTTCGCAGGGCGTCCTCCGGGGCGTACACCGTCTTGGCGGTGATGCCCGGCAGGCGGCCGATCTTCCCCGACAGGGCGGAAATGACGTCCGCCGGCGCGTCCATGGCCACGCTGATGATGTTGACGCCCCGCTGGTGGTAGGGTACGCCCATACGGCCGATGATATGCTTTCCGTACTGGTGCAGCAGCTCGTTCAGCGCCGCCACGGAAGTACCCTCCCGAACGATGATGGCCAGGACCGCCACTCGGGTCTCCATCCGTTCTCTCTCCCTTCCGCAAAAAAATCATCCCCTCCGCCGTCCGGCAGAGGGGATGACACAAAATACGCAGCATCCGCAGGCGCGGCCACACCGCGCCCGGTCTTCCTCATCTTTCGGCTGGGACGCATCCTCACCGGCAGAACGACAGAATGTATGGCATGGTCCGGCGGTCAGAGCATCACTTCCCGCGGACAGCCGTATAATACCACACTCCGGCGCCGCCGTCAACGGTCAGCAGCGGCCGAAGGTGTGGGTCAGGGTCTTGATCTCCCTGGCCAGGGCGGCACTGTCCCGGCCGGAGCGCATCCGCCAGCGCCAGTTGCCCTCCGCCACGCCGGGGACATTGATGCGGCTCTCGCTGCCAAGGCCCAGGTAATCCTGCATCTGGGCCACAAACAGCTCCGCCACGCTGCCCTGTCCGCACCGCAGCAGGGCTTTGCGCACATTCTCCGTTCCGGCGGCGCCCAGGTAGCCCTCGGCGTATGCCCGCTCCTCTTTCCCGGCGTGGGTGTACCAGCCCACGGCGGTGTCGTTGTCGTGGGTGCCGGTGTAGCAGATACAGTGGGCGGGGTAGTTGTGGGGAAGATATGCGTTGTCCGGCCCCGAGAAGGCAAACTCCAGCACCTTCATGCCCGGCAGGCCCGAGGCGTTGCGCAAATCGTGGACGGCGTCCGTCAGGATGCCCAGGTCCTCGGCGATGAAGGTGAGCTGGGGGAACCAGGAGGTCAGGACCCCCAGCAGGTCCATGCCCGGTCCCTTCTCCCACCGGCCGGTCTTGGCGGTCTCGGACTCCGCCGGCACGGCCCAGTAGCTCTCCAGGCCCCGGAAGTGGTCGATACGGATGGCGTCAAACAGCTTGCCGGCGCCCTCCACCCGGCGGATCCACCAGCCGAAGCCGTCCCGCTTCATGGCGGCCCAGTCGTACAGGGGATTGCCCCACAGCTGGCCGTCCTCGGAGAAATAGTCCGGCGGCACGCCGGCCACCTTGCTGGGTGTTCCGTCCCCGTCCAGCAGGAACTGCTCCCGCTCCGCCCAGACGTCGGCGCTGTCCAGAGACACGTAAATGGGCAGGTCGCCGATGATGCGGATGCCCAGGCCGTTGACGTAGGCCTTCAGCTCCGCCCACTGGGCGAAAAACACCTGCTGCACCCAGGCGTGGAAGGCCACATCCTCCGCCAGCGTCACCCGCCAGCGCTCCAGGGCGGCGCTCTCGTGGCGGCGCAGGGCCTCCTCCGGCCAGTCATACCAGGCCCTCTCGCCGAAATGGCGCTTCAATGCCCGATACAGCGCGTATTCTCTCACCCATGGATTCCGCTCTGTAAAGTCCCGGACCGTCTGGGCCCGGGCGCCGTCCAGGCGGGAAAAGGCCTTGCGCAGCAGCATTTCCCGGCTTTGGCGCAGGGCGGCGTAGTCCACCCGGTCCTCCTCCGGCAGCTCCGCCGCCTTCAGCTCCGCCGCCGTCAGCAGGCCCTGGGCCGCCAGGGCCGCCGGGTCAATGAACAGCGGATTACCCGCGAAGGTGGACACGCTGGTATAGGGGGACTCTCCCCCGCCGGTGGGCCCCACCGGCAAGATCTGCCACCAGCGCTGCCCGGCGGCGTGGAGAAAGTCCGCGAAGGCCCGGGCTTCCGCGCCCAGGGTGCCGACGCCGTAAGGCCCCGGCAGGGAAAAGATCGGCAGCAAAATGCCGGCGGAACGTTCCATGGACAAAACCTCTTTCATTTCCAAAAGTTGACGGTATTATTGTATGTATCCGGCGGCAAACTGTCAAGCTGCTTTTGTTTCGTCAAATTTCTCTGCAAAAATTTAGCCATAGTGCACAATCACTAAACAAAAAGCACTCCCGCGAACGGATGTTCACGGGAGTGCTCGCTTTCACTTCATCAGCTCGTACATGACGGCCTTGATGGTGTGCATCCGGTTTTCCGCCTCGTCAAAGACGATGGACTGGGGACTTTCGAACACCTCGTCGGTGACCTCCATGGCATCCCGGCCGAACTTTTCGCCCATCTCCTTGCCCACCTTGGTCTTGTGGTCGTGGTAGGCGGGCAGGCAGTGCATGAAGCGGCACTGGGGGCCGGCGTTGTCCATGAGGGCCTTCGTCACCTGGTAGGGACCCAGAGCCGCGATGCGCTCCGCCCAGACCTCCACCGGCTCGCCCATGGACACCCACACGTCGGTGTACAGCACATCGGCGTTCTTCGTGGCCTCCATGGGGTCCTCGATGAACTCCAGCACGGCGCCGGTCCCGGCGGCGATGGCCTGGCAGGTGTCGATGAGCGCCTGGTCGGGCATGTAGGCCTTGGGGGCGCAGGCCACAAAGTGCATGCCCATCTTGGCGCAGCCCACCATGAGGCTGTTGCCCATGTTGTACCGGGCGTCGCCCAGGTACACCAGCTTCACGCCCCGGAGCTTTCCGAAGTGCTCCTGGATGGTCAGAAAGTCCGCCAGGATCTGGGTGGGATGGAACTCGTTGGTCAGGCCGTTGAACACGGGAACGCCGGCGTACTTCGCCAGCTCCTCCACCAGCTCCTGGCCGAATCCCCGGTACTCGATGCCGTCAAACATCCGGCCCAGCACCCGGGCAGTGTCGGCGATGGATTCCTTCACGCCGATCTGGCTGCCGGTGGGACCCAGGTAGGTGGAGCCCATGCCCAGGTCCTGGGCGGCCACCTCGAAGGAGCAGCGGGTGCGGGTGGAGGTCTTCTCGAAAATGAGGGCCACGTTTTTGCCCTCCAGGTAGCGGTGGGGGATGCCGGCCTTCTTCTTGGCCTTCAGGTCGGCGGCGGTGTCCAGGAACTGCTGGATCTCAGCGGGGGTGAAATCCAGGAGCTTTAAAAAATGGGTGTGGTTTTCCATTGGCATGTCCTCACTTACAACGGTTTTTGTCCAGTCCCACTGTGGAAATCCCGCAGCTGCGGAGCACAATTCTCACAATTCTCACGATTCTCACAATTGTGACTGTTATAGTAATAGTTACAGTAATAGTTATAGGAAATGTAAATGCTAAAGTCAATGCAATTGTTACAGCGCGCTTCGGCGCCCGCCGGTGCGGCGCGGTTCAAAAAAATCAGCTCAAAGCCTTTTTCATGATGGCCAGACCCTGGTCCATTTCCTCCTTGGTGATGACCAGCGGCGGCAGCAGCCGCATACCGGGGCCGGCGGTGAGGACCAGCAGGCCGTTTTCAATGAGCTTGGCGGCGATGTCGCCCTTGTTGTAGCCCTCCTTGACCTCAATGCCGATCATGAGGCCCAGACCCCGGGTCTTGCCGAAGCAGGGCAGGTCCAGCGCCTCAATACTCTCCCGCAGGTAGGCGCCCTTGGCCTTGACCTCCTCCAAAAATGCGTCCGTCAGCGTCTCCTGGACCACCAGGCCCGCGGCGGCGCAGATGGGGTTTGCGCCGAATGTCGTGGCGTGGGTGCCGGGTCCCAGGACATTGCGGCACTTTTCGCTGGCCAGAATGCCGCTCATGGGCAGGCCGCCGGCGATGCCCTTGGCGAAGGACACCACATCCGGCAGCACGCCGTACTGCTGGAAGGCAAACAGGGAGCCGGTGCGGCCCACGCCGGTCTGGACCTCGTCCACCAGCAGCAGCCAGTCCCGCTGGGCGCACAGCTTGGCCACGGCCTGGACGTATTCCTTGTCCAGGGGCAGCACGCCGCCCTCGCCCTGGACCAGCTCCACCATGACGGCGCAGACATCATCGCCCGCGGCCGCCTCCAGGGAGGCAAGGTCGTTGGCGTCGGCGTAGCGGAAGCCCTCGGTGAAGGGGAAGAAGTAGTTGTGGAACACCTCCTGGCCGGTGGCCATGAGGGTGGTGATGGTGCGACCGTGGAAGGAGTTGTTCAGGGTGATGATGGCGGCGCGGCCCTTGCCGTACTTGTCAAAGCTGTACTTTCTCGCCAGCTTGATCATGCCCTCGTTGGCCTCGCCGCCGCCGTTGGCGAAGAACACGCAGTTCTCGCCGGTGCGCTCACACAGGGTCTTGGCCAGAAGGGCGGGCGGCTCCGTGTAAAACAGGTTGGACACGTGGCTGAGCTTCTTGGCCTGGGCCGCCACGGCGTCCGCCCAGGGCTGGCAGCCGTAGCCCAGGTCCGTGACGCCGATGCCGCTGGTGAAGTCGATGTACTCGTTGCCCTCGGGGTCGTACAGCCGGGCGCCCTGGCCGTGGTCGATGGCCACGGGGAAGCGGCCGTAGGTATTCATAATGTACCGGCCCGTCAGGGCCTTCAATTCCTGGGAAGTCATATGGATTCAGTCCTCTCTTTTCAGCATGGTGCCGATGCCTTCGTCCGACAGCAGCTCAATCAAAATGGAGTGGGGGATGCGGCCGTCCAGAATGTGGACCCGCTCCACGCCGCCGGAGATGGCGTCCACGCAGCACTGCATCTTGGGGATCATGCCGCCGGAGATGACCCCCTGGGCCACCAGCTCCGGCACCTCGTAGGTGTGAAGCACGTGGATGAGGGTGTCCTCGTCGTGGGGGTCCCGCAGAAGGCCCCGGACATCCGTCAGCAAAATGAGCTTTTCCGCGTGGAGGGCCTCCGCCAGCTTGGCGGCGGCGGTATCGGCGTTGATGTTATAGGCGGTGTCGGCGTCCATGCCCTGGGCCACGGTGGAGACCACGGGGATGTAGCCGGTCATGAGGGCGTTTTCCACCGGCTCGGGGTTCACGCCGGTGATCTTGCCCACCAGGCCGTATTTTTCGTCCAGGCACTCCGCCTGGAACAGCTGGCCGTCCATGCCGCACAGGCCGATGGCCTGGCCTCCCAGCCGGTTCAGCTGGGCCACCAGGTTTTTGTTCACCTTGCCGCACAGGATGGACTGGACGATGTCCATGGTGGTCTCGTCCGTATAGCGCAGGCCGTCCACGAATTTGGACTCGTGGCCGATCTTTTTCAGCATGTCGCTGATCTCCGGGCCGCCGCCGTGGACCACCACCACCCGGATGCCCACCAGGCTCAGCAGGATGATGTCGCTCATGACGGCCTTGCGCAGCTCCTCGGAGATCATGGCGTTGCCGCCGTATTTCACCACGATGGTCTTGCCGGTGAATTTTTGGATATAGGGCAGGGCCTCCACCAGAGTTTTGGCCTGCTGGGCATGAGATGCCATTGGGATCGCTCCTTTTTTGTTGAGTCGCCCCCTCAACACGCAGGGGGCAATGCACCCCCCATTCTTTTTCGTCTTGGCGAAAAAGAATGCGCCGTGCACGGTGGAAGAAAAAGCCGTTTCGTCCAAACTTGCCCGTCCGGGCAAGTTTGGGGATGCGGACGGTTGTTGGCCACGACTGGATAAAACCCGCCAGGTCTCATCCGAGTGCGCTGAAACGCTCTTATCGAATTGCGCTTATGCCGCAAGCTGTGACGCTTCCGCAAATTCGGGGGTACTTAGCGAAGCGCTCCACTTTGAGCCCCGCTGCCGCTCCGCCGGGGATGGATTCCAAAGGAAGGGGCCGCAGCCCCTTCCTTCTGGTCGTTTAGGAAAGGGGTCCAGGGGGAAACCCAGCCGAAAGGGTTTCCCCCTGGCCTCTCTTTGGAGGCGACCCGGAAGGTGAATTGCCCCAAAGGGGCAAGAGAAGCCCCTCTGGAGGGTTTCTCTCGGCGAGAGAAATGGGTCGCATACGCTCAGGTCCGGTAGTCTCCGTTGATCTTAATGTAATCGTACGTAATATCGCAGCCCCAGCAGGTGCACGCGGCATTCCCCTCACCCATGGTGATGAGGATCTCCACATCGTGCTCCGTCAGGATCTTCTTGGCCAGCGCCTCGTCAAAGTCCAGTCCCCGGCCCTTTTCGCACACGGCGACGTCCCCGGCGGCGGAGGCGAAGTGCACATCCACCTGCTCCGGGTCGAAGTCGACGCCGGAATAGCCCATGGCGCACAGCACCCGGCCCCAGTTGGCGTCGGCGCCGAAGATGGCGGCCTTGGTGAGGGTGGAGGAGATGACGGACTTGGCCACGGTCTCGGCGGCGGCCTCGTCGGCGGCGCCGGAGACGGTACAGGTGATGAGGTGCTTGGCGCCCTCGCCGTCGGCGGCCATCTTCTGGGCCAGGGCGGTGCACAGGGTCCGGAGAGCCTCCAGGAAGGCGTCGTAATCCGCGCCCTTGGCGGTGATGGGCTCATTGCCCGCCAGGCCGTTGGCCAGGACGCAGCAGGTGTCGTTGGTGGAGGTGTCGCCGTCCACGCTGATGCGGTTGAAGGTGACGCCCACGGTCTCCAGCAGGGCGGTCTTGATCATCTCCGGGGAGATGGCGCAGTCGGTGGTCAGGAAGCACAGCATGGTGCCCATGTTGGGGTGGATCATGCCGGAACCCTTGGCGATGCCGCCCATGCGGACAGTCTTTCCGCCCACAGTGGTCTCCACAGCCACTTCCTTTTTCTCGGTGTCGGTGGTCATAATGGCGTGGGCCGCGGCGTCGCTGGCCTCGTTGGAGCGCTCCAGAGCGGCGTACAGCGCCGGCACGCCCTCCTCGATGACCTGGACGTTGAGGGTCTGGCCGATGACGCCGGTGGAGGACACCACGATGTCCTCCGGCTTGCAGCCGATGGCCTTGGCTGCCGCGGCGCACATTTTTTCCGCGTTCTCCTCCCCGTGGGGGGCGCAGGCGTTGGCGTTGCCGCTGTTGGCGATGATGGCCCGGGCATGGCCGTCGGCCAGGTGGGCCTTGTCCACGTGGATGGGCGCGGCCTTCACCACGTTTTTCGTGAATACCGCCGCCGCGGCGCAGTCCACATCGGACACGATGAGGGCCACATCCTTTTTCCAGGCGGCGTGGGTCTTGACACCCACGTGGATGCCGGCGGCCCGGAAGCCCTGAGCGGCGCAGACGCCGCCTTCAATAAAGTTCAGCATAATGATTACCTCGTTTTTTTCACAGGTTCAGGCCCGTTGTTTCCTCAAAGCCCAGCATCAGATTCATATTTTGTACGGCGGCGCCAGAGGCACCCTTGCCCAGGTTGTCAAACAGCGCCGTAATGGTAAACTGCTCGTCATTGCCCGCCGCATACAGCACCAGGGTATCCTTCCCCGCCTGGGCGTTGGCGTACAGCTTGGCGGTGTCCGTGGTGTCCGCCACCCGGACCATGGTCTGGCCGCCGTAGTAGTCCGCCAGCTTTTGCCGGACCTCCTCCAGGGAAGCGGCGCCCTGTATCTGGCTCATATGGAAGGGCACGGTGGTGGCCATTCCCTTGTAGTAGTCATCCACGATGGGCGTAAAGACGGGCCGGTGGGTCAGTCCGCAGATTGTCTGCATCTCCGGCAGGTGCTTGTGGCCCTGACCCATGCCGTAGGGGCAGGGGGCAAACAGCTCTGCGCCCTTGTCCGCCGCCTCATACTGGACGATCATTTTCTTGCCGCCGCCGGAATAGCCGGTGAGGGAAAAGGCGGACAGGCAGGTGTCTTTGGGCAGGAGTCCCATGGCCGCCAGGGGATACACCACGCTGATGAAGCCTGTGGCGTGGCAGCCGGGGTTGGCCACGCGGCCGGCGTGGCGGATAGCCTCTCTCTGGCTTGGTCCCAGCTCCGGGAAGCCGTACACCCAGCCCGGGGCCACCCGGTGGGCGGTGGAGGCGTCGATGATGCGGGTGGCGGGATTTTCCACCAGGGCCGCCGCCTCCACGGCCGCCGCGTCCGGCAGGCACAAAAACACGATGTCCGCCGCGTCCATGAGCTTTTTCCGCGCCGCGGGGTCTTTTCGCTTGTCCTCGTCGATGAGCAGCAGGTCGATGTCCCTCCGGGCCGCCAGGCGGTCATAGATCTGGAGGCCGGTGGTGCCCTCCTTGCCGTCGATGTATACCTTGGGTGTCATGGCGTCTCCTTCCGCGTCTACCGCAGACGCGGGGCGAAGGAAGCCTCCGTCCCGCAGCCGCGTTTTTTCGTTTTCGTAAAGTGGGCTCTTACAGCTTGCCCTGCTCCCGCAGCGCCAGCACCGTGTCAGGCAGGCCCCAGAGGTTGATGAAGCCAGTGGCGTTGGTCTGGTCGTAGCTGCTCTCGTTGAAGGTCACCAGCTCCTCGGAGTACAGGCTGCAGGGAGAGGTGATGGAAGCGGTGATCATGTTGCCCTTGTACAGCTTCAGCTTCACGCTGCCGGTGACGTTCTCCTGGGTCTTGTCGGCGAAGGCGCTGAGGGCCTCCCGCAGGGGGGTGAACCACTTGCCGTTGTACACCAGGTCGGCGAAGTCCACGGCCAGCTTGCTCTTCATGTGGGCGGTGTCCTTGTCGATGGTGATCATCTCCAGGCACTGGTGGGCCTTGTAGAGGATGGTGCCGCCGGGAGTCTCATACACGCCCCGGTCCTTCATGCCCACCAGCCGGTTCTCCACGATGTCCAGCAATCCGATGCCGTTCTCGCCGCCCAGCTTGTTCAGCTTGCGGATGATGTCGCTGGCCTTCATCTTCTCGCCGTCCACGGCCACGGGCACGCCCTTTTCAAAGTCGATGGTCACGTAAGTAGGCGCGTCGGGGGCGGTGATGGGGCTGACGCCCATCTCCAGGAAGCCGGGCTTTTCATACTGGGGCTCATTGGCGGGGTCCTCCAGGTCCAGGCCCTCGTGGCTCAGGTGCCACAGGTTCTTGTCCTTGGAGTAGTTGGTCTCCCGGCTGATCTTCAGGGGCACATTGTGGGCCTCGGCGTAATCGATCTCCTCGTCCCGGCCCTTGATGTCCCACTCCCGCCAGGGGGCGATGATGGTCATGTCGGGGGCAAAGCGCTTGATGGCCAGCTCGAACCGGACCTGGTCGTTGCCCTTGCCGGTGCAGCCGTGGGCGATGGCGTCGGCGCCCTCGGCCTTGGCGATCTCCACCAGCTTCTTGGCGATGACGGGCCGGGCAAAGGCGGTGCCCAGCAGATACTGCTCGTAGCTGGCGCCCATCTTCATGGATGGGATGATGACCTCGTCCACCATCTCGTCGGTGAGGTCGGCGATGTACAGCTTGCTGGCGCCGGTCTTAATGGCCTTTTCCTCCAGGCCGTCCAGCTCGTCGTTCTGGCCCACGTCACCGGCCACGGCGATGATTTCGGGGTTGTTGTAGTTCTCCTTCAGCCAGGGGATGATGATGGATGTATCCAGTCCGCCGGAATAGGCGAGGACGATTTTCTTGATGTCTTTCTTGTCTTTTTTCATGACGGTTTCCTCCCGTGTCTCTTGTTTGATGATGGTTGAATTATACGCTTATAGTGAATATTTATTCAAGTGTCATGTTGCACAACATTTTTTTCTTTTCTTGTTAGCTTTTTCATATTCTGCCATATTATGGGCTGATATTGAGCCCTTCCGCCCCCCACGGCCCGCCCCGGCCCTCCCCCGGCGGGCAGGCCGCCCCTCCTATACAGCAATATGCATATAAAAATGCATAAACCGTTTCCGGAGACTTCCGGCGGACGCCTGCTCCGGCACAGGCGCGGCGCCCGCTTTTTCACCCGGCAGCTTTCCTGTATACAATCTGCAAATTTCATTTTTTCTTGTACATCACGGAAAAATTATCAAATTTCTCAGTTTTATCTGGACATTTCAATTTTCAAGTGCTATATTAAGCATCGAAATCATTGTATACAATTAACCTATATTTGTGTACAATTTTTTGCCTGATTTTTTCATACGGAAGGAGTGAGCCTGTGGACATCCGAAGGGAACTGCCGGAGGACGCCGCCCTCCCCATGGCGGAGTGGTCCGCCGCTGAAGCCGCCCTGCCCAAGAGCGAGCAGGTCTTCCGCCGCATCAAGTACCTCATCATGCACCATGTGCTCAAGCCCGGCCAGAAGATCCCGGAGGACGAGCTGGCGGGGATGCTCCAGACCAGCCGCACCCCCGTGCGGGAGGCGCTGCGCAAGCTCAGCGGCGAGGGGTTGGTGACCATCTACCCCAAGCGATACGCCGAGGTCACCTACTTCACGCCGGAGATGGCCAGGAGCCTGGGCGCCGTCCGCATGTCCCAGGACGTTCTCTCCGGCCGCCTGGCCATTTACCACGGCAGCGACGCGGACTTTGCCCGCCTGCGGCAGCTGGCGGAGGCCTGCGAGACCGCCGCCGCTGCCGGGGACCTGTACGGCCGCATCACCGCCGACCGGGATTTCCACCTGCGCATCACGGAGCTGGGGCAAAACGAGCTTTTGCTGCGATACCAGCGGGAGGTCTACCTGCGCATCCACCTGCTCCAGCTGCAATACGTCTCTCTGGAGGATGACACGGGCGGCCGCGCCGCCTGCCACAGCGCCCTGGTGGACGCCCTGTGCCGCCGGGACGAGGCCGCCTACACCCGCGCCATCTGCCGCCGGTGCCAGGAGATGTACGGTCTGGAGCCCCAGATCGTGTCGCTTTACACCCGTTGACCGCAAAGGGCCGGAGGGCCCTTGGAATACATTATATAAATTGTGTTTTTGGAGGCCGCACATGTCTGAAATGAATCTTCTGTTTCTTCAGCAGATCGCAAAAATGTTTTTGATGCTGCTGTTGGGCTTCACCGCCGTGAAGGTGAAGCTCATGCCCGCCAGCGCCGGCAAGGGCCTGTCCCAGGTCATCGTGGGCGTCATCCGTCCCTGCGCCATCATTTACGCCTTCCAGGTGGACTTCACCCGGGAGCGGCTGTTGGGCCTGCTGCTGGCAATTTTCGGCGCGGCGCTGTCCCATGTGGTGCTTATTTTCATCACCTGGCTGCTGGGGGACAAGGCCCTGCACATGAGCCCCGTGGAGCGGGCCTCCATGATCTACTCCAACAGCGGCAACCTGCTCATGCCCCTCATCGCCTTCACCATGGGCCAGGAGTGGCTGTTTTACACCTGCGCCTACATGGGCGCTTTGCAGGTGTTCGTGTGGACCCACGGCAAGAGCCTCATCTGCGAGGAGCCCCAGATCGACTGGAAGAAGGCCCTGGGCAACATCAACATCATCGCCATGGCGGTGGGCTTCCTCCTGTTCTGCGCCCGCATCCGCTTCCCCGGCGTGCTGGGCCAGGCGGTACAGAGCGTGGGCAATGCCCTGGGCTCCACCAGCATGCTGTCCATCGGCATCTCCTTCGCCACCATTGCCCACCTGGACCTGAAGAAGATGTCCCGGGTGCTGGTGGTCACGCTGAACCGCCTCATCGTCTATCCCCTCATCATGCTGGCCATTTTCCTGCTGCTGCGGCTGAACACCCTGCTGCCCGGTGCCCAGCAGATCGTCATGATCACCCTGCTGGGAGCCGGCGCCCCCACCGGCGTGGTCATCACCCAGATCGCCCAGCTGTACGACAAGGAGGCGGACCACGCCAGCCTCATCGGCGTGTTCACCATGCTGTGCAGCATCGTCACCATGCCGGCCCTCATCTGGGTCTACGAAACTGTCACCGCTTTGGTATGAACGCAAAAAAGAGACGCGCTGCTTCGGCAGCGCGTCTCTTTTTGCATTTACACCATTTTCTCCGGGCGGACGGTCTCGTCAAACTCCTCCGCCGTCAGAAGTCCCAGGGCCAGGACGGCTTCTTTCAACGTGGTGCCGTCGTGGAGGGCCTTTTTGGCGCACTTGGCGGCGGCCTCGTAGCCGATTTTGGGTGTCAGGCAGGTCACCAGCATCAGTGAGTTGTGGAGGTTATACTCCATCCGCTCCACGTTGGGGGTGATGCCCTCTACGCAGTGGACCCGGAAGGAGTCGCACACATCCGCCAGCAGCCGGGCGGACAGCAGGAAGTTGTAGGCGGATACCGGCAAAAACACGTTCAGCTGGAAATTGCCCTGGCTGGCGGCCATGCCGATGGCGGCGTCGTTGCCCATGACCTGGACGGCCACCATGGTGACGGCCTCGCACTGGGTGGGGTTCACCTTGCCGGGCATGATGGAGCTGCCGGGCTCGTTTTCCGGGATGTGGAGCTCGCCCATGCCGCAGCGGGGGCCGCTGGCCTCGAAGCGGATGTCGTTGGCGATCTTCATGAGGTTGGCGGCCAGGGCCTTCAGGGCGCCGTGGGCAAACACCAGGGCGTCCTTGCTGGTGAGGGCGTGGAACTTGTTCTCGTCAGGCCGGAACTCCAGCCCCGTCAGCTGCCGCAGATACCCGCACACCATCTCGTCATAGCCCTTGGGGGCGTTGAGGCCGGTGCCCACGGCGGTGCCGCCGATGGCCAGACGGCACAGCTCCGTCTGGGCCAGCCGCAGCATCCGGCAGGGGGCCGCCACCAGCTCCCGCCAGCCGGAGACCTCCTGGGAAAAGCGCAGGGGCGTGGCGTCCTGCAAATGGGTGCGGCCGATGCGGATGAGGTCGGGATACGCCGCCTCCAGACTGGCAAAAGCCGCCTCCAGCCGCTCCGCCGCCGGCAGCACCTGCTCCGCCACGCTGAGAGCCGCCGCGATGTGCAGGGCGGAGGGGAACGTGTCGTTGGAGGACTGGGAGGCGTTCACATGGTCGTTGGGATGCAGGGGGACCCCCTGCTCCGCCGCCAGGTGGGCAATGACCTCGTTGACGTTCATGTTGGTCTGGGTGCCGCTGCCGGTCTGCCACACCACCAGGGGGAACTCCTCGTCCCACTTGCCGGCGCGAATGTCCCGGCAGGCGGCGGTGATGGCGTCCGCCTGCTGGGCCGTCAGCTTGCCCACGTCGGCGTTGGCCCTGGCGCAGGCCTCCTTCAAATAGGCGAAGGCGGTGATGATCTCCTTAGGCTGGCGCTGGCCGCCGATTTTGAAATTCTCCAGGCTCCGCTGGGTCTGGGCGCCCCAGTGGTGGTCCGCCGGGACGGCGATCTCGCCCATGGTGTCGTGTTCGATGCGGGTATTCATCAGTTGAACCTCCCATTGCTGTTTTTTCATGGTGCCATTATAGCGGACGGCACCGGCAAGTGCAAACCTTTTCTCCCATTTTTCCGCCGCGGCTTTTCCGTTGCCGGAAGGGCGGCGGTGTGGTACAATTTCATTGACCGGCGGAGGAACTTTTTTCCGTCTCCGCCGTCTGAACTGCCAAAACCTTCCGTGGAAAGGATGACCGTTATGAAAAAATTCTGCGCGCTGCTTTTATCCCTGGCGCTGGCCGCCGCCCTGGCCCTGCCCGCCGCCGCCCAGGAGGTGCCCGTATCCGGCGCCAAGGCCGTCACCATGGTGCCTCTGCGGGCCGTGGCGGAGGCCCTGGGCTACACCGTGGCCTGGGACGGCTCCCTGCCCGGCGCCCGGCTGACGCTGGGCGACCGGGAGGCCGTTCTGGTGCTGGGCAGGGGCTATGCCACCCTCCTGGACCATGGAGCCGGCGGCGACCCCGTCATGGGGACCTCCCTGCCTTTGGACACCGCCCCCGCCATGCTGGAAAAGGGCGTCATGTATGTCCCGGCGGATTTCTTCAACGACCTGACGGGCCAGACCTGCGTCACCGTCTCCGGCGGGACCATCTCCGTGGAGATCAATACCACTCCCGCCGGCGGCACCGCCCAGCTGCCCAACCCCCAGCACCAGCACAACACCGTGGAAGCCCTGGAGGCCGCCGTGGGCTTCCCGGTGCCGGTGCCCGCGGCGCCGGCAGGCTTCGCCTTCACCCTCATTCAGGACATCGGCGGCACCCTGGCGGAGCTGCGCTGGAGCGACGAGGTCCAGGAGCTGACCTACCGGGTCAGCCGGGGCGGCAGCGACAACAGCGGCGACTACACCGTCTATCCCGCCAGCGGCACCCTGACGGTGAAAGACGCCTCCGTCCAGTGGCGGGGCGATGAGGGCGGTATCCGGGTGGCCCTGTGGACCCGGGACGGCTTCTCCTTCTCCCTCCGCGCCTCCGACGGCCTGACGGAGCGCCAGGTGCAGCAGATGGCGGAAAGCGTGCTGTGACAAGAAAAGGAGGCGGACCGGATGTCCGCCTCCTTTTATGTTATGTATCAGGCCGTGATGTGCTTGAAGTTGCCCAGGGTCTCGTTCACCTCTGACACCCAGGCGAAGGTGCCGGGGAACTGGCGGAGGATCTCCTGGAAGCGGACGATCTGGTGGCGGTTCACCACGCAGATCAAAAAGTCCCGCGGCTCCGTGGAGTACATGCCCCGGGCGGGCAGCACCGTGACGCCGTGGCCCAGCTCCTCCATGAGCCGGGCGGACAGGGCGGAGGCCTCCTTTGTGACCACCTCGAATTTCAGCGCCCGCTTGCCGCCCTTGAGGATGCTGTCGCTGATGCGGGAGCTGAGGTAGCAGTAGGCCAGGCACAGGATCACCGGCTCGAACTTGCAGCCATAGACGAAGAAGGACAGCACCGCCACAGAGGCGTTCAGGCTGAAGATAACCCACACCAGGCTGGCCTCCGGGTGCTTTTTCCGCACCCAGGCGGCCACGATGTCCGTGCCGCCGGTGGAGCCGTTCTGCCGGATGGTGAAGCCGTACACCGCGCCGCTGACCACACCGGCGGCCACGGGCCCCAGAATGGCGGAGTTGCCGTTGTCCGTGTGGTAGGCGATGGCGCTGAGGTCCACCCGGTTCAGCGTCAACGTCACGGCGGAAAACACCAGCACGAAGGCCAGGTTCTTCAGGGCGAAGTCCCGGTCCACGTGCCGCCACGCCAGGAAAATCAGCGGCAGGTTGATGAGCAGGGACATGTAGCCGATGCTCACGTGGAACAAATACTGGATCATGGTGGCAAGGCCGTTGATGCCTGCCGGCGCGAAGGCGTTGGGGAACACGAATACCTCGTAGCTCAGCCCCATGACCACCGCCAGCGCCATGACGGTGCCGTAACTTTTCACTGTCTTCCAAGCGTTTCCGCCCATATGCCGCATCCTCCCCAACCGGTCACCCGGCCTGTTTTCCAAGGGGGAGTATACGCCCCTCTTTTCCGTTTTGCAAGCATTCTTGCAAATTTTTCCTCATTTTGCAAGAATTATTTCTTTTCATGCAAATTCCCTGCTTTCGACGGCAAAACCGCTCCCCTTTGCCCCATTCGCTGACGGAAGCGCCGCCCTGTCCGTCACAGAAAAACAATTTAAATGGAAAAAGAGGTTGAATCCCCGTGTCCGGCATAGTACAATGAAACCATATCCCATATATTTGCCGCTTTAAAGGAACACAGTCCCCTTGCCTGTCCCGGCGCGGCGGACGTTTTCGCCGCATCACGATCTCAGGAGGACCTTTTTCATGCATGTCATCGTAGAATTGATCTCCGCCGTCTGCGGATTTTTGTGGGGCGACCTCATCACGCTGCCCCTGCCCGGCGGCGGGAGCGTGGGCCTTTCCCTGCTGGTGCTGCTGCTTATCCCCACCGGCATCTATTTCACGTTCCGCACCCGCTTTCTGCCCCTCCGGCTGTTTCCCGAAATGCTGCGGGTGACGGCGGAAAAGCGCGGCGGAAACGGCAGCGCCATCTCCGGCTGGCAGGCCCTCATCATCTCCACCGCCACCCGGGTGGGTATGGGCAACCTCATCGGCGTGGTGGCGGCCATTTCCGCCGGCGGCGCCGGGGCGGTGTTCTGGATGTGGCTGTCCGCCCTCATCGGCTCCTCCACCGCCTTCATTGAGGCCACGCTGGCGCAGCTCCACAAAAAGCCGGACCCCCTCTACGGCGGCTACCGGGGCGGCCCCGCCTACTACATCCACGACTACTTCGCCGCCAAACGGAAAGATACTTCCCGCCGCAGCGTCACCGCCGTGCTGTTCGCCCTGTCGGGCCTCATCTGCTGGTGCGGCATCAGCCAGGTCATCAGCAACTCCGTCACCTCCGCCTTTGAAAACGCCTTCCGCATCCCGCCCATTTACACCACGGTGGTGCTGGTGGCGCTGGCGGCCGTCATCGTCCTGCGGAAAAACGCCACCGTGAAGGTGCTGGACGTGCTGGTGCCCATCATGGCCGGATGCTACTTCCTCATGACCGTCGTGCTCATCGTGAAAAACGCGGCGCTGCTGCCGGCGGTCTTTCAGCGGATCTTCCAGGAGGCCTTCGGCCTGCGGCAGGCGGTGGCCGGCGGCTTCGGCGCCGTGCTGATGAACGGCGTGAAGCGGGGCCTGTTCTCTAACGAGGCCGGCTCCGGCTCCGCTCCCTGCGCCGCCGCGGCGGCGGAGGTGAGCCACCCCGCCAAATCCGGCCTGCTCCAGGCCTTCGGCGTGTTTATCGACACCATTGTCATTTGCAGCTGCACCGCCATGATCATGCTGCTGACCCCGGAGGAGCGGGTCCAGGGCCTGGGGGGCATGGACCTTCTTCAGGCGGCCATGGAGTATCACCTGGGCACCTTCGGTGTGGTGTTCATCGCCCTGATTTTGTGGCTGTTCAGCTTCTCCACCTTCATCGGCATTTTGTTTTACGCCCGGTCCAACGTGGCCTATCTCTTTGGGGACAACTGGGTGTCCCAGACGGCCTACAAAATTCTGGCCCTGGTGATGCTGTTCATCGGCGGCCTCGCCGCCTACACCTTTGTGTGGGACCTGGGTGACGTGGGCATCGGCCTCATGACCATCTTCAACATCGCCGTCATCCTGCCTATGTCCCGGGAGGCGCTGGATTCCCTGCGGGAATACGAAGGCCTCCGGAAACGCTGAACAAAAGCCCTGCGGCGCTTGGCCGCAGGGCTTTTTCCTATGCTGTGGATTTTTTACCGGCGTCCTCCGCCGAAGCCGCCCCGGCTGCCGCCGAAGCCGCCGCCGAAGGAGCCGCCTCCGCCGAAACCGCCCCGGCTGCCGCCGAAGCCGCCCCCGAAGGAGCCGCCTCCGCCAAAGCCGCCCCGGCTGCCGCCGAAGCCGCCGCCGAAGGAACCGCCTCCGCCGAAGGAACCGCCCCGGCTGCCGCCGGTGCTCCTGGGGGGACGGGGCACGGAGCCGCCGCTTCTGGGCGGACGGGACGAGGGCCCGCCGCTGGGAGGCTTGGGTCCGCCGCCTCTGGGCGGGCGGGGGGAACGGGGCGGCTTTGGCCGCCGGGGCCGTCCCCAGAACACCGGGTAGTACCGCCGGGTGGGGATGCCCATGCCGGGCATCAGATAGCGGCGGCGGTAGCGGTGATAGCGCAGCCTATCCAGCACCATCCAGACGATAAGCAGCACCACCAGCAGCAAAATGAGCTGCATGACCACAGAGCCGGTGCTGGGCGCCATGGCGCCGGTGGTCTCCGTATAGTATCCGCTGCCGGCGGAGAAATTCTCCCGGACGGCGGGGATGTAGTTTTCCCGGACGGTGACGCCGTACAAGTCCGCGAACCAGTCCATATAGGCCTTCACGGTCTTGCGGACAGCGGCGTCGTAGTCTCCGGCGGCGAAATCCTCCTCCATGTAGACATACAGCATACTGGTCAGCTCGTTGCCGTACTTGTACAGTCCGTCGCCGCCGGCGATGCCGTAGTTGCCCACCAGGCCGTTGTCCGCCAGGTCCTCCAGGGCCAGCACCAGCACCAGGCCGTTGTTCCGCTCCTCAGAGCCCACGCCGTAGGCCGCGCCCAGCTGGGTGGCGTAGTCCACGATGTCAGTGCCGCCGGTGCTGTCCACCGTCTGCACCATGATCTGGGCGCCGGTCTGGGCGAACAGGGAGGTGTTCATCTCGTCGATATACGTCATGGTCTTGTCCGTCAGGACGCCGGCATAGTCGTAGACATAGGTGTAGGTGCCCACCACGGCGGTGGACGCCTGCCCCAGTCCCTCCGGCTTCCGGGCCTGCCCCAGCAGGATGCCCGCCGCGATGGCCAGCACCATGACCACGGCGGCCACGGAACGTTTTTGGAATACTTTCATAGGCAGTTCCTTTTATTGATGCAGCTCCATGAGCTTCTGCTTCAGCTCGCCTTCGATCTTGCCCAGCTCGGCTTCCGCCTCCCGGCGCTTCTGGGCGCCCTCCCGCTGGATGTTCAGCACCTCGTCCAGCGTCTCGATGAGCTGCTGGTTGGTGTGCTGCAAGGTCTCGATGTCCACCACGCTGCGCTCGGCCTCCCGGGCGGTCTGGATGGTGCCCATCTTCAGCATGTCGGCGTTCTTTTTCAAAAGCTCGTTGGTCATCTCCGTGACGGCGCTCTGGGCGGCGGTGGCCTGGCGGCCGTGCTCCATGCCCAGGGCCAGCACCATCTGGCTCTTCCACAGGGGAATGGTATTCACCAGAGAGGACTGGATCTTCTCCACCATCAGCGTGTCGTTGTTTTGCAGCAGGCGGGTCTGGGGGCCCATCTGGACGGAGATCATCCGGGTCAGCTCCAGGTCGTGGAGCTTCTTTTCAAAGCGGTCGCACATCTGGACCATGTCGTTGTACCACTGGGCGTCCTCCTGGGAGCCGCTCTGCTCCGCTTTGGCCTTCAGGGCGGGCAGTTCGTTGGCCTGCACGTCCGCCAGCTTCTTCTTGCCCGCCAGGATGTACATGGTCAGCTCCTTGTAATACTTCAGGTTCAGCTCGTACATCTGGTCGAACATGGCCACGTCCTTCATCAGCGTCACCTGGTGCTGCTCCAGCTCCCGGGCGATCTTGTCCACGTTGCTCTCCACCTTGGCGTACTGGGCCTTCATGGTCTCCAGCTTATTGCCGGTCTTTTTGAACCGGCCGAACAGGCCCTTTTTCTCCTCTTCCTCGCCGAAGCCCTTCAGCTCCACCACCAGCTCGGAAAGGGACTTGCCCACCTCGCCCAAATCCTTGGTGCGGACGGAGGCCAGGGCGTTTTCAGAAAAGCCCGCCACGTTTTTCTGGGCGGCGGCGCCGTACTGGAGGATCATGTTGGAATCCATGATGTCGATCTTCTTGGAAAAGTCCTCCACGGCCTTTTTCTCCGCGTCGTTCAGCAGGCTGTCATCCATCTGCACGGGGGCGGCCTCCGGCTTGGCGGGCTCGGCGGGAGCGGCGGGGGCGGAGGGGTCCAGGGTCAGCTCCGGCACCGCCTGGGCGGCGGCCTGAGGTTCCAGCGTCAGCTGGGGGATGTTGTTCTCACTCATTGCGTTTTCCTCCATTGATGTTGAAGTTCCGGCGAAGCACCGCCGTTACCGGGAAGCGCGGATGGCCCGGGCCACCGCCAGTGCGGCGCCCGCCAGCCACATCAGCCCCACGATGCAGTCAAAGAGATAGACCGTGGGCCGGGATGCGATCAGTCCGATGTACAGCCAGCGCAGGGCGCAGGCCAGACACACCACCACCAGGGCGATGTTGGTGAGGAGCTTCTTCGTCTTTTCACTCATGTCCTCTCTCCCTCTCTCACAGCTCCAGCTTGATGTCCGTGTCCGGATGGGGGACGGTCTCCGCCTTCAGCGGCCCGTCCGTCAGGCCCTCCCGGGCCATCATGTTCTCCAGCACGGTGATGTCCGTGGAGATGTCCAGGGCCTCGGCGCCGTACAGGCTGTCCAGCTGCTTTTCAAAGGCCGCCACGATGGTCCGCATCATGCCCTCCACCTTGGAAAGCGTGGTGTCGATGTTCTCACCGGAGACGCCGGTGCCGCTCATGCGGTCATAGGCGTTGAGCAGCTTCAGGGTGGTGGGCAGGTAGTAGTCCATGAACTTGCGGATCTGGGGGAGCTTTTTGGGGTCCCGCTTCACCTCGTCAAAGATCTTCTGGGACACCTGCTCCAGCCGGACGATGTCAGCGGAGATGCCGGGGTCGGCGATGTTGTCGTCCAGGCGCTTCATCTCGGCGATGGCCAGGCCGCCGTCCTTGAGCATCTTGTCCACCTCCGGATTTCCGGTGGACGCCTCCTTGGGCTTCTCCTCCTTCTTCGGAGGGGCCTCCTCCGTGCCGCCGATGGCGCCGCCGCTGCGGCACAGGGCATTCACGGCGAAAAACACACCCACGGACACCGCCGCCAGCAGCACATAATGGGTCACGGCGTACAGGGGGAACAGCGCGCCCCACACCAGCCATAAGACCGCCACCGCGTAAAAAGGCGCCACGCTTTTGCGGGCAGTTGTCTCCATAAGCGGACCTCCTTTGCGTACAGCATTCATAATAGAGATATTATACCCCCCGCCGCCGTATCCGGTCAAGGCGGCGGACCTGTAAAATGATTGTGAACAGGGAAAAACGGTATCCCCGACTCTTTTGAGCCGGGGATACCGCCTGTACATACCGGGTTTCATTCCCGCGGGCCAGAAACCGCCCCCGCAGGGCGCTGCCGCCGGACGCAGCCGGTTACTTCCCCTCGTTGGGGTCCTTTTCGTAGAACACCTTGAAGTTGGGATCTACCTTGCCGATGCCCATGTAGCGGGCCTTGTAGTCCTTTACCAGCTTGAAGTACACGCCGCTCATGGCGATGACGCAGATGATGTTCAGCGTGGTGGGCACCGCGCAGAAGAAGTCGGTGACCTTCCAGACGAAGCCGGTGGGCAGACCGTTCTGCACCGTGTAGAAAATCGTGATCAGGCTGGGCAGGGGATAGATCACCTTGAAGCCTGTGATGATTTTGTTTTTCAGAGAGATGTTGTTTTTCAGCGCGTGGCGCAGCAGCACGTCATAGTACATGAACCAGCCGGTCTGCGTGGTGATGCCGAACAGCAAAATGGCCACAGCCACGAATTTGGCGCCGATATTGCCGTAGACAGAGCCGAAGGCGGACACGGAAAGGGCCGCACCCTGCACGCCGGAGCTCCACACGCCGCTCATGATGATGGCCAGGGACATAATGGTGCAGACCACCATGGTGTCCACAAACACCTCAAACATGCCCCACATGCCCTGACGGACGGGGTGCTCCACCTTCGCCTGGGAGTGCACCATGGTAGAGGAGCCCTGACCGGCCTCATTGCTGAACACAGAACGGGCGATGCCGTTCTGGATCGCCGCGGAGGCAGCGGCGCCGGCGAAGCCGCCCACAGCCGCCGTACCGCTGAAGGCGCTCTTGAAGATCAGCGCCAACGCGGCGGGAAACTGCGTGATGTTGAGCAGGATGACGCCAAGGCCGGCCGCAACAAACAAAACGACCATGAAGGGAACGATCTTGCCGGCAAATTCCACGACCCGCTTGCCGCCGCCCCAGACGATGATCCACACGACGATGCTGTAAATCACGGCAAATACCAGGATGGGGACGGGGAAAGCAGAGGTGAAGCCTTCGGCGATGGTGTAGCCCTGCACGCCGGAGAAGAAGTTGCTGGCGAAGCCCACGCCGAAGATGACAGCCAGGACAGAGGCGATCTTCGCGATCTTCTTGGGCAGCAGCTCTCCAATGCCCTTTTGGATGTAATAGGTAGGGCCGCCGTAGGGCTGGCCGTTTTCGTCATAGCTTCTGTAATAGCACGCCAGGGAGACCTCAGCGCTTTTCAGCGCCATACCCAGCAGCGCCGCGACCCACAGCCAGAACAGCGCGCCGGGGCCGCCCACCGCGATGGCGGTAGCCACACCGCCGATATTTCCCACGCCCACGGCGCCGCCGATGGCGGTGGCGATGGCGTTGAAGGCGCTGACATGGCCGGAGCCGGTGTCGTGCTCCGCCTTGTCAAACAAAGAACCGAAGGTGTGCTTCATGAAATAGCCGAAGTGCTTGAACTGGAAGAATCCCGTGCCGATGGTGAACAGAGCGCCGGAGCCAAGGACGAGGACGATCAACGGAGTACCCCATAGAAATCCTACCGCCGTGTCCAGAAAGTTAGAGATGACACTTGCCATAATAAGCCTCCTTCCGGTTTTTTAAATTTTTACTTTTTTTGATACTTTCCTGCAAAATACCGCCATTTTCGGCAAAATGGCCGCACAAAACCTAGGGCACGGTTTCCGGGGTCCGCCGAATGCTCCCGTCATGTCTCATCGGTGCGCCGGTGCCCGTGCCCCCACGGTGCGCAGCGGCTTTCCGCAAGCCGCCTGTGATCGCTCAACCTTCCGCCAGTTTGGCAAACGCCTGCTCGAAGTCCGCCTTCAGGTCGTTGACATCCTCACAGCCCACCGACAGGCGGATGAGGTTGTCATAGGGCTTCTTGGGATAGATCAGCGTCACCACATCGCCCAGGCTGGTGGCGATAGGCGGGATCTGCACATGGTCGGCGAATTTCGCCATCTCCTCATAGCCGCCTTTCAGGTGGAAGCAGAGCATACCGCCGAAGTTGTCCCCGTTGAAGAGCTTCTTGGCCAGCTCGTGCTGCTTGTGGCTCTCCAGGCCGGGATAGATGACAAACTCCACCTCAGGACGGGTCTCCAGCCACTTGGCCAGTTCCAGGGCATTCTGGGACTGCTTGGTCAGCCGCAGCGGCAGCGTGCGGACGCCCCGCAGGGCCAGCCAGGCGTCAAAGGGGCTGATGTGGGTGCCCAGGTTGTCGTTATAGTAGCGGATGCGGTCCATGTCCTCCTTCTTGCCGGCCACGATGCCGCACAGTCCGTCGCCGTGGCCCACGTAATACTTGGTGCCGGAGTGAACGACGATGTCGGCGCCCAGGTCCAGGGGCCGCATAATGAACGGAGAGAGGAAAGTGTTATCCACGATGAACTTGCAGCCGTGGGCGTGGGCCAGCTCCGCGATGGCGGGCAGGTCTGCCAGCTTCAGCAGGGGGTTGGACAGCGCCTCCAGATAGATCACCTTTGTGTTGGGCTTGATGGCCTTTTTGATGTTCTCCAGATCCAGGATCTCCACCCGGTCCGTCTGGATGCCCTTGGAGGGCAGAATGTCCTCGAACATACTGGCCGTGCAGATAAACGTGTCATCGGAGCAGATAACGTGGTCGCCGGCATTCAGCTGGGTCAGCAGCGCCAGGCTCACCGCCGCCATGCCGCAGGAGACCACGCAGGCATCCTCGGCGTCTTCCAGGGAGGCCACCTTCCGCTCCATGGCCATGGTGGTGGGATTGGTGGTGCGGCTGTAAATGCAGCAGCCCGGCTTCCAGCTCATGGCGTCGCCGATCATCCGGTCATACTCGTCGGTGGTGTCGTACGCGTAGGTGGTGGTTTCGTAAATCGGGGTATTCAGCGCATGGGTGGTGGGATCGGGACCCTCACCGTATTTGATGGCACGGGTGGCAAAATTCATCTTGCCATAGTCAACTTTGTTCTTGTCCATAAAATCCCCCTCTTTTCAAAATATAAAATTTACTGAAAAACCGCGTGTTTTCTAACGCTAAATTCAGTATAAGTAAAGATTTCTGACTTGTAAAACTGTTTGTTTCGGTGTATATTACAATAAAAATACTGTCATATATCTGTTTTATTTTGTGATTATCACAGTAAAAATACTGTTATTCAGAAGGGAGCGGGCAAGCGTGAATTTTCTGAGCATGGAATATTTCCTGACAGTGGCCGCCAAGCGGAACATCACAAAGGCGGCGGAGGAGCTGCATATCACCCAGCAGACCCTCAGCGCCCATATCGCGGCTGTGGAAAAAGAGCTGGCCTGCAAACTGATCGTCCGCAGCAATCCGCTGCAGCTCACCTATGCCGGTGAGGTGTTCCTCCGGTACGCCGCCGAGATCTACGGGAATTACCAGGCCATGTGGAACGAATTCAACGACCTGACCAACAATCAAAGAGGCAAGCTGCTCATCGGCATCAACTTCACCAGAAGCCACGCCATCATGCCGGACAACATCGCCGCTTTCCAGGCGGTGTATCCCAACATCGAGGTGCGCCTTCTAGAGGGGACCAACGAATCCCTCCACAAGAGCCTGATCAACAAGGACATCGACCTGGCCATTGCCCGGTTTCCCGAGACCCTGCCCGGCATGGAGATCCGCGATTTTTACAAGGAGGAGATCATCCTGCTGGTGCCCGCGCAGCTGCTGAAGGGAGAACCCGGCGAATGCGACACCTGCATCGACGGTCTGTCCGCCTTCAGCACGTATCCCTTCATTCTGGGCAGCCCCTACGATATTTCCGGCCAGATCGCCAGAAGCATGATCACAGCCGCCGGTTTTCAGCCCATCGTGAAAGCGCAGTCCGCCAACATGGAAACCCTTCTCTCCCTTTGCGTCAAGGGCGTCGGCGTTTGCTTTTGCCCCGAGAGCCTGGCCCGCACCGTCCTGACGAAGGAGCAGCTGAGCGGCGTGCGCATTTACCATTTCCGGAACAACGCCTCCTATCACATCCGTTTCGGATACCGCAAGGAGTCCTATCAATGGAAAATGATCTCCGAATTCATCCGCATCGCCCTGGAACAGACAAAAACGCTGCTGCATGAATAAACCGGCGGCCAAGGCCGCCGGTTTCAGGGCAGTCCGTATATCCCCGCCGCCATATCCCGCCACAGGGCCAGGTGGGGCGGCCGGAACGTGCACCACACGAACAAAAAGGCCAGGGCCCACAGCACCGCAAGGCCCAGCACCTGCGCCAGCCAGCCGGTGAACCGTCCCCGCCGCAGCAGGTGAAAGTCCAGCCAAAACAATCCCAGCGCCGCCAGCAGAAACACCGCGATATCCGCCCACAGCACATGGGTCCCTACGATGCCGGTGTACGTGTAGTACAGCACCGGCACCAGGGCCGTTCCCGCCAGCACCGACAACGCCCGGACCGCCAGGAAATTGGGATAGTTGCGGCCCAGGAAGCACACCTGCCCCACGGACCAGAAAAAGGCCGGGAAAAACAGCAGCTTCATGTGCTCCCACACGGATTCGTTGACGGCGGAAAAAGCCGCCGCCAGCAGGTTTCCGCCGCTCCAGCCGTAGGTAAAATGCAGCGCCGTCCCCAGGGCCGCCGTGAACAAAAAGCCCCCCAGCTCCCACAGTGCCAGCCGCCTGCGCATGGAAACCGCCTCCTTCAACAGCAAAGCCGCGGCCCCAGTGGGGCCGCGGTCTCAGTTTACACGGTGTCCGGCGGTTTTATGCACGCAGATACGGGCCGTATTCCCCCAGGGCCTCCTCCAGGTTCTCCAGGGTCCAGGGCCAGGACTCCTTGGTGTTTTCCGCGCAGTCCGCCAGCAGGCGGCAAAGCGCCCGGGCCTCGTCCTCCGTCCGCTGGTCCAGCAGCGCCGGCAGGGCCGACAGCTCCGCCTGGGAGCGGCTGAGGATGTAAAAGGGCAGCAGCCAGTCGTGGGTGGAACCCTCCGTCAGGAAAAAGGCGTCTGTCAGCTGCTCCAGGGAGGCACTGTCCAGGCTTTCCAGCGGCAGCTCCACGGTATAGCCGCCGGTGCCCCTGCCCGCGATGTACCAGTCCCCCGCCTCGTTTTTCTTCACCAGCGCCTCGCAGCCCCAGCCGTAGCAGCCGTCTTCATCCGGCTCCCCCAGGCCGGCGCCGGCCTGCCAGTAGCTGCCGCCCTCTCCCTCCGGGTCGGCCAAGCTGACCCGCAGGCCGATGCCGCAGCAGAAATTCTCCGGCTGACCTTTGTACCAGTCAAACACAACACTGCCGCCGAAGGCCGCATCCTCCGGCTTCCAGGTGACCCAAGCGGGGACGGCGCGGTAGTTTTCCGCCGCCTGCCCTCCCAGTTCCTCCGCCGCCTCCTCTGGGGAGAGGGCGCCGTCCGCCGTCACATCCCACATTTGGGCGCTGACGGCATCCTCGGCGATGATGGCCAGCTGGCGGCAGAGCTTACCCTCATAGGGCTCCCCCTCCCGGGGGTTCACGGCGCTGGCATAGGAGACCGCTCCGCCGCTGCGCTGCCAGCGGACCAGGTCGCTGTCAGACCGGCATTGGATGGAGGTCTTGCTGTCGGCGTCCGCCAGGGTGAACAGGGTCCCGCCGCCGGCGGGCAAAGCTTCCCAGTCCCCCGCCTCCGCCGGGGACCAGTCATAGCAGAGGGCGAACAGGTTTTCCCGGCCCGCCACGTTCCAGGCGTTGTCCGGGGTGATGTCCAGGGTGGTGACGGTGCCGTCTGCCTCCTCCACGGACACCAAAAACGTCAAATCCTCCGTGATGGCGGCATAGGCCCCGGCGCAGTCCGCCGCCAGGGTCTGGCCTCCGTCAGTCTCCGGAGCCGGGTCCGCCTGGGGCGCCGGGTCCGCTTGTTTTTTTCCGCAGCCGGCCAGCAGGACCGCCGCCAGCAAAAGGCAGGTGAAAGCGCGTTTCATGGCAAACATCCTCCTGTTGGTTGATGGCACCAGAATAACGGCTTTTCCCGGAAAATTCCTGACAATTTCAAGACAAATCGTAACGATTCGGATACAAATGTCAAAAAAAGGGAGCGGCGTTAGCCGCTCCCTTCCTCATACGAACACCGCCTGCACCAGCAGCATATACAGCGCCGTGCCCCCGGCGATGGACAAAAGCACATTCCCCTTCCAGCGGTGCAGCACCGCCACCGCCGCGATGGAGAGAAGCTCCGGCAGCCCGTGGGGCGCCGCCGTCCAGGAGACGTTTTTCAGGCAGTACACCACCAGAAGGCCCATGACGGCCGCCGGCAGCACCCGGCCCAGGTACAGCACCACCGCCGGCGGGTCCTTCTTCTCCGGGAACAGCCAGAAGGGCAGCCAGCGGGTGATCTGGGTGCCGGCGGCCACCGCCAGGATGATGGCCACGGTTTGAAACGGCGTCAGGTACACAGGCGTTTCCTCCCTCCCAGTAATACCGCCAGAATGAGCGCCATGGCGGGGATGACCAGGTTGTCCGCCCCGAACACCGCCAGGATCGCCCCGGCGCAGCCCAGGCCGATGAGGCCGAAGGGCCGGTTTTCCGGCTTTTTCCACTGCTCCAGAAACAGCACCACGAACAGCGCCGTCAGGGCGAAGTCCAGGCCCGTGGTGTCAACGGTGATGAACCGCCCCAAAAGGCCCCCCAGGGCGGTGCCCCCCACCCAGTACAAATAATCCAGCAGGGTGATCCAGAAATAAAAGTCCTTCCGCTCCACGCCCTCCGGCGGCTCCAGGGTGGACACCAGGGAAAACGTCTCGTCGCACAGGGCGAAGACCATGAAAAACCGGGCCTTGCCCAGGCCCTTGTACTTGTCCAGCAGTGAAAGGCCGTAAAATATGTGGCGGGCATTGACCATGAGGGCCAGCAAAAAGGCCTGCAGGGGGTCAAAGGCCGTCACCAGCAGCGTGATGGCCACATACTGCATACTGCCGCCGAAGCCGATGGCGCTCATGAGCGTGGACCACAGGGGCCCGTAGCCGTTGGTGCGCATCAAAATGCCGTAGGCGACGCCCAGGGCCAAAAAGCCCGTCATCACCGGCACCGTGGCGGGAAAGGCCGCCTTCACCGCCGTCCGGCGGCGGTTCACCGTCTCCATGGCCGGCCCCTCACGCCGGGAAGGCGGCGCCGGGGCACCGCTCCCGCAAAAACGCTAAAAACGCCTCGTGGCCGCAGGCGGCTCCCTCCCGGAAAAAGCCCCCCTTGTCCGCCCGGACCACCACGCCGCCCTCAAAAATGAGGGCCAGCCAGGGCTCCATGTCCCGGACCTCCTGAAGCTGGCCGCAGGTCTTTTCCGCCAGGACCTGGCCGTCATCCTCCACGGTGATGCCGTCCCCGTCGAAGCGGAGGACCCGCTTCCACTCCCCGGGCTTTCCGCTCCGGAGCCGGCGGAACTGCCGCCGGGCCAGCATGGCGTCATAGCCGAACAGCCGGAAGGCCACGCCCGCCAGCAGCAGGGCGTACAAACACGCATAGGTGCCGTTCCCGTCCAGGAAAGCCATGACCGTCATAACGGCGCAGGCCGCCGCCAGCAGCGTCAGCAAAATGGGAACGCGGCGGCGGGCGCTGCCCAGCGCCACCGGGTGCACCGTCCAGTCCACATAAATTTTTTCCGTAATGGTATAGCGGTTTTCAAACATCTCTGTCTCTCCTTCCGGGTCATCTCATACCAGAATCAAAAAACAGGGCCGCGCCTCTGCGCGGCCCTGTTTCCGGATGCGTCACATCTTCTCCGGGGCGTCCACGCCGATGAGCTTGAGGCCGTTGCGCAGCACCACGCGGGTGTCGTCCGCCAGCTTCAGCCGGGCCGCCTGGACCGCCGGCTCCTCGCCCTTGATGCGGCAGGCGTTGTAGAACCGGTGGAAGCAGCCGGCCAGCTCCTGGAGGTAGCGGTTGATGTGGCTGGGGTCGTAGTCCCGGGCCGCCAGCCGGATCTCCTCACAGAACTGGGAGATCTGCTTGATGAGGGCCACCTCCGTCTCGCCGGAGAGGAGAGACATGTCCACCCTGCTCTGGGCCGGGACGGTGACGCCCTCCGCCTCCATGGCCCGCAGCAGGGAGCAGATGCGGGCGTGGGCATACTCCACGTAGTAGATGGGGTTCTCGCTGTCCTCCCGGACGGCAAGCCCTAAGTCAAAGTCCATCTGGGTGTCGGGCTTGGCGTTGAAATACCACCGGGCGGCGTCCACGCTGACCTCGTCCAGCAAATCGGACAGGCTGATGGCCTTGCCGGTGCGCTTGCTCATGCGGACCACCTCGCCGTCCCGCAGCAGCTTCACCAGCTGCATGAGAACGATGTCCAGCTTGCCGCTGCCGTCCAGGCCCAGGGCGTCCAGGGCCCCCTTCAAGCGGGCCACATGGCCGTGGTGGTCGGCGCCCCAGACGTTGATGACCTTGTCAAAGCCCCGGACGGCGAACTTGTTGCGGTGGTAGGCGATGTCGGCGGCGAAGTAGGTGTAAAAGCCGTTGGCCCGGCGGAGCACGTCGTCCTTCAAATCCAGCTTTTCAATGTCCTTTTCCTTCTTGCCGGCCTTCAGGAGGTTCTCCCGCATGATGTCGGCGGTGCGCAGCCACAATGCGCCGTCCTTTTCATAGGTCCAGCCCCGCTCCGTCAAAAGCGCCACGGTCTCGGCCACGTAGCCGCTCTCGTGGAGGGTGGACTCGTAGAACCAGTTGTCATAGTTGATCTTGTACCGCTGGAGGTCCGTTTTCATCTTGGGCAGGTTCACGGAAAGGCCGTATTGGGCCAGCTCCGCCTGCCGTTCCTCCTCCGGGACGTTCAGCAGCTTTTCGCCGCTTTGGTCATAGTAGGCCTGGGCCAGGTCCCGGATGTCGCCGCCCTGGTAGCCGTCCTCGGGGAAGGGCACCGCGTCCTCGCCCTTGATGAGCTGGAGGTAGCGGGCCTCGATGGAGTGGGCGAACTTGTCGATCTGGTGGCCGGCGTCGTTGACGTAGAACTCCCGGGTCACATCGGCGCCGCAGGCGGTCAGCACGGAGGCCAGGGTGTCGCCCAGAACGCCGCCCCGGGCATTGCCCATGTGCATGGGGCCGGTGGGGTTGGCGGAGACGAACTCCACCATGATCTTCTTCCCCGCAAGGCCGTCGTTGGTGCCGTAGGCCTCCCCCTCGGCCTCCACGGCCTCCATGACGCCGGCGTACCAGCTGTCATTGAGGCGGAAGTTCAAAAAGCCGGGGCCGGCGATCTCGGCGGAGGCGAAATAGGTGCCCTCCAGCTTCATGTGGTCCAGCAGGGCCTGGGCGATATTCCGGGGAGGCTGCCGCAGGGCCTTGGAGGCGGCCAGGGCGAAGGTGGTGGTAAAGTCGCCGTTGGCGGTGTCCTTGGGAATCTCCACGGGGGCGGTCTTCACCTCCGCCCGGGGCAGGGTACCGTCGGCCACCGCCGCCTCATAGGCGGCCATGGCCAGGGACGCGGCCTGGTCTTTCGCGTTTTGGATCATGTTGATCATATCATTTAACCTCTTTTGTGAATTTGTGTCGTTTCCGTCAGTGCTTCCGCCGCACCCGGATCTTGAAGCAGTTCCGGCCGGTGACCGTGTGTTCCACGGCGATGGAGTACTTGATCTCCATGAGGCCGCCCCGCTCCGTCAGGTTGTGCTTTAAAACGCTGGTCTGGATATCCACGGACAGCTCCCCGAAGGGGGTCTCGTACAGGGACGTATGCTGCCGCCCCTCCTCAAACACCATCTGGGAGTTGACGGTGCCGGACCGGGTCAAAATCACCCGGGGCCCCTGGACCTGGAAGCGGGTGGTGGTGCCCTCCATGCCGGTGAGGGCCGTCTCCTCGTAGGCCAGCACCATGCCGTCCTCCGTCAGCGTCATGGTCCCCTCCGTCATCAGCTCCTGGGCGTCGGGGTCGATGCCGTCAAAATACTGCTCGCCCCGGATGGACAGCATCACCGGGAGCGGCTCACGTTCAATACTGGTCAATGTCGATCCTCCGTGCCGTGTGGCGCAGGTCCTCCTGTAAAAACACCGAGGCGATGCGCTCAAAATCCTCCGGGCGGTCGCTGACGTAAAATTCCGCCTCGCCCTGGCGGCTCTCGTCCGCCCGCAGGCCGCCGGCCTTCAGCATCCGCTTCAGCTCAAAGGCCGACTCCTCCCCGGCGGAGACCAGCGTCACCTCCGGGCCCATGATGGCGCCGATGATATCCGTCAGCAGCGGATAGTGGGTGCAGCCCAGGATGAGGGTGTCGATGCCGGTGGCCTTCAGGGGCTCCAGATACTCCCGGGCCACGGTCTCGATGACCACGTCTCCCGGGCGGAAGCGGCCGTTTTCCACCAGGGGCACAAACAGCGGGCAGGGCAGGCACTGCACCTCCACATCCGGGTCCAGGCGGCGGAGGGTGGCCTCGTAGGCGCCGGAGCGGACGGAGGCCAGCGTGGCGATCATGCCGACTTTCTTGTTTTTCGTCACCAGCAGCGCCCGGCGGCAGGTGGGCTCCACCACGCCCACAATGGGCAGGTCGTTTTCCCTTTGCAGGGTGTCCAGGGACGTGGTGGACACGGTGCCGCAGGCGATGAGGATGGCCTTGAGGTCAAAGGACCGGAGAAAGCGCACATCCTGCCGGGCGTATTTCAGCAGCGTCTCCTTGGACCGGCCGCCGTAGGGCACCCGGGCGGTGTCGCCGAAATAGATGAGGTCCTCCTCCGGCAGGATCTGGCGCAGGGAACGCACCGCCGTCAGCCCGCCCAGGCCGGAGTCGAACACACCGATGGGTCGCATATCCATAGCTTTTTTGAACTCCTTATGGAAATCCGGGCCTGTGTTTCACCCGGTCAGCATCCGAGTTATATATTATACTATGTACCGATGTTTGCCGCAAGACAGATTTTAGTCTTTTTACCCTGTTTTTTGTGTGGAATTTTGCCCACGCCTTTGTTATAATCATACTATTGCAAAAACTTCGGAGTGACTGGGAGGTGTCTGCCCAATGAAGATCGAACTGACGGAGCAGCAGTACCGCTATCTGCTGGACCTGGTGTACATAGGAAACTGGGTGATGAACTCCACCCGGGAGAATGACCGCATCAAGGAATACGACCAGGTGGAGAGCCTGGTCTTCTCCCACTGCCTGGACCATAAGATGAGCAAGCTGGTGGAGCTGTACCGGGGAGAGCTGATCCCCTCCCGGGCCTTCGCCGACGGCGGCATCCATGAGGCCATCGAAAATTACGAGGATGTGGTGTTCTACGAGATTTTGGCGGAGGAGCTGGCCCTGCGGGACATGGACGGCGAGCCCCTGACCCGGGAGAACTATACCCAGCTGATGGACCGCATCGACGCGTACCTGTCCGAATTCGACCAGCACGGCACGGACAACATCAGCGTGGACATGGACGAGTAACCGCCAAACGGCGGCAACAAGAAAAGGAGAACGAATATGGCTGAACAAGCAAAGGTGTATTTCGCGGACTTCCGCTGCCCCAGCTGGCGGGAGAACCTGCCCCAGAAGCTGGCCCGCCTCATCATGACCGCCGGCTTCGGTGACCTGGACCTGGAGGATAAATACGTGGCCATCAAAATGCACTTCGGTGAGCCGGGCAACCTGGCCTACCTCCGGCCCAACTGGGCCAAGGTGGTGGCGGACCTGGTGAAGGCCCAGGGGGGCAAGCCCTTCCTGACGGACTGCAACACCTTGTACGTAGGTGGCCGGAAAAACGCCCTGGACCACATTGAATCCGCCTATCAGAACGGCTTCAACCCCTATAACACCGGCTGCCACATTCTCATCGCCGACGGCCTGAAGGGCAACGACGAGGTGTCCGTCCCCGTGGTGGGCGGCGAGTATGTGAAGGAGGCCAAGATCGGCCGGGCCGTCATGGACGCGGACGTGTTCATCTCCCTGACCCATTTCAAGGGCCATGAGCAGGCCGGCATGGGCGGCACCCTGAAAAACATCGGCATGGGCTGCGGCTCCCGGGCCGGCAAAATGGAGATGCACAACTCCGGCAAGCCCTTTGTCAAGCAGAAGCTGTGCGTGGGCTGCCGGGCCTGCGCCAAGATCTGCGCTCACGGCGGCCCCCAGTTCGGCCCCGACGGCAAGGCCAGCATCGACACAGACAAGTGCGTGGGCTGCGCCCGGTGCCTGGCCGTCTGTCCCAAGGACGCCATCCAGTGCATGTATGACGAGGCCCCCGCCATCCTCAACAAGAAGATTGCCGAATACACAAAGGCCGTGGTGGACGGCCGTCCCTGCTTCCACATCTCCCTGGTGCTGGATGTCTCCCCCAACTGCGACTGCCACGGGGAAAACGACGTGCCCCTGGTGCCCAACGTGGGCATGTTCGCCTCCTTCGACCCCGTGGCCCTGGACCAGGCCTGCGCCGACGCGGTCATGGCCCAGAGCGCCGTGCCCAATTCCGTGCTGTTCGACAAGGACTGCGCCTGCAACCAGGGCGACTACTTCCAGAAGGCCCATCCGGACACCGACTGGCAGGTCTGCCTGGAGCACGGGGAAAAGCTGGGCCTGGGCACCCGGAACTACCAGCTCATCAAGATCTGAACCCATGAAAAAAGAAGGACTTCCCAACGGAAGTCCTTCTTTTTTTACCGTATGCTCACTGGAACAGGTAGCCGCTGTTTTGCAGGTCCTCCATGTAGTGGAGGAAATGGCTGTGGTCCCGGAATTCGCACTGGTCATATCCGTCCACGGCGTGGAAGGACGCGATCTTTTGGACCTGGTCCAGCCAGACGGTCCAGACCTGGGGCTCGGCGGCAGCGGTCATGATGGTCTCCCTCCTGCAATTTGTTTCTGCCTATATATGTAAGCTCCGCCGCCGGAGAGGACAGGCCCGGAAAATTTTCTCCGCATAAAGCGCCCACGGCCGCAGACACTAAGGCCGATCTTGAAGCAAGGAGTGGAACATGCATATGCCGGAGAGAATCGTGATCGCCCTGGGAGGCAACGCCCTGCAGTCCAAAGACAGCGCCCCCACCGCCGAGGCCCAGCTGGAGGTAGTGAAGCGCACCAGCGAGTTCATCGCCGAGATCAGCCAGCGGGGCTACGAGATGGCGGTGGTCCACGGCAACGGCCCCCAGGTGGGCCGCATCGTGCTGGCCAGCGAGACCGCCAAGGACGTGGTGCCCCCCATGCCCTTTGACGTGTGCGGCGCCATGAGCCAGGGCTATATCGGCTACCATATCCAGCAGGCCCTGAAATACGCCCTGAACAAGCGGGACCGCAATTACCCCGTGGTATCCCTCACCACCCAGGTGGTGGTGGACCGCCGGGACCCCGCCTTCCAGACGCCCACCAAGCCCATCGGCGCCTTTTACACGGAGGAGGAGGCCCGCCGCCTGGAGCGGGAGAAGGGCTACACCATGAAGGAAGACGCCGGCCGGGGCTGGCGGCGGGTGGTGTCCTCTCCCCTGCCCCGCCGCATCGTGGAGATCGGCGCCGTGCGGCTTTTGTGGGACCACGCCATCGTCATCACCTGCGGAGGCGGCGGCGTGCCGGTGGTGGAGAATCCCGACGGCACCCTGGAGGGCGTGGCCGCCGTCATCGACAAGGACTTCGCCGCGGAGCTGCTGGCGGAGGAGGTGGAGGCCGACGCCCTGCTCATTTTGACGGAGGTGGAGAAGGTGGCCATCCGCTTCGGCCAGCCGGACCAGCAGGACCTGGACCGCCTGAGCCTGGCGGAGGCCGCCCGCTATGTCCGGGAGGGCCACTTCGGCGCCGGCAGTATGCTGCCCAAGGTGGAGGCCGCCATGAAGTTCGTCCGGGCCAACCCCGGCAAAAAGGCCATCATCACCAGCCTGGACAAGGCCCTGGAGGCCCTGGACGGCAAGACCGGCACCGTGGTCACCTTCGCGTGACCGCCTTTCAGCCTGACAGAAACGTCAGGCTGAAATTTTTTTGCTATTCGTCTTTTGCCGGGGAACTTTTTCCCGTATCCTGCGTCTGTATCCAGGAAGTACTTTCATACATAAGGAGAAACACCATGAAACAGAAGACCCTTGCCCTGCTGCTGGCGTTGGCCCTGCTCCTCGCCCTGCCCGCCTGCGGAAAGCAGGAGGCCCCGGATACCCCGGAGGAGCCGGAGGCCACGGAGCCCGTCCAGCCGGAGGAGCCCCAGGAGGAAGAAATCCCCGAGGAGGAAGCCCCCGCCGGGGAGGAAGACACCCCCGCTGAGGAGGATGCCGGCCAGCTGCCGGAAAACGCCGGCGGCCAGGAGAGCGCCAACCAGCCCGCCCAGAAGCCGGCTGAGACCCCTGCCCAGAAGCCTGCCGAAAAGCCGGCCCAGAAGCCCGCGGAGCAGCCCGCCGCGCCCCCTGCCGAAAGCCAGAGCAAGCCCGCCCCCAGCGTGGACCTGGCCGCTTTCTATGAGTCCCTGGCGGCAAACAACACCAATATGCCCGCCATGATGCAGGCGGAGGGCGAGACGCTGGACGCCTTCTACGCCGGCTTGAGCGGCATCAAAACCAACCAGTGCGGCGTGTACATGGCCATGATTTCCGCCGCCGTGGGCGAGATCGCCCTGGTGGAGGTGGAAAACGATGCCGACGTACAGGCGGTGAAGGACATTTTCCAGGCCCGCGTGGACTACCAGGTAGGCGATGACGCCAACCCCGGCGGCGCCTGGTATCCCGCCACCATTGAAGGCTGGAAAAACAACTCCCGCATCGTCTCCAACGGCAATTACGTCATGCTGGTGGCCCTGGAGGGCGCCGATGATGTGGTGGCCGCCTTCAACGCCCTGTTCGCGTAACCGCAAAGCACCCCGGCGCCGCTTTGCGGGATGTTCGCAAGACAGTAAAAGATAGGGCGTGACCGCGAAGGTCACGCCTTTTACACTATGAGGATAGCCGCAAAACGGCGCGAGGGAGACAGTTCCTTGTTCGGAACGCGGTGGCGAAAACCATCCCGAACATTCACGGGTCTGTAGCGCCTTGCCTCACAGAGTGCGCACACGGGGCGCCCCGTATAGAAGTGCGCCCTTGCAGCTGTTCAACAAACTGGAATTTGTCAATCTTCTTTATAGGAGTGATATCTTTTCAGAGTTACAACAAATGCTACAATCCAAATTACTGTACAGAGGATATCTAGAACAAACCAAAACACAGAGTTGTTATATGTTTGATAGATAACCTCTTGAATTGCCCTCATCGTCCAAACTACAGCACATACTGCATATAAAATCACCGTTAAACGGCTTGGCTTTTTCATACAATCACACTCCTTCGTTAAGTTCCGATTTGCGGGTCTGTTCAATTCTATATTATCACAATCACATAACAGGGGGCAATACAAGAACAGCCACAGCAGAGTGATCTGCTGTGGCTGTTAACTGTCTTATGACTACCGCTCGTTTGGCGCCGGGGTGCTTTTTGGGTTTGCTCATTCCTCCGCCAGGGCGAAGGCGGTGCGGACGAAATCGTCCACCTCCTCCAAGGTGTCGAAGCAGGCGATGGCCACCTGGTTGCCCATGGTGCCCGCCAGGGCGTCCGGCATCCGGGTGAACAGCTTTGCGTGGCTGCCGCAGCGCTCCTGAAGCTGGGGCAGGCTCAGCCGGTAGTGGTTTTCGTCCCGGCGTCCGGCGTAGATGCAGTAGGTGTGGGGGCCGTCATAGGTGTGGCGCAGTTCGTCAAAGGCCACCATGTCCGCCCAGATCTGGTATACGTCGGCGCTCTGGCTGAAATTCAGCATATCCGGCGTGAAGCCGCCGGCGGGGCGCATGTTGACCTCCAGGGCCACGATGTCTCCCCGCTTGCCAAGGCCCTCCTTGCCCTCTGTCAGCCGGAAGAACTCCAGGTGGAAGAAGCGGCTGGATGCGCCGAAGGCCTTCAGCGTGGCCTTGCCCGCCGCCTCCACGTCGGCGGGGACCTCCTTGTCCACATAGTAATACGTGGGAACCCCCTCGTTGACCATGTCCATGATGGAATTTCGGGTGATATGGCTGGCGGCGAACAGCACCTCGCCCCTGGAATTGCACACGCCGTCATAGGTGGTGACCATGCCGGGGACGAATTCCTCCATCAG
>Ga0129308_1000814_pt1 | contig 40396 bp, 34 predicted proteins | sample L827metagenome_FD_94440 | JGI IMG/M metagenome (GOLD analysis project Ga0129308, IMG submission 94440) | Ring-tailed lemur group fecal microbial communities from Wisconsin, USA - L827 metagenome | ecosystem: Host-associated > Mammals > Digestive system > Large intestine > Fecal | place: USA... | reverse complement strand
GTTAATTGTTACTCGACATCTCAATTTTACCACAAACCAGTGAGGAGTTGTTTTATTTTGTGACAAAAAGAATCCCGTATTTATGCGGGTTCTGGCGTTTCGCAAACGCCTAATATAGAAGCGAAAGAAAGGAGACAATCATGGATTTAAAAGAAGTCAGAGTGATCAAAAAAGATGGTACGAAGGAAGAGTTCAATGTACAGAAAGTAGTAGTGGCAGTCAATAAATCCGCATACCGTGCACTGATTAAGTTTACGGATGAGGATTTGAAGTTTATATGTCAGTTTGTAGAAGAGAAGGTTCAGGAGCTGGGCAAGACAGAGATTCAGATTGCTGAGATGCACAATGTAGTGGAGGGCGCGCTTGAAAAGGTGAATCCTGTAGTGGCCAAGAGCTACCGGGACTACCGGAATTATAAGCAGGATTTCGTCCATATGCTGGATGAAGTGTACCGGAAGAGTCAGTCAATCATGTATATCGGGGACAAGGAGAACAGCAATACGGACAGCGCTCTGGTTTCTACCAAGAGGAGCCTTATATTTAACGAGCTGAATAAAGAACTGTATAAGAAGTTTTTCCTGACAGTGGAAGAGCTTCAGGCTATCCGAGAGGGATATATTTATATCCATGATATGTCGGCAAGACGTGATACCATGAACTGCTGCCTGTTTGATGTCAAGAATGTGCTGACTGGCGGATTTGAGATGGGAAATCTGTGGTATAACGAGCCGAAGACGCTGGATACTGCGTTTGACGTGATCGGTGACATCGTTCTTAGTGCGGCAAGTCAGCAGTACGGCGGATTTACGGTGCCGAGCGTGGATGAGATTCTGGAACCGTATGCGGAAAAATCGCATAAAAAATTGTTTGAGAAATATAGAAACCTGGGACTTGCTGAGGAGAAAGCTCAGGAAGTTGCATGGAAAGACCTGGAAAAAGAGATGGAGCAGGGATTCCAGGGATGGGAATATAAGTTCAACTCTGTTTCTTCAAGCCGCGGTGATTATCCGTTCATCACTGTGACAAGCGGAACCAATATAAGTATTTACGGAAAGTTGGTGACGAAGACAATGCTGGAGGTCCGTAAGAACGGGCAGGGAAAAGCAGGACATAAAAAACCAGTTCTGTTCCCGAAGATTGTGTTCCTCTATGATGAGAAGCTCCATGGACCGGGAGCGCCGGCAGAAGATTTGTTTGAAGCAGGAATCGAATGTTCCAGAAAGACTATGTATCCTGATTGGCTGAGCCTTACCGGAAAAGGTTACGTGGCAAGCATGTACAAGCAATACGGTAAAATCGTAAGCCCTATGGGATGCCGTGCATTTCTCTCGCCCTGGTATGAGAGAGGCGGCATGAATCCGGCAGATGTGGATGATAAGCCGGTATTTGTGGGCAGATTCAACATTGGTGCAGTGAGTCTCCATCTGCCGATGATCCTGGCGAAATCCCGCCAGGAGAGCAAGGATTTCTTTGAAGTGTTGGATTATTATCTGGAACTGATCCGTCAGCTTCATATCCGCACATATGAATATCTGGGAGAGATGCGTGCTTCCACGAACCCGCTGGCATACTGCGAAGGCGGATTCTATGGCGGACATCTGAAACTGAATGAGAAGATTAAGCCTCTTCTTAAGTCGGCTACCGCTTCTTTTGGAATTACGGCACTGAATGAGCTGCAGCAGCTTTACAACAAGAAATCACTGGTGGAAGACGGAGAATTTGCGCTTCAGACACTGGAATATATCAATAAAAAGATTACACAGTTTAAGCAGGAGGACGGTCATCTGTATGCGATTTACGGGACTCCGGCAGAGAATCTCTGCGGTGTGCAGGTACAGCAGTTCCGCAAGAAATACGGTATTGTGGAGAATGTTTCCGACCGCGCATATGTAAGCAACAGCTTCCACTGCCATGTAACCGAGGATATCACCCCGATTCAGAAACAGAATCTGGAAAATCGTTTCTGGGATTTAAGCAATGGCGGTAAGATTCAGTATGTAAAATATCCGATCAACTATAATGTAGAGGCTATCAAGTCTTTGGTACGTCGCGCTATGGATATGGGATTCTACGAGGGAGTCAATCTGTCGCTGGCATACTGCGATGACTGCGGACATGAGGAGCTTGCCATGGATGTATGCCCGGTATGCGGAAGCCGTAATCTGACCAAGATTGATCGAATGAACGGCTATCTTTCTTATTCCAGAGTGAAGGGAGATACCAGGCTGAATGATGCCAAGATGGAGGAAATAGCGGAAAGGAAAAGTATGTAATGCGGTATCACAATATAACGAAAGATGATATGCTAAACGGAGACGGCCTTCGGGTCGTTCTCTGGGTGGCAGGCTGCAGTCATTGCTGTAAGGAATGTCATAACCCGATTACCTGGGATCCCAATGGAGGACTTCTGTTTGATGCGGCAGCAAAAGAAGAGATTTTTGAAGAGCTGGAGAAGGACTATATCAGCGGAATCACATTCAGTGGCGGCGACCCGCTCCACATTGCCAATGCATTTGACGTAACGGAGCTGGCAAAGGAGATCCGGGTAAAATTTCCGAACAAGACGATTTGGCTCTATACGGGATATACCTGGGAGGAGATCAGGCATCTGGAGATCGTCAGATACCTGGATGTACTGGTAGACGGTGAGTTTGAAGTCGCTAAAAAGGATCTGAATCTGCACTGGAAAGGCAGTTCAAACCAGCAGGTGATCGATGTAAAAAGAACATTGAAAGAAGGAGAAGTCAGACTACATGAAGAGGATTGCGAAGTTTCATAAAGTAAGTATCGAACAATTTACGGAAGGATGGAAGGATACCTTCGGGGCGGAAGAGCCGGAAGAGAAGATACACGGTCTGTATGAAGAGATCAGGCTTCCAAAGCGCGCGACTGCAGGAAGCGCCGGGTACGATTTTTTTGCACCGGATACCTTTGTGCTCGGGCCGGGACAGACGATAATGATCCCTACAGGGATTCGGGTGGAGATGGAAGAAAACTGGGTGCTTAAATGTTATCCGAGAAGCGGTCTGGGATTCAAGTACCGCCTGCAGCTCAATAATACAGTAGGGATTATCGACAGTGATTATTTTTATTCGGATAATGAAGGTCATATTTTTGCGAAACTGACAAATGATACGAATGAGAATAAGACACTCGAGATTTTGAAAGGAACCGGGTTTATGCAGGGGATTTTCGTGGAATATGGGATTACTGTGGATGATGATGTGAAAAGCATCAGAAATGGTGGATTCGGAAGCACTACAGGGCAGAAGTAATTTGCGGGAAATGATACATATTTCCTCCGTTTTAGGACATGATAATCGTATGACTGTGTAAAGTACATGCGGTCGCTGCAAAATCAGTGTGAGGGCAGAAAGTCCCTTTGACTTGCGGCGCAAATCCATGTCGGACGGAGGATTTTTTATATGGAGAAGAAGACAGTAAGTAAAAGGCTTGATGATAATGTGCAGGACATCTGCCGGGTACTGCCGGTGCAGGAAAGTTTTGATATTGTACAGAGAAATATCATCATCGGGGGAAGAAAGAGCGCATTTTTCTTTATCGATGGATTCACCAAGGATGAAAGTATGCTGAAGATCATGGATTCTTTTTTCGGGATTACAGAGGCGGAGATGCCGGGGGATGCTACCACGTTTGCGCAGAATTTTATTCCTTATGTGGAAGTAGATATCCTGGGAGACTTTCAGGAGATCCTGAAAAACCTCCTGTCGGGTGTTACATGCCTTTTCATTGACGGATTTGAGGTGTGTATCGCAATTGACTGCCGGACTTATCCGGCAAGAGGGGTGGATGAGCCGGAAAAAGATAAATCTCTCCGGGGTTCCCGGGATGGCTTTGTGGAGACGATTGTATTTAATACGGCGCTGATCCGGCGAAGAATCCGGGATGAACATCTGATCATGGAGATGACGGAGATAGGTAAGAGCTCCCGTACAGATGTGGCGATCTGTTATATGGCGGACCGGGTAAATGAAGGAATGCTGTCGGTACTTAGGCGAAAGCTGGAAGAGATTAAAGTGGATGATCTGCGGATGAATCAGCAAAGCTTGGCGGAAGGATTATATAAACGAAAATGGTATAATCCTTTCCCAAAGTTTAAGTTTACGGAGCGGCCGGACACGGCGTCGGCCTGCCTGCTGGAAGGGAAAATCGTGATCCTGGTGGACAATTCGCCGTCAGCCATGATTCTCCCGACCTCAATTTTTGATATGATTGAGGAAGCGAATGACCACTATTTCCCTCCGATCACCAACTATTATCTGAAGATTTCAAGAGCGATCATCACGGTCCTTACAGTGTTTCTGGTTCCCCTGTTCCTTTTGTTTATGCAGAATCCCAGGTGGGTGCCGGAGATGTTTGAATTTGTGGTGGTGAAGGATACGATCAATATTCCTCTTATCTTCCAGATTCTGATTTTGGAACTGGCGATTGACGGGCTTAGGCTGGCGGCGCTGAATACACCCAGTATGCTCAGCACCCCTTTGAGTGTGATCGCGGGTATTGTCATGGGAGAATTCTCGGTAAAATCAGGATGGTTTAATTCTGAGGTCATGCTGTATATGGCATTCGTGTCGGTTGCGAATTATACGCAACCCAATTTTGAACTGGGGTATGCCCTGAAGTTCATGCGTCTGCTTTTGCTGGTGCTTACAGCGCTGCTTAACTGGGTAGGGTTCGCGGTCGGATGTGTTGTGGTCATACTGTGTGTGTGCGTGAATAAGACGCTTTCGGGGCGGAGTTATTTGAATGTAACGCTGGATAAGAATGGGACCGGACAAGGCAGATAGGATTGTTAAAATATTATAAACTTGCCGTCAATCCTTGTGAAACGAAAGGGAAAGTATTATGATTAATTGCGGAGAAGTTTGACAGAATAGGAGAGGATTTTATGGAGAAAAAGCAGGATGAGAGGCTGGGGACGGAACCGCTGGGGAGATTGATCGTGAGCCTGGCACTTCCGGCTGTGGCGGCTCAGCTTATTAATGTACTTTATAATATTGTGGATCGTATGTATATCGGGCATATATCCGGCTATGGGGATATGGCGCTTACGGGAGTAGGCGTTACATTCCCCATTATTATGCTGATTTCGGCGTTCAGTGCATTTGCAGGAATGGGAGGAGCGCCTCTGGCTTCCATAGAGCTTGGAAGGAAGGATTATGAGAAGGCGGAGCGGATTCTTGGAACCAGTACGGCCCTTCTGATCAGTTTTGCAATCCTTCTGACGACGATATTTTTGCTGATAAAGGAGCCGGTGCTTTATGCATTTGGAGCAACCGAGAATACCATTACTTATGCAGAACAATACATAACGATTTATCTGATCGGAACTGTGTTCGTGCAGCTTGCTCTGGGGTTGAATACATTTATCAGTGGACAGGGAAATGCGAAGGTGGCCATGCTGTCGGTCCTGATCGGCGCAGTGATCAATATTGTTTTGGACCCGATTTTTATATTCGGATTGCATATGGGAGTAAGAGGCGCGGCTCTTGCGACGATTATCTCACAGGCTGTGAGTGCGGCATGGGTGGTGCGGTTCTTGACTTCGGAAAAAAGCGTGGTTCGGATTCGCAGAAAGTTTATCCGCTATGACAAGGAGATGATAGGCAGGATCGCGGCGCTGGGCGTTTCGCCGTTTATCATGCAGAGTACGGAGAGTCTGGTGCTCATCACGTTGAACAGCAGCCTGAAAAGCTATGGCGGAGATCTGTATGTGGGGTCCATGTCCATCCTGACCAGTGTGATGCAGTTGGTGTCTGTGCCGGTGCAAGGGATGAATCAGGGGATGCAGCCCATTATAAGTTATAACTATGGGGCGGGTAATAAGGAGAGAGTATTAGGGACATTTAAACGGATGCTGGCAATTTGTCTGACCATCACGATTGTAATGTGCGGAACGGCGATTTTATTTCCGCAAATATTCAGTTCGATCTTTACCAATCAAAAGGAACTGCTTGCGATCACCAACCGGGTAATGCCGGTGTATTTTCTGGGGATGACGGTGTTTGGGATTCAGATGGCATGTCAGTCTACCTTCATCGCGCTGGGGCAGGCGAAAGTTTCTTTATTTATTGCGCTCTTGCGAAAGGTAATTCTGCTGATTCCCCTGGCTCTGATCTTACCGCGATTCTTTGGAGTTATGGGCGTTTATTATGCGGAGCCGGTGGCAGATATTATTTCCGTCACTACAACAGCGGTACTGTTTGTGATTACCATGAAAAAGATTTTGCGTAATTGGGGAAAATGATGTATATTATATAGAATACATATGAAATGTTGATGGATGAAGTAACACGGAAAGTGGCAGAGACAGGTAAGGAGGTAGCGGCGCATGAGTGAGTATATCATTATGACAGACAGTACGGTAGATTTACCGAAGGAATATTTGACTAAGGAATTAGAAGTCCCTTATATTCCTCTGACATACATTCTGGATGGAGTGACCTATGAGGATATGAACGGCCTTTCGGGGCATGAGTTTTTTGAAAAAATACGGTCAGGCTCCATGCCGACCACATCGCAGGTCACACCGGAGCAGGCGAAGGAAGCGATTCGACCGTATCTTGAGGATGAGAAAGATGTGCTTTATATCGCATTTTCTTCCGGACTCAGTGGAACATACAACAGTGTGCGGATCGCGGCAGAAGAGCTTGAGGAAGAGCATCCTGCGCGCAGAGTGATCGTGGTGGATTCGCTGTGTGCATGCATGGGGGAAGGGCTTTTGGTTTATAAGGCAGTGCAGTTGAAACGCGCGGGTAAGGAACTGGAAGAAGTGGCACGATGGGTGGAGGAGAATAAGCTTCATATCTGTCACAATGTTACCATAGATGATCTGTTTCACCTTCACAGAGGGGGAAGGGTATCAAAAGCCAGCGCGGTATTAGGGACCATGGTGAAGATTAAGCCGATTATCCATATGGATGATAACGGAGAATTGAAAGTGATCGGTAAGGAGAGAGGAAGGAAGAAATCTCTGAATTATATTGTGGATATGGCGGTGGAGCAGTCAAAAGGCTGGGAAAATGATATTGTGATGATCACCCACGGAGACTGCGAGGAGGATGCCAAATATGTGGCGGAATGTGTGAAGGAGAAGATGGGAATTCAGAACATTTTGATCCATTGCATTGGTTCAGTCATCGGAAGTCATACAGGGCCGGGAGTTGTGGCAGTATTCTGTATGGGAGAAAAAAGATAGAGCATGTTAGTAAGCCCCGGACTGCGGGTGAATCCCGCGGTCCGGGGTTGACTTGTTTTTAGATAAGGAGTATGATAATTAAAATACTTTAGATGCTAAAGTTATTTGCGGGAAAGGAGAAAAAGATATGAAAGTATTGAATTTTGGATCTCTCAATGTGGATTATGTGTATAAATTACCCCACATTGTGGAAGCAGGGGAGACAATTTCATCGGAGAAGCTTGCCCTATATCCGGGTGGGAAAGGATTGAATCAGTCAGTAGCACTTGGAAAAGCAGGAGTAGAGGTCTACCATGCAGGGGCAATAGGAGAAGATGGGAGATTTCTGGTTGATTTTCTGAAAAATGCCCGGGTACATACGGACTTTGTAAAAGTGCTGCCGGAAGAGAAGAGCGGCCATGCGATCATACAGAATGACGCAAAGGGGGAAAACTGTATCATTTTATTCGGGGGAGCAAATCAGGCAATTACCCGGGGAATGGTTGATGAGGTGCTGCAGGAGTTTGGCAAAGATGATTATTTGATTTTGCAAAATGAAATTAATGAACTTGGCTATATTGTAGAAAGAGCAAAGGAAAAGGGAATGGTGATCGTGTTGAACCCATCTCCGATGAATGAAAAGATTCTAAAGCTTCCGCTGGAATATGTAGATTATTTTATATTAAATGAGATTGAAGCGGCTCAGATTCTGCGCGAAACAAAGCAGGATATAGATTTGAAGCGGCAAGGACATGAGACTGCAAGGCATCTGCTGGAGGCGTTTCCGCGTGCAGGAATTATACTGACTCTGGGCGGGGCGGGCTCTGTGTATATGAAGGATGGCATATGCTATGAGCAGAGTATTTACCAGGTGGATGTCGTCGATACGACGGCAGCAGGAGATACCTTTACCGGATATTTTGTCGCCGGCATGATTCAGGGCAGACCGATGAAGGAGATCATGGATACGGCTGCAAGAGCAGCGGCCATTACTGTATCAAGAGAAGGAGCCGGTGTGGCGATCCCGACCAGGGAAGAGGTTGAGACGTACCGGTTTGTTTAATCTCGAAGTCAGTATAGGGCCGAAGATACTTATGCAGACAAAGAAGAAGGAAAATGCAGGAGGCTGTGCCTGACACTCAAGTGTGTCATCGCACAGCCTCTTTTGCATGTATACGCAATAAACCTGCTTAGCGGGATTAAGGAAGAGGAGCCTTGTCGACACAGATTTTTTGAATCAGATTTTCGTATTTCAAAATCAGTTCCATATCCTCCTCGGTATAATCTTCCAGATAAGCCGCGATTTCTGCATAACGCTTCTGGTTGTAGATCAGATATTCCTGATAGACCTGTAGACCTTCGGGGGTGAGAGTAATAACGGAGTAACGCTTATCGGAAGCTTGTTTTTGTTTTTGGATCAATCCCTTTTTGAGGAGGCGGCCGGCAATCTGGGTGGCGGCTCCCTGGGTTACGTTCATTTTTTCCGCAATCTCACTCATGGTCAATTCTTTGCTGTCTCCTACAAATACCAAAAAATGCATTTCGCGGAGATAGAGTTTCTGCCCCTTTACATATTCCCGGTCAGTATACATGTAGTTGTGATAGGCTAAAGTTGCGTTACGTGTAGCAATAATTACTTGTTGAACCAGTTCGATATTCGTCATTTTGTGCTCCTTTTTGTACAAAATTACTAGAATTTATTTAAGTCGTTGACAGAAACTGTCAAAACGCATATAATTGCTTTAGATGCTAAAGCAATTGAGGAGAGAAAAAATTGCAATAGTATAATTCTATTTTATAAAAATATTTGAAAAAATGCAATTTTTTTTACCAAATACTTTAGAACCTAAAATACTTAAACAATATCAAAGGGAAATGGAATTGTACGGAAAGGAGGAACTCATGATTTTTTATTTTTCGGGAACAGGCAATTCAGAAGGAATTGCGCGAATAGTGGCGGAACACTTGGGAGAAAAAGTCCGGAACATTATTGGCGCCCACCCGGAGGAGTATGTATTTACAGATGAAGAGTATCTGGGATTTGTATTTCCGGTATATGCATGGACAGCGCCGGAAGTTATGCTGGACTTTGCAAAGAAAATCCACCCCGGTGCTGCATATACCTTTGCAATCGCGACGTTCAGCAATGTGGCAGGAATGGCGCTACAGCATTTTTCAGATATTCTGCCGCTGAAAAGTGGATTTGGCATCGTGATGCCGGATAATTATCCGGTGACAGAACGTGTCCTGGATACGCCGGAGAGTTCGATGGCGAAGCTTGCAAGCGCGCAAGTACGACTTGATGAAGTGATTGAACGCATCCGCCGGAAAGAAGAAGGCTTTGATGTAAAGATGGGGGATGATGCCTGGGACAATACTTATGTGAAAGCGAAAATGTTCAATCAGCTTTTTAGGAAAACGAAACCTTATTATGTGACGGAAGCCTGTATCGGGTGTGGCATGTGTGCAAGAGTGTGCCCGGCAAATGCAATCACGATGCAGGAGAAAAAGCCGGTATGGGTGAAAGAGGATTGTTACTTATGTATGGCATGCTTGAACCGTTGCCCGGTAGAGGCGATCCAGTACGGTGAACATAGTATGGGGCGCCCAAGGTATGTATTTAAAGGATTTTCGCCGGAAAATTACAAGTAAGGAGGGAGAAAGATGAATAAGATACCAATTCTGATAGATTGTGATCCGGGGCATGATGATGCGATCGCGATTATTCTTGCTCTCTCGTCGGAAAAATTGAATGTGCTGGGAATCACGACGGCATGTGGAAATCAGACGATTGAAAAGACAACAAAGAATGCGAGAGGAATCTGTGAATTCCTGGGAAGAAGAGATATCCCGATTGCCCAAGGCCGGTGCGCGCCGCTGTTGACACCGATACTGACTGCTGGGATTGCGCATGGAGACAGTGGACTGGACGGACCACAGCTTCCGGAGCCTGTTGCGCCGCTTCAGGAGATGAGCGCCGTGGAATTTTTGGCCGCCAGGCTGGAGGAAAGCAAGGAGCCGGTAGTATTGGTCCCCACAGGACCGCTGACGAACATAGCATTGCTGCTTTTGTGCTATCCGCAGCTGACCGAAAAAATTGACAAAATTGTCCTGATGGGCGGCTCGATTGTCAGCGGCTGCAGCGGAAGAGGGGCGGCGGAATTCAATATTATGGTAGACCCGTATGCGGCGGACATCGTATTTCGCTCAGGAATACCGATCGTGATGATGGGGCTGGACGTTACGAACTATACAACCATAGCTTTTGAGGAAAAGGAACAGTTCCGCACCGCAGGCCGTGTGGGAAAACTGGTTGCGGAACTGGCGGATTATTTTGGACGGGGATTCGAGATGATCGGCTGGTGCGGAGTGCCGGTTCATGATGCCTGCACGATCGCATATCTGCTTGATCCGACCCTCTTTGAGATGAAAGAAATGTCTGTACAGATAGACCTGACGGGCGAGTACACCTTAGGAAGTACAGTTGCGGACTATTACGGAGTGGAAGGCGCTAAGGCAAATGTTCTTGTCGGGATTTCTTCGGACCGGGAACGGTTTGTACAGATGCTGCTAAAGGCTTGTAAAAGTTATGAGGAAGGAGTGAGCTCAAATGAGTAAAATGCCGGTTTGGATTGATACGGATGGTCAGCTGGACAGCTTTTGGGGGTTGATTCTGGCGAATAGATTTCTGGATGTGAAGGCGGTTTCGGTATGCACGGGGAAAAATGTTAGTTTTGAGCAGGCGTGCCGGAACACGGCAGGGTTCACCAAAATGGCGGGACTTTCCTGCGCGTTATATAAGGGGAGTGAAAGAAGCGTCCTGAATAAGGAGAAAAAAGGATTACGGCGTTTTGCGCCGGACGGCAAGTGCGGCCTTCCCGTTCCCGAGGCCGGAGCTATGTACGAAGAAACTCCGGTATGGGATGCATTGTATGAGATGGCGAAAGCGGAAACGGGAGAGCTCACCGTGCTATGCTTTGGGCCGATGACGAACCTTGCAATCTCCATTTTTAAACACCCGGATATTTGCGGTATGATTAAAAAAGTTGCATTTGTGGGAGGCAGCTATGATTTCGGAAATGTGGCGGCAACGGTAGAAGAAAATATGGCAGCCGACCCGGAAGCGGCGCGGGCAGTATTTCAAAGCGGCATTAAAATGGAAATGTATGGATATAACCTGGAGTTAAAATCCGCATTTACAAACGCGGAGATCGGCCGGATCGTTGACGGCGCTAACGGGCCCTATACGACAGCCTTTGCCATGGGTGGAATGTCTCACAGACCGGGAGAGCCTGTTTATTACGGACCGGCTCTGGCTGCAATGGGACTGGGAATGCCAGAGGCCATTACGTTTCAGAGACATAATATTTTTATTGAAACCAAAAGTGATATCTGCAGGGGAAGAGTTGTGCCTCTTACCATGTACACCCCGCTGGGATATGCAAAGGACACAAAGGTTGCCATGGATTTGGACAAGGAAGCATATGTCCGGATTATGAAAGAAACTTTAGCTTCTTATGAGGCTATTGAATAAAGCAAATAAGGAAAAGGAGAGAAGAAATGAAACAAGGTAAAAAAATGGACAAAATGACACTGCTTATGATTCCGCTCGCAGTTGCGATCAACACGGTAGCGTATATGGTACTGTATTCTACTACGATGGTGATTCTGGGGGATTCCATCGGCACGATCCTGGTAGGAGCGGTCTGCGGGCCGGTGCCCGGTGCGATTGTAGGGCTCTTGTCTAACCTGGTCAATGTAATTAAAAATCCGGTTATGATCGTGATGGCACCTCTTAACATCGCATTTGGGATAATCTCCGGTTATCTGGCACGGAAAGGGATTTTTAAGAGCCTGTGGAAAACTCTTTTATGTACGCCGATTTTTGGATTTGTAGGAGGATGGCTCAGCGGTACGATTATTTTCCTGGCTATGGGCGGAGATTTTTGGGGCAATATGGCAAGTGTAGTGATCGGAATTCCTCTTTTTAATGCAGGCGTGCCGAAATATCTGGCAATGGCAGTAGGACAGTTCGCATTTGACTGTATCGATAAGGTGGTGTGCCTGCTGATCGCATTCCTCGTCATCAAGTCGCTGCCTGACAGGTTCCTGATCAAACTGCCTTATGGAAAATATGTGACAGATAAGAAACCGGATGAAGAGATCGACATCTAAAGGGAGGTGTTCTGACATGACAGAGCAGGAGTTTATAGAGAGCTTCCGGCGTAATCAGAAGAAGGGGAACTGGTGGTATGATTTTCATCCGGTAGCGAAACTGGTATTTTGTCTGGCGCTTGGGTTTATGTGCCTGATCGTGTTTCGGTGGCAGGTAGGCCTTGCAGTATTCCTTCTGGCCGGAGTGATTGCAGTGATGACTCCGGTGTGGAAAAAATACTTTATGACGATAGGGATCATGTTTCTCCTGGGATGCCTTTTTACGGTACTGGTGCGGCTCTATGTACATATGGGGGACCCGGGGCCGGTGGCGTTTACCGTGTTCGGAAGGGGAATTCCGGTGGCGGCGATCATCAGCTGTCTGGATCTGGTCTTTATGATTGAAGGTTTTCTGGGAATATTCCTTATGTTTTTTATGACGACGGAGATGCGGGATTTGTGTTATTGTCTGGAGCGGATTGGGCTTCCTTCCACCGCGACTTTCATGGTACTTTCCACCTTCTCCTGCATTGGCTCGATCAAAGAGAAGCTGGCGAATGTCAGGGAAAGCCAGAGAGCCAGAGGAATTGAGACGGAAGGCAGCTTGATCGTGCGGGTGAAATCGATCCTTCCGGTACTCTTTCCGGTGATCATCAGTTCCATGACGGGGATTGAGGATAAAACACTGGCGATGGATGCCAGAGCTTTTACGGCGAAGGGAAAACGGACTGCTCTGCGGAGAATTGCACCTGCAAGGCCTGCAGAGAAGCTGATCGCGGTTTTGACACTGATACTTTGTATTGCAGGCTGTGTGGCCGGCAAGATGTTTTTATAGGAGGATAGGGCTATGGGAGTTTGTATTGAATTTAAGGATGTTTCGTATGCGTATCCTCTGACCAAGAAGGCGGCAGTGAGGCATCTGAATTGTACGCTGGAGACGGGAAAATGTTATGGAGTTATCGGACCGAATGCGGGAGGCAAGACAACCTTTTGTAATCTGATGCGAGGCCTTTGTCCCAAATTCTATGGCGGAGTGTTAAAGGGAGAAGTGCTCATCAACGGAAAAAACCTGGAAGACTGGGATGATTCTGAGCTAAGCGTCTCGATCGGCTATGTATTTCAGGACCCGTTTGCACAGATCAGCGGAATAAAAGAAACGGTTTTTGAGGAAATCGGGATGGGCATGGAAAATCTGGGAGTTGAGCTGGAAGAAATGATAACAAGAATTCTTGAAATCTCCAGGGTGGTCAAGGTGGATTCTTTGTTACAGAAAAATCCGCTGGCCCTTTCCGGCGGGCAGTGTCAGAGAGTGGCATTTGCCTCCGTGCTGGCGCTTAATTCAGACATTATCGTCATTGATGAACCGACCAGTCAGTTGGACCCGGACGGAACCAACGATGTGTTTGAAATTGTAAAGGCTTTGAAAGAGGCGGGGAAGACTGTGATCATTGCCGAGCATAAAATGGATCTGTTGGCGGAATACTGCGATGAGATCATCGCGATGGCAGAAGGTGAGATTATTGCGAAAGGTCCGACCGAAGAGGTGCTGGTCAACCCGATTTTGCGGGAAAAGCAGGTGCGCATCCCACAGGTGGTAAGTCTTGCCATAGAATTGGAGAAAATGGGAAAAGGATTCGACAAAGTACCGGTAAATGTCCAGGAGGCGGTGGCCCTTCTGAAGAAAAGGGAGGGAAGGTAGCATGGCAATCGAAGTGAAAAATTTAAGTTTTTCCTACCCGGGAAGTCAGGTGACAGCGGTAGAGCATGTGTCCATGAAAATTGAGAAGGGGGAGCATGTGGCGATCATTGGTCAGAATGGAGCGGGAAAATCCACAACGGTGAAAATTATCAATAACATTTACAAGCCAAGTGAAGGAAATGTGCTGGTGGACGGAATCGATACCAGAGATAAGACAACGGCGCAGATCGCACCTCATGTAGGATATGTCTTTCAAAATCCGAATGACCAGATTTTTAATGACGATGTAGTAAAAGAAATCGAATATGTGCTCCGCTATTGGAAGCTTTCGGAAGCCGAAATTGAAAGAAGGCGGGAGGAAGCAATCGAGGTGACGGGAATACGCCCTTATCTTGAGGTACATCCTTTTGATATTCCGCTTCCCATCAGAAAGTTCCTTACCATCGCGGTAGTTCTCGCCGTCGGGCCGGATTATGTGATCCTGGACGAGCCGACAGCAGGGCAGGATCTGTGGGGATGTGCACAGCTCAAAAAAGTGATGGAATACTTAAAGGAGAAAGGGAAGGCTGTAATTACCATTTCTCATGATATGGAATTCGTGGCGGAGAATTTTGATCGGGTGATTGTGATGGCTCACAAGAATGTGATTGCAGACGGAAACAGACGGGATATCTTTTATCGTTCCGATATCCTGGAAGAGGCACATGTGAAACCGCCGATGTGTACCTACATCGCAAAGGAGCTTGGAATTGCGAAAAAAATCATGAACCTGAAAGAACTGACGGAAGAACTTAGCTGACAAAAATAAAATCAAGGGGATTCGCAGCAATATTTTTGAAAATTGATGCTGCGTAAATCCCCTTGGTTGAAAAGGAAGATGGTCACCGACTGGGCCGCGCTTTGGCGCAAGAATGCGTCAAGATACATCCTTTTTTATAATGAGAAAATTCCAAGTCCACTTGCCACCGAACTGATCAATATGGCCAGCACCAGCCACGGCGCGATCCATTTGATCATGAATGCAAACAATTTTTCGGACTTGAAGGTTCCGTCTGTCACCTTTACTTCATCGATAATGGCCTTCGGTTTAATGACAAAGCCGACCAGAACGCAGGTGAAGATCGCTACGATCGGCATCAATACGCTGTTGCTTACAAAGTCCATCATGTCCAGGATACTCATTCCGCCAAGGCTGAAGTTTTGAAGGACACCAAAGCCAAGGGAGGAAGGAATCCCGAGCGCAAAGGAGAACACCGTCACGGCAAGGCTTGCCGTAAGTCTCTTACAATGAAGGGTGTCCATTACGATGGAGACCACCGTTTCCATAAGTGAAATCGCGGAAGTCAGTGCGGCAAAAAGTACCAATAAAAAGAATATGGTTCCGATAAGTCCGCCCATAGGCATACTGTTAAAGACTTTCGGCAAAGTGATAAACATCAGTCCCGGTCCTGCGCCAAGTGCTGACTCATCGCCTCCGGAGAATGCAAATACTGCCGGGACAATCATAAGTCCGGCGAAAAATGCAATACCGGTATCAAATATCTCAATCTGGCGTACGGAAGATTCCAGGTTATTTTCCTTTTTCATGTAGGAACCGTATGTCACCATGATTCCCATAGCCAGAGACATAGAATAGAAGAGCTGTCCCATGGCGGCAAGGATGGTTTTGGCAGAGAAATTCTCCATGTTTGGCTTGAGGTAATAGATCACACCTTCCAGGGCGCCGTCGATGGTGCAGGCATAGACGGCGATAAAAAGCGTCAGGACAACCAGGATTGGCATCATGATTTTGCTGACTTTTTCTACGCCCTTTTCAACCCCCAGAATGACGATGATTGCGGTAAGCCCAAGAAAGATGCAGAACCAGAGGATCGGACTTCCTATCTGGGAAATGAAATCAGTGAAATAATGATCTCCCGCGGCTTCCTTGATTCCGCCGGTTGCAAATACTGCAAGATATTTGCTGACCCATCCGCCGATGACGGAATAGTATGGGAAGATGATCGTGGGCACCAGGGCTGTCAGAATTCCCAGGAACCGGAAACGTTTGTCCAGGGCGGTATATGCACCGATGGCACTCAAACCTGTTTTTCTTCCGATAGCGATCTCAGCGATCATAAGTGTGAAACCAAAGGTGACTGCCAAGATTAAATAAATTAGTAAAAATGTTCCGCCGCCGTATTTGGCTGCCAGATAGGGAAAACGCCAGATGTTGCCAAGGCCCACTGCGGAGCCGGCGGCTGCCAGCACGAACCCCAAACGGCTGGAAAAGCTGCTGCGTTCTTTCATTATGAAATACCTCCTCGAATAACTGATATACTACTCTCATTTCTTATAGATCACGCATATCATGCGATAGGCTATAATGTCATATTATGTCATGCGGACTGGGGAAAAGCAAGGACATGTTGGGGAAAACGAACACAAAAAGTATAAAATGTAGTGTTGGTGTTAAGACCATTGCTTTCATATCGAAAGAGGATTGAAAAATATAGAAAAAACAAGTTGACAATACGATGTATCTGTGTTAAATTAGAACTTGCGTAAAGCGATAAACAAAGAAGAGTATCCGCTCTCACCTTAGCGCAATCGGGCGGCTAACGGTTTGATATCGAAAACATAATACCATATATGGGTGTTTTGTGCAATGTGGAGTGGATAGTCTTGCAGCTATTCACTATTTTTATTTTATGATGGAGGTGCACGACAATTAGCGATTTAATGATCAACGAACAAATCCGCGACAAGGAAGTACGCGTGGTTAGTGAGAGTGGGGAACAGTTAGGAATTATGTCCGCGCGAGAGGCAATGAAACTGGCGCAGGAGGCGGAACTTGATTTGGTCAAGATTGCTCCGACAGCGAAGCCGCCCGTATGCAAGATCATCGATTACGGGAAATTCAGATACGAGCAGACAAGAAAAGAAAAAGAAGCTAAGAAGAAACAAAGGACTGTCGAGATTAAGGAAGTGCGTCTTTCACCGAACATCGATACGAACGACCTGAATACAAAGATGAACAATGCAAGGAAGTTCCTCACCAAGGGGAATAAGGTGAAGGTATCCCTGCGGTTCAGAGGAAGAGAGATGGCCCATATGCAGCAGAGCAAGCACATTCTGGACGATTTTGCAGATATGCTGAAGGATGTTGCTGTTGTGGAGAAGCCGGCAAAGTTAGAAGGCAGAAGCCTGAGTATGGTTTTAACTGAAAAACGTTAAAAATAAACAATTTATTATGAAGGAGGAAATATACCATGCCAAAAATTAAAACAAATAGAGCGGCTGCAAAGCGCTTCGAAAAAACTGCAACAGGAAAGCTGAAAAGAAACAAAGCTTACAAGAGCCATATCTTAACTAAGAAATCTACCAAGAGAAAAAGAAATCTCAGACAGTCTGTTATCACAGATGCAACAAACGTAAAGAACATGAAGAAGGTATTACCATATCTTTAAGATATGTTTCAGGATAGAAGGAGGATTAAGTAATGGCAAGAGTAAAAGGCGGCATGAACGCTAAAAAGAAACATAATAGAACATTAAAACTGGCTAAAGGATACAGAGGAGCCCGCTCCAAACAGTACAGAGTTGCAAAACAGTCTGTTATGAGAGCACTGACTTCCGCATACGCAGGAAGAAAGCAGAGAAAGCGCCAGATGCGTCAGCTCTGGATCGCGCGTATCAACGCAGCTGCAAGAATGAATGGATTATCTTACAGCAAGCTGATGCATGGTCTGAAGGTTGCCGGTGTTGATATGAACAGAAAGATGCTGGCAGAGATGGCAGTAAATGATGCAGCTGGATTTACAGCAGTTGCAGAAGTTGCTAAGAAAGCACTTGCATAAGATAAGACGATAAGCTATAGCTTGAGAGAGAAGAGGGAAGCCCTGCAGAGAGAGTCTGCGGGGTTTTTTCATTATATAGGAAACTTCGTCTCCTATATAATGAAACTCTCCGAGGGATGCGTACTGCCCGTACAGTTTACCATTATTTATCCCGGCGCTTTAAATGGAACTGGAATGCGGTATATTCGGGAATCTCGCGGTTGATCGGAATACCGGCGTTCATAAGTGCGGAACCGGAATATACGGCATCACCGTCATTCATAGTGTAAAGCGCATTTGGTTCCAGACCTTTTGCGCGGATATATTCCTGAGGACCATTACAAGTCAGATTCGTGACTACTACGCTTAACAGGGATTCGCTCTTATCCTTTGTTACATGCTGCCACGCGGTCATATTACCCATCTCGAACGGATTGGTCAGGCGGTAGAAATCGCCTTTAAAGGTAATGTGATAGTATTTGCGGAATAATTCACTCTGTTTGCGGCAGAGCTCCTGTTCTTCTTCGGTCAGATGAGTAGCATCCAGCTCATAGCCAAAGGTACCGCACATGGCAACCACAGCTTTGGTTTTTAGGGGAACAAGCCGTCCACTGTCGGAAATATGTGCTCCCATGGTGCAGGTAGGATATACGAAGGAAGTACCATAATGCAGCTTCAATCGATCGATGGGATGATTGTTGTCGCTGACCCAGTATTGAGGATAATAATGCAGCATAGCAGCATCATAGCGGCCGCCCCCGCCGGAACAGCCTTCAAAAAGGACGTCGGGGTGTGTCTTGATGATATGATCCATGACACGATATAATCCAAGGATATATCTGTGATAAACCTCCCCCTGTTTTTCGGCCGGAAGATTGTTGGACCAGATATCGGCAAGAGAACGGTTGATATCCCATTTTACATAATAGATATTGGCATCATTAAGGATGGCATTTACCCGTTCGATCAGGTAATCCTGTACGTCTCTGCGGCTCATATCCAGTGCCATCTGGTTACGGCTGCGCACAGCGTGCCGGCCTGGAATCTGCATCGCCCAGTCAGGGTGGGCGCGGTACAGATCACTGTCCTCGGAGACCATTTCAGGTTCAAACCAGATACCGAATTTCATGCCCAGATCATTGATCTGCTCTACCAGTTTATGTAAACCGCATTTGATTTTATTTTCGTTGACATACCAGTCTCCCAGTCCACTATTGTCATCATCACGCTTGCCAAACCAGCCATCGTCCATGACCAAAAGATCTACCCCCATCTTGCGGGCAGCTTTGGCGATCTCCACCAGTTTTACATCGTCAAAATCCATAAATGCAGCTTCCCAACTGTTGATCAGCACGGGGCGCTCAACATCCTGGACGAACTTACTTGCGCATAAATTGGTGCGGTAGAAGTCGTGGTAGAGATGAGAAAGTCCGGTAAAACCATGTTCGGAGAATGCCATGACAACCTCAGGACCTTCAAAAATCTCTCCCGGTTTTATTTCATATACAAACTGTTTGGGATGGATTCCCATTACCAGACGCAGCTGGTCATACTGATCCAGCTCAGCCTCTGCCAGAAAGTTACCGCTGTACATTAAGGAGAAGCCATAGCATTTGCCGAAATCTTCTGTTGTGTTATGGTCGCAGAGGATTACAAACGGGTTCTGCTGATGGCTGGAGGAACCACGCACACTTCCAATCGTATGGATATGGTGGGTCATCCTCTGGCGTTCAACCTGTCTTTCCTGTCCGTAACGTCCCGGAAGGCTCACAAGGTCCATATCGGAGCCATTTAAGAAATCCAGGCAAAGAGACATGATCTTCTTTAAATGGATGGAATCATTTCCGTTATTTTTAACTTTTACGGCACGGGTAAGGATGTCCGCTTCTTCAAATACACTATAAAGAAGGATAACCTGAACGTTACTTGTGGTATCGGTGAGGGTAATCTCCAGTGTTTGTGCTGTATCGCTTGCGTTTGCGAACACACAGGGGAGGGTGTCGAGTTGATATTTTCCGCCTGTGATGTTATAACCGGATGTTTTTCCGTGAAAAGAATAGCTCCCGTCACTGTTCACTACTTCGATGCTAGTGGTGCGGAAGTCACCCTGCTGCTGGGTACTGAACTCCTGTGGCTGGGCGTCCAGAGAAAAGGTTCTGGCATTCCTTGACTCGTAGGGATTACCTGAAAAACCACGGTCATATTGCATAATCTGGTAACTCATGTCAGTGTCACAGATCGTTGGACCATAGTAGAGATGCAAAAGGTAGTCCAGGTTGCCGATTTTCATTTGATAAGATGTGTTTTTTGTGTTTAGTGTAATTGTTTTGGCTGTTTCGTTGTAAATAATTCCCATATAAAAGGCTCCTTATACGAATTATATAGTGTCTGATGTGTACCTGACGACATTATAACATAAAACCGGTTTCCTGCGTTCGTCAGAATGCAAGAAAAAAGGCAGGAAAATATGTGCTATTTATATATGGTAGCTTATAATTCCGGGGAGAAGCAGTAGGAGCTGAGGTATAAAAATATGCCGAAGTTCCGAGAGAAAGAGTGCGTTTTTTTGTGGATAACATGGAATCGAAATAATGTAATTTCATTTTCTCAAAAAACGTTTGACAGATGGGAAAAAATGATATATTTCTATAAGGAAGAATAAAAACTAAAACAAATAGTATGTTAATAAACAGAGGTTATGAACCGGAAAGGTGGAAAACCAATGGCAATGGAAGATTATTCAAAAGCATATAAATTAGGAAAAAAGGATTATCAGTCGAGGATGTTTAATGGTGTCAGACCGACTTTAGAGGTATTGGATGACATTCTGCCTTCGAGGGGAAGCTATTCTGAGGTGTCGCTCGGATTGGTACAGATTCCGGCGGATCAGATTGTGGGAACGCGCCATGCAGGCAGGAGTAATGCGTTTGCCGGGAATTTTATGCCGATACTCCGTGAGAATACCGAGTTCGCAAGTAAATGGGCAAGCCTGAGCACGAGCCATGTCAGAGAGGGAATCCGTGAGCCGATCAAGGCCTATGAATATATGAATAAGTTTTATGTTGAGGAAGGTAATAAAAGGGTCAGCGTTATGAAGTATTTCGGGGTGGTTTCCATTCCGGGAATCGTGACGAGAATTATTCCGAAACGTACGGAAGAAAAAGAGAATAAGATTTACTTTGAATTTCTGGATTTTTATGAAGTGTCTAAAGTGAATTATATCTGGTTTACGCACGAGGGAAGCTTTGCAAAACTGCAGGAAGCAGTGGGAAAAGGCGAGAAAGAGATATGGAGCCATGATGAGCAGCTTGATTTTAGTTCTCTGTATTCAAGATTTACAGCGGAATATAATGCGCGGGGAGGAGAGAAGCTGTCGATTACTGTAGGAGACGCATTCCTTGCGTTCATCACTTTATATGGATATGATGTGATCGGTGAAAAGACGACCAGTGAACTGAAGGAGTTGATATCAAAAAGCTGGGAGGAGTTTAAGCTTTTGGAAGAAGAGGATGAAGTGGAACTTAAGATGGCTCCTGTCAGCGAGAAGAAACCACTTCTTAGCCGATTGCTGCCGCTAAGCTCCCCGAAACTAAAAATCGCATTTATTTATGAGAAAACACCGGGATCGTCCGCATGGACCTATGGGCATGAACTGGGAAGGATGCAGCTGGAACAGACATTTTCAGAAGAAGTCAGTACAGTATGCTATAACGAGACAACACCGGAGAACGTGGAGGAGCGCATTTCCTGTGCGATCGAGGAGGGGTGTAACCTGATTTTTACCACTTCGCCGGCTTTTGTGCAGGCGAGTGTGAAGGCTGCGATTGCAAATCCAGAAGTACGGATATTGAATTGTTCGGTCAATACCTCCCATCGTTATATCCGAACTTATTATGCAAGGCTCCATGAGGCAAAATTCCTGATGGGTGCTATTGCCGGAGCTATGGCAGAGAATAATCGTCTGTTTTATCAGGCCGATTATCCGATTTATGGGACCATCGCAAATATCAATGCCTTTGCTCTGGGGGCGAAAATGGTAAATCCGCGTGCGGAGGTCTATCTGGATTGGAGCAGTAAAAAGGATCAGGACATCTGGGAAAACATCCGCAGCACAGGCGCTTCCTGTATCTCTGGAAAGGACATGGTGATACCGGAAGAAGGTTCCAGATATTTTGGGATTTATCACCTGGATGGGGATGTACCGCGCAATCTGGCTATGCCGATCTGTCACTGGGGAAGATTCTATGAACAGTTGATCCGCACGATTATGGATGGAACATGGAAATATGATGATAAATCATCAACCAAGAAAGCGATTAATTATTGGTGGGGAATGTCTTCCGATGTGGTGGATGTTATCTGTTCCCAGAACCTGCCGATCGGCACTAAGCGTCTGGTAGAGCTGTTGAAAAAGACGATCAGTGCCGGGGAGTTCAATCCATTTTCGGGAATCCTTTATTCGCAGAACGGTATCGTGCAGGACGATCCTCATCGCGAGCTCACTCCGGATGAGATTGTGACCATGGACTGGCTGGCTGAAAACATTATTGGTTCGATACCCAAAAAAGAAGAATTGCAGGAACATGCGAAACCGGTAGTTTCGCAGCAGGGTATTGAGAAGAAAGGCCAGTAATTGTTATGAAGATACTTGTGATTGCCGATGAAGAATCGGCATATCTGTGGGATTATTTTGAAAAAAGTAAGTTAGAAGGTGTTGACCTGATTATTTCCTGTGGAGATCTGGATCCGAATTATTTGTCTTTTCTTGCTACCTTTACGTCCGTACCGGTACTTTATGTACATGGAAATCATGACGCAAAGTATGAGAAAAACCCGCCGGAAGGGTGTATCTGTATCGAAGATAAGATCTATGTACATGAGGGCGTGAGAATACTGGGGCTGGGCGGTTCTATGCGTTATCGGGAAGGCCCGTATCAGTATACAGAGCGGGGAATGCGGTACCGCGTGAGAAAACTGTGGTTTCAGCTGCTTCGGCGGGGAGGCTTTGATATCCTCGTCACACATGCGCCGGCCTATCAGATCAATGACGGAAGGGATCTGCCGCATCAGGGATTTAAGACTTTTGTGGAGTTGATTGAAAAATATCATCCGAAGTTCTTTCTTCACGGACATGTGCATATGTCCTATGGGAGAAAGCATAAACGCTATGATAAATATCAGGATACTCATGTGATCAATGGATTTGAACGCTGTATATTTGAGTATGAGGATGATAATATCAAAGAACATATATGGTGATACAAGAAAAAGGGCAGTCTGTCGAGTGGAAGCAGACTGCCTGATGTTGTTTTGAGAAATACTGGCAGATGGAAGAAGCTTCGTGAATGATAAAATCCTTTTGGCATATAACAAAAAACCCTATATCTTTCCAGATACAGGGCTCCTACTGCGGAAGATGGGACTTGAACCCACACGATCGCATTGATCACAAGATCCTTAGTCTTGCTCGTCTGCCAGTTCCGACACTTCCGCTCAACAGCTTTATCAACTGTCCGAAAGTAATAATACTATACCGGGAGCAAAAAGTCAATACTTAAATATTAAAACTTAAAGGAAAAAATAAAATATAATTCAATACTTTTGGAAATACTCTTCCCTATTATGAGAAAATATAGTAATATAATATATAATTGCATGAGGAATTTGCGATTTCCCAGTTGCCAAGCATATCTGAGTAAATGTCTGACGGATCTTTATCTCAGTTGCCAGGCATATCTGAGCAAGTGTCCGGCGGACGTTTATCTGGTGAATTCCGGCAGAAGCGAGTAAAAACAGGGGAAGGATAGCAGGAGGTAAGAACCATGTTAGAGAAAGTGGATTTGACAAAAAAGATGGGAAAGGAGGAATTTAAAGAGAAAATAGAAGTTCTGGGAGCAAAGCTGGGAAAGCTGCAGCGGGAGTGTAAAGAGCTGAACATACCAGTCATGATCGCGTTTGAAGGATACGGGGCAGCAGGAAAAGGGCTGCAGATAGGAAAACTGATTCAAGCGCTGGATCCCAGAGGGTTTGAGGTACATGCTGTCAAGAAAGAAACAGAAGAAGAAAAGATGCATCCGTTTATGTGGAGGTTCTGGACGAAGACACCTGCGAAAGGACGGATCGCGATTTATGATACAAGCTGGTACAGAAAAGTGCTGATCGACAGATTTGACAAAAAGACACCGGAGGAACAGGTGCCGGAGGACTTTGAATCCATTCGCGCATTTGAAAAGCAGCTCACGGACGACGGGATGGTGATTGTAAAACTATTCCTGGTGATTGATAAAAAAGAACAGAAAAAGCGTTTCAAGAAACTGATGGAGTCCAAAGAAAGTGCGTGGCGTGTCAGTGAAGATGATATGAAGCGCAACAAGGACTTTGATAGATATGAGTGCATCAATGAAGAGATGCTCAAGAAGACGGATACGGATTATGCACCGTGGACGCTTGTGGAGGCAATGGATAAACGTTATGCGACGGCAAAGATTTATGCGGCGGTGATCCAGGCTATGGAGGCGGCAGTAGAAAAAGCGCGTCAGCCGAAGCAGGAGGATATGATAGGTTCACAGGCAGCCAGAGGAGAATTTACGGAATCGGTACTGGCAAAAGCAGATCTTAGCAAATCGCTTGGCCGCAAGGATTATAAAGAACGGCTGAAAACTTTGCAGAAGAAGATGGAACGCCTGCACGGAGAGCTGTACCGCAGAAGGATTCCGGTGGTGCTCGGATTTGAAGGCTGGGATGCGGGCGGAAAAGGGGGCGCGATCAAGCGTCTTACCGAGCACATGGACCCGAGAGGATATGTGGTAAATCCGACGGCGTCACCGAATGACATTGAACGGGCGCACCATTATCTGTGGCGTTTCTGGAGAGCGATGCCGAAAGCCGGGCATATTGCCATTTTCGACAGGACCTGGTACGGACGTGTGATGGTGGAGAGAATTGAAGGCTTCTGCACGACTAAGGAGTGGCAGAGAGCTTATAAAGAGATTAATGACATGGAGCAGGATCTGGTGAATTCCGGCGCGATCGTCATGAAATTCTGGATGCAGATTGATAAGGATGAGCAGGCAGCACGTTTTAAAGCCCGTCAGGAAGATCCGGAGAAGCAGTGGAAGATCACCGACGAAGACTGGAGAAACCGTGAAAAATGGGATCAGTACGAGGAAGCGGTAAATGAGATGCTGATCCGCACTTCAACTCCGCAGGCACCCTGGATCGTCGTGGAAGGAAACGACAAATATTATGCCCGCGTGAAAGTGCTTGAGACGGTGGTAAATGCGATTGAAGAACGTCTGAAAAAGGATAAAAAGGAATAGAATGAAGTAGAAATAAAAGGCGTGCTTGGGAGCAGAAATGGCAGGGGAAGGGTAGATGGCATGACGATCAGAGAACAACTGGAACAGAGGGAAGAAGAATATTTAAGTCCATATGCCACACTTAGCAGCAGATCAAAAGGTCGTAAGAGGCCGGAGGCGGAGTGCGATATCCGTCCGGTATTTCAGCGGGACCGGGATCGGATCTTACATTGCAAGGCATTCCGGCGGCTGAAGCAAAAGACTCAGGTGTTTCTTTTGCCGAAGGGGGACCACTACCGGACCCGGCTTACGCATACGCTTGAGGTCTCTCAGAATGCCAGAACCATCGCCAAGGCGCTCCGGCTGAATGAAGATCTGGTAGAGGCCATGTGCCTGGGACATGATCTGGGACATACGCCCTTTGGCCATGCGGGTGAGCGGGCGCTCAACGGTGTCTGCCAGAATGGATTTAAACACAATGAGCAGAGTGTAAGGGTGGTAGAGGTTCTGGAAAAGCAGGGCGAGGGGCTCAATCTGACCTGGGAGGTTTTGGATGGAATCTTGAATCATCAAAGCAGAGGGAACCCATCTACTCCGGAAGGGCAGATTGTCCGCCTTTCCGATAAGATCGCTTATATTAATCATGACATTGACGATGCCATCCGCGGAGGTATTCTGACTGAGGAGGAGATTCCGAAGCACCTGCGGGATGTGCTCGGGACGGGCACCCGCGCCAGGCTGAACACACTGATCCATGATGTGATCATTCACAGTATGGACAGACCGACGATCTGTATGTCTGCGGAAATTGAAGAGGCCATGTTTGAACTGCGGAAATTCATGTTCCAGAATGTATATCAGAATCCCATTGCCAAAGGGGAAGAAAATAAGGCGGTGCAAATGGTAGAAAGACTGTATTTTTACTATGAGGACCACATGGAGCTGCTCCCGGAGCAATATCAGGCACTGTTGGAAAAAGGAGATGTGCCGGAACAGGTAGTGTGCGATTACATTGCAGGTATGACGGATAACTACGCGGTAAAAAAGTTTGAAGAAATTTTTATTCCGCAAGCGTGGAAAAATTAAAGGAAATGAAAAACTTTTGTCGAATATAGATTATGTAGGAGATTGAAGTACATATCCGGTATGGCCGGAAAGGCAGAGACATAATGTATTATTCAGACGAGATTATTGAAGAAATAAGAATGAAAAATGATATTGTGGATGTGATTTCAGGGTATGTGAAGCTGCAGAAAAAGGGTAGCTCTTATTTTGGACTCTGTCCCTTCCACAATGAGAAGTCTCCCTCCTTTTCTGTCAGTCGGGACAAGCAGATGTATTATTGTTTTGGCTGCGGGGCAGGAGGGAATGTATTTACCTTCATTATGGAATATGAGAACTATTCGTTTACGGAAGCGCTGAAGTTCCTTGCCGCACGGGCAGGAGTAGAGCTTCCCAAGGAGGAGTATTCCAAAGAACAGAGAGAAAAAGCCAATCTTCGCAGTGTACTGCTGGAGATGAATAAGCTGGCGGCAAAGTATTTTTATGCGCAGCTCAAATCCGAGAACGGCAAAGTCGCCCACAATTACCTGACGGGGCGGAAGCTGAGTGAAGAAACCATAACGGCTTTTGGGCTGGGCTATTCCAATAAATACAGTAATGATCTGTATAAATATCTGCGCATGAAGGGGTACAGTGATGACATGATCATCAAAGCTGGTTTGGTAAATGTGGACGAGAGGAACGGAATTTACGATAAATTCTGGAATCGGGTCATGTTTCCGATCATGGATGTGAATAACCGGGTGATCGGATTCGGCGGAAGAGTGATGGGAGACGGAAAGCCCAAGTACCTGAATTCACCGGAGACGGCAATCTTCGATAAGAGCAGGAATCTCTACGGACTTCACCGCGCCAGGACATCCAGAAAGTCCTACTTTCTCATTTGCGAGGGATACATGGATGTGATATCTCTTCACCAGGCAGGCTTTACCAATGCTGTGGCTTCGTTGGGAACGGCGCTGACGGCAGGACATGCGGCACTCATTAAGCGGTATGTGAATGAAGTGTACCTGACTTATGACAGTGATGACGCGGGGACGCGGGCGGCGCTCAGGGCGGTTCCGATCCTGAAGGACGCCGGGGTGACGGCGCGGGTGATCCGGATGGAACCGTATAAGGACCCGGATGAATTTATCAAGAATTTGGGAGCGGAAGCATTTGAAGAGCGGATCGCCAAAGCACGCAACGGATTTATGTTCAGCCTGGAGATGCTGGAAAAGAATTATGATATGGAATCTCCTGAGGGTAAGACTGAATTTATGCGGGAGGCGGCAAAGCGCCTGACGGAGTTTGAGGAAGAAATCGAGAGGAATAACTATATAGAGGCTGTGGCAAAAGCATACCGCGTGCGGGAAGAAGATTTACGCAAGTTGGTCGTGAAGATGGCGGTGCAGACCGGAATGGCAACTCCGGCGGCAAGGCCGAAGCCTGTGAAGGAGCAGGAGGGGCAAAAAGAAGACGGACATATGAAGTCCCAGAAGATTCTGCTCACCTGGCTGATCGATCACGAGGAATTATTTGGGCAGATCAGTAGCTATATTACGCCTGAGGATTTTACCACAGATCTGTACCGGAAGGTGGCAGAGCTTCTGTTTGAGCAGTATCAGTCGGGAGAGGTGAATCCGGCCCGGATCATGAATCATTTTACAGAAGAGGAAGAGCATCGGGAAGCAGCGGCCCTGTTTCACACCAGGATTAAAGAGCTGACCACGCGTAAGGAGCAGGAGAAAGCCATCAAAGAGACTATTATTCGCGTGAAGAGTTACAGTATCGAATATGCCACCCGGAAATTGGCTCCTACGGACATTCAGGGCCTCCAGAGACTGATGAATGCGAAGAAGGCGCTGCAGGACTTACAGAAACTGCATATTTCCATTAATTAAGGATAAAATATAAACAAGCAATGAGAGGAAGGACACTACATGGAAGAGAACGTAGCAAAATTTAACGAGAGACTGAAAAGCCTGTTAGCTCTTGCGAAGAAGAAAAAGAACATTCTGGAGATTCAGGAAATCAACGAAGTGTTCCACGACATCGAGCTGGAACCGGAGCAGATGGAGAAGGTATTTGAGTTCCTGGAAGCGAGCAACATCGATGTACTGCGCATCAGCGGCGAGCCGGACGAGCCGGATGACGATGACCTGGAGCTGGTGATGAGTGAAGAGGATGAAGTCGACATGGAGAAGATCGACTTGTCCGTGCCGGATGGCATCAGCATTGAGGACCCGGTCCGTATGTATCTGAAAGAGATCGGGAAAGTGCCGCTTTTAAGTGCAGATGAAGAGATCGAGCTTGCACGCCGGATGGCTGATGGGGATGAGGATGCAAAGAAACGGCTTGCAGAGGCCAATCTTCGTCTGGTGGTCAGCATTGCCAAAAGGTATGTAGGCCGTGGAATGTTGTTCCTGGATTTGATTCAGGAAGGGAATCTGGGGCTTATCAAGGCAGTTGAAAAATTTGATTATCATAAGGGATTTAAGTTCAGTACCTATGCGACCTGGTGGATCCGCCAGGCGATCACAAGGGCGATCGCGGATCAGGCAAGAACGATCCGTATCCCGGTGCATATGGTAGAGACGATCAATAAATTAATCCGTGTGTCCAGACAATTATTGCAGGAACTTGGAAGAGAACCTACGCCGGAGGAAATCGCGGAAGAATTGGACATGCCTGTGGAGCGTGTGCGTGAGATCCTGAAGATCTCTCAGGAGCCGGTTTCTCTGGAAACTCCGATTGGTGAGGAAGAGGACAGTCATCTGGGTGATTTCATTCAGGATGACAATGTCCCGGTACCGGCGGAGGCAGCGGCGCAGACTCTTCTGAAAGAGCAGCTTGATGAGGTGCTGGATACCTTGACTGACAGGGAGCAGAAGGTGCTCCGCCTGCGGTTCGGTATGAACGACGGAAGAGCAAGGACATTGGAAGAAGTCGGTAAGGAGTTTGACGTAACCCGTGAGCGTATCCGTCAGATTGAAGCGAAAGCGCTCAGAAAACTGCGCCATCCCAGCCGCAGCAGAAAACTAAGGGATTATCTGGATTAGAGATATGATGGAATTATCAAAGAGACTTAGGGCAGTGGCAGATCTGGTGACACCAGGGATGCGCCTCGCAGATGTGGGGACGGATCACGGCTATGTTCCGATTTACCTTGTGGAACGGAAGCTTGTCCCATCTGCCATTGCGATGGATGTAAATGAAGGGCCTCTTAATAGGGCCAGAGAGAATATCCGCGAGCATGGGCTGGAAGAGTGGATCAGCACAAGACTGTCGGATGGGCTTACGAATCTGAAAATAGAAGAGACAGACAGTGTAATCGCCGCCGGAATGGGCGGCGGTCTTGTCATACGGATTCTTTCCGATCAGAAAGAAAAAGCAGAGAGGCTAAGGGAGATCATCCTGCAGCCGCAGTCTGGGATTGCGAAAGTGCGTAAGTACCTGAATGAAAACGGCTGGCAGATCGTGGAAGAGGATATGGTGCTGGAGGATGGCAAATACTATCCTATGATGAAGGCAGTGCGGGGGGAAGAAGAGCCGTATTCGGAAGCAGAATTGGAATTTGGAAAATTGCTGCTTCACAAGAAACATCCGGTTTTGAAATGCTATCTGGAGCGGGAGAGGCGGATTGCGCAGAATATTCTGGCAGGACTTGAACGTCAGAATCAGGAACGCATCCGGGAACGCAGGGAAGAGCTGCTGCATAGAATAGAAGAGATAGAAAGACTATTGCGGGAATATTTTGGTGAAGCATTTTAAGCGAGGCTAAGGGAAGCTGTGACAGTAGATGAAGTCTTAGCATGAACGCTTGATAAACTGATATATTCGGTGGGTATCTGGTTCGGATATAGAAGAGAAAAGCAGGTGAAGGAGGATACATATATGGTCTGCCGTGAGATTATGGACAAAATCGAGGAGAGATACCCGAAGCGGTATGCCCTGGAGTGGGATAACGTAGGATTGCAGGTGGGAAGGTGCGATAAGGAGGTTTCGCGTATCTACATTGCGCTTGACGCTACGGATGAAGTGATCGAGGAGGCTGCGGATTGGGGAGCAGATATGCTGATCACGCATCACCCTATGATTTTTAAAGCGATGAAGCAGATTAATGATACACATTTTATTGGCAGACGTGTCTTGAAATTGATACAGAACGATATTTCCTATTATGCGATGCACACGAATTATGATGTGATGGGGATGGCGGATCTGGCAGGAGAGATTCTGGAGATGAAGAATGCGCAGGTGCTGGATGTGACCTGCGTGGAGAGTGGAAGAGGCCGGGGCGCCCGGGAAGAGAAAAGAAAAGTTGAAATGGGTTTAGAGATCACCGGGGAGGGCATCCGAAATACAGAGGATGACCCGGAACAGACCGCCGGGGAAGAGCATGAGGAAGGAATAGGCCGGGTGGCGGATCTGGATAAGGAGATGAGCCTCAGAGAGTGCTGCAGCTTTGTAAAGGAAAAATTTCATTTGCCGAATGTGAAGGTGTTTGGCGACCCGGATATGCGGGTGCACAGACTTGCCGTTTCCCCGGGTTCCGGTAAGAGCGTGATTCGTACGGCGCTGGGAAAAGGTGCGGATGTATTGATCACAGGTGATATCGATCATCACGAGGGAATTGATGCGGTGGCGCAGGGAATGGCTGTGATGGATGCCGGACATTACGGGATCGAACACATATATATCGCAGATATGAAGCGTTTCTGTGAGGAGAATTTTAAGAAGGTAGAAGTCAGAACTGCTGCGATCAGACATCCGTTTTGGATCATGTGATGTCCGGGCGTATCAGGTCATGGAGGCGGAATATATGGGAGACAGATATTATCAGGTAGAGATTGACGGTCAGTGCAGAAAGTATCCGGAAGGAACTTCCTATCTGACGATCGCCCGGGAATACCAGAAGGATTATGACAATGATATCGTACTGGCTTTTGTAAATGGGAGACTGCAGGAGCTGCGCAAGCAGGTGAATTCCGATTGCCAGATGCGTTTCATCACGACGGCGGACGCGGCAGGACATATGGCTTATAAACGGAGTATGAGCCTTTTGATGGTGAAATCGGTTTATGACATCGCGGGACATGAAAATGTAGAACAGGTACGGATTCATTTTTCTGTGGACAGGGGATATTATTGTACGGTAAGAGGGAAGGTTCAGCTTAGCCGGGAATTCATTGAGCGCGTGGAAGCGCGTATGCGGGAAATGGTAGAGCAGGATATGCCCTTCGGTAAACGTACGATCCACACGGATGAGGCGATTGCTTTGTTCAGAAAGCATGGGATGCGGGATAAGGAGAAGCTTTTTAATTACCGCCGTGTTTCCAAGGTGAATATTTATAATCTGAACGAATTCGAAGATTACTATTATGGGTATATGGTGCCGTCCACCGGATATCTGAAATATTTTAAGCTCTATCTTTATGATGAAGGGTTCGTGGTGCAGATGCCGGCTGTGTCCGCCACCAGGGAGGTGCCGCCTTTCCAGCCGAAACATAAGCTGTTTCAGGTGCTCAAAGAGTCCACGCAGGGCGGGGACCGTATGGGGATCGAGACTGTGGGGGCATTAAATGATCTGACCTCTAAAAGCGATCCGCTGCAGTTGATCCTGGTGCAGGAAGCGATGCAGGAAAAGCGGATCGCCCAGATCGCAGGACAGATCGCGGAGCAGCCTCAGAAGAAATTTGTGTTGATCGCAGGCCCGTCTTCCTCGGGAAAAACCACATTTTCCCATCGGCTTTCGGTACAGATTCAGGTAAACGGGTTGAACCCTCATCCGCTTGCAGTGGATAATTATTTTGTGAACCGGGAGCATACGCCGCTGGATGCGGAGGGGAAACCAGATTATGAATGTCTGGAAGCTGTGGATGTTGAACAGTTTAATCATGATCTGAAAGAGTTGCTTAAGGGGAATCGGGTTGAGATTCCGAGGTTTAATTTTAAAATCGGCAAAAGAGAATATAAAGGCGATTACATGCAGTTGGGGGAAAATGATATTTTGGTGATCGAAGGAATTCATTGCCTGAATGACGCCCTCACAAGGGATCTGCCAAAGGAGAATAAGTTTAAAATCTATATTAGTGCGTTGACTCAGCTTAATATTGACGAGCATAACCGGATTCCGTCGACCGACGGACGGCTGCTGCGCCGGATGGTGCGGGATGCCAGAACCAGGGGGACATCGGCGAAAGAGACGATCGCTATGTGGAAATCTGTGAGACGAGGTGAGGAGAGCAATATTTTCCCCTATCAAGAGGAAGCGGATGTGATGTTCAATTCGGCGCTTCTGTACGAACTGGCCGTACTGAAACAGTATGCAGAGCCGATTCTGTTTGGAATCGATAAGGATTGCGAGGAGTATCTGGAAGCAAAAAGACTGCTTAAGTTTTTGGATTATTTTGTGGGGATACGCAGTGAAGGCATCCCGAAGAACTCGCTTCTGCGAGAGTTTATCGGCGGGGGATGCTTTGATCTTTAAGAATAAGATGGAAAAGAATAGCTCTCCGTACAGAGTGTTTATAGAACACTGTACGGAGGGCGTTTTTTTCTTTAACTTTCTCCAATCTTTTTGAGTATGTTTTTTATGTACAGTTTGTCATGCTCCGAATATGGCGTAAAAACAAAAGCAGGATAATGATTTCTCGCTTGAAATCATATATTAAAATCAGAAGGATGACTTCTGAATTTACGGGCGGTAGAAATTCTTCAGTGAATCCATCCGCGCACTCATATTCGTAAATAGAAGGTCTGTGACGGTCAGTGCAGCCATTGCCTCGACTACCACTACAGCCCGGGGGACTACTACGGGGTCATGTCTTCCTTTGATGACAAGTGAAATATTGTTGCCATCCTTATCCACTGATTCCTGTTCCTGTGAGATCGAGGGGGTAGGTTTTACGGCGGCGCGGAAAATGATGGGGCTTCCGTCGCTCATGCCTCCCAAAGTGCCTCCGGAATGGTTGGTGGTTTTGGTGAGTTGCCCGTCTTCGTATCGGAATCCATCGTTGTTTTCGCTTCCCCGTGAGGCGGCGGCGGCAAAACCATCACCAATCTCGAAGCCTTTTACAGCGCCGATCGAGAGGACGACTTTTGCAAGAGATGCATCCAGCTTATCGAACACAGTGTCCCCGATTCCTGCGGGCATTCCGGTAATCACGCATTCGATGATACCGCCGGAAGAGTCCTGGTTTTCGATACATTTTGTCAGATAAGCAGACGCTTTATCAGCGTATGAGTTATTTGGCATATAGAGAGGATTTTCGAAAATCTCATCATAGTGATATTCAGTGTCCGGAATACTGACTGGTCCGATCGCTTTCGTGTACGCGCGAACCTCGATTCCAAGCTCTTTTAGAATTTTGGCAGCCACGGCGCCAGCGGCAACCCGTGCAGTAGTCTCTCGTCCGGAAGAACGCCCTCCGCCACGGTAATCGCGGAAACCGTATTTCTCATCGAAGGTATAATCTGCATGGCCGGGACGGTAACAGTTCATAATATTACTGTAATCCCGGGAGCGCTGATCCTGATTGCGGACCATGACAGAAATCGGAGTCCCTGTCGTGCGGCCCTCGAAGATACCGGAGAGAATTTCGGCTTCATCTCCCTCCTGACGGTGGGTGGTGAATTTACTTTGCCCGGGTTTCCTGCGGTTTAGATATATCTGGATGTCTTCTTCTGTCAGGGGAAGACCTGCAGGGCAGCCATCAATTACGACACCAATCCCTTTTCCGTGGGATTCCCCCCAGGTGGAGACCTGAAACAATTTTCCTAAAATAGAACCTGCCATTTTTAAGCACCAAACCTTTCTTTTTCCTATATTATAAATAAGATTAGATTCTTACTCTGAACATTATATAGGAAGATTCCAGCGGCGGCAAGTGCAGGATAAAAGAAAATAAAAATGTGGATAAGAGGAAGCGGGGCATTTCGGAGAGAAGATTTTATAAAATGTGTAGAAATGACACGTTTTTCTACGATTTTGTAAGTTATGTATTGTATTTAGTATCTGTTTCGTATTATAATAACGACATATTGAGCATAAAGGGAGTTTGTGATTGAATGATTAATAAGAAGAGACCCATTGAGAATGCAGATCTGGAAGAAGAGAGAAGAGCTGTGTCTGGAGAGGTGGAAGAGATAAGTGAAAGAAAAGAAGAGGAAAAAACAGCAAAAGACAATCCGGCTGACGATGTTGCAGTGGCTGCTTCTGGGAGCGGCATATCTGCTGATGATGTGGATCCTGGCGCAGCCGGATATGGCGATAGAGGCTTGGAAGGAAAGAATGGATCTGAAAAAATGGCTGAGAAAAAAATAGAGAAATCAGAAAAACAGATGCTGGATGAGAACGCGGCAGAAGTGGAAAGAGAAGAGCTTGAACTGCTGTTGACAGATGACGGCGAAGAGATATCAACTGCCGGGGATGAAGAAGCAGTGGAACTTGAGTTAACCGCAGATGACGGAGAGACAATGGAACTGGAGTTAGCCGCAGATGATGGAGAGGCAGTGGAACCTGAGCTGACCGCAGATGACGGAGAGGAACTGGAACCGGATCTTTTGGCAGACGATGGAGAGGAACTGGAGCCGGAACTTTCAGAGGATGACGGTGAAGAGCTGGAGGAGGAACCCCTTACCGAGGAAGAGAAAGCCGAGCGGCGCAGAAAATGGAAAAAAGCGGCTAAAATAGTGTTTGGATCTATTTTGGGAATTGCTGTGGCGGTATATCTGGGATTTGCAGTATTTTTCATGAGTCATTTCTATTTTAATACAACGATAAATGGAACGGACTTCGCACTGAAATCGGTTGAAGATGTAGAAGCGTTTATGAAGAGTCAGGTAGACAATTATAGTCTTACACTTCTGGAGTCGGATGGGACGCAGGAGGTCATTGACGGTTCGGAAATCGGCGTGTCTTATAAGAAGAGTGAAGAGCTTAGTAAGTTGATGAAAGAGCAGAATTCTTTCCTGTGGCCGAAAGCACTTTGGGAGAGATCTGACATCACCGCATCGGTTGGTGTAGATTATGACGCGCAGAAATTGTCGGATAAGCTGGCATCACTGGAATGTATGGAAGAAGAAAATCAGGTGCCGCCGGTGTCTTCTAAACCGGAATTTGACGGGGATCAGTTTGTGCCGAAGGAAGAGGAGACAGGAAGTCAGATTGACAAGGAGAGTTTTTCACAAAAAGTCAGCGAGTATATCGAAGGATTCCTTGATACGATGGATATGACAGAAGAATCCTGTTATGTGAAGCCGAAGTATCTTCAGGATTCTCAGGAGGTCAAGGCGGCATGTGATACCATGAATCAGTATCTGAAAGCCAGCATTACCTATACCCTTGGCTCTCAGAGTGAGGTGGTGGATAAAGCAGTGATTTCCCAGTGGCTGAGTGCAGATGAGAATATGGCCGTTACCTTTAATAACGATAAGGTTACCGAGTATGTCACCGAGCTGGCTAAAAAATATAACACAAGAGGAACTCAGCGTACTTTCGTTGCAGGAAATGGAAATACGGTGAATGTTGAAGGCGGAGACTATGGCTGGATTATTGACCAGGAGGCTGAAAGTGAAGCACTTCTTGCCAATATTCAAAATGGCGAGGTTGTAAGCCGGGAGCCTGCATACAAGCAAAAAGCGGCAAGCCATGACGGCGCAGACTGGGGCAGCACTTATGTAGAAGTAGACCTGACAAATCAGAATGTCTATTTATTTGTAAATGGAAGCCTGGTGGTCAGCGCGCCCATCGTAACCGGAAAACCAAGTGCAGGTGATGCGACGCCGCAGGGAGTTTATCTGATCAAATACACTACAAAAAATGCCACCTTGCGCGGACCGAAGCGGGCGGACGGAAGCTACGAATGGGAATCACCAGTTTCTTTCTGGATGCCGTTTAACGGAGGAATCGGACTACATGATGCTCCGTGGCAGGCAGCGTTCGGCGGCAGCCGGTATTTGACCCACGGTTCACATGGTTGTGTGAATCTGCAGTATAATGTGGCGCAGACAATTTACAATAATGTTCAGGCGGGAACACCGGTTGTGTGCCATTATTAAGTGGAGTTCCATAGAGCTCCACATAAGCGCCAGGCATCTGACGGAGGCTTCGCGCTGAAAAAAGAGCAGGAGTTTGGAAATACTATGTATGAAATTATAAAAAAAGACGGTCTTGCAAAAAGAGGAAGACTGCACACAGTACATGGGGTCATTGAGACCCCTGTATTTATGAATGTGGGAACTGCGGCGGCGATCAAAGGGGCTGTTGCAACCACGGATTTGAAAGAAATCAAAACGCAGGTAGAGCTTTCGAATACCTATCATCTTCATGTAAGACCGGGGGATAAGGTAGTAAAAGCACTTGGAGGAATCCATAAGTTTATGAACTGGGATCGCCCAGTGCTTACGGATTCGGGCGGATTTCAAGTGTTTTCTCTTGCGGGACTTCGCAAAATCAAAGAAGAAGGAGTTTATTTTCAGTCGCATGTAGATGGAAGGAAGATTTTCATGGGACCCGAGGAGAGTATGCAGATTCAGTCAAATCTCGCCTCCACTATAGCTATGGCTTTTGATGAGTGCCCTTCCAGTATTGCAGACAGGGAGTATATGCAGGCGTCTGTGGACCGGACGACTCGCTGGCTTGCAAGATGCAAGGCGGAGATGAACAGGCTGAACAGCCTTGAGGACACGATCAATCCACAGCAGATGCTTTTTGGAATTAATCAGGGAGGAATTTACGAGGATATCAGGATTGAACATGCCCGCAGAATCACAGAGCTTGATCTGGACGGCTATGCCGTGGGAGGGCTGGCTGTGGGCGAATCCCATGAAGAGATGTACCGGATCCTCGACGCAGTAGTGCCGCATTTGCCTGTAGGGAAACCGACTTATTTGATGGGAGTGGGGACTCCGGCAAATATTCTGGAAGCAGTGGACAGAGGTGTGGATTTCTTTGACTGCGTATACCCCAGCAGAAACGGAAGACATGGACATGTATATACAAGATACGGGAAATTGAATCTTTTTAATGCAAAATATGAGCTGGATGCCCGGCCAATCGAGGAAGGCTGTGGGTGCCCCGCCTGCAGGAATTATTCACGTGCCTATATTCGGCATCTTTTGAAAGCGAAGGAGATGTTGGGAATGAGGCTTTGTGTACTGCATAACCTGTATTACTATAATACGCTGATGGAGCAGATTCGCGCAGCGATTGAAGCAGGGTGCTACAAGGAGTTTAAAGCAGAGACTCTGGCACGTATGGAAGAAAAAATGGTTAAAAATCCATGAATTTCATAAAATTACTTGATGAAATGGACAAGATTGTGTATGATAGCAATAGTGCTTTTTAGATTTAGGAGGAAATAAAGATGACTAACCCAATCGTTTTAGTATTGTTTTACGCCGTGATTATCGGAGGTTTCTGGTTCTTGCTTATGAGACCGCAGAAGAAGGAGCAGAAGAGAATTCAGCTTATGCTTGCAGAGTTAGAGGTCGGAGATACGATTTTGACGACAAGCGGCTTTTATGGAGTGGTAATCGATATCACAGATGATGATGTGATCGTTGAGTTCGGAAGCAATAAGAACTGCCGGATCCCGATGCAAAAACATGCGATCGCGCAAGTGGAGAAGCCGGGAGCAGCAAATTAAACAGAAAACCAGGAAGGGCATTGCGGATAGATGGCAATGCTTTTCTGATTATAAGAGATGTATCATAAGAGGTGTATGAGATGAGAGCGAGTGGAGTTCTGCTTCCGGTGGCCAGTCTGCCTTCGGAATATGGAATAGGAACATTTTCAAAAGAAGCCTATGATTTTGTTAAGATATTGAAAAAAGCGGGTCAGAGTTACTGGCAGATACTGCCGCTTGGCCCCACCGGATACGGAGATTCACCGTATCAGTCATTTTCCACATTTGCAGGGAATCCTTATTATATAGATTTGGAAGAGTTTGTGGAAAAAGGATGGCTTAAGAAGAAAGAGTGCAAGGCGTGTGATTTTGGAAGCGATAAGCGGTATGTGGATTATGCAAAGATTTATGAGTCCAGGTTTGGTCTGCTGAAGAAGGCATTTTTTAGAAGCGGGATTGAGACAGATCAGAAGTTCCGCAAGTTTTGCGAAAAGCAGGCAGGATGGCTGGATGATTATGCCCTGTTTATGGAGCTTAAAGAAGCCCACGGCGGGAAAAGCTGGAGCGAGTGGAAGGAGAAGTACCGTCTGCGCGATGCACAGGCTCTGAAGCGCTTTGAAGAAAAACATATAGAAGGAATTCTGTTCCAGAAGTTTCTTCAGTATGAATTCTACGTACAGTGGAAGAGATTAAAAAAATTTGCGAATAAAAAGGGAATCCAGATTATCGGAGATATTCCGATTTACGTGTCCTTTGACAGCTCAGACAGTTGGGCCAATCCGCAGCTGTTCCAATTCGATGAGGATGGACTGCCTACAGGTGTGGCAGGCTGCCCGCCGGATGCATTCAGCGCGACAGGACAGCTCTGGGGGAATCCACTTTATAACTGGGAGTATCACAAGAGTACCGGATATAAGTGGTGGATCAGAAGAATTGTTCAGTGCATGGAACTATATGATGTGATCCGGATCGATCATTTTCGAGGATTTGATGAATATTACTCGATCCCATATGGAGATGAGACAGCAGAGTTCGGCCACTGGGAGGCAGGACCGGGTATGGATCTGTTCCGTACAGTGAAGGAAAAACTGGGAGAGGTCAATATTATCGCAGAAGATCTCGGATATCTGACGGACAGTGTGATACAGATGGTGAAAGAGTCAGGATATCCGGGCATGAAGATTCTCGAATTTGCGTTTGATGCAAGAGAGCCGAGTAATTACCTGCCGTATAATTATGATAAGAATAGTGTGGTCTATACCGGAACGCATGACAATGAGACATTAGCGGGGTGGTATGAGGCGTTAAGGCCGGAAGATCAGGCATTTGCCCTCCGGTATATGGGCAGAAAGAAACTGGATACGAAGAGCGCAGTGTGGGAGATTATACGTCTGGCACAGGGGTCTGTATCCGATACTTGTATTATTCCTATTCAGGACTATTTATGCCTTGGAAATGAAGCGAGGATCAACCATCCGTCTACCTTGGGCGGAAACTGGATGTGGAGACTGGAAAAAGGTGAGATTACAGATAAGCTGATAAAGAAGATACGTAAGATGACGAAGTTGTATGGAAGAGCACCGGTGAAAAAAGAAGCGTAAGCGGCTGACGTATTGACATGTTCATGTTTTTGTCTGGCAGTGATGCATAGGAACGTGCAGTACACCGGGTAAGAGAGATTCTAATATCAGCAGGGAGGAAATGGTATGATAGAAAGCAGATTGGAAGAGATTATTAAGGAAAAATATGAGGTCAGCCTCGTTGAGGCGACAAATGAGCAGGTATATTATGCTCTGTTGGCATTCACGAAGGAGAAGATTCAGGCATCCACGAGTAATGCCGGAAAGCGCAAACTCTACTATATTTCCGCAGAGTTCCTGATCGGGAAGCTGCTGTCGAATAACCTGATTAATCTGGGATTGTATGATGAAGTTTCTGAGACTTTGGAAAAGCACGGGAAATCTATGGCGGAGATTGAGGAAGTGGAGCCGGAACCGTCACTTGGCAATGGAGGACTTGGCCGTCTGGCGGCATGTTTCCTGGATTCGATTGCGACGCTTGGACTTGACGGAGACGGGATAGGACTGAATTATCATATGGGCTTGTTTAAACAGCTTTTTGAAAATCACAAACAGAAAGAAATGAAAAATCCGTGGATAGAAGCGGAGGGATGGCTGAATGATACGGGAATATCTTTTGAAGTGCCATTCAAGGATTTCACACTGCGCTCTAAGCTGTATGATATTGACGTGACTGGATATGAAGGCGGGACGAACAAGCTGCATCTGTTTGATGTGGAGACTGTGGACGACGCTCTGGTTGGCGAAGGTATCCAGTTTGACAAGAAGGATATCGAGCGGAACCTGACGTTGTTCCTCTATCCGGATGACAGTGATAAAGCTGGCAATCTGCTGCGGATTTACCAGCAGTATTTTATGGTGTCCAATGCGGCGCAGCTGATTTTGCAGGAGTGTGAGCAGAAGGGCTATGAATTAAGGAAGCTGCATGAGCATGTGGCAATCCAGATTAACGATACACACCCGTCTGTGGTGATAC
>Ga0129308_1000812_pt1 | contig 40477 bp, 37 predicted proteins | sample L827metagenome_FD_94440 | JGI IMG/M metagenome (GOLD analysis project Ga0129308, IMG submission 94440) | Ring-tailed lemur group fecal microbial communities from Wisconsin, USA - L827 metagenome | ecosystem: Host-associated > Mammals > Digestive system > Large intestine > Fecal | place: USA... | reverse complement strand
GACACGCGACTCAGCGGGCGGCACACCGGGCGACGATACATATTAAAAGGCCAGGTCCGACTCAAAAAGCCGGGCCTGGCCGATTATTGCCTCTTGACAATGTTCTGCTCATATTAAAAGGCCAGGCAGCCCGAGGTGGGGTTGCCTGGCCGGTGTGCGGTGCGGGTCTCTGTGCTTTGAATGCGGAGCTCTTACGCCAGGGCCTCGACGACGTCCTTGCCCAGGCCAATGCACTCCTCTTCGGCGGCGGCGTCGGGGTAGTCGTAGGCGATGACCGCGCCCACCACGTTGGCGCCGTCGGCCTCGGTGCGCTCCTGCCAAGTTTCCATCCACTCGCCTTCGTTCCACTCATAGGAGCCGAACAGGCCCACGGTGCGGCCCTTGAGCTGCTTTTCGCAGTCGGCGAACATGGGCTCGAACTCGTCGGGCTCGAGTTCCTCGGCACCCATGGCCGGGCAGCCGAAGATGACGGCATCGAACTCGCCCAGGCGCGCGGGGCCGAAGTCGGAGGCCTCGAGGATGGTGGGGGCGGCACCGCCCTCGATGACGCCCTTCTTCACGAGCTGGGCCATGGCGGCGGTGTTGCCGGTGCCGCTCCAGTAGACGATGGCGACTTTCTTCATTGCAGTGTCCTTTCAATCGGATTGCGGTGCGTGTTTGTATGTTGTCCGCGCCGACCTAAGGTCAATGCGCGGTAAACAACCTGGTTGATGTCCTGCTTTAGGCGATGAGCTCGGAGAGCGTCGCTCCTGTGCGGTAGCGGGCCAGCGCCTGCGAACGACACTCGCGCATTGCCTGCCAGCAGGCCTGTGCGCCCTCGGGATCGATGTAGGCCTTCCAGACGCCGCAGACGAGCTCGTCTCTGCCGTCGTGGGCGATGAAGGCGAGCACGTCGGCAAGGGGGTAGCCCAGCAGCACGCCCACCTCGTGGGGAAACGCGGGCGGCTCGTCGTCGATGCATGCGCAGGGCCGGCTGGGCAGCATGCTTGCAGATGCGGCGTCTGCCTGGGTGTTTTCAATGCGAGCGGACGTTGCTCCGCTTGCGGCTTCCCGGCGCCTCTCGAATCCCGCCATCTTGATGCGAAGCGACCGTACGAGTTGGCGTGGGCCGGCCACGTCGAACCCCGCCTGCTGGAGGAAAGCGGCAACGTCGGCCTGGCCGACGAGGCTTGCCAGTTCCTGGCTGCGGCTCACGAGCATGAGGGCACGGCCTCGACCCACCATGAGCACGTCGCAGCGCAGGCCGCGCGGGCCGTACGTGCGTGTGAACTCCAAGGCGTGCTGGGCTGCCTGCCTGCGCACTTGCGCGTCGCACAGTCTTTCGCACGAGCAAGCGGCACATTCCTGGGGCCTGCGTGGGATGAAGTTGAAGAGCGCCGCGGGTTTGATGCCTGCCAGCACGCATGCGGCGTTGCGCACCACGCATTGGCAAAACTGCTCCTCAAACGCCATCCTGCACCTTACCCTTCAAGTAAGAGAAAGCTAACTAAAGTAATGAGGTGCACAATACCAATTCTCAGATGTTCGTCAAGTCTAACTAAAAAAGATACCGATATTCCCCCGCAAGTGATGCGAATCGGGCATCAAGCGGTGCCGGGCACCTGCCGGGCGCGCACCCCGGCAGGTGCCCCAGTCAGCTTCTCCACAATCCCCCTGTATCATGCGCCCCTGCTGAAGATGACGACCGAGCGAGGAGTGCCCCCATGTCCACCTATAAGTCCAAGCAGATGATCGTGATGCGCCGCGATCTCAAGATGCGCAAGGGCAAGATTGCCGCCCAGGCGGGCCATGCCTGCGTTGAGGCGACCCTCATGGCGCTCGCGCGCGAGCACAGGCTCGACCAGGTGCGCGTCACCGAAGACGGCGGCTGGGTCTATCTGGCCGATGACCCGGAGCGCCCCGAGGCCACCCCGCTTACTGACTGGTTTGACGCCGGCGTGGCCAAGATCTGCGTGTACGTGGACTCCGAGGAGGAGCTGCTCGACCTTGCCGCCAAGGCGCGCGAGCAGGGCTTTGCCTGCGCGCTCATCCGCGACGCCGGCCACACCGAGTTCCACGGCGAGCCCACCTACACCTGCCTGGCCCTGGAGCCCCTCTCGGCCGAGCAGGTTGATCCCCTCACCTCGGGCCTGCCGCTGTATTAAGTCTGCGCACTGCGCATGAGTCGCGGGGTCTACAATGTTGCAGCTGTGTTTCCCAACGAGTCCGGCCGCATGTGCCGGAAGAAATTGAGGTTGAGGTGAGAGAGGCGTTCAAACGGGCGCTTAAGCCGGCGCTGCCCATCATCGCGGGCTACATCGTGTTGGGGCTTCCGTGCGGCATCCTGTCTGCGACGGCGGGCATGAGCTGGTGGATGGTGGCAATCCTGAGCATCGTGTTCTACTCGGGCGCGGGCCAGTACATGATTCCCAACATGTGGCTTGCCGCCAATCCCATTACGGCCATCATCGCCTCGGTGGGCCTCGTCAACACCCGCCAGATGCTCTACGGCACGTCGCTGTCGCAGTTCTGCGGCAACGTGGGCAAGGGGCTTGCGACGTTCTTTGGTGCCACGGTGACCGATGAGAGCTTCGGAGTGAACTATGCGAAGTTTCTGGAGGGCGACTGGAGCGTGAAGGACGCTCTTGCCGTCAACCTGTACAGCCAGACTACCTGGATGCTTTCGTGCACCGTGGGCTGCATCCTGGGCTCCGCCGTGGCTGTTCCCTCGGCGCTGGCTTCGTTTGCCATGACGTCGCTCTTCCTGTGCCTGCTGTGCATGCAGCCCACCACGGCCGAGAACGGCGTTGTCGTCGCGGCCGCGGTCCTTGGCGTGGTTGTGTGCAAGCTTGTGGGGCTCTCTGGCGCTGCCATCTTCCTGGGCGCGGTCATCGGCATCGTCTGCGGCATGCTGTTTGGCTCGCGTGTGAGCCGTGCGGTCAAGCAAGCCTCCTGCGAGAAGGGGGGCGATCGCTAATGCCGATCAAAGACTTCCTCATCATCCTGGTGGGCGTGAGCGTGCTCATGTTCGTGTGCCGCGTGGCCCCTGTCGTGCTGCTCAAGGGCCGCGACCTGCCTGATGGTGTCAAGCGCGCCTTGGGGTACATCCCTGCTGCCGCTTTTGCCGCCCTTGTGGCAAACGACCTCTTCGACCCGGCGGACTTTGCCGCGGGCGTCGATCCCATGACGTGGGCCGGTCCTCTCATCGCGGCTGTCGTCGTTGCCGTGGTTGGTTTCAAGACCAAGTCGATGGCGTGGTGCATCGTGTCTGGCGTGGTGTCGCTTGCCATTGTGATGTACGTGCCGGACTTGATTATGTAGGACTTGTGAGCAAAGAACTTCCCTCTTGCAAGGGTATAGGGGATATGGCAATATATCTCCTCGCAGCAGCGCAACGGAGCAAAGCGACGACGCGCCAAGCCGCCAAGTGGGGTGGTAGCTCAGCTGGTTAGAGCGCCGGCCTGTCACGCCGGAGGTCGCGGGTTCGATTCCCGTCCATCCCGCCACTTGTTATTGACAAGCCCGGAGGCATTCGCCTTCGGGCTTTTTTCGTTTCCGGGCACCCATGCGAAACCATGGGGGAGAGTGCCGGCCACGCAACCCTCGCCAAACAAGGAACCCCGCCTTCCGGCCCTTGCACGGGGTCGAAAGACGGGGTTCCTTTGGTAGGGTGGCGGTGGGCGGCCGCCAGATGGATCAACCTAGTAGTTCACAACCTGCTGCACGAAGTAGCTGCGGGGATGTGCGCACACGGGGCAGACCTCGGGGGCCTCCTTGCCAATGTGCAAATGTCCGCAGTTCTGGCACTTCCACACCACGACGTCGTCGCGCTTGAAGACCTCGCCGGACTCCAGGCGTGCCATGAGGGCGCGGTAACGCTTCTCATGGGCGGCCTCGACGTCGGCCACGCCGCGCATCTTCTCGGCGATCTCGTGGAAGCCCTCGGCGTCTGCCGTGGCGGCAAACTCCTTATACATGTGGGTCCACTCTTCGTTCTCGCCGGCAGCGGCGGCTGCGAGGTTCTCGGCGGTGGAGCGGATCTCGCCGCCTTCGAGGTATTTGAACCAAAGCTTGGCATGCTCGCGCTCGTTGCCGGCCGTCTCGGTGAAGATCTCGGAGATGCCGACGTAGCCATCCTTCTTGGCCTTCGAGGCAAAATAGGTGTACTTGTTGGTGGCCATCGACTCACCGGCAAAGGCGGTCTCAAGGTTCTTCTTGGTCTGAGAGCTCTCGAAATCCATGGCAGTCCTCTCTCTCGTTTTTGAGCAGCGTTACCGCGGCTTTAGAGGGCTTATACCACGCTTTGCGCGCGATGAAGCAGGCTTCTCAAACCATTGACATTCTGTTTGCTGGGGCTTGCCGAGCCGCTTATCGCGCGTTCCAGAGTCCTTGCTCGTCGCAGGTGCAGAAACCCTCTTTTGCCAGGTCGGTAAGGATGTCTTGGACAAGGGCGACCTCGGGGGCGGGCCTGCCGGCTCCGAGTTCCTCGCTGGCAAGTCGGGCGTAGACCTCCTGCTCGGGAAGGGGCTCGCCCTGCGTGTGGGCGTCGAGAAGGATGCGCACGATGCCCGCGCGCTTTTGCCTGCGCGATCCTGCAAAGGGCGACTGGCGCGTGTAGGCGCTGGCGCGGCGTGTGGGGTTGGGGAGCGTTTTCTTGAGATGGGCGCCGATGTCGAGCAGGCCGTAATACCAGCCGCGCACGTCCTGGCCGCTGGGAGGGCAGGTGAGTTCCACCAGGGGCACAAGCTCCTTGTCGGCCACCTTGTCCGTTCCGGGAAAAAACTCATGGATGAGAACGGCGCGCACGTTGGTCTCCAGGTAGACGCCGTGTTCGTCGAAGGCGAAGGCGCGGATGCCGGCCGCCGTGGAGGGGCCGATGCCGGGCAACGCCGTGAGCTCCTTCACGCCGTGGGGCCAGATGCCGTCGAACTGCTCGACCACGGTCTGGGCGCAGCGGTGAAGCGCGAGCGCACGCCTGTTGTACCCCATGCCCTGCCAGGCCTGCAACACCTCTGTCTGAGGGGCCTGGGCAAGCGCCTGCACGTTAGGAAAGCGCTCGAGCCAGTCGGCCCAGCGACCCTGCACGCGCACGACCTGCGTCTGCTGGAGCATGACCTCGCTAATCCACACGAGGTAAGGGTCGTCGACGCCTCTCCAGGGAAGCTCGCGCCACAGAGGCGCGGCCAGCGTGCGCATGCGCGACTGGAATGCCTCCACACCCTCGGCGAGCAGGGCTTCCATGCCAAAGGGACGGCCGAGGCCGTCGGCGGAGTTTTCGGTTGCTTGCATATCGCTTGCGGGCGTCAGTCCCACCTGCGCTACTTCCACTCCAGAATCTCCCAGCCCAGCCTCTTGGCGTGGCAACGCAGCATGACGTCGGGGTTCACGGCGTGGGCGGTCTGGGCCATCTGGAGCATGGGGGCGTCGGTGTGGTGGTCGCCGTAGGCGTGCACGAGCTCCCAGCCGTCCTTGCCGAACGTGGCATCGGCCCAGGTGCGGATGCGGCGGACCTTCTCCTCGCCTGCCGGGGTCTCGCCGGCAACGGCGCCGGTGTAGCGGCCGGACTCGTCGCGCTCCATGACGGTGCCCATGCAGGTCTCGCAGCCCAGGTACTCGCGTGCCACGCGGGCGACCTCCTCGAAGGTCGCGCTCACAAGCGCCACGTGGTCGCCTGCCGCGACGTGCTCCTTGACCTTGGCGATGCCGTCGGCGCGGTAGCGCGGGACCATGATGTCGTCGTGGAACATCTCCATCATGCGATGGATGCCCTCGGGGGTGTATTGCGACAGGTCGGTGAAGATGCGCTCACGGGGTTCGTTCTGGCGATAGGGGAGGTGGAGCTTGTAGCGGATGCCCCACCAACTGCACAGGGCGATGGTGCGAATGCGCACAAGGCGACGCGTCATGAGGTATTTGAGGATGAGCGTGCCAGATTGGCCCTGCAAAAGAGTGCCGTCGATGTCGAAGGCGACAACGCGCGCTTTTGTCATGACGCTCCTTTTCGCAGCTAGAGGCCGAAATCAGACAAGTAAACAAGCCAAACGCCCTATAGGATACCCTAAATGCAGCCGCTTGCGTGCTTGAATCTGCCGCCCTCGCCAAACAGCGCAAACCAGACGGCGGCCGCACGTACCTGAAACGTGGGGGTTGGACGCGAGGAGTAAAACCCCCTTACACCACGTGCTTTCATGCTTTAGTATTGCCTGCGTACACCACTCGTTTTATTGGAGGCGCGACCCTTGCTCGCTGAACGATTCCTCTCCACCGTTGTGGGCACCATGGCCAAGTCTCAGCTTGTTCTCAAGCCTACGCCCGAGACGCATTTCCCGGCCCCCGAACCAGGCCGTAAATACATGCTCTACCTGCATGTTCCTTTCTGCCAGGTGCTGTGCCCCTACTGCAGTTTCAACCGCTACCACTTCCGAGAGGAGGTGGCCAGGCCCTACTTTGCCAACATGCGCAAAGAGATGATGATGCTCAAGGACCTGGGTTACGACTTCGAGAGCCTCTACTTCGGCGGCGGCACGCCCACCATCCTGCTCGACGAGCTGTGCGCCACCATCGACCAGGCGCGCGAGAACTTCTCCGTCACCGAGGTGGCCGTGGAGACCAACCCCAACCACCTGGTGGACCCGTGGCTTTCGCAGATGGAGGGCCGCGTGCAGCGCCTCTCCGTGGGCGTGCAGAGCTTCGACGACGGCCTGCTCAAGCAAATGGACCGCTACAAGAAGTACGGCTCGGGCGAGGAGACCTACGAGCGCATCCAGGCCGCCAAGAGCCACTTCGACCTCATCAACGTTGACATGATCTTCAACTTCCCCTCGCAGACCGAGGAGATTCTGCGCAGCGACCTCGAGAAGATCCGTGCCTGCGGGGCCCAGCAGACCACGTTCTCGCCGCTCTACGTGTCGCACGGCACGCAGCAGAAGATGGCCCAGACCCTGGGCAAGCTCGACTACCCGCGCGAGTACGAGTTCTACAAGATCATCGATGAGACGCTGGCCGGCGGGGAGAACCCCGACTTCCATCGCTCGACCCTATGGACCTTCACGCGCAAGGACGCCAACACCGACGCCTCCGCGCCGCAGATCGAGGAGTACCAGACCAACTACGACGACTACCCCGCCATCGGCTCGGGCTCCATCACGCACCTGGCGGGCGCCCTGTACGTGAACCACTTCAGCATCGCCGACTACAACGCCGCGATCGAGTCGGGCAAGATGTCCATCATGGGCAAGGCGGCCATGTCCAAGCGCAGCCTCATGCGCTACAGCTTCCTGGTGAACCTGTACAAGCTACGTCTGGACAAACGTGCGTTCAAGCGCGAGTTCGGCTGCTCGGTCGAGGCAGGCCTGCCTGCCGAGATGGCCTTCATGGCGCTCAACGGCGCCTTTGCCACCAACAACGTCGACGAGCTCACGCTTACGCCGCGCGGCCGCTACCTGGTCGTCGTGATGTACCGCAAGTTCCTCTCGGGCATGAACAACCTGCGCGAGCAGGCGCGTGCGTGCCTGAGCGGCGCCGAGCGCCAGATTCTGTTCGAAGACAGCGAGGACGTGCTGTAAGGCGCGCAGGACCAGGAGGTTTGACGCATGCATTCAGAGGACGTGGCGGCGCTTCCGCCCGAACAGCGCGCTTTGCTCGACGCGCTCGTGTCGCTTGACAATGCCGACGGCGCCTATGCGCTGCTGCAGGACCTGTGCACGCCGCGCGAGATCGAGGACCTTTCGCGCAGGCTTCAGGTGGCGCGCATGCTCGACGCCGGTGCGAGCTACGAGCGCATCCAGGCAAAGACCGGCGTGTCGTCCACCACGGTGGCGCGCGTTGCCAAGTGCCTGAGCTATGGGCCCGGCGGTTATCGTCAGACGCTCGACAAGCTGCCTGTGTACGTGGACGAGCCCGCGGGGCCCGCACTGTAGGAAACCACGCCGCCCGAGGCGGCGGACGAGCTGAGAAAGGGGCATCCCCCATGCCTGGAATTACGGAGCGGTTGGGTTCGGACGTGCTCGTGGTGCAGGGTGCCGTGGGCACCTACCTGGCCCAGAAGGGCTTCGAGGGCAACGTGTGCAGCCTCAACCTCGAGGAGCCCGACGCCATCGAGCAGATGCACCAGCTCTACCGCATCGCGGGCGCCGACTGTGCCGTGACAAACACGTTTTGCGCCACGAGCTCGTGCTTGGCGTCGGAGGGCCTGGCCGGCCAGGTCGGTGCCATCAACATGGAGGGCGTGCGCCTGGCTCGCGAGGCGGGCTTCCCCCACGTGCTGGCCGCCATGGGCCCGTGCGGCGTGCAGGTCGAGCCGGGCAGCGGCTTGGCTGCGCTCGAGGCGCGTGCGGCCTGCGACGAGGCTGCCGCGGCGGCGCAGGCGCAGGGTCCTGCCGTGGGGTACGCGAGCGCCCGCGAGCAGTACCTGGAGCAGGCGGCTGCCTTGTCGGCTGCGGCGCCCGATGCGATCCTGCTCGAGACCTTCACCTCGCTCGACGACGCCCTGGCGGCGCTCGACGCGGCACAGACCGCCTGCGACCTGCCCGTTTTCGTGTGCATGAGCTTCGTGGGGCCCGATGCTCCCGACGTCGCCGAGTGCGCGCGCATCCTTGAGCGCGCCGGCGCCGCCGCGGTGGGCTGTAACTGCATGGCCCCCGAGGAGACGCTTGCCTGCGTGCGTGCGATGAGGGCCGTCTGTGCGCTGCCGCTCATCGCGCTGCCTTCCGCAGGTGTGCCGCGCGAGCTGCCGCGCCGCGGCCTTGTCTGGCCGGTGAGCCCCGACGACTTCGCGGTTGCGGCGGCCCGGCTTGTGGCGGCGGGCGCGAGCCTTGTGGGTTCGTGCTGCGGTTCCACCCCCGCCTGCACGGGCGCGATGTACGCCGCCGTGGGCGGGACGGCGCTTCCCGAGGCGCAAGAGTAGAAGCCTGGCTGTCATGCCGCCTGGGGCGGGGTGACGGCCTTTTTGCTGCACCTTGTGTCGGGGCTCCGAAGCGCCTTGGTGTCCCGGGGCCCTGGCATCCCAGCATCCTCGCATTGAGGCAGCTGATTGTAAGATTGTTTGTTTTACCTGCACGTTTGATTGACTGTTCGAGGAGTGTTACCCGTGACTGATGAGCAAAAGCCTGCAGCTGTAAGCGTCGCCGGCACAACGGCCGACCCCAACCCGCTTGGGTCGGCACCCATCCCGCGCCTGTTGCTCAAATTCGCCCCGCCCGCCATCCTCTCGATGATGGTGAGCGCCGTCTACAACCTCATCGACACCTTCTTCGTGGGTCACGGCGTGGGTGACGCCGGCATTGCGGCCACCACGGTCGCCTTCCCGCTCATGATGCTCACGGGTGCCTTCGCCGCATGGTTCGGCGTGGGCGGCAACGCCATCGCGGCCCTTCGCCTGGGCGAGCGCAAGGTCGAGGAAGCCAACCGCGCCATGTCGGTCACGCTGCTCATGCTCATCGTGGTGCCCCTCGCGCTCACGATTGTCGCCGAGCTGTTCCTCACGCCCACGCTTGACTTCCTGGGCGCCACCGACACCAACCGCGAGTACTCCCACCAGTTCTGCTCCATCATCCTGGCGGGCTTCACCATCCAGGCCATCGGCCTGGGAATCTCGAACTTCATCCGCACCGACGGCGCGCCCAACACCGCGCTTGCCGTGACGTTTGCCGGCGCGGTTGTCTCGGCGTTCGCAAACTACCTGCTTGTCATGGTGATGGGCATGGGTATGGTGGGCTCGGCCGTCGCCACCGTCATCGGTCAGACCGTGACCACCGTGCTTGTGCTGGCGTACTTCCTGCGCGGCAAGTCCAAGCTCAGCTTCCGCCGCAAGTTCATCCGCTTCGACGGCCCGATGATCCGCAGCATAACGGCCATCGGCCTGTCGTCGTTCTGCGTGCAGGTTGCCTCGGCGCTCACGTCCTCGATGCTCAACCTGCAGATCACCAACCTCGGCGCCACCGACGTCATCGGCGCCGACGGCGGCCTCACGGCCATCGGCACGGTGAACAAGGTCATCTCGCTGCTCTTCTTCGTTGTCCTGGGCTTTTCCATCGCCGCTCAGCCCATCCTGGGCTACAACTACGGCGCCCAGAACTACCGCCGCGTGCGCAAGGCGCTGTGGTGGACGGTCGGGGCCGCCATCGTGACGAACCTCATCCTGTGGGTGACGTGCCGCGCCTTGTCCGACCAGATTATGCTCTTCTTCAACGTGGGTCATGACCTGCTCGACTTTGCCGCCCAGAGCCTGCTGTTCATGACGCTCATGTTCCCGGTCGTTCCGTTCCAGGTGGTGTGCTCCAACTACTTTCAGGCCACGGGCCAGCCGATCAAGGCCACGATCCTCACGCTCACGCGCCAGCTCATCTTCTATCTGCCGGCGCTCTTCATCGTGCCTGCCGTGCTGCCCAACTTCGTGAACCTCACGCCCCTGGCGGCGCTGCCCCTTGCCCCGGCCTTTGCCGACGCGCTTGCCATCATCGTCACGGGCGTCTTTGTGGCGCGCGAGATGGGGCGCCTTGCGCGCCTGCAGGCCGAGCACGACAAGCGGGTTGCCGCCCACGAGCAGACGTGGGCCCAGGTGGGCGAGCGTGCTGCTGTGGCGGTCGCTCAGAGCAAGGAGGCATAGGGCATGGATGAGAAGAACCTGGTGGAGAAGTCGGGTGTGCCTTGCGCCGGGGGTGTCGCAGGGGCGGCGAAGCCTGGTCCGGCTTCCCCAGCTGCCTCGGCATCCAAGCCCAGGCCTGTCTCGTCCTTTGTTCGCGCGGAGAACGAAGACGACGACGGCTACGACCCCTACTCCGACCGTCCTGCGCGCAAAGAGCCCCTCTTCGAGCGCGACCCCTGGGCGTAAGGAACCGGTCGCGCAGCCTGACTTGCGGGCTGAGGCCGAACGGTTGGCTGTGCGGCGCGGTTTACTCCGTGCGTTATGGCTGGAGTGAGGCTGTTCGGCGAGGGCGCTCGCGCCGTGCGTGGTAGAGTTTTGCGGTACGTGGTATCTGCGGCCGCCGCCTTGGCGGGCTTTTTCTCAAGGCGCCGCGGCCGTTTCTGATTGTCATGCTTGCTTGTATATGGAGGACATCTCAATGAAAGCAATCATTCCTGCCGCTGGCCTGGGCACGCGCTTCCTTCCTGCGACGCATCTCGTTCCCAAGGAGATGCTGCCGGTGCTCGACCGCCCGGTCATCCAGCATGTGGCTGAGGAGGCCCTCGCCGCGCCCGAGTGCGACGGCTGCGTCATCGTGACCTCCGTGACCAAGCCCCTCATCGAGGGCAACTTCACGCCCGACCCCGCCTACTCCGAGATGCTGCGCGGCCGCGGCAAGGACAAGTACGCCGATGCCGTCGACCATGCCGGCTCGCTGCCTGTTTCCTATGTCTACCAGGAGGAACCGCTCGGCCTGGGTCACGCCGTGCTGTGCGCTGCCCCCCAGACGGGCGACGACGCCTTCTACGTGCTGCTCGGCGACGTCGTGGTGCCCGAGCACACCATCCTGCCCAAGCTCGCCGAGGTGAGCCGCGCCCACAACGGTGCGAGCGTCATCGCCGTCGTGGCCGTGCCCGACTCCGAGGTCTCGCGTTTCGGCATCGTGGGCGGCCAGTTTGTGGGTACGCTCGCCGGCGCCGAGGGCGCCGCGGCCAGCGAGCCCGGCGCCGTGTGGAAGATCGACCAGATGGTTGAGAAGCCGGCTCTTGAGGACGCCCCCTCCAACCTGGCCATCTTCGGCCGCTACCTGCTCTCCGCCAAGGTCATGGAGCTGCTTGCCACCCAGGAGCCCGGCAAGGGCAACGAGATCCAGCTCACCGACGCCCTTGTGCGCGCCCTGGCCGAGGAGGAGATGTACGCTGTGGTCATCGACCCCGCCGAGGGTTACGACACGGGCACCATCCCCAACCTCATTGCCGCCAACGTGCGCATGGCCCTGGCCGACGAGCGTTACGCCGCCAGCCTGCGCGAGGTTCTCGGCGACGTGCTCGCGTAGGGTCGTATATTCCGCCGTATTGAAGGGCGCGTCCGAGCGGGCGCGCCTTTTTGTTTCCAGGTTGCAACCGTTACGGCCCTTCTGGCGTGGTTTTGCTACCATGACCTCGCAAAACTTTATGAGACAAAGGAGCTTCCCCATGGACGATACCCAGCTCATCTCCGATATCGAGGCATACGTCGAGCGTGTGTGGCCCGCCGTGGTCGAGGACCTGGCGGCGCTTGTGGCCATTCCCAGCGTGGCCGAGTCCGACAAGGCCGAGGAGGGTGCCCCCTACGGTCCCGAGGCCAAGCGCGCCCTCACCTGTGCGCTCGACATGGCGAAGCGCCTGGGCCTGGAGCCTCACGACATGGACGGCTACATCGGCTATGCCGACCTTCCCGGCAAGAGCGCCACGCAGATCGCCACCATCGCGCACGTCGACGTGGTGCCGGCCGGCGTGGGCTGGACGCAGGACCCCTTCACGATGACCGAGCGCGAGGGCTATCTCCTTGGGCGCGGCGTGATCGACGACAAGGGTCCGGCCGTCCTCACTGCCTACATGGCCCGCTACTTTATCGAGCGCGGCGAGACGCTGCCCTACAGCCTGCGCCTCATCTTCGGCAGCGACGAGGAAGTCGGCATGACCGACGTCGACCACTACCTGTCGGTGCACGAAAGCCCGGCTTTCCTCTTTACGCCCGACGCGAGCTTTCCCGCCGGCGTGGGCGAGAAGGGCCACTGCGGCGGCACGTTTGCCTCTCCCGCGCTTGAGGGCGGCCTGCTCGTCGCGCTCGAGGGTGGCACGGTGACCAACGCCATCCCTGGCCTGGCGCAGGCTTGGGTTCTTGCCGATGCCGCCACGTTGCCCCAGGTAGATGGCATCGAGGTTGCTGCCTGCACGGCAGCTGGCCTGCCCGAGGGCACGCAGGCCCCCGCGGCTGGCTCCGCACTTGCCTGCATCACCGCGCATGGCAAGGGTGGGCACGCCTCGCTTCCCGAGGGCACGAAGAACGCCATCGGCATGCTGGTGAACTACCTCCTGCGCGCCGACCTTGTCGAGGGCGCCGAGCGCGACTACCTCGAGCTGCTTTCCCAGCTGCATGCCTCCACGGATGGCTCGAGCGTGGGCATCGACGCAACCGACGACCTTTTCGACCCGCTCACCTGCATCGGCGGCACCATCCACAAGAAGGCGGGCCGTATCGAGCAGACCATCGACATCCGCTACCCCAAGTCCACCACCACGGCTCACATGGTGCCCATCCTCGAGGAGCTTGCGGCCAAGCATGGGTCTGTGTTCACGCTGACCTCCGACGCTGTGCCCTTCTATGTGGCGCCCGACCACCCTGCTATCCAGGCACTCATCGGCGCGTACAACGAGTTTACGGGCAAGCAGGCCGAGCCTGTCACCATGGGCGGCGGCACGTATGCGCGCAAGTTCGCCTGCGCGGCGAGCTTCGGTCCCGAGGAGCCTGGCGAGGAGTTCCCGAGCTTCGTGGGCTCCATGCACGGTCCCGACGAGGGTGTTTCCGTTGAGCTGCTCCAGCGCTCGCTCAAGATTTACATCTATGCCCTCGCCAAGCTCATGGAGCTGGAGTTCTAGCTAGCGTATGGGTTGCTTGGGGTGCAGAATCCGCGTGCGGCCGTACCGCGCGGGGCATTCTGCACCCCAAAGGTTCGGGTTCGGTTTAAAAAAGAGGGCATGTTTGCGTTTTAATTTGACTGGCTAGAGTTGCCTTGAAATCGGCAAGCCATCTAGCTGGTAGAACGATGAGCGTCTTGCTTTGGATACTGGGTTGGCTCGATTTAAAACGCAAACATGCGTCGTTTTTTGCGCGACGAGGCGTGGCGCAGGTGCAGAAGGGGCCGTTGCGATGCTGCATGTGGACAACGAGAATGTGCGGGCACACCTCTTCGAGGGCAATTTCGGGCTGGAGCGCGAGAATCTGCGTGTGACGCCCGAGGGGTTCCTCGCCCAGACGCCCAACCCCTTCGGCGGTCACGGCCATATCGTGCGGGACTTCTCCGAGATACAGTGTGAGATCAACACGGGCATCTCGGGCAGCCCCGAGGCATGCGTGGCCGAGCTTGCCGGCTACGACGCGGTTGAGCAGCGCACCCTTGCCGCCATGGAGCCCCCCGAGCTGCTCTGGCCGTTCTCGAACCCACCCTACATCAGAAGTGAGAACGACGTTCCCATCGCGCAGTTCTGCGACGAGCAGGCAGAGAAGACGGTCTACCGCCAGTACCTTTCCGACCGCTACGGGCGCTACAAGATGGTGTTCAGCGGCATCCACTTCAACTTCTCGTTTGCCGATGCGCTGCTTGAGGCGAACTGTGTCACAGTCGGCGAGACCGACTTTGCTGCTTACAAGGATGCGTTCTGCCTCGATCTGGCGCAGAAGGCCGTGGCTTTTGGCTGGATTATGACTGCCGTGACGGCCGCGAGCCCGCTGCTTGATTCGTCCTATGCCGAGAAGGCACTCTTCGGCGACGACCTCTACCTGGGCATGGGGAGCGTCCGCTGCAGCGAGCTGGGATATTGGAACGAGTTTACGCCCATCTTGGACTACTCGAGCATTGCAGCCTATGCCGCGCGCATCCAGGCCTACGTTGACCAGGGGCTCATTCGTCAGCCCAGCGAGCTCTACTATCCCGTGCGCGTGAAGCCGCGCGGCGCCTATGGCCTCGACACGCTGCGCCCGGGCAACACGAGCCACATCGAGCTGCGCATGTTCGACCTCAACCCTCTGTATCCGGTGGGGGTCAACGAGGCCGACGTGTACTTTGCCCAGCTCTTCCTCGTGTGGCTTGCAAGCTTGCCGGCAATGCGCCTCACGGGTGCCCAGCAGATTCAAGCGGCGGCGAACTTCAAGCGAGCGGCTCACTACGACCTGCGCACCGTGAAGATCGACGTGCCGGGTTGGGGCGTGGACTCCGTCTCGCACTCGGCCATGCGCCTGCTTGCCGAGATGGAGGCGTTCCTGCGTCGCGTGGATGCGCCTCAGAAGGCCTTCGACTGCCTGGCTTACCAGCGTCGCAAGTTCACCGACCCCGACGAGGCGCGCTACACCCACATCGTGCGCGAGCGCTTCTCGGGCGGCTTTGTGCAAAAAGGCCTCGACCTGGCAAAGAAATACCAGGTCGAGGCCTTGAAAGGGCCTATGGTGCAGTAGGAGAGCGAGCCTTAGAGTGCCGCTTTGACAGCCTCGAGGAGCTCGCCGTAGTCCTCGAAGGCAGGAACCTCGGGGTGGCTGGCCTGAATCTCGGGCGTGGAGCGGAACAGGAACCCTGCCTTGCTGGCCTCAATCATGCCGAGGTCATTGTAGGAGTCACCGAAGGCTATGGTGTCGTAGCCGCAGGAATGCAGGGCCTGCACCGTGGTGAGCTTGGAAGGCGTGCAGCGCATTTTGTAGCCGGTGATGCGGCCGTCGGGGGCAACTTCGAGCGTGTTGCACATGATGGTAGGCCAGCCGAGCTTGCGCATGAGGGGCTGGGCGAACTGCTCGAAGGTGTCGGACAAGATGATGACCTGCGTCGTTGCGCGCAGCTCGTCGAGAAACTCGCGGGCGCCCTCAAGGGGCTCGATGGTTTCGATGACCTGCTGAATCTCTTTGATGCCCATGTTGTGCTCGGCGAGCACGCCCAGACGCCACTTCATGAGCTTGTCGTAGTCGGGCTCGTCGCGCGTGGTGCGCGTCAGCTCGGGAATGTTGGCCGCACGGGCGAACTCAATCCAAATCTCAGGAACGAGCACGCCTTCCAAATCAGTGCAAACGATGTTCATGCCAAAAATCCTTCCACCTCAGGGGAATATGAAAAGGGGCGCACCGCCAGGCACGCCCCTCGCAGCTCAAAACAGGTCCGCATCACGCAAAGAGCGGGTTCTCGTCCGCAAGGCGCCGGGAGGCGACGTGTACTGGAGTACTCTAGCCTCCCGGGAACGCAGCGGACGAGGTTCCGCACCACGCCTTGCTATTTCACGACGCGGACACGGTACATGCCGGGGATAGCCTTCAGCGCCTCAACCGTTGCCTCGGTGGCGGGTTCACCCAGGTCAAAGAGGGTGTAGGCGTTGTCGCCGAGCGACTCGTTGGCCATACGCGTGATGTTGACGCCCTGGGCGGCAAGCGCGGCTGTGAGCTGGCCGATCATGTTGGGGATGTTGGCGTGCAGGGCCGCGATGCGGCCGGCGTCGCGGCACACGCCCATGTGGACGGCCGGGTAGTTCACCGAGTTGGTGATGTTGCCGTTTTCCAGGTAGTCCTTGAGCTGGGCGACTGCCATGGTGGCGCAGTTCTCCTCGGCCTCGGCGGTGCCGGCGCCGGCGTGGGGCGTCACGACGGTGTTGGGCATGCGCAGCACCTTGGGCGTGCAGAAGTCGGTGAAGAACTGCTTGATCTTGCCCGAGCGAAGCGCGGCGTCCACAGCGTCCTCGTCGATGAGCGTCTCGCGGGAGTAGTTGAAGAGCTTCACGCCGTCGGGCATGGCGTCGATCTGCTGCTTGCCGATGAGGCCCCAGGTGTCGGGTTCGCTGGGCACGTGCACGGTGACGTACTCGCTCCTGGCGCACAGGTCGTTGAGGTCGTCGAGGCGCACGACCTCGCGGGAGAGCTGCCAGGCGTCCTTCACGGCGATGTAGGGGTCGTAGCCGTACACCTTCATGCCCAGGTCGACCAGGGCGTTTGCAACCTTGGAGCCCACGTTGCCCAGGCCGATGACGCCCACGGTGCGCCCCTTGATCTCCTGGCCCACGAAGGCCTTCTTGGCGGCCTCGGCGTGCACGTAGGCATCCGGGTCCTCCTCGTGGTCGCGGCACCACTTGATGCCGCCGAGCACGTCGCGGCTTGCCATCATGAAGAGGCAGACCATGAGCTCCTTCACGGCGTTGGAGTTGGCGCCGGGGGTGTTGAAGACGACGACGCCCTGGCGAGCGAAACGCTCGATCGGGATGTTGTTGAAGCCGGCGCCGGCGCGTGCGATGGCCGCGATGCCCTGGGGCAGCGTCATCTCATGCATGGAGGAGCTGCGGATGATGATGCCCTCGGCTTGCGTGATGTCGTCGACGATCTCATAGCCTTCGCCCAGGTCGGTGAGGCCCTTCTTCGTGATGTTGTCGATGGTCTTGACCTTACGCATATAGATCATCCCTTCGTGTGGGGCGGGCTAGGGTGCCTGCCGTTCGCTGTATGTATGGGACGCCCCCGGCCGTGCCAGGTCGTCCATTGTTTTCAGTGCGGATATGCGCAGTGCACGCATGCACCTAGGCGTTGGCGCTCTCGTAGTCGCGCATGAACTTGGCAAGCGCTTCCACGTTCTCCTGGGGCACGGCGTTGTAGATGCTCGCGCGCATGCCGCCTACGCTGCGGTGGCCCTTCACGCCCACGAAGCCTGCCTCGGTGGCGGCCTTCACAAAGGCGGCGTCCTTGTCGGCATCGCCGCAGGTAAAGGTCACGTTCATCTGGCTGCGCGACTCAGGCGAGGCGATGCCGCGGAAGAGCTTGCTTGCGTCGAGCACGTCGTAGAGCACCTTTGCCTTGGCGGCGTTGCGCTCTGCCATGGCGTCGAGGCCGCCCTGGCGGGCAATCCAGTCGAACACCAGGCCGCAGATGTAGATGCCCCAGCAGGGAGGCGTGTTGTACATCGAGCCGGAATCGGCCATGGTCTTGTAGCGCAGGATGGTGGGCGTGGCGGGATGGACGTCCTCGCGCACCAGGTCGTCGCGCACGATGACGATGGTGACGCCGGCCGGGCCCACGTTCTTCTGTGCGCCGCCCCAGATGAGGCCGTAGCGGCTCACGTCCATGGGGCGCGACAGGAAGCACGACGACACGTCGCTCACCAGGGGCACGTCGCCCGTCTGGGGAAGCTTCGCCTCGTTCCACTCGACGCCGCCGATGGTCTCGTTCTCGCAGATGTAGATGTAGCTGGCCTCAGCGCTGGGAACAAGGCCCGAGCAGTCGGGGATGTAGGAGAACGCTCGATCCTCGCTCGTGGCGAGCGCGCGGGGCGTGCCGTAGAGCTTGGCCTCGTTGAAGGCCTTTTTGCTCCAGGTGCCGGTCAGGACGTAGTCGGCGGTGCCGGTGCGCATGAGGTTCATGGGCACGCTTGCAAACTGCGTGGTGCCGCCGCCCTGCACGAAGAGGACCTTGTAGTTGTCGGGCACGCCGAGCAGAGATCGAAGAGACGCCTCGGCAGAGTCGATGATCTGCTTGAACGCTGAACTTCGATGACTCATCTCCATCACAGACAAACCGGTGCCGTGCCAGTCGAGCATCTCGGATGCAGCGGTGGCAAGAACCTCCTGCGGAAGTGCCGCAGGGCCTGCGTTGAAGTTTAATGCGCGGCTCATGTGCTCCTCTTTCTCGGGCGGTTAGGTACCACTCGAATGCTAGCACTCGCATATTTCGTGACGTGGTAAAACGCGAATTATCGCCGAAGTCACGAAAAAGCAACCATTTTTATAGGTTTAGCCAAGTAAAGTGCCCATGCGGGCAGGTCGCGCTTAGCGGAAAAGCTTCGCCTTCACGATGACGAGCGCGACCACCACGGAGACGGCCAGCGCGATGAGCACGGCGAATATAGGCGAGGAGACGAGCGGCAGGTCCTCGACGTTCATGCCGTAGAAGCTGAACACGATGGTGGGCACGGCCAGCACGACCGTGATGATGGTGAGCGTACGCATGACCATGTTCAGGTTGTTGGAGATGACCGAGCCGAACGCCTCCATGGTGCCGTTCAAAATGGTGGTGGAAACGCTTGCCATCTCGATTGCCTGCGACAGCTCGATGAGGACGTCGTCGAGCAGCTCCTGGTCCTCCTCGTAGAGGCGGATGATGCGGCCCGTGCGGATCTTGCCCAGCGTGACCTCGTTGGCCTTGAGCGAGGTGGACAGGTAGACGAGCGACTTCTCCAAGCCGAGCATCTTGATGAGTTCCTCGTTGCGCATGGTCTTACGCAGCAGCTTCTCGGTGCGCGTGAACTGCTTGTTGATGTTGCGCAGGTAGCTCTGGTAGGTCTGGGCGATGTTGAGCAAAAGCTGCAGCAGGAAGCGCGTGGTGCGGCGCGTGTCCAGGCCGCGGACGCGTCCCGAGGAGAAGGCGTCGATCGTGGTGTTGGGCGTGAGGCTCACGGTCACGATCATGTTCGACTCAGGCAGCAGCAGCACCGAGAGCGGCTGGGTGTCGTATTGCGTGATGGAGGGATCCTCCAGGTCGGAGGCGTCCTCGAGCGCGGCACAGTCCACGATGACGAGGGTCTGGTTCGTGTCGTCGTCAAAGTCGAGGTGCGAGCTCTCGTCGTCGTCGAGCGCGCTGCGCACGAACTCGGGCACGATGCCTGCCTTGGCATGCAGCCACGCGCGGTCCTCGGGTGTGGGGCAGGTGATGCTCACCCAGCAACCGGGCTCGGGTGCCTCGACCTGCTTGGTGCCCTCAGGGCCGGTCTTGTAAAACTCGATCATGGCTGGCCCTCCTTGGTCGGGGTGGAAGCGCGCGGGACATGCGTGCCTTTGTGCCGCAAATCGTAAGGATAAACCCCAAAAGGCAAAGTGCGGCGCGGGAATCACCAAAACATGCGCCGAATGCCTGATTTTCCTGCCCATATGTGGGAGTGCTGTGGGTGGCGGCGCCTCATGTGACGCCTGCCTGGGGAGATGGGGCCATGCCGATGCAAGCTATGGAAAAGGCTCTGCTTGTTGGTCGAGTCTCCTGATCGGTCGGTGAAAGGCGCAATGTTGGATGTGACTGACACATTCCGAAACAGGATGCCTCTCATGCTGAGTAGTAGCGCCTGACGGTACCGCCAATCCGATGGGCGTGGTACCGCGATTCCGACGAGATTGGTACCGTGCGACCCTTTTCTGCGAAGGGACCGAAGGGGTCCCCGAGCAGAGAGGAGCACGTGCATATGTCCAAGCGGAAAAGGATCCTTACCATGCTTGCTCAAGGCGGGCGCAGTCAGTCCGAGGTGGCCGCGATCGTCGGATGCAGCAAGCGAGACGTAAGCGAGTGCGCAAGGTATCTAAGGTCGAACACACTCAGCCTTGAGGCGATCGAAGCCATGTCCGAGGCGGAAGCCGCGGCCCCCTTCGCAGCAGGGCCTCGGCACAAAGACGAGCCGCATCTTCAAGTCGATGCCGCGGCCCTCGTGGAGCGCAAGAAAAAGAACCCGAGGCTTCCCCTGAAGCTCATGTGGGCCGAGCACAGCGAGGCGGCATCAGCCGCCGGCAAACTGCCTTACTCCTACTCGCAGTTCTGCGAGATCTTCTCTCAAGAGGCCAGAGGGTCCGGTGTGTCCGCGCGCTTCGTCCACGAGCCCGGGCAGAAGGCCTACATCGACTGGGCGGGCGACTTCGCGTGGCTGACCGATCGAGTAAGCGGCAAGAAGACGAAGGTGTATGTGCTCGTCGTCTGCCTGCCGAGATCAGGTTGGATCTGGGCAGGTGGCTACACCGACATGTCGATGAGAAGTTGGCTGGACGGGCACATGCGCACCTTCGAGGCCATCGGCGGCGTTCCGCACGTGCTCGTACCAGACAACTGCGCCACGGCCACCGATCGGGCAGGATCGCATGTGACCAAGATCAATGATACCTACCGAAGGTTCGCCGAGCACTATGGATGCGGGATACTGCCCGCCCGTGTGAGAAAGCCCAAAGACAAAAGCTCGGCCGAGGGTGGCGTCAACATCGTCGAGCAATGGGTGATCGCCCCATCCAAGGAGATGTGCTTCCGGGACCTCGCGGAGATAAACGCCTATATCGCCGACAGGGTCGACTGGATCGACTCGCGCCAGATGGCAGAGCATGGGCAGTCGCGCGACGAGCGCCTCGCCGAGGAGGTCCCGCACCTGCTGCCCTTGCCCTGCTCGCGCTTTGAGATATGCGAGTGGAGGCGCGCGAAGGTGGCGCCCAACTATCACGTCCGCATCGACTACATGCACTACTCCGTGCCCTATGCGCTGGTTGGCCGCACGCTCGACGTCGGCGTCACGGGCGAGCAGGTGCGCATAGTGGACGGCGGCGAGGTTGTCGCCTCGCACAGGCGCCTCTTCGGTCGCAAGGGCCAGTACTCAACGGACGAGGCGCATATGCCCGCGGCGCACCGCGATGCGCAAAGCCCGTGGTCGCGTGAGCGCTTCGAAAGCTGGGCGGACAGGATCGGGCCCGCCACGGGTGAGTGCATACGGCGCGTCCTGGACTCGCATGCCGTCGTCGAGCAGGCCTTCGTCGGCTGCCGCAACATCTTGGGCCTCTCGAAGGCGAAGTCGCCGGAGCTGCTCGAGCGTGCCTGCGAGCGCTTCGCGGGCGGGCCTTCCGTCCCCAGCTACACCGCACTGAAAGACACGATCGCCGTGCTGAGGGCAGAAGGCGCCCAAACGAGGCTGGCGGGCGCGCCTTCCGCCCCGGATGACGGCGCCGCGCCAATCGATCGCGCCCGCACGGCCGGGCGCACCAGAGGCGCCGATGCCTGGAAGCGAGGTGAGTAGCGTGCTCAGCGAAGAGGACTTTGCCAAGTTCACGGCCTTTCGCGTAAGGGCCATGGGGCAGAGGCTGCGCGAGATGTGCGAGGACGACGCATATGACAGCTGGACCTTCGAAGAGAAGATCAAGGAGATGATAGACGCCGAGGACGCGGCCAGGCAGCAGCGAAAGATCACCAAGCTCGTACGCGATGCGCGCTTCAAGGACCCTTCCGCCTGCATCGAGGACGTCATCTACATGCCCGAGCGCAAGCTCAGCAAGGACCGTGTCGTGCGACTCGCGGGGTGTGATTGGGCGGCAGACGACGAGGTCCTCGTGGTGATCTCAAAGACCGGGGCGGGCAAGTCGTATCTGGCGCAGGCAATAGGCAACGCCGCCTGCAGGCGCCTCATGTCCACGCGCTATGTGAGGCTTGCCGATATGTGCGCAGAGCTCAACCGTGCGCGCATGTCAAAGGACGGCTCTTTCTACGCTGTGATGGATCAGTTCAAGTCCGTCAAGCTCCTGATCATCGACGACTTCCTCACCACGCCGATACAGACGACCAACTCGGTGGATCTCTTCGAGATCCTGGAAGCAAGAGAAGGCAGAAGGGCAACCTTGATCGCCTCTCAGCTCGAGCCCAACGAATGGTACTTGAGGATCGAAGGCGAGCTCATCGCCGATTCCATTCTCGGCAGGGTCGCCTCGGCATGTCGCTATCTCGACATCGATGGGCCCAACATGCGCAAGTGGCTAGCTGAGAACAGGCCCAGGCAAGAGATGTAGCCGGTACCACATAATCGGAATCGCGGTACCGTCATCACCGGATTGGCGGTACCGCGAGGGGCTACTGCTCATCATGCAGTGATAGGGTAGGATTTTCATCAATGAAAAGGAGCCTGCCGTGAATCATGAAACCGCTTGGAGGGTGCTTTGGTGTCTCTGGTTTGCCTGCGTGATGGGCGGACCCTACGTGTTGGGAAACCATGGCGATGTGTACGGTTGGATGTATTCCGGCTCCTATGGCCTCGTCGCGTTTGGGTTGTTGCTGGGCATCTGGGCTGGACAAACCGCTGTCGTACGAGTTGCTTGTCGTAACGAGAAGGCAAAGTGGTCTCTTCTGGGTGCGGGACTGGGACTGAATCTTCTTTTAGTATTGCTGGAACTGTTTGCCTTGCTATTGCCGGTTGCGTTGGATTCGTCGACCTTTTCAGCTTTGCTTTTGCAAGAAGGCTCAGGAGTTCCGTATGACTGGGTGCTCGACCTTTCGGGTGCTGGTGTCGAAGCCGGTTATTACGAGAAGGGGCTTGCCTTTATTTTCGCCGTGCTTTGCGGGACGGTATTTCAGGCGAATCCTTCACAGGCGATTGATTCTAAAGATTTTCTAGGCGCGAACAATGGGGACATGGTCCGCAGTGGGAGTAAGTCTTTTGGGCGAAGGGACGAAGCTGCCATTCGGGCTATTCTTATCGCGTTGCCGGGTATTGCTTTTGCATTGGGCGTTACGAGGACTTCGGTTGGTGCCGCGCTTGCGATGCCGGTCGGTCTGTTTGCGACGCCCTGCATCGCATTGAGTCTTGCCGCTGCTTCAATAATCGTACCTCTTGGTGGCATGCATTGCCTCGTTCCGTTCTGTTTGGGAGAGCTCGCTTTCCGTGCCGCATGTCGTTTCGGTCTTCTTGCCGTCCCCATGGGCAAAGGCTGCGCCTTGGTGATGCTTGCTGTTCATGGCCTGTGTCTGCTCGCGGTTTTGGCCATTGCGGTGCTGTGGCATCGTGTCAGCGCGGGACTTGGTGCGCCTTCCCGGTTGGGGTCTGACCATATTGCTAACGGTTGCTCCGAGACGGGTTTTTCTGACGAAACGATACGTCACCTGCTAAACGGGGCCGGGCTGTCCAATCGGGAATTGGAGGTTCTTGCGGCTTGTTCCAACGGTCTTGATTCTGCTCAAGTGGCGCAGAGGCTGGGTATGCAAGCGTCTACCGTACGTACGTACAGAAGCCGTATATGCAAGAAGCTGGGTTATCAGACAATTGACCAGCTTCTCGCCGAATTGTCGAAGAGGGCATGCCATCTCGGTGTCGTCGAGGAGATTGGGACGTGTTTCAGGGGCGAGGGCCCTGCTCGAGGCGAGGCGGGTATATCCAAAGGTCTTGTGGCGGAAACACTTCGCTTTGTTGGCACGGTTTCCTTGTTTATCATGCTGCTCATGCCTTATGGACGGTTGGCGTTCATCTGGGATGCAACATGGGTCATGGCATACTCTGCGGCAGCCGGTTTGTTGCTCGCGGCTGGCTGTGCGCATGTACTACATGTGTTAGGGCAACATGCGCCGTTGCGTGGGGCATTGCCATATGGTCTGGCTGCTTTGCTTGTGGTCTTTGCGGCAGGCTGTTTGGTGTATCAATCGGGAATCGCCGTCGACCAGACGACTCTGTATTTTCCGCAACGCATGGGACTCCTCTGCTCCGTTGCTGGATTTGTTTGTACCAGCGTTCTATATATGAGAAGGGATTTCTGCATTCTACCTGCTACAACGAGGGGTGTTCTTGTTGCGGTGGGGTGCGTGTCGACTCTTGTTCTGCTTGCTTTATTCTCTGAAGGGTCGCGGTGGCTTGCCTGCGTTGTGTCAATGCTTGCGGTAATCGCCGGGGCGGTTCTTGCGAGTGGGGTCGATTGTGCGCCGATGCACGTTGGAAATGTGCGCGCTGGGAATGCTTGCGCAGTTACAGCGCTGGCATGTTTCGGTGTTGCTTTCGTTTGGGAAGAAACATGGCGTGCCACTGCGTTTGACTCTCTGCAATCTACCGGCCTGGTGATGCTTGTCCTGCTCAATTTGGCGATGTTGCATGTGCTGAGACGCAATGGTGCACAGTGGTCCATATGTGGCATTGCCATCGGATGTGCCTGTCTGCTCATATGGGCAAGGGGATTGTGCTTTGGCCTGCTTGTGGGCCTTGCCATATTTGTGGCGGTGCGTATCCTGCAGCGCGGCGAAGGTCCAAGGTGTACGGATTCACTGGGAAAGAGGGGTCTCTGCGGTTGCGTTGCAGCGGCAATGGGTTGCTGTGTGGCGGTGTATGCCGCGAATATATGGGGAGCAACGAAGCTGTACGGGCTTGACAATACAGTTAACCCGGATGTGATTGCGGTGCTGTGCGCGTTCCTTTGCATGCTTGCGGGGGCTGCATGTTGCCTGTTTGCCTGGGCGGGGATGGAAGAAAAGGGACGTGATTTGCCCAATGTGAGCATGGGACGCCTTGAAGGATTCTTGGTTGGTAAGGGATTGACTCCAGACGAAGTCCGGGTGGTTATCGCTCTCTCGCGGGGAAGCTCCATGGCGCGCGTTGCAGAGGAATTGTCATACTCCCTTTCAACCGTCAATAGCATGCGTCGGCGTGCCTTTGCAAAGTTGGGGATCAAGACCCGGCATCATCTCCTGCGGCTCCTACGGGATGAGTTTGACCCAAAACGAGTCGAATAGCCAATAAACATCCAGGTCAGAGCTGTAGACACAAGATAATTCCTTTGTCTACAGCCGTGCAACCGGCATATGCGTAAGCTTGCCATCGAGGCCGCTCGCCACAGAGAGAAGGAAGCAGCGTGGAGAAGGCGGGTGTCCTCGCATATCTGACCACTGGATGAAAGGACAAGCGCATGTTGCTCAAATCAAGATCGCTTCGCATGGCGGTCGCGTCTCTTTTGCTCGTGATGGGAATGGGTGTCGCCGTTCCTGCGATGGCAGACGATGGTATCGAACCGTACCATCACGTCGATACCGATTTCCATTTCGACCTCAGTGTAGGTGGAGCTGGGATGACCGCTGGTACAGCAGGTGAGCAGAAGGAAGAAACGTCGCCGTTGTTCATCTACCCGACGGATATTTCTTTCGACAAGTGCAAGGTGTATGGAGAAGGATTCGACTACGAGAGTGGCTCTTGGACAGACGGGTCGATTCTGACTGTCAACGGGTTTGGTATCTTGTATCGCAGTGATGAAGAGGAGCGTCTCCTGCTTAAAACGGACCTCAAATAGTGCGGATACGGTTTGGGGCGCCTCACCGCTTATCAATGGTCTCTTCCTGGTTATGTGACAGGTGTGTGGAGCCCCGATAGCTATGCAGGCAATGGCTCGATTATCAATAACGGCTGGCGCTAACGCTTCTTGATGGATTAAGGGCGACATTGCATGCGGCACGCCTGCAATGTCGCCCTAGTTGTCAAAAGGGGGTGCACATGCCTGCAAAACGCTCGCGACGGGGCGAGTTGATCGCGGCGGCGGTTATTGTCCTGGTTATTGCGCTATGCGTTGGCGGATACTACTTGAGTCAGGCAATCTACAAGGCAAACGAGCCGCAGTTGTTCGAGGATTCAACGCGGTCGGTCAATGCCGGCGAGCCCATGACCATCACGTATCGCGAGATTGGTAAAGAATGCAATTATGTGAAATGGTACGGCGACGTGGAACTGACGGTCCAAAGCGCCGTTCTCTATGATTCATACCCCGAGGCGCTTGAAGCCGAAGGAGACCTCGGAAAGACGAACAGCCTGTTTCACGACGGGAGCAAGCCTTTTCTTGTCGTGCGCCTTGATGCAACAAACATCGATGCCGTTGAGCACGACCTATGGTGGAACAACGACAAAGATGCTGCTCCCGAAAACGGTGTCGTCCTTAATATGCATGGATTTGATATCTGTACCTCGACCCCCTTTGGGGGCAATGCGGAAAGACTTGTCTGGTGCACATGGCTAGCAAACGGCCAGACATCAGGTGCATACGAGAAGGCAGAGATCGACTTGCTCCAAGGCGAAACAGCGCACGTCGTCTTGGGTTTCTCGCTGGAAGACGGCGAGGAAGACAGGCTTGCCGACGCTTTCTTGGTGTGTACATCTATCTTTGACAGGTTTTACCTGAAGCCGCTGTTATCGAAGGGAGGGGACTGAGAATGGGATTGTTACAAAACGAGATGCGCAGGGCTTTGGGCAACCCATGGTTCAGGGGTTCCATGGCCGTCTTGACCGTGCTTGCCGTTGCCGCCGCTTTGTACCAGGTCAACACGTATGTCGGTCACTGGCAGCGAGTCATTGCCGAGTATGGCAATGAAAGCTACTACTATCACACCACGTTTTCCTGTTTCAACAACTGGCTCCCCTTGAGAGGGGCAAATCCGGCAGCCGGTTTCTTTTTTGTGGTGCTGCCCTTGTTGGTCCTTATGGGATACGCTTGGTCTTTAGCATCGGATGTGCGGAGCGGCTATGTCGCGCAGGTTCTCACGCGCTCAACGCGTGGGGAGTTTTACAAGGCGCGCTATTGCGCCGTGTTCACGAGCGCCGGCCTGCTGGCCACCATTCCGCTCATCGTCAACCTTCTCATCGTCGCATGTTTCTTGCCTGCATACATGCCGCGCGTCACTGATGCCATGTACATAGACATGGGACCGACCGATTTGTTTGCGAACGTTTTTTTCTCAGCCCCGCTGCTGTATGTCCTCCTCAAACTCGTCGTCAACTTTGTGCTGTGCGGGTTGTGGGCGACGATGGTTATGAGTTTGGCGACCGTTTGGGCCAACCGCGTTGTGCTCATCTGCGTGCCCTATATCGCTCTCCTTCTTATCAAACATGTGGGGGAGAACCTCTTTGTGGCCATGCGCTTGAACGGCTACGAGCACTTCGGTATGAGCATCACCTTGTTTGACCAGCTCAAAGGGTCGCCTGATAACTTTTACTGCTATTGGTGGGCAACCTTGGCGTGTGCCGTGCTCATGTTGGTCGTGTCAATCGTCGTTCCCTACTTCAGACGCAAGGCCGATGTGTTATGAGCCGCCTTGGGGCAGTTGCGCGTTTGGTGTTGTGCGACATAAAGGCCGAGGCGAGGCGAACCGCTATCGTGCTCGGAGTATCCGTCCTGCTCTTTTGCCTGCTCATCACCCTTTTCTTCTTTCGCACACTTCAACCAAATGGGGACTTTCAAAGCCTGAGTTTTACGGATTGCCTTGCGAGCCTGTTTGGGGGGATGGGAGAGTACGACCCCCGTCATGACAAGAACTTCAAGATTCCGGCGGCTTGGCTGTGCGTATGTCTTATGGGGGCCTATGTGACGTTGGGCTACCCGGTGCGCAACTTAGAGGGTGTGGGTGTCAAGCAATGTGTCGCCGCGCAAAGTCGATGGGCGTGGTGGTTTGCCAAGTGCCTGTGGGTCGTCATCTGCGCAGTGGCATTTTGCCTCGTTGCGTTTGCGGTCTGCTTGATCGCATCTTACGCAAGCGGTGGAACGGCTAGTCTTGTCTTGTCTCAGTTCGCTCCGGAGCTGCTGGATTTTTTCGTGGCTGGAGACAGCGACGCTCTTACAAGCGGAGAGGGGATGCCTTTGTTCATTGCAGGCATTCCCGTTGCGTTGAGCGCGTTGTGCCTTGCGCAGCTTGCTGTGTCGGTCAATGTCAATCCTCTTGCGGCGTTTGCGGTCACCGCGGCAATACTTTTTCTTTCGGCGTTTTATCTCAACGACTTCGCTTTGGGCAACTACTTAATGATCGCCCGCAACGCCCTGGTGATTCATGTGGGCGTTGACCCAGCGATGGGAATCGGTTTGTCTGTGCTGGTTGGCGCTGCCGCCGTGCTTGTCGGTGGGGCTGCGTTCGCGAGGCATGACGTGCTTGGGAAGGAGGCGCTCTCATGATACATGTGAACGGCGTAAGCAAAACATTTAGAGGCGTTGATGCTGTCAGCGACGTGAGTATGACGTTTGGGCCCGGCAAGGTAACGGGCCTCGCCGGGCCCAACGGGTCGGGAAAGACCATGCTCATGCGGATGGTCGCAGGGTTGGTCAGGCCGTCTTCTGGAACCATCGACGTGAACGGTAAAACAGTCGGTCAAGACATCCCCTTTCCGCCAAGTCTGGGGCTGCTGCTCGAAGGCCCGACGTTTCTCAGCGACTACTCTGGCTTCGAAAACCTGAGCATGCTCGCATCGATCAAGGGCCAGCTTGGCGCAGATGAGATTCGCGGGTGGATCGAGAGAGTCGGGCTTGATCCTGCCGACAAACGGCACTACCGCAAGTATTCTCTCGGTATGAAGCAACGTCTCGGTATTGCGGCGGCCCTTATGGAGACGCCCGACATTGTCATGCTCGACGAGCCTACCAATGCCCTGGACAGTGACGGCGTCGAGATGGTTCGTCGCGAGGTTGAAGAGGCTCGCAGGCACGGGGCGACGGTCATCCTCGCGTGTCATGACGCGAACGTGCTGCAGGGGTTGTCAGACGAGATCTGGTACCTGGCGGAAGGGCATATTGACGGGTACGAAGTGCTTGCTAAGGAGGTGCGCCATGAGCTCTAGGACAAAGGACGGCGTAAGTGCGAGTGCTGGGACCTCGCGCCGCCGTTTTGTCGCAGGCTGCCTCGGTGCCATCGGAGTCGCTGCTCTTGCCGGACGTATCTGGTGGGTCAACGCCAATGCCTTTGAGTACCCCGAGACACACCATACCATGGGTGAGTGGATCGACCTTGACGGTGCGTTTCTCTCGTATGCCAATGAGGCCACGACGGGATACTCGGTGAGCGTTCAGGACGCCCGGGTCATGTCCCGCCGCGAGTACATAGAGCGGTATGCCTTGGCGCCTTCTCAAGTTGAGCGAACGGAGCACGATGACATTGAGAGCGTGCTGTGCTTGAGCTTGGGCATGAAAAACAAAGGTTCGACGGCTGGGGGGTTCTTGCTTACCGAGGCAAAGCTCGTGCCTGAGGGGGCTATCAGGGCGATGCGATACCAAACGGATCTTTGGGCAACCTCCAACAAAACCATCGATGAGTCCACGGGCTACATCAGCCTGTTGGAGGACACCGAGTTCACGACGCACATCCCGTACCTGCTGTATGCGAGCAACGAGGAAGACTACCTAAATGAGGTGACGTGCCGTCGTCTCTCGTTTACGGTCTCCAACGCCCCCGTGCGCAATATCATCGACATCGAGCTCGCATGATTGGCGTGCAATCACTCGTCAAGGCCCCGCAACCTGGAGTGCGTATCGCTCTCGGGTTGCGGGGCCTTTTGCATAAATAGACAAAATAGACAAGATAAACAAAATAGACAAAATAAAAAGCGCTGGTAGATGGGATATGGGCCGAATTGCTTGCATAAAAAACCCGCCCGCAGGTCCTTGTGAGACGTGCGAGCGGGCTTGGTCGTACCGGTAAGCTGGCGGTGTGCCGGGCTTGGCTTAGCGCTTGATGGAGTAGAAAGCGTCCATGCCGGGGTAGTGGGCGGCAACGCCGAGCTGGTCCTCGATGCGCAGAAGCTGGTTGTACTTGGCGATGCGGTCGGAACGGCAGGGGGCGCCGGTCTTGATCTGGCCGGCGTTCACGGCCACGGCGAGGTCGGCGATGAAGCTGTCCTCGGTCTCACCGGAGCGGTGCGACACGACGCAGGCGTAGCGCGACTTCTTGGCGAGCTCCATGGTGTCCATGGCCTCGGTGAGCGTGCCGATCTGGTTCACCTTCACGAGCACGGCGTTGGCGGTGTCGAGCGAGATGCCCTTGGCCAGGCGCTTCTTGTTGGTGACGAACAGGTCGTCGCCCACGAGCTGCACGCGGCCTCCGATGCGGCGGGTAAGGGCTGCCCAGCCGTCCCAGTCCTCCTCGGCCATGCCGTCCTCAATGGAGACGATGGGGAACTTCTCCACCAGGTCGGCCCAGTAGTCGACCATCTGGTCGGCCGTGAGCTCGCGGCCCTCGCCCTTCAGGCAGTACATCTTGCGCTCGGCGTCGTAGAACTCGGTGGAGGCGGGGTCCATGGCGAAGAGGATCTGCTCGCCGGGGGTGTAGCCGGCCTTCTCGCAGGCGCGCATGATCCACTCGAAGGGCTCGGCGTTGGTCGTGAGGTTGGGGGCAAAGCCGCCCTCGTCGCCCACGCCGCCGCCCAGGCCGGCCTCATGCAGGACCTTCTTGAGGGTGTGGTAGATCTCGGAGCACCAGCGCAGGCCCTCGGCGAAGGTGGCGGCACCCACGGGCATGATCATGAACTCCTGGAAGTCGACGTTGTTGTCGGCATGCACGCCGCCGTTGAGGATGTTCATCATCGGCACGGGCAGGGTGTAGGCGTTGGGGCCGCCCAGGTAGGCGTACAGCGGCAGGTCCACCGAGTTGGCGGCAGCGCGGGCGCAGGCCATGGAGGCGCCCAGGATGGCGTTGGCGCCCAGGCAGGTTTTGTTCTCGGTGCCGTCGAGGTCGATGAGCATGGTGTCGATCTCGCGCTGGCAGGTGGCGTCCTGGCCCACGAGGGCGTCGGCGATCTCCTCGTTCACGTGGTCGACTGCGGTGAGCACGCCCTTGCCCAGGTAGCGGGAGCAATCGGCGTCGCGCATCTCGCAGGCCTCGAAGGCGCCGGTGGAAGCGCCGCTCGGCACGCAGGCGCGGCCGAAGGAGCCGTCGTCAAGGGTCACCTCGACCTCGACCGTGGGGTTGCCGCGCGAGTCAAGAATCTCACGGCCGTACACATCGATGATCGTGCTCACAGCTCAGTCTCCTTCAGTTTGGCTTGGGCCCACAGGGCCTCCTGGTCTTGGCGGGAAACGTCGGCGATGTCGTGGCCCTCGGCCCGGGCCGCCTGCTCCATGTAAGCCCAGCGCCTGCGGAACTTGGCGCAGCTGGCACGCAGTGCGGTCTCGGCGTCGATGTGCTCGCGACGGGCGACATTCACCAATGCGAATAGGATATCACCGAACTCCATCTCTGCGTCGGCGCTACCGGGAGCGGCTGATTTAAATTCCTCGACTTCGCTTTGTACCTGCTCCCACACACTATCGACACTATCCCAGTCAAAGCCCGCGGCCACGGCCTTGCGCGAGATCTTCTGCGCCTGCATGAGGGCGGGCAGCTGCACGGGCACGCTGTCGAGCAGGCTCTCGGGCGCTGTGCCCTCGGCTGCGGCCTCTTCCTCGCTCTTCTTGTGCTCGCCGAGCTTGACCTTCTCCCAGATGCCGAGCACGTCGTCGGAGGTCGCGGCGTGCGGGGCGTCGGCGTCGCCGAACACGTGGGGGTGGCGGCGCACGAGCTTCTCGTTGATGTCGCGGCACACTGCGTCGATGTCGAACTCGCCGTCGTCGGCTGCGATCTGCGACTGCAAAACGACCTGCATAAGCACGTCGCCGAGCTCTTCACGCAGGTGGCGGCAGGACGTGCCCTCGATGGCGTCGACCGCCTCGTAGGCCTCCTCGATCATGTTCTTGGCGATGGAGGCGTGGGTCTGCTCGCGGTCCCATGGGCAGCCGTCGGGCTGGCGTAGGCGCCAGATGGTGCGCACGAGCGCGTCGAAGTCGGGGTGCGTGGTGGGCGCGCCGGGCCTCATGGCATCGGCGGGGTCGAGCTCGGCGGCGGTTGGGACTTCAGGTTCGGGGGCGCCGCTTTGGTTCGAGGCGGTCATGGTCGCATCCTTTCTGCCGCCTTCGAGGGCGGCCGCGTCTGGTGGACGGCGCCATTGTAGGCGGTGGAGCACCCTGAAAGGCCGCGCAGGGGCAGGCGTCCACATGGAGTTTTCTCTCACTGATGACATTGATGATGGTGATGATGATAATGATAAAGAAAGAGGAACCGCACCGAATGTTCCTAGGGATGCAGGAGGAGGGCCTTGTGGGTATTCCCATAAACATCAAGACGCTGCTCGAGGGCAATGTGGTCGAACACGCTCGCATTGAGTTTAAGGAGACGTGGGATCCTGCAGCTTCGCTCAAAACCATCTGTGCCTTTGCCAACGACATTGACAACTGGGGTGGCGGCTACATTGTTATCGGGGTGCGCGAGGAGGAAGATGGGCGCGCGCTCGTAGGGGTTCCGGTTGAGAAAATCGACGGTTACCTTAAAGACATGCTCAACAAGTGCAAGCTCATTCGTCCTGATTACATGCCCATCGTTGACGTTGCGTCCTATAAGGACAGGCATTTCATAGTCGTCTGGGTGCCGGGCGGAAGCGTTCGTCCTTACTCATCTCCCAAGTCAATGGGCAAAGACAGTAAGGAGCGCGTCTTTTACATTCGCAAGATGGCAAGCACCATCGCCCCGAGCGAAGAGGAACTGCGCGAGTTGTATAACCTCTCGAACAACGTTCCTTTTGACGATCGCCCAAATCATAGCGCCGATATCGACGATATGAGCATTACGCTTGTTAAGGAATACCTCAACGAAATCGGCAGCTCGCTGCATGAGTCCGCTGACAACATGTCTTTCGAGGACCTGTGCCTCAGCATGAACATTGCCTCTGGCCCCACTGAGTACATCAAGCCAAAGAACGTTGGCCTTCTCTTTTTCTCTTCTGATCCGGCGAGGTTCTTTCCTTGCGCGGAGATTGATGTGGTCGAGTTTCCCGACGGCCTGGGCGGGGAGCGCATTATTGAGAGCACCTTTACCGGGCCCTTGCATCATCAGCTCCGCGATGCGCTGCGATATCTGCGCGGTTCAATCATCAAGGAGCAGGTAGTCAAGCACCCCGATCGAGCCGAGGCTGACCGCTTTTTCAACTACCCGTATGCTGCGCTTGAAGAAAGCCTTTCAAACGCCGTGTATCACAAAGGCTACGATGTGCGTGAGCCCATCGAAGTGCGTATTTTGCCCGACCGTATCGAGATCTTGAGCTATCCCGGTGCCGACCGTTCCATCAGTACCGAGGGGCTTCGGACATATCGGGCAATAAGCAGGCGCTATCGCAATCGCCGCATCGGTGACTTTCTCAAAGAGCTCCACCTCACCGAGGGGCGCAATACCGGCATGGCTAAAATCTTGCGGTCTATGCGCCAGAATGGTTCGCCCGACCCTGTCTTCGAGACGGATGGTGACCGGCTGTATTTCTTGACTACGCTTCCGATACATCCTGGGTTTGTCGGGACTTCCGATGGGAGAGCGGCTGTTGGCGCTTCTGCCCCCCGGGGTTATGCAGCCACACCGGAAGGGGAGGAGGTACCTTCGGATGCCGAACGGCTGCTTGCGTATCTGGCGGAAAATCCGACCGCAACGATAGCCCGCGTGGCTCATGACCTTGGGGTATCTACCTCGACCGTGAGCCGAGCCATCAGTGCGCTCAAGCTCGAGGGCTACCTTGGGCGTGAGGGGTCTGCACGCAGTGGGCGTTGGGTAGTGCGAGGATAGGCGTATGCCGGTTAGCCTGCGGCACCGCGGGCGTGTCTGCAACAAAAAGTTCGCGTATCTCGATGCTTGCGTTGGGCATAATACGTGGGCACAATAGATTGCTGGACAATCGGTGGAAACGTGCGGAGGAGCCGACGCGTGAACTTGTGATCGCGAGGCCGCACAAGACGGAAGGCAGCGGGGTTACATACCCCAGCATGGGAGGAACGGATACTATGGCAGAGCAGAGCAAGCTTCGTGTGGCAGGCGAGAACGCAAAACAGGTCGTGCGCGCCATCGGTCAAGATGAGTCGCTGTGCCTGCGCTGCACCAACTCCGAGTCCACGTGCCAGGCGTGCGTCGACATCTGCCCCGGCAAGGCCGTGCGCATCCCCAAGTCCACCGAGCATGCCGGCGGCTTCAAGGTGACCATCGGCAAGGGCTTCTGCGTGGACTGCGGCCTGTGCGCCGCTGTGTGCCCCACCGACTCCATCATCGTGATGGAGCCCACGGCCCGCTACCTGCGCCACCTGCTCAAGCGTGCCCAGGCCATGGCCGGCGGCACCGCCCACACGCTGTACCTCACCTGCATCGAGACGGGCATCGCCAAGGAGAGCCCCTCGGTCGTGGAGGTGCCCTGCCTGGGCGCCATCGCCCCTGAGACCTGGGCTTCGCTCATGCTCGACTTCCCCAACCTCGCGGTGTACCTGCCGGGCGACCTGTGCCCGCGCTGCAAGGCCAAGGCCGCCGAGATGCGCATCGTCGACTCGGTGATGGAGGCCATCGAGGTCGTGGGCCGCGAGATGCCGCTCGTTGAGACGCGCCGCGAGCTGGAGTGGACCGACTCGGCGGGCAAGGTGCGCAAGTCCGGCGACGGCGACGAGCCCTTCGGCGAGATGCTCTCGGGCTTCGGCGACCTGGCGCACGACCTCAAGAACGACCTCACCCATGCCGAGGAGAACATGACCGAGGAGGAGCGCTGCAACTCCGACCAGCGCAAGACCCGCGTGCGCCTGCGCAAGGAGATCCGCGTGGCCGAGGGCGAGACGACGCCGGGCCTCAAGGGCGCCGACGACCTCACGGGCACCCTCACGGCTTCCCGCGCCACCATCCTCGACGCCGTCATGCGCTTCCCGGAGATTGCGCCGCGCGTCACGCTCAAGGGCGTGCGCATCGACGCCGAGAAGGCCGGCGAGGCTGCCATGAACGCCGTGGTCGCAGGCTGCCCCCTGGGCGCCGCCCACATGCAGGACGGTGCGTGCGTGGTCGACCCGCTCGTGTGCGTGGACTGCGGCCTGTGCCGCGAGCTGTGCCCCGAGGGCGCCGTCGAGTCCGTCGAGACCTGCGTAGCCGACCTGCTGCGCGACCCGGTGGCTGCCGAGTAGGAAGCGAGCAAGGGTCGCGTGTGGTGACGGCTTTGCCTGCTGCCCGCGCAAAAAGCCTGTTCAAAAGCCCGTCTGGTGCGATTTGCGTCGCCCGGGCGGGCTTTATTTGTGGGGTGGGGCGGGTTCTGCGCGCGTCTCCGCGTGAAGCCTGGGACGCGTCAAAGCCCATCGGGAGCAGTGCGATTCCGCGCATCCAATGCATAAGAATGGGCCTGAGTTGAATATGTGCACGTCGTCGTCAGCCTGTGTGCTTTTTGCAAACACAAGTGCAGCCCCTTGTCAAGAGACAAATAGGTAAATTATTCTGACTAGGTTTGCCGACATACGCGTTACGTCTCCTGGGGATCCGCGCCCCGGTGGAATGCTTCCGTATCATGCTCGTGCGTATGAGGCAACGTCGTCCAGAACTAGCAAGACCGATGTAATCGAGTCTGGGCTGACAGTAACGTTTGCCTCGCGCATTGAAGCCGAAGCATTTGAGGGCCTCTGACAGGGGGTTGCGACCCGCCTGTCCATTTATTTGTGCCCTTGAGCGCTCGTTTTTCGCGCTATGCGGCCGTTCAAGCCTGGACACAACCGACACCATGTGCACCCGGACGGGTTGCGGCTTTTTGCCGTGGCTCGGACAGAGCGGGCGCGCAACAACCCAATAAGGAGACTTTTATCATGGCAACTTTTGAAGACCTCGGCCTTGGCGAGAACGTCCTCGCCGCAGTCCATCAGATGGGCTACACGGAGGCTACCCCCGTCCAGGAGCAGGCCATTCCGCTGGTGCTCGCCGGTCACGACGTGATCGCCGCCGCCCAGACCGGTACCGGCAAGACTGCCGCCTTTACCCTGCCTGTGCTCGACAAGCTCGGCCACTTTGAGAAGGGCCACGGCCCCAAGGCCCTTATCGTGACCCCCACCCGCGAGCTTGCCCAGCAGATCGACTCCGTCGCCCGCACCGTGGCCAAGAAGACCGGCCACTACGTGCTCACCGTCGTGGGCGGCGTGAGCTACAATCCTCAGATCAACGGCCTGCGCCGCGGCATCGACGTGCTCGTCGCTACCCCCGGCCGTCTGCTCGACCTGTACGACCGCATGGTCCTCGACCTCAACGACATCGAGGTGCTCGTCCTCGACGAAGCCGACCGCATGCTCGACATGGGCTTCTGGCCTGACGTGAAGCAGATCATCGACTGCATCCCCAACGAGCGTCAGACCCTGCTCTTCTCCGCCACCATCGACGACTCCGTCATGCGCACCATTGGCGGCGAGGTCAAGGACCCGCAGTTCGTCGAGATCGCCCACAAGGGCACCGCTGCCGAGACCGTCGAGCAGTTCGTGATCCCCACGAGCCAGCATCAGAAGGCCGACCTTCTCGAGTACGTGCTCGACGAGAAGGGCTCCGACCGCGTCATCATCTTCACCCGCACCAAGTCGCGCGCCGAGATCCTGGCCGAGCGTCTGAACCGCGAGGGTTTCAGCGCCGAGGCCATCCACGGCGACCGCAGCCAGGGTCAGCGCAGCCGCGCCCTTAAGAACTTCAAGGACGGCCGCGTGGGCATCCTCGTTGCCACCGACGTTCTCGCTCGCGGCATCGACGTTTCCGACGTCGACCACGTCATCAACTTTGACGTGCCCATGGACCCGGAGGACTACATCCACCGCATCGGCCGTACGGGCCGCGCCGGCGAGGAGGGCTTCTCCATCACCTTCGTCGCCCCCGACGAGGAGTACGACTTCTACGACATCGAGTACCTGATGAAGAAGACGGTGCCCGAGATGGAGCTCGAGGGCTTCGAGTTCGACGACCGTCGTGCTTGGCTCGATCCCGATCGTGACCCCACCGTGCGTCCCCGTCGTGGCCGCAAGGGCGGTCGCGGCGGTCGTGGCGGTCGCGGTGGCCGCGGTGGCCGTGGCGAGCGCTTCGAGCGCGGCGAGCGCGGTTCCCGTGAGTTCTCCCGTGGTGGCCGCCGTGGCGACCGTCACAGCGATATGGGCAACTTCGACCGTACCGAGGAGCACGAGCGTCGCGCCGAGCAGGTTGAGCGTGCCGATGTCGCTCTGAATGCCGGCCAGACCGAGGCCAAGCCCGCCGGTGAGGGCACGGGCCGCAGCCTCGAGGAGCGTCGCGCCGCTCGTTTCGCCGAGACCGCCGCTCGTCGTGAGCGCGCCGAGGCCCAGGAGCGCGCCGAGCGTGAGGCCCGTCGTGCCGAGCGCGGCGACCGCGACTTCGATCGCGGCGATCGCGGTGGTCGCGGTGGCCGTGGCGGCCGCGGTGGCTACGACCGTGGTGGCCGTGGCGGCTATGGCCGCGACGACCGTCGTGGCGGCTACGGCGAGCGCGGCGGCCGCGGTGGCTACGGCGACCGTGACCGCGGCGGCCGTGGCAGCTATGGCGACCGTGACCGCGAGGAGCGCGGCTATGGCCGTCGTGACGATCGCGGCTTCGGCCGTGACGAGAAGTCCGGCGAGCAGCGTCGCGGTTACGGTGACCGTGAGCGCGGTGGCCGTGGCGGCTATGGCCGCGACGACCGTCGTGGCGGCTACGGCGAGCGCGGTGGCCGCGGTGGCTACGGCGACCGTGACCGTCGTGGCTACGGCGATCGCGACAACGGTGGCGACCGTCGCGACGGCCACAAGGGCGGCTACAACCGCTCCGAGGACCGCGGCAGCCGCTACGAGCGCGGTGGCTCGAACTCCGGTAACGGCAACGGGCCCAAGCAGTATGGCATGCAGCGCTACCGTAAGCCCGGCGACCACGGCGCGAATTAAGTCGTAGAACCTCGTCCGCTGCGTTCCGCGGGACCTCACGTACATCCAGTACGTATCGGCCCCGCGCGCCTTGCGGACGAGAACCTACGTTTTAGTGGGCGGAAGGTACACATCGCCTCCCGACGCCTTGCGGGCCAGAACCCGCGTTTGTAAGGGCGGAACCTGATGCGCAGCGCTCTCCACGGGACTCGTCGCACAGACCGCTCCGTGCGCGGGACCTCACGCGCGGTGCGTACCTTTGGTGTACATCTAGTAGGCCAAGGGCCCGCACCGCGCGCATCGCACCTGTGCGCCTTGCGGATGAGAACCTACGTTTTAGTGGGTGGGGCCTGGTTTTGCGGGTTGAGCGATAGATATAGGAACGGGCTGGGGGATACTGTCCTCCAGCCCGTTTTTTGTAACCTGGGTTGGATTAACATACATTTCATCAGTTCAAATGTATGTTAATCCAACAAAAGCCCAGTTGGCGCACTTTTCGATTTTCTGAAATGTATGCTAATTTTCGCTGCTGAGGAGGACTTCATGAGCGATAACGACTTTGTCAGCTTTGAGGACGACCTCGATCAGGAGGATCTTGCCTCCCATCGTGCGCATCGCTGTACCCCGCAAGAAGCGCGTAATCGCCTCACTGCTGGCAACGACCTTTTCTTGCAGGGCATTCACGACCACGAGATGCACTCCGAGGACAAGCGCGAGGGTCTTATTCGCGACGGCCAGCACCCCTTTGCCGTCATCGTGACCTGCTCCGACTCGCGCGTGCAGCCGGTGGTGTCCTTTTCCATGTGCTTGGGCGACCTGTTCATGGTGCGCTCCATCGGCAATTTCATCGACCGGGTGGAGGAGGCCAGCGTCGAGTACGGCGTGGGGCACCTGGGCGCGCCGCTCGTGGTGGTGCTCGGCCACACGCACTGTGGCTTGGTGCACGCCGCTATGACCGGCGAGGCTGACGGTGTGGCCAAGACGGTTGCCGATGAGGTCGCCGCAATCCTGGACGGCGAGACCGACCCTCGCCAGGCCGAGAAGCTCCACGTCTTGCACCAGGTGGATGTTCTCAAGCAAAACGAGATCATTGCCGCGGCGGTGGCATCAGGGGAGTGCGAGGTTGTGGGCGCTATCTACCACATCGGCAACGGCCGCGTCGAGTGGCTGTAAGTCGGCGCACGGGGATTTTGCGTCTGCGAGGCCGTGGAACCTTGCATCTCGGCGGCGCGGATACAGTGAGGGAAGGCCCCGTGCCTGCGAGACCATGGGGCCTCAAATCCCGGCAGTCGCGGCTGAGGAGTGGGGGACTTGCACCTGCGAGGCACGGACTCTCAAGTTCTGACGGCGTGTCTCAGTTGCCCGGGGACTTTGCCTCTCAGTGCCACCGTGCCGCAATGCCGTCGCGCCTTGGCGTATCCGCACAATGGTCTTCCGTCAAAGCTTGACCGTGGTTCAGCAACGTATGCTTTCAGCGTGAAGAGGGCTCAAAACAGCTGGTCACGTGAATGTGCGGCGTGTCAGGGGATATAAACAATCCGTTCAATATGCGCCTCGTGTCCAATCAACAAAGAGAGAACCGCCCCATGGCCTTTAACACGCAGAACCTTTCCGACAAGTACCGCCAGTTCATGAGCAGGCGAAACGGACCCGATCAGCTCGCGCGCGATGTGTTTATCCTGTCTATCGTGCTCATCGTGCTGTCGCTTCCCTTCGGCAGCATCTTCCTGACGCTGGGCCTGGCTGCCATCATCTATGCTTACTTTCGCATGTTCTCCTCCAACCGCGATGCACGCAGCCGCGAGAACACCGCCTATCTTGCCAAGCGTCACGAGCTTGCGCAGAAGCTTCACCTCACGGGCGTGAAGAATCCCTTCGCCGGTGTTGGTGCCGCGAGTCAGCGGGCTGCCGAGCAGGCCGCGCGCAAGAGCCAGAAGGCAGCTGCCAAGGCGGCCGACAAGGAGCACAAGTACCTCAAGTGCCCCAAGTGCAAGCAGGAGATCCGCGTGCCCAAGGGCGCCGGCAAGATTCGCATCACCTGCCCCAAGTGCCAAGAGAAGTTCGAGAAGAAGGTGTAGGGAGCTTCCTTCCAAGCTTCATTGCCATCCTGCAAGATAAAGCCGCCGACCTCGAAGGATACGCTTTCGGGGTCGGCGGCTTTCTTTTATGCGGGACAAGTCGCTGGAGGCCAAACAGAAGCGTGCGGCTATATCCCAGCAAACATATATTCATGCAGTGCGTTCGAGTCGCTCATACGTACTGGCGTGCGGTGCCGCTCATGCCGCATCCGCCCGTCGGGCGTCGCCATCTGCGCCCCGTGCTACCCCATCCATCCGCCCGTCGAACGGCGCTATCTGCGCCCTGTTGCCCCATCCACTCGTCGAGTGGCGCCATCTGCGCCCTACCATCCCATCCGCGTGTCGAACAGCGTCCTCTGCGTCCTGTTGCCCCATCCGCTCGTCGAGCGGCGCCCTCTGTGCCTTGCTACCCCATCCGCTCTGCGAGTTCGCGTTTGACGGCGGTGTACTTCTTCTCGGGAATGGGAAGCTCGCTGCCGTCCTGCAGGGTCACCTTGCAGCGGGTCACGTCGCGCACAAAAGCGGGGTTGACCAGGTAGCTTGCATGGCAGCGAACAAAGAGGTCGCCGTGGCGCTGGGCGATCGAGGAGAGCGTTTCGACTGACTCATAGACGCCGTCTTCAGTGTGAATCAGTGAGTGCGTGCTTTTACTTTCTATCTAACAGTCTAGAAGTGTGGTGATGACGGGCCGCCTCCACCCCGCCGCTCTGGTATGATGGCTCCCGCCAAACTTAGATTTACCCAGGCGCCCATCCGGCCCTAAGTTTGGCGACGTCCCG
>Ga0129308_1000811_pt1 | contig 40495 bp, 31 predicted proteins | sample L827metagenome_FD_94440 | JGI IMG/M metagenome (GOLD analysis project Ga0129308, IMG submission 94440) | Ring-tailed lemur group fecal microbial communities from Wisconsin, USA - L827 metagenome | ecosystem: Host-associated > Mammals > Digestive system > Large intestine > Fecal | place: USA... | reverse complement strand
AGGCTCTTAAAGCATGTTGGATACGATTGCCCAGTTGCGAAAGCACAGCATCAGGAATATCGGATGGACTCTGAGTCACAAAATAAATACCGACGCCTTTGGAGCGAATCAGTTTAATAACCTGCTCAATTTTATTAATCAAAGCTTTAGGCGCACCATCAAAAAGCACATGTGCCTCATCAAAAAAGAAAACCATACGCGGCTGTTCCAAATCACCGCATTCATCTAATCTCTCATATAGTTCATCCAGCAGCCACAGCATGACTGTCGCATACAACAGCGGATGTAAAAAGAGCTCACTGCAGGATAAAATATTAATCATGCCCTTGCCCTGACTGTCCTGATAGAAAAAGTCTCCAATGTCCATTGCCGGCTCACCAAAGAAAGCATCAGCACCATCTTCTTCTAATCTTAACAATGCCCGCAAAATAGCGCCTGTACTCTGCGTAGCAATATTACCATATTCCTGACCCAATTCCTGCCGGTGCTCGGCCACATACTGAATCATGGCCCTTAAATCCTTCAAATCCAACAGCAGCCAGCCTAAGTCATCTGCCACTTTAAAAGTTAAAGATAAAATACCTGCCTGCGTCTCATTTAAATCTAAAAGCCGGCTTAGTAACTGAGGCCCAACGTCAGAAATTGTCGCTCTTAAAGGATGTCCATTTTTCCTGAATACATCAAAAAATCTGACAGGATAAGTTTGTGGCTGGAAGGCAGAAATATTTAATGCCTCAATACGCTCTGTCACTGTCCGGCTGCTTTTTGCCGGCGCCAGAAAACCAGATAAATCTCCCTTAACATCGGACAGAAAAACCGGTATTCCCATCTCGGAAAAACCCTCGGCCAGTACTTTCAAGCTTACAGTTTTCCCCGTTCCGGTTGCTCCGGTAATCAATCCATGACGATTCGCCATCGCTGGTTCAAGGACAATATTTTTGCCAGCTATCCATAACTGATGTTCACTTTTTAAATACATTAATAATCCCTCCTGTCTATGCACTATCCATTTTACAGAAAAAAGGTATAAAAATCTATGGGTTAGACAAAAACAATCAAACTTATCCTTTCTCTTTACACAAAAAAAGAATGACCGAAGCCATTCTTAATTAAAATAAACAAGTTCATCTTCCATAGGCGGCACAACCTTTAGTTGTTCTACCTTTAAAACAGGGACCTCTTTTTGATAATCGTCATCATAGACCTTATCCATTTTAGCCTGAACCTGTACCCATTCTTCTTCAATCAGCTTGCCGGCATATTCCCAATAAGTCAGAAAGCCAATTGGCTGGGTGTCATCAGCACAGCATACCATCGCATATCTGCCTAAAACAAAAGCACAGCTGGCAATACTTTCATCCATCGGTTCAAACGCCTTTCCCTTTACTTCAACCATTTTGCCTACATATTTATCCGGATGTTCCAAGGCATCCATATACCAGAGGCCAAAATCATCGTCACTGATTTTAATCAATGGCTTATTAATATCAAATGGCAGTTCATCTTCAGGCAAAGTATTGACAGATCCATCCACTGATTCATAAATAATCTGTGCAGTCCGGTTAATCGCCTTGATATTGGAACGAAGAAAAGATTTCTTTGTCTTTTCTGAGCAGCGGTTAAAAATAATCATTTCCGAATCAACTAATTGCTCATACATAATAGAACGCATATTGGAAAGATAATTACTGAACGTACTGGCATCAATCGTAGAAACAATCTGAGCCAAAGCCCATGAGGCAGGCAGTTCAATCCGATCCAGCACTTCCGCTAAAGACCAGACACCGTTAAACTCAATCATGACAATCTTTGGTTCATATTTTTTATCCAATCTGGCTAATGTTTCCGTTGTAAATTCGCTTTGATCTTCTATATAAGCCACTTCACAATTTAATTCATGTAAAATTTCTGAATCAAACTCGACAATGCCCTCCTCGCAGGCAATAATCAGTGTTTTTTCACCCTCATTAAAGCCCTGATCCTGGAGCACATTTAACATAAAGCTTGTTTTGCCGCTCTCTAAAAAACCAGTAAATAAATAAACAGGTACATCCATCTTTATTCTCCTAAAAACAGTGCTTTAATTTTTGCTTCATCCAGTTTGGCACCAATGACACATAAACGTCCTGTATAATCAGGATTACCTTCTCTGATTTCCACTTCGCCTGGTACCATATCAAAATAATACCAAGTATTTTCACCACGAACAATTCCCTTAGCACGCAGAACTTCACCTAAATCATGATTGTCAGATAACTGTCCTAAAATATCTGTTAACTGTTCTTTCGTAAAGATATGACTGGTTTCTGTTCCCCATGTACTAAATACTTCATCCGCATGATGATGATGGTGGTGGTGACCACATCCACATTCATGTTCCTCTTCATCATGATGATGGTGACCGCATTCACATTCATGTTCTTCTTCATCATGATGGTGATGACCACATTCACATTCGTGTTCTTCTTCATCGTGGTGATGATGACCACATTCACATTCATGTTCTTCTTCATGGTGGTGATGATGTTCTTCTGCATCTTTAAATAATTCATCTTTTAAAGTCATTGTTGAAGCTTCCATTGCTTCAACGATTTTAGAAGTCTCTAATTCATCCCATGGTGTTGTCAGAATTCTGGCTTCAGCGTTCTTTTCACGAATCATCGCCACTGCTTCATCCAATTTCTTTTGGCTGACATTTTGCGTACGGCTTAAAATAATTGTTTTAGCACAGGCAATCTGATCATTAAAGAATTCCCCAAAGTTTTTCATATACATTTTGCATTTTGTCACATCGACAACAGTTACAAAATGATTCAGAACTGCTTCGCTGCCTTCTTCAACGCCTTTGACAGCGCTAATGACATCGGATAATTTACCAACGCCTGATGGTTCAATTAAAATACGGTCAGGGTGCATTTCATCCAAAACTTTCTTTAAGGCTTCTTTAAAATCTCCAACTAATGAACAACAGATACAGCCTGAGTTCATTTCTTTGATTTCAATGCCTGCATCTTTTAAAAATCCACCATCAATACCAATTTCTCCAAATTCATTTTCAATCAGGACGATTTTCTCTCCCTGAAAAGCATCTTTAATTAATTTTTGAATCAGTGTTGTTTTACCAGCACCTAAAAAACCAGAAAAAATATCAATTTTAGTCATTCTATTTTCCCTCTTTCTTTAAAATTCGCTTCTATTATAGCACTCTTTTTTGACTATCTCAAATTGAAAGCACAACAAATACATTTCTCCATTTTAGAATCTATTCGCTTGCTTGATACAACATTCAAATTTAAGTTGGTAAAAATCTTAAACATTTCCTTCTCCAGCCATTATCTTTACATTTTACATTCCATTTTTAGGAAGATGATCTTGGATAATCTTTCATCTTCAATAAAATCACATAACATAAAATGACAAAACAGGTTTAATTTAAAAAACAAAAAAACTAGTGACACTGATATGATTTTCTGATATCACTAGTTTTTCCTTTAACCTTTAGCGGCAAACCCGGACTGTATCAATTTCTGATCCGTTTTATAATTTAGTTGGTATTTCATTTATTGATTAATTTAGATATATTTTTGGCATCCTGATGCGATAAACACTGAAGAAAAAATAAAGTACAATAGTGATATTTGACCACCATGATAATAATGAACTAAGGAAAGGTAAAATCACCAACAATAAGCATAAAATCCAAACCAGCATATACCGCTTCATCGCTAACAAGCGATACGATTTGATGGACAGACCATATTCTCGAAGCCAGCTTAACTGTTTAAGATATTTCTTTTCTGATAATAATTCCCACATGACTAAAATGACACCTGCCCCTAAAGGAACAATTTGAAGCAGCGCTTCTAATGCCTGTGTTTTAATTTTATAGCTTTCATAAACATCCACAGGATTATCGCTCAAATAATCCAGATTTTGGTTGTTGTCAAGCTTTCTTGCAAGAGCTTCAAGTTCTTCTTCATTACTGTAGCTTTGAACATAATAAAAGATTTCACTGTCTTCTGATACCGGATATTGATCACTGGGAATAAAAAGCAGATATTTTCTTTTTTGCACAAATGTTTCATTCATATCCTCATATAAGATATTCGTATACTCATATGTTTTGCCTTCGATGATTAGTTGATTGCCATTTAATCTTCTTGCTAATGATTCAGAAACAATAATATCTCCCCGCTTTTGTTCTGACTTCGTATACATATTCATAGCATCTTCATAACTCATCAAACCAATAGGAATAGCTTCGCCATCGATATCAAGCGTTCTGGCTGTATAATAAACAGGTTTGCTTTCTTCATAAGAAATGTGGCTAAAACAATATCTCCGATTTTCATCCATCCATTTTGTTTTTGTCTGTTCAGTTTTTAAGGACAATCCGCCCAAAAACAGGCAGGCTAACCCAAGGATAAGCAAGATGTATTTTATTTGTCGTTTAAATACATGATCATCGACATAATTCAGAAGATTAAAAATAGAAAGATGACTTTTTCTTTCACAAAACGCATCATCCTGAATTTTGTCACAGGCTTTTTCTAAAAGCAATTGCTGCTGGCAAATAACATAGATTTGATCAGCATAGGTCTTATCCATTTCATGATGGCTTGTCATCAATGTCATGCACTGATGCGATCTGGTATATTCGCTAATTAGGTTTAAAATCACCTGAGCGGTTTCCGTATCCAGAAAAGATGTAGGTTCATCCAGCAAGAGCAAATATGGATTTTTCCACAAAGCTACCAGAATATTAAGCCGCTGTTTCTCTCCTTCTGAAAAGTTTTTAATCTTTTTTTGAGCATCATAAAATAATCCAACATCTGCAAATGTAATGGTATCATCAAAGCAAAAGCAGTCTTTCAGTTCTTCACAGGTCATTTCATCATACTGATGAACATCCTGATGGACATATGCCGTCTGTAAAAACCATTCACTGTCATTTGTAATTTTTTTACCATTGATCCAGGATGGGATACTATGATGATACAGACGATTAAGCAGCGTTGTTTTTCCAGCTCCCACAGGTCCCCAAATCAATGTTAACTGTCCCGCATAAGCTTTCAGTGAGCCTTTCAAAAGTAAATCATTTTTGATGGCGATACTGATATCATGAAGTGCCAGCATCGTTAGTCACCCGCCTTAAACAGCAATGAAAAACACATGCAGATACCACAACAAAGATAAATCCGGAAACAATAGAAAAAAGTATATTCAAAGAGTCATTTTCTATCATTAATGTGCCGCCAATCACTGCGCCAAAAGCCGTCAAACAAGCTAGCAGGACATATTCCCATGTGCGATATCGACAATATTTTTCTTTAGAAAGCCCACTATAATAAAGATATCGTCTATCTTTCTTATTAAATGTTTCCAGCAGCAACATAAATAATACAAATATGATGATACCCGCTAAACACACTCCGGCATTCAATAGATAAGTATGATGAATTTCCTGATATAAAGATGTTTTTATCAATTTTTCTTCCATCGCCGGGAACTTAACTGCCAGGTTTGAATCTATTGCATATATGCTGTCCTTAATCTTTTCTATATCTGTATTTTCATCGATGATAATGACATATGCGTTCGTTGGTAATTGCTGGATATCAATATAATCAGAAATAGAGCTAAAAGGTGCATAAATTAATGGCTGCTTTTGAAAATATAGGGATGATATATGATGTGTTCCTGAGATAGTCAGACTTTGATTAACAACGCGGTACTTTTTTGATAGGGTATCCAGCAAAATTTCTGTTTCATTCCCGTTTTCATCCACAAAATTCTGATAGACCGTTCCCTCTCCCACAGCGACAGGCAAAGCTATCGTTGCCGTAATCACATCCCCGCTCTCTGCTTCAAGATTATAACGATTTAAAAACGCTTCAGAAATGTAGATGCCTTCTCCTTCTCTTTGCTCAGGATAATAAAATGCCATAAAAACTTCTTCATCGGTTGTATTTACAGGCTTATCCTCATTAATCCTTATCTTAAATTTACCAAGTTCTGCTCCTCCGCTATCCTGGGTAAGTCCCAGTGGAATGGTATAATAAGGGTAAACATTTTTGACGCCATCGATGCATTGGATATCATCTTTGATAGTTTCCGGCACAACTTTGGCAAAAGGAAAATATGCGTCAGCCTCAATAAATGGCGGATAAAAACAATACATTGTATTCTCATAAAATGTATTCGCATTTTCAATAAGTTTTTGATGATCAAGAACTGCCGCACCATTTTTATTAATAGCCCATCCTAAAAAAACGGAAGTGAACATCATTAAAGAAACAAGGCAAAACTTCTGCCATCTTTGGCGATATAAAATTGTTTTAAAACGATAGGATTGTATATGTTCTTTCTTTTCCAGCTTCGTATTTTCCACCTGACAACCATCACAAATAATTTTTTGATTTTCAATTTTTAGAAGATGATCCGCAGACGAATACACATCTGCATCATTTGTCGCCAATAAAACAGTATGTCCTCTGGCTACATAGTCCTTTAAAAAGACAATGAATTTCTCTTTTACTGACTGATCTAAAGAAGCCGTCGGTTCATCTAAAAAAACGATCGGCAAATCTCTCATTAAACTTAAAATAACCGATAAAATACGCTGCTGCCCACCGGATAAATGATCGGGATATCGATTTAACAGGCTTTTAAACTGAAATATTTCAATCAGCTGATCGCCAATACCTGCCTCGTCAAAAGCCAGTTTTGTTTCTTCAATATTCTGTCTGACTGTGAGATTTTTCATATATCCGGCATCAATCAAATGATAAGCAATATAATGAGCTGCCAGCTCTTTAGCTCCTAAACCCTGCCATTGAGCATCTGAACATGTAATATTCGAAACTGCTATTCGTTTAGACAGAATTTCCAGAAGCGATGTCTTTCCGACGCCGCTTTTACCAACTAAAATATTTAACTGCTGCATATGTAAATCAAGCCCGGCTTCCTCAAAAAGCAAACGCCTGTCATACCCAAATGTTATATGATTAAACTGAATCTTTGACATAACTCTCACCGCCCCTTTATATTTCTGATATAAAGTAACATAAGGATAACAAAATCGTTATCCTTCGTTGCTTATTCATTTTCATTAAAGATTCCTGTTTTTTCTTTTAATTATACTATAGTGAAATTCTTAAGCTTCGTCAATCGCTATTAAGCGCATATCTGGTATTTTGCTTGTTTTTATTTAAAATTGCATGATATTATTTTTTGCTTTTATTTTGCGAAAAAGAGATAATAATATCCATCTTTTTCTATTTTATCATAAATCTAAATATAAAAAGAAGAATTCGCCATCAAACAAAATTCAGCGATGTTATCTTTTTTAGAAAAATTGCAATCATCTAAATCCTTATTGACCCAACAGAATGAAAACAATTATCATCATCAACACAAAAATACAAATCAAAAAGCAAGGCGTTTAAGCCTTGTCAGATAATTGAAAGATGCTCCAGTAAAATTTTAACACCCATTAAAATTAAAATCACGCCGCCAACAAGTTCTGCTTTGGATTTATATTTTAATCCAAAAACATTACCGATTTTAACACCGCAGACAGAAATAACAAACGTTGTGATGCCAATAATGGATGCGGCCAGATAAATATTGACATTTAAAAAAGCAAAAGTCACGCCCACCGCTAAAGCATCAATGCTTGTGGCAATAGCCAGCATCAGCATGGTTTTAAAACTCAAATCATCATCACAGCATTCCTCTTCATCCCCTAGTGCTTCTTTAATCATATTGCCCCCAATTAATCCTAAAAGCACAAACGCGATCCAATGGTCAATTGCCGTGATGCTGTCTTTAAATCCAACCCCTAAAAAGTAGCCAATCATCGGCATTAATGCCTGAAAAGCACCGAAATAAAGACCAACAATTCCCGCTTTGGATATGGTCAGTTTTTTCATGGACAGTCCCTTACAAACTGAAACCGCGAATGCATCCATGGCTAAACCCACACCAATCGTCAACAATTCAAAAAAAGACATAACTCCACTCCTTTTCTATTTTGACACATCACAACAAAAAAAAGACTAATCCGGGCAAACTTAAAATTCCCGGATAAGTCTCATCGTTTAAAACAAAGCCAGACCTTATGGTCAGTATGTTGACTTTATTACACTTGTTATGTGCCAACTACTCCCTTATCAACAAACAAAAGTATAGCGAATTGTTAGCATGAAGTCAACAATTTTTTGCCATAAAATCTTTGAAATCTGTGCTGTTTCTGACATATTTCAAAAGCTCAGGCTGAATCTTAGGATAAGTCCACATCTTGGGAAGCTGATCAGAGATTAAAAGACTTTCTATTTCATATTCCAGTTTTTCATAAAAGGCATGAATCTTTGCCACATAAAGCCTGCCAAAAGATTCATCCCCAGTTAAATTGACTCTCGTCTTTCCTTTCACTGAATAAACATCTAATGGCAAAATATCAAATTCTTTAGCACCTGTTTCTTCATATAATTCCCTTTTGGCAGCCTCCAGACAAGATTCATCATCTTCACGATGACCCCCTGGAAACTCATAGGTCATTCTATCCTTATGCTTGCAAAAGACAAATTTTCCTTGATAAAAAGCAATAATAACGACAAATTTAATCAATTCATCCTTCACATCATCATAAAATTTTACTTCCATACCCTCACCCTTCCGTAACAATAACATTAAATAATAAAAACTAAGAAAACGCAACAAAAAAGTTTTGAAAAGCATTTCTGCCTTATCACTACTGTAAGCATCTGAACATATATCCAATCAATTTATAGTATTAGAATACAGATTTCAACAAATTAGATTTTTTCAAATATAGGTAACATTTCTGAAACTCTAAAGTAGCATCATCTGTGCTTAAACACTGCTGGACAAAAAGATAACTAGGTTATAACATATGCGCTAAATAACTGCAATGTTCCAATAAGCAGAACTATATATTCAGGAAAATAAAAAGAAATTTTTAACTTATTTCCCAAATTTTACGATATTCTCTATTATAATTATTAATTTATGTTATAATATGGTTAAGCAATTCACATAATGACAAATATTTGTTTACTTTTTAACACATTTCTAAAATATATTATATATAACATTCACCTAACGTTTATATCTTAAAATGAGTTTGATGATTACCAGTATAGAAAATGAATTTTCATCTAAAGCCATATAAAGATACAGATTGAAATAAATCACAAGAAAAATCGACATTGTAAAGCACAACCTAAAATATTACGGAGATTAACTTTTCTTATTAAAATCAAAATTGGAAAGGAAGGTAAGTATGAAAAAAATCATTTCAGTATTTGTAGTCGTTTGCCTGCTGGCAATAGGTATTTTTGCTTTCACTAACTATTCTAACAATAACTCCTTGTCTAAAAATACAGAGTCTGAATTTTTAGTGGCAAGCAATGCCAACGGTGTGTTTGATCCAACTTTCTTAAGCAGCTCAAATATGCAGTTTAGTGTCCCTGCGTATTCACCTGCTTTGCCATTTGAAGAGAAAGAGAAATTAGAAGAACTGAATTCTGTAGCTGCCATTTATCCCTATTACCCACTGTTTATTTTTGAAAAAGCTAATGGTATGCAAAGTGAATTTATCTATTGGCAATCTGATGAAAATCAAAAACAAACACAAAAAATGCCGCTTATGTATGAAAATAGTGCTGGACAAGAATATCCTATGAATGAACTTCGGTTTAAATTGGTGACTAATCAAAATAAATTCAATACCATCCATGAAGACTCCACAATCTGTTCTTTTTTAAAAAAATACGACTGTTCAAGCGGAATATATATTTCAGATACCCTGTATGAAAAACTAAATCTGGATGATAACGCCACACAATTAACTATTCAAGTTCCTGTACAAGTTCCAATCGTTGCGGAAATGATAAATACAATCAAAGAAGAAGGAACACCTTATGCATTTGAAGCTAATGAATACACCGTTGTAAAATATGCCTCTGTCGATGTAACGTTAGAGGTTGCTGGTGTCATTAATACAAAGTCAGGTGTCAATTTCTGTCAGGGATTAGGCATTGTCATTCCATATGACTTAGCTAAAGAAATCTACGAAAATGTTGATCAATCTTCAATCCAGTTAGAGGAAAATCAAATGCTTTGGGAACCAAATACGTATATCATCCAGTGCAAAGAAAACGTAACAATGGACGACTTGGGGAATGAAATTCTATCCGAAATCGGACAAGCTTATCTCAGGCAATATGAGTATGATGATGCTATTTATAATGAAACAAAATTATATAATCAGGACGAAGTACTATCCTGGCTTAAATAAAGGATGGTGAAAATATGCTTACAATAAAGAACTTAAAAATCAGTTATGGCAATCATATCATTATTGAAAACAGCGACTTAGACTTTCCCACAGGTCTAACTTGTCTGATAGGTTCGAGCGGCAGCGGAAAATCAAGTATTTTAAATGCACTGATGCATCAGATTAAATTTGAAGCAGACCAATATGATATTAATGATGAGCATTTATTAAATAAATCAACCGAAATGATCAGGGCTAATTTTGCTTACCTGGTTCAGGGAAGTAATTTTATCAGTGATATGTCCTGTTACGATAATATCAGATTATATGCTCAAATGGGAAATAAAGATATCAGTGATGAAAAAATCCAAGAATATCTGCACTTAGTAGGATTAAATCACGTGACCAATAAAAGTTACCCCGATCAATTGTCCGGCGGCGAAAAACAACGAATGGCAATTGCTCAGGCAATAGCTAAGAATACACCAGTCATATTATGTGATGAAATCACAGCATCTCTGGATGGGGAAACAAAGCAGGAAATATTCAGATTATTAAAGGATCTTGCAGATCAATATCAGAAAATCATTATTATGACAAGTCATGATGAAGATATTTATGAACAATGCGACAAGATTTATTATATCGAATCTAAAAAAGTTTTTCTGCAAAAAGACAGCAGCGGAAAATCAGAGCAGTCTTTTACCTTAAAAAAATCATTAGAGAAATTAAATTATAAAAAACTGAATATCTATATATCCAGTAAAATCGAAAGACAAAAGTTGCTGTCAATATTATACAGTTTAATATGTGGATTAATTGTTTCTTTGTGTGCCTTCTTAGTATTTTTCACATGGGATTACCTGTCCGAACAGTCCAAAATATTAGAGCGCTTGAGTCAGAAAGAAATTAATATCATTAATCAGTCAAGGCCCGCTATGGAAGGTGCATCATATATTTATTATTATGATAATCAATGTTTCGATGATAACGTGATCAATCAAATATACCAAACAAAACATTTACAAAATATATACCCATATTATTGGATGACGCTAAATCCAAATACAAGGACTTTAGAGCCTGCAGATATTAAAATGACTTTAATGTATGAAGATAAAGAAGATATATCTATATCAAAATTGATGACACCATTTGAATTTAGTTTAATTCCTTATTACCCAGAACAGGAATTTGAAAAGAAAATGGAAATTATTAATCCAGAAAACAAAGAATTTGGTGTTTATATCAATGATATTTTTCTTTTAATGACTGGTTTGACAAAAGAAGATCTGACTGGGGCTGTTTTAAAAACAACCGTTTATCCCCCTTCAGCCTATATTGAAACAAACTTTGGATATAGATCAGAAAATGATGAAACCTATACAAGTTTAACTGGACATATGCCCGTTGGTGATGGCATTGAAGTGGAATTGCCTATACTGGGATACGTTGATTTCTGGTATGGAAACGATGACTGGGGCAATAGTTTTATTTATTGTCCATTTGATTATATGGAAAAACTTAGAGAGGATGCCACAAAAAATTATGTATTAAAAAATGATGAACATGTTTGGATGCCAAATGCTTTTAAAGCTTTTGTCGATGACCTGGATAATATAGAACAAGTGAATATTGATATCAGAAGCATTAATGACCAGATAGCGACAGGAAGTAACTACACAGAAAGAGCAAATTTCTTTAAGCAGAGAACATATGTAAAAAATACTGCTATTATTGCTTTAAGCATCGTATTGATTGCCGGGTCAATCCTGTCTTATGCCTATGGCGTTTACTATCACCAAAAAAATGCTAACGATATTGCTTATTTCAAAAGAAATGGTCTGTCACTTTTTGAATTTAGAAAATTATTAATTCTGGACTGCGGTTATCAAATTTTAATGAATATTCTTTTTGCTTTGCCAATGACAATTGTCATTACTTACTTTGGTCAGATTAAATTGAATATGTGGCGTTTCGGTCTGATTTCATGGCAAAGTGTCTGGATTGCTTTAGGTGTTATTCTTTTCGCGGCTATTCAAACATTGATTTCGCGAATTTACTATTATCAGAAAGTAAAAAAATAATCTTAAGGAGGTTAATGGAATGATTCAAGTTGAAAAATTAAAATTACCATTAGAAAATGAAGTCATCTGTAAATCTCCTTTTACTTTGCCTTCCGGGAAAATCACTTGTATCTGTGGCGTCAGCGGTTCTGGAAAAAGTACCCTGCTTTACCTTTTGGGACTGATTGATGATACCATTGACTGCAATTATTATTTTGATGGCAGAAAAATTAACCTTAAGAGTGAAAAAGATAAAGCTGATTTCAGAAAATCCCAGATTGGTTATGTATTTCAGGATTATAATTTATTGCAGCATTTATCAATCGAGGAAAACTGGAAGCTTTCTGCCGACTTAAGCGGTATTCAGATCACGGAAGAAATGATTCAAGAAATGCTCCAGTTATTAAAGCTGGATAAAACAGGAAAAGAAAAAGTAACTGAATTAAGTGGCGGCCAACAACAGAGAGTTGCTATTGGCATGGCCCTGATCAAAAAACCAAGACTGCTGTTATTAGATGAACCTACCAGCGCCTTAGATAAAAAGAATGCGATCCAATTAATCACATTATTAAGGCAGATTGCAGACCAAGAGCATCTGATGGTGTTGATGGCCACCCATTCTAAAATCGTCAAAGAAATGGCAGACTGTTTATATGAAATCAAAAACAGAGAAATTATCTGCATTAAACCATGTCATCCAATTACTTGTCAGGAACAATCACATACATCAAGAAAAAGTATTTTCTCTATTCGAAAATATGTCTCCACTTATTATCACAAGTTTAAAAAAAGCAAAGTATTATTGACTTTACTATGTTCACTTGTCATTGCCTTTTATATTTTATCAACGACGATATCTTCACAAATCATCGCTAAACAAGAAGAATTGCTTTCTGGACTGGTCAATACCGAACTCATTGTCAGCAATAATTTTGATGGTTATTATACGCCTGAAATACCACCTATTGACACTGAGGCCTACAATAAAATCATTCATATGGAAAATGTCAAAGGCTATGTCCCTGTTATGGCTTTAAAAACAGCACTATTAAATCAGGAAATAGATATTCTTCCATACAGTGAACTTATGAATCTGGATGAGTTTCAGAAAAAAGGCTGTGCTTACTTAAGCTATGATTTAGCTGAACTTCTAAAACCACAGGCATACCCTTATGAATTGGAAACAAAAATCACTCTTCCTTTGGATACTCAACAAGCAACAATGGAGACTCTTCATATAAATGCTGCTCTGAAAAGCATTTATGCCAATCGCTACTCTGCAAATAATCTGGTAATTTATATCGATGAAGATTATTTTAATACCCTCTATCACAAGCTAAGCGGCACAGAAGATTTTATTCCTAACACAGTACTCATTTATGCCAACAGCTATTCCAATGTCAATCAATTAAAATTATCCATCTCGGCTGTCATGGGTACAGGATCTGTGGATTGTGAATTTGTAGATATGTCCTCTTTGAATGAAAGTACTGCAGCCTTCACCACCTACCTTAAAGTCATTTCTATTTCGCTATATGCGATGCTTTGGCTGATGTTAATCGTAATTTATTCGAGATACATGATCAATCGGGAATATGAATTCTGTATTTTAAGGTCTAACGGATTAACCAAACAGGATATTCAAAAACTCATGATATCTGATATTTTTTTCCAGTCACTCTTATTTACAATTGTATCCCTTATCTTTGTCATCGGATCGTGTGAGATAATGAAGATTTTGAAATTTATCAATGCCGTATCCTACGCAAATATTATTTTGCCAACTTTTATCGTCTCATGCGGCTGTTTGATTATCCCGACATTAATTGCTATGAGAAAAGTCAATCAATTCTCTCCAGCTAAATTTTTAAGAAAATAAATCAGGCTGCATACGCATTTCTATTATCAAAATATTTTATGGAGGTCTTTATCAATGAAAAAAAACTTAATCCAGTCTTTATTATCTCATTGCTGCAGCCATCAATTACACATTGTTTTTTTCTTAAAACGGTAAACTCAAATGAAAATAACAGTCTCTAACATTCGTAAATCATATCATGAATTCACAGTATTCAAAAATATAAACTTACAAATTGAAACTGATGATTTTATGATAATTACCGGAAAGAGTGGTTGTGGTAAAACTACTCTTTTAAAATGTTTAATGGGTCAGGAAATAATTGATGATGGCATTATTCTCTATGACGATTTCCCATTAAATAAAAATAAAGATTATCTAATTAATCAATGCGTAGGCTATGTATCCCAGGAAAACGAGCTTATTGAGGAGTTTACCTGTCTCCAAAACATTCATATAAGCCTATTGATGACAGGCCAGGATTTGGATGATCTTTGGTTTAACACATTGGTTGAGACACTTAATATTCAATCAATTTTGAATAAACACCCTTCAAAATGTTCTGTGGGAGAATGCCAGAGAGTCGCTTTGGCATGTGCTTTAATTAAAAAACCTAAAGTTCTCTTTTTAGATGAGCCAACAGGCAATTTAGATGAAACAAACACTAAGCACTTTATTCAGCTGCTTAAACATTTTAAAGAAAAAATGAACCTGACAATCCTGATGGTCACGCATGAAAACAGTTTATTAGATGAAGCCAATCAAGTTATTCAATTCGATTCACTTTCTTCATCAATGCCAATTCCTGCCAAACTTCCAGAAAAGGAAATCAGGGCAAAAAAAGTTAAAACAAAATTTGGATGGGAATTAACAGCTTTGAAAGCTTTTTATCAATTTCATTTAAAGAAAAGTCTGATTTTCACCTTATGTATTGCCAGTATATTTATCTTTTTGTATTTAGCCATTGATGCATCGACAGCACTTAAATCTTATATTTATCATACAGCACTGCAAAGCGAAGATGGTAAAATTATTCGTGTTTATTCTGATCAGTTAATTTCCGAAGCTGATTGTCAGGAACTTTTAAATATTCCCCATGTGGAAAGCATTCAAATGCAGCCTTCAGAACTCCTTTATGCCTTTGAGCGATGGGAAGACAGTCCAATTTCCCTAACTATTGATGATATCACCCTTTCGGACCACGATGAGGTGTTAAATTTCCATGGCTATGAACAGGCAAATCTAATTTTGGGTGAAGCGGTGCCTGAAAAAACAAACTTGGTTTTTTCGTTACCTTTGGTCAATCGGCTTGGATATGAACCAGAAGAAATTATCGGTAAAGAAATATCCTATCAAATACCATATACCATTGGTTATAAAAAAATGCCTTATTATGAACTGTTTTACCAAACTGTTATTTATGCTTATTTTCCTGAAACCAAACTCATTTCTCTTAAGGGTCAGGTAACAGGTGTAGTAGACGGAGAATACTTGGATATTTATCATGATAAACAGGCAATTTCGGAAATTGTTACCCATCAAATAAAAAGTGAAGAAACGCCTCCAGGTTTGATTTCACCATTTAGTCAGGAAGAAATTACAGTTCGGGCAGATGACATCCAATTTCTCACAGACATCTTAAGTACGCTAAGGTCCAGAGGCTATCAGTGTTTAAACAGTGTTGAGTATTTAATCAATAATCTGAAAAATCTAGATAATATGGCAATGATTTATCAATTCACCATGGTATTTGTCCTTATTATTTCTTTATTTGCACTCAAAATTTTAATCTGCCATTTTAACAGCTATAAGATAATCCTATTCAAAAAACTTAAACATCTTGGTGCAAGCACTAGGCAGGTTAAAAAAATCATATTGATGGATGGTCTCTACCTCTTCATAGAAACAGGCATTTTTTCCATTTTATTGACGTGGCTAAGCATACCGATCTTCAATCGCTTATTTTCTTATTTGAACGATATGATCTTAACCTTGCAGCTAGAGGCAAATAATGGCATTCCTCTTTTTAATGTTTCAATTTCTCATTTTATATTGTGTATCCTCTCTGTTTTTGTTTTACTCACTTTATCTTCAATTCTACTGTTATATCGCTGCAGGAGGGAAAACATATGCTAAAATTAACACATGTTTCAAAAAAATATGGATCACAGACGATTCTAAACGACGTCAGCTTAAACATCAAAGCGAATGAATGGCTTATGTTAATTGGGGAAAGCGGCGTGGGTAAATCAACATTATTAAAAATTATTGCCAATGAAATACCTTTTGAAGGTAAAGTAAAAAAACAGGATGAAATATTTATTGCTTTTAGCCATCAGGAAAATGATTTGCTTGATGAATGCACCGTTTACGAAAACTGCATTCTTTATAAAGCCCAGGCATTTAGTGAACAGCAGGTACTTCAGCTGATGGAAGAAGCAGAATTAAAATCCATCATGCATCATAAAACCTCAGAAATTTCCGGTGGTGAAAGGCAGCGCGCCTCGATACTCAGAGCAATTCTTCAAAAACCAGATATCCTGCTTTTAGATGAGCCAACTGCGCATCTGGATGATTTATCAGCTGATAAAATCATGAAACTATTAAAAAAAGTAAATGCGTCCACGACTATTATAATGGTAACGCACGATACAAGTTTATGTAAATACGCTTCTCAGGTTTTACAATTAAGCAACGGCACCCTGTCCGAAATCAGTCCAGCCAAGCAAACGGATTTAACCGCAAAATCAACCGAAAAGACAAAGAGAATCTTTGCATCAAAAACTTACTTAAAAAGAGAAATGGCCGCTCATTGGCGAATGTATTTAAATATGATTATCTCCCTTTCTCTGGGGTTTGTTGTTTTGATTTTATCGCTGAACATTGGTAAACACTATGCAAAAGAATTGATGGAGACAATTGACAGTGCACCAGAATCCCGGCAAATGACCGTACAGTTATTAAATACTATTTCAGATGAAGAGCTTGATGGGTTATTGTCTTCTTATAAGATTAGGCAGCTCAACAGCAATTACACTTTGCTTGACACCGATACCCCAATCAGCATTAACAATACCAAAGTAAATGTTGCATATGATAATCAATATAAAATTCTGGAAGAAGGGAATCAATTTGCCATTTCAGATAGTTTGGCAAGAACGCTGAATATCAGCTCAGGTGATGAAATCAATATTTGTTTCAATGTTGTTAATGACATCTCTGAAATCAGCGGCTATCGCTTTGCCGGTCCCAGAATATGGTATTTGCCGGTATTTAAGGAAGTATCTGTAAACTGGAATGTAGATCAAATCATTTCTGACAGTGATCCAGTTCTTTATCTTAACTATGAAAAACTGCGGGAATTGAAATCGTATAGTGATTTAAAGAATGCATTGAAAGTTGATAATTTCACAGCAGCCTTTAACAATAACGAAGATTTTCAAAAAGCAAAAACCGTTTTGCTAAGCATGAACGCTAATATTGTGGATGCCAAAAAGGATATAGACAATATTCAGAATGGTTTGAACAGTCAGTTTCTCCCTTTTAAATATACCGCCATCTTTTTAGCTTTATTGTTAGTCATTACCCTCTATATTATTCTCCAGCAAATCATAGAAAAAAGAAAAGCTCAGGTTAAAATACTAAAGCAGTTGAATCTGCCGAATGCGCATCTTCGTTCATTAACGCTCATTCGAACTGCTATATGCTTCCTGACCACTTATCTTTTAAGTGCTGTTGGCCTGTTACTGGCTGGATGGTGGATGAATACCGTTTTTAATCCTTTAGATTATGTGGTGTTAAATGAAACGCTGTCTGACATGTTAGGTCAATATACCTTCCAAATGATCCACCTGGATTTTACTCACTTTCTGAGACTGGCCGTTTATCTCTTCATCGCATTTGCCGTGATTTGTTATTGTGAGTATCAAATATCAAAAAAATAGTAGCTAACTGAAAAAAGCGACGCGTGTCGCTTTTTGCTTACTTGATAACATAGATGAGACCAAAGGCTCCCTGACCAATATGTGCACCTATCGTTGGTCCAATTTGCAGCCGATTATTTGGCTGATAGTGAGCATTGATTAATTTATTTTCAAATTTCTCTGTATTTTCCAATCCATAAGTATAAATGGAATAAATCGGGAATCTTTCATCTATTGCCAGCTTTTCAATATGCTTCATCATAAAATTCATCGCTTTGGTTTTTCCCAGGCATTTGCCTAAAATTCCTATTTCCCCATCTTCTGTCAGGGTGATTACAGGCTTCACATTCGCAAATTCTCCAATTGCTGCAGTTGTCTTGCTTAACCGTCCGCCTCGATAAAGATATTCTAAGGTATCCAGCATCGCTATTACTTTAACGCGTGGTTTCAATTCTTCAACAGCCTCAACAATTTTCTGAGCAGATTTGCCTTCCTGAACCAACTGGCAGGCATAATCAGCCATCACTTTGATATTACATGTCGCTGACAGAGAATCAATCAGATAAATCTGATCATAATCTGCCATTTCCTTAGCCAGCATGGCGCTTTGGTACGTTCCGCTGAGCTTAGAAGAGAGAAGAATACAAATTATTTCGTCCCCCTTCGCTTTGACATCTTCAAAAATGTCTAAAAAAGTCTGTGGTGAAGGCTGCGATGTTTTGGGAAAAACCGTGCTTTTCTCCAACAGCTGATAAAAATCATTTCTTTCTAAATTGACCCCTTCAATATAATTATCTTCACCTATGGAAATCGTAATTGGGACTTCTTCGATATGCTTTTGTGCCAATTCTTCCAATGGATAATCTGAAGAAGAATCTACTAAAATTCGAATCATAACATAACCTCCTCGGCAATATCAGATATATCTTCAAACAGTTTCATAATTTCCTGAATTTTATCCTCGCCAAAACGGCTAATCATCGTATCAACTAAATGTAAGATTTTAGTATGCTGATGTAAATAGAGATCTATTTCTTCTTTATTGAGCTGAACAAAAATATGGCGTCTATCCTCTTCTGAACGTGTCCGGATAATCAAGCCTTTATCTTCCATACTTGTCAGTGTCCGATTCATCTGTGACTTAAGCATGCGTGTCTGCTTGCATAAATCTGTTGCGGTCAGCGGATGCTCCGGATGATTTTTCATGTTGTGATATAAAATATTGCAAATAACAGCTTCATTATAGGGCATATCAGAAACAAGTTTCTCATTGCAAATGGTCATTGTCAGTCTCAGCCAGCTGGATAAAAGCTGTTCATTAATATCTGTTTTCTGCATTTTCGGCACCTCTCCTTAAAAATAGTTCACTTTATAAACTGTTCACGATGTATACTATCATTTTTTATTTTCCTTGTCAACAAAAAAAAGCAGCACTCACTGCTGCTCATCCAGAAAATCAATTAACGCTTTTCTTGCCTCGTCGCTAGTCATCAAATCGCCAGCCAGGCTGTCTTTACCATAGCGATGACTGGAAAGGAAAAGAATCTCTGGTTTCACCTTCCCGGTCAATGTGCCAAATGCTTTTTCAAAATTGTCCTTCTCTCCATTACTGATCACAATAAATTTTTTCTTAGCCTGACAAAACTGATCCAGCTTTGCCTGACTGTCCCAAAAGTAACACACGCCTCTTTCATTAAATTTAAAAAAGTTAGAACATGGATAACCGGTATAATCAGGCACAATCCAATAGGATACATCCGCCAAAGAAATATCCCGATACATGTTAATGAGATCATCGCCATAATAAGGACACTGATTGCATTGCTTAAAGCATTCATAATGGCAATCTCCGCAGCCATGGACCTGATGTATAGAAAAATCATAATAGCTGACTTCATCCTTAGCACTATGCGCCATCATTATTTTAGCCGCCTCTTTACAGTTGCCCTCTTTTCTGCCGCTAAAACTAATAATACATTTTTTCATTGTATCTGCCCCCCTGCGTTTATTTTATCATAGTCAGTTTCTAAATGATACAGGAAATATAAAAAGTGCATTTAACGCACTTTAATTCTTGTGTAGTATTCTTTGTCATCCTGATGATGGATATACGCCCCATTCTTTAACATGACTTTTAAAGAAGCAGGATTACTCATCAGGCAGGACATATAAATTTCATCTTCATTTTCCGGCATTAGCTGTTTACATTCCTGAATAGCCAGAGCCAGTCCTTTGGCACCATAGCCTTTGCCTCGATAAGCCGGCAAAATACCGTAGCCAATATGGCCGCTGCCATTTCTTAATCCCTCATTCAAATAATGACGGACTTTATATAAACCAATAACTGTATCATCCAGCCACAAAAAGAAGTAAGTATCTGGGACATGCCCCGCTTTAAGCCCAATCCCCATGGCACTGTTTAAGTGTCTCGGAATGACTTCAGAGACAAATGTCTCATAAGATACATTGGCATAGTCATTCACAAAACCATTCTCATCAGGAAATGGCATTTGTTGAAAAAAATCATACTCTTTTTGACTGTCACTGGCATTTAAAGCCTTTAAAAATATCATGATCATCACTCCCCAAATGTGATATTTTCCCCATTATACGCCACTTTCAAAGAAAAAACCACGATTATTTTTGATAGATGGTCTTTCCTTCTTTAATGGTGGTTAATACCTGAATATTGGCAATTTCCTCTTTTGGCATTGTCAAAGGATTACAGTCCAAAATAACCAGATCCGCTATTTTGCCAGACGTGATACTTCCTTTATCATTTTCTTCAAAATACTGATAAGCGCCATTGATTGTGATTGCCTTCAAGGCCTCTTTCACACTGACGCATTCATTCTGATCCAGTAATACCCCTTTTCTTGTCTTGCGGCTGACAGCACACGCCACCGTTTTTAACATATCCGGCATCAAAACAGGACTATCCTGGTGAAAAGTAAATGGGATGCCCAGACGATTAGCGGTTCCCGCTGGAGATATACGACTGGCTCTTGGGAAGCCAAAGTTTTCAATATGGATATCTCCCCAAAAATAAGTATGTGCTACAAAGAAACTTGGCATCATTTTTAAAGGAATCATCCGTTTTAACTGATCCCGTCCTACAAGTTGGGCATGCACCATGACAGGACGGCACGTATCATAGGCTGGATAAGCCGCATGTACTTTTTCAAAAGTACGGATATATTGTTCAGCCGCACCGTCTCCATTACAATGAGCTAAAAGCTGCATGCCATCCATCACCGCTGCTTTGACAAATTGTTCCAGTTTTTCGTCAGAATGCACGGGATACCCACAATAACTCGTTTCCCCTGCATAAGGTTCTCTCATCCAGGCTGTTCTGCCCTGTGGTGAACCGTCCAGGAAAACCTTATATCCGCCGATCTTTAAATGATTAATGTAATTTTTTGTATAAGCCTCATTTTCCTTTAGAAGCGCTCTGCTATTGGCAATATCAATATACCCGACAACATCCAATTGAAGAAGTCCCTGACTGGAAGCATATTGCGACAGCTGAAATAAAGGCTTTGCGACCATTCCTTCCTGAATCGTTGTAATACCATAGCTTGCATAAATATCCTGCGCTTTTACCATCAGCTGCATGAGCCTTTCCACACTGATCATCGGGGCATTATTCTGAAAATGAATAAAGGCATTCTCTTCCATATACCCATTCAGTTCTCCGTTATCGTAACGGCCATAGCGGCCTCCTTCCGGGTCAGAGATATCTTCCGTTAAATTTTGGGCTGCTAGTGCGGCATCATTCACAACGCCCATGTGAGATGATGCATGAACAATGACAATCGGATGGGTTGTGGAAATCTGGTTTAATACCTGTTTATCCGGATGGGCCTTCTCCTCTAAAAAATTATGATCATAATTACTGCCAAAAACCCATTCCCCTGCAGCTGGTTTTTCCCTTTCCATAAATGCCTTCATCAAAGAAATAATATCCGCATAAGATTTTGCCTCTGAAAGATCGCATTGGCTTAAAGAATTCGCCAAACCAGTGAAATGACTGTGCGGATCAATAAAACCAGGCAGCATCGTTTTGCCTTCTAAATCAATCACAATATCATTATCCTCTTTTAAATGCAATGCTGTATGGTCATCCCCCACATAAGCAATTCTGCCATTCTCTATACACAAAGCAGTCGCCTGCGGTAAATCCTCGTCCATCGTTTCAATCATTCCATGATAATAAATTGTTTTCATTTTGGTCACCTCAATAATCATAGTATAGCACAAATCTCATTTTTTCAGCACTGCAATACATCATTTTTATGGCCTGCGCTTTTTTAAAAAAATATTTGTCTAAATTGTGAACAGCGACTATAATGAATAATATAAATATACGACAATGAAAGAAGGATTTCATGAAAAAAACAGAAATACTCCAAGATTATGGCTTAACACTATTAGGGTCTTTTTTATTCTGTGCCGGACTTAACTGGTTTATTGTCCCTGTTGGTCTTTATAATGGCGGCACCGTAGGAATAGCCCAAATTATAAGAACACTTTTACAAAATTCCCTGGGGCTGACTTTTCAGTTTGATATTGCCGGTTTAATTAACTTCGTTATCAATATTCCTCTGTTGGCATTGGCTTATATCAAATTTGGCAAACGGCTTTTTTCCAAAACACTTTTCAGTGTACTCACACAGACACTGCTTTTTTCTATTCTGGTCATTCCTGCAGTACCAATAATCGATGAAAGAATTACCGCCTGTCTGATTGGCGGTTTAATTGCCGGAGCCGGTGTTGGCCTGACGCTTCGTGCGGGCGGCTCAGGGGGCGGCATTGATATTTTAGGACTTTATTTTACCTCTAAATACAAAGATTTCAGTGTGGGCAAAATGACGCTGATCATTAATGCTTTTGTCTATGGCAGCTGTGCGCTTCTGTTTGAACTGCCTGTCGCTATTTATTCAGTCATTTATTGTGCCGTCTATTCTCTGGCTATTGATAAAACACACTTGCAGAATATTAATACCAGCGTGATGATTTTTACCAAGAAAAAAGATCTGCATGAAAAAATAATCAGAGAACTGAAACGCGGCACAACCTATTGGAAAGGTACCGGTGGGTATACCGAAACAGATACTTATGTCGTGGTAACAGTGCTCTCAAAGTATGAAATTCACCAGCTTAAACATATGCTGGAAATTGAAGACCCTCAGGCTTTTGTCATTGTCAATGAAGGATTACAGGTATTAGGCAATTTTGAAATCCGCTTAACTAAATAACGAAAGAAGCTGCCCGTCGGACAGCTTTTTATTTTTGAAGATAAGTTTGAATCGCTTCAATAAAGGCCTTGCCATACTTTTGTTTTTTCACTTCACCAACACCGGATACTGATAAAAATTGATCAGGCGTACGGGGTTTGATTCTGGCCATGTCTTTCAATGTGGCATCTGAAAAAATAATATAAGCAGGGACATGCTCTGCCCGGGCAAACTGCATCCGCACTTGTTTTAATTTCTGAAACAGAGTTTCATCCATTTCCCCGGCATAAGTACGATTAGCTGCTGGCAGTTCCCTCTCCGGTGCCTGATCCAGGAGCATTTTCATCTTAATATCAGTGTTTTCCTGCATCACACTCTGCGATTTATCGGTCAGGATAACCACAGGATATTCATCATTGGATTTAGCCAGATAGCCCTGATGAATCAGTGCCTGCAGCATCTGGCGAATATTTTTAACGGTATAAGCCTTTAACAGACCATAGGCAGGATGACTGTCCAGCTGCCATTTTTTCAGCTTTTCATTTTTGCTTCCTTTAAGTATATCGGCAATCATGACTTCCCCAAACCGCTGTCCTGTCTCTTTAACGCAAAAAACAATGAGCCGTGCTTCACGGGTAATCTGCTTTGTCTGGTAATGCGCTAAACAATTGGAACAATGACCACAGTAATCCTCAGCCTGCTCACCAAAATAGCGAAGGATCATCGCTCGTAAACAGCTTTCCGCCGTAGCATAAAATGTCATATATTTTAAACGCTCCATATCTTTTTGACGAATCGCTTCCTGCTGGTCAGGTTCAAGATCAGGATTAGGTTCAGCGTTCAAAATTAAAAACTGCTGCAGTCTTACATCCTGTCCGCTGTAAAGCAGGATACAGTCCGCCGGACTGCCGTCTCGGCCAGCGCGTCCCGCTTCCTGATAATAAGCCTCAATACTTTTAGGCATATTAAAATGAATCACATAAGATACATTCGACTTATCGATGCCCATGCCAAAGGCATTCGTTGCCGCCATGACCTGACAGCGGTCAAAGACAAAATCATCCTGATTTTTTCGGCGCTGACGATCGGATAATCCGGCATGATATTTTGTGGCAGAAAATCCGGCTTTGTTTAATGCCTCTGTCACTTCCTCGACATTTTTACGGGTTGCACAATAAATAATTCCCGACTGATGGCGATATTTATTAACTAGCTGGATGACTCTTTTTAATTTGTTTTGAGGTTTCTCCACACTGAAAAATAAATTGGTCCTGTCAAAACCCGTTGTCAGACAAAAAGGCTCGTTTAAGCGCAAAATATTGATAATATCTTCTTTCACTTCCGCCGTTGCCGTCGCGGTAAAAGCACCAATCACCGGACGTTTAGGGAGACTGGCAATAAAATCCACAATCTTCAGATAATGCGGGCGAAAGTCCTGTCCCCATTGCGAAACACAGTGGGCCTCATCGACAGCAATCAAAGCAATTTCCAACGCCTGGCAACATTCTAAAAATGCCGGAACTAACAGACGCTCCGGTGCAACATAAATCAGTTTATAGCGATAGCGGCGAAGATTTTGAAGCACCTTTCTGTATTGTTCCAAGGTAAGTGAACTGTTTAAATAAGCGGCTGGAATGCCGGCCTCATTTAAAGCAGTCACCTGATCTTTCATTAAAGAAATCAACGGTGAAATAACAATACTGAGGCCTTTAGACATCAGAGCAGGAATCTGATAACAAACAGATTTTCCGGCTCCTGTCGGCATGACACACATGACATCTCTATTGTTAAGCAGCGCCTGTACAATCGCGGCCTGCCCGGGACGAAATGCCTCATAACCATAATATTTTTTTAACACGTCAACTGCCTTCACTGCACTCACCGCCTTTAAAATCATTGTAGCACTTCCCAGATATAAAAGGCAAGGCGGAGTTAATTGTCCGCCTGTTCAATTTGGTGATAAACATTCACAGCATCTAATATATAGTAAGGAACCCCGTCGTATGCTTCCATGGCATCCGCTGTCACTAAAATATATTCATGACCATTAATCCTGGCAAGACTTGCCAGACACAATCCCGCTTCATTGGTATAGCCTGTCTTCCCGCCAATGATTGCTCCCTGATCAAGTTCTGTCCCATCAATATAGTAAAACAATGTGCTAAAAAGCGTAAAGCCATAAGGATGCTGGTCTGTTGGCTGGGTATGATAAGAAGCACTGGTAAACACTTCCCGGAATAAGTCATTTTTCAGAGCGTATTGCAAAAGCACAGAAATATCTTTGACAGTTGAATAATGGTCATCCTCGTGCAGACCTGTTGTATTGCCAAAGTGTGTATTCTCCATTCCCAGTGCCGCCGCTTTTTGATTCATCATATCGACAAAACCAGCTTCAGATCCGGCAATCTCCCGAGCCAGAGCAATGCAGCACTCTGCCCCCGAAGGAAGAAGCATCCCATACAGCAAATCTCTGGCACTGGCTTTTTCTCCCGGCAGAAATCCGGCCATTGTTGCATCCTGAATAGTGAGCTCTTCATAAATATCTGCTGGCAAAGTAATCATTTGATCGATATCTTCCATATTTTCAATCACTAAAACAGCTGTCATCATTTTCGTCAATGAAGCCGGATACATCCGTTCCTGTTCTCTGGCAGCTCCCAGAATTTGTCCAGTATCCAAATCCAAAGCAATGGCATAAGGACTATATAACTCACTTAGATCAACGGATTTTCGGGAAATATCCACTTGCAGATTTCGGTTAATTTTATCTTTTATAAGATATGAGGAAGCTGTATCCGATGCTTCCAGAATTGAAAACATAAGTCTGATTCCTACCAGAAAAGTAAGCGTCAGTGCTAAACATAGTGTAAACAAAAATATTCTCTTTTGCCGGCGGCGTTTTCGCTGATATGATGCTCGTCTTTGCTTCACTAATTGTCCCTGCCTTTCAAAAAAACTCATGTTTATTTTACCAAACAAAAGTTTCCATTATTTTAAAAACTGCTTATTTAATTCCTAAGAAAATATAAACAAAGATTAATTTTATTTTTCCCATTTTCTAACGAAATATTAAATGGCAGCGAAATATTTCGCTGCCATCATCGCACACTGCTTATTTGCTTTATTTTTTATAGATTATATCGACAAAAATCTTCTTATAAGCCTTTTAGAAAATGCTTGAAAGCGGCTTAAAAAAAGCTATTTTGTAAAATTGGGCACTATTTTAGCACCGCAAGTAAACAATGAGTGAAGTTTAAAACTGCCTTGCTTATGTTTCATGATTCATATGGATAATAGTGTTCTGCCTTCGACTTAAATTCACATAATTTTAATATCTTCATATCATTATCAAAATCTGCTATTGTGACACCATCAAAACCACTTACCTTACCATCATAATCGCATTTGAAATACCATTCAACAATTAGCGTTTGGTTTTGTTCTAATATTCGCTTGATTGTCCATTCCAATACTTGTCCTTTTTCATTCCAATCTTCAAACCATGTTAGAATTTGCGACAAGCCATGATATTCAGGACCATAGCATTCACTATACAAGGCATTTTCAGAAAAAGTATGCTTTACAATCTCAATATCCTTATCTAACCAGGACTGAAAATATTTCTTAATGACATCAGCTTTCATATCTTATCCCCTTAAATTCCAGTTTATCAATTTCTATCTTTTCTACATTCATTTCATCAATGTGGCAAACAAGGGAGCGAAAGCAACGAGTGCTTTCGCCCTAAAATAGTATGATACTTCCTTATAACTGCCCGCATCGTTTTATATCGCCACGAGAAATTCGGGCATCATTTGCGTCAAAAAACATTGTTATTTTACGTACCTTAATCTTTTGAAAAGTCAGCATCCCCCCAAGTTTTTTCACAGTTTATGATTTTTTGATACCAAAAATTCAAACACTATTTTTTATGGAATTTTTCTTTTGGTACCCCGCAGATTGGACAATGATAACTTTCCAGTTTGGAAAGATCGCCTTCATATTCGTAACCACAAATATCACATACCCATACTTCTTTCGTTTCTGTTTTTTCTTCCGCAACATAGGTCGGTGCATTTTTTGGTGATTTGCCTTTTTTCACCTGATGATAATAAGTATAAGTCATTGCTGGTTCCTGATTCAGTTTTTCTGCTTCGACAACTTTACCCAAAATCAATAGATGAGTATTAGCCTCAAAAACATTCACAACATCACAGACGAAATAAGCATTTGTCCCCGTTTTTAATACCGGCACATCGTGAATGACCTCATAATCCACATCGGCAAATTTATCCACGTCTTTGGATGAGCGATAGCCAAATGTTCCAATCACATCCATACTGACATTTTCAGTAAGTACCGAAACCGCATACTTCCGTGATTTTAAAATCACATCTGTCGTGTAATTATTCTTGTTTAAAGAAACAAGCACATAAGGATCCGCAGAGGTAACCTGCATACTGCTGTTGGCCACACACCCCGCTTTGCCATTTTCATCCTGACTAGTAACGACATATACCCCATAAGATAAATTAAATAACGCTGTTGCATCCATGAAACAACCCTCCTTTTCTTCATTATACCCCTTCTTAAGAAGAAAAGCATTCAAAAATCATAAAGAGTTCGTTTTTTAGACGAACCCTTCTAAAGTTTATTGAAATAATCCTACCAAACGATCCCAAAGAGATGTTTCTTTCTCAGTTTCATTGACTTCTGCTTGAGATGCATCCGTTTTCTTTTCGGTAGTATCATCAACCTTAAATACATAGTGCACTGACGTTGTTGTTCCTTCAGAAGCACCGCTGTATGTCTTTAAAGCAATATTTTGCATATCTTCCTGAATAGACATAGCTGTCTGTAACTGATCCAAAGCGCTGTTGTTGGTTAATTGAGAAATACCTTCATCGGCATATGTTTGCATACCATCATTTAAAGTATCTGTCCCATCTTTTAGCGCTGAACTTCCCTCTTTAAACATGGACAAAGCATTGGCAATCGTCTTTGTCGCTGTATTAATGGCATCCATGCCGCCAAGCAATGCCTGACTGCCGCTGTCAATCTGATCAATGCCGACAGACATCGCCAGTATTGAGCCATATAGTGTCTGAGGGTTGGCAGGATCATCATTGACATCATAAACCTTACCCAGCAAAACATTTAAATCCGACATCATTTCTGAAGCAAGACCTGTCAGAGAAGTTAAGTCATCCTGTAAAGCCGCTAGATCAGCTAAAGGCAGCTGACTGAAAATTTCCTGAATTCCCTGCTGCGCTGCCGCCGTGGCCTGCTCACTGCCCCCATTGATGATTGCCATTGCTGTCTGCGCTTTTTGTGGGTCTTCCTGACTCATTGCCCCTAGATAGGCTTCTGAACTCTGATATTGTCCTGAAGTTGCTGCGGCAATCCCGGTATCGAGCCCGGCCTTAAACATGTTCGTCATGGCTTCCTGCAAAGCTGTTTGAAGCTGAGCTGTTAATCCATCAATATCATCTAAACCAAGAGCAGCCAGCTTTTCCTGAAGTGCAGTCATCTGTGCCTGCAATGCCTGTTGTTTCTGAGAACTTGAAGCAAGTCCAGGCAGCAGCGACTGATCTAATTCACCTTTTAAAGCCTGCATTGCCTGATTTAAAGTATTCATGCCTGAATTTAAATCTTTGGTACCCTGATAAGCATTTTCAATTCCAGCCTGATATGCCGTAAACTGATTATTTAATTCACCCATTTTCGTATCAAAAGTGCCGGCTGCCTCCTGTAAAGCTTCGGTGCCTGAAAGCAGCTGATCTGTGGCCTCCTGCAATTGATCCAAAGAAGACATCAAACCACTGAAATCATCAGAAATACTCATTTTTGTTAATTCTTCCAGACTACCTGCTGCGCCGCCCATGATCTGCGGAATGATAAAGTCTGTCACTTCACAGCTGATGATCATTTCATCACTCATCTCATCTTTGAGTTCACCTAAATATCCGTCTAACACACCCTCATAATTTTCCAGAAGTCCTGGGAAAAAGATGCTGGCAGCGATTTGATTTTTATCATCTGTTTTCATCAGACCATGTTCAATTTCAATTTCTTTAAAATGACTGCTGTCAAGATCAACTAAAGCAGCGACAGCCATAGGCACATAAAGTTCCCGGCCATTAATCTTCTGTTTTTCTTTAGCGGAAACCCTGATTGTCATTTTAAGCTGACCGGATTTTCCCAGCAGTTCCTGCATCGTCATCTCTTTGCCGTCCAAAGTATAGCTAATAGCCAGTTCGAAAGGCAATGGCTGATCAGAAGTCCCCTGATAATAAAGATCCTGGCTTTCGCTGTTCCAGATATATCCCTGATCTTTAGCTTCAGGTTTTTCATCTCCTTTTAAATTAACAACATTTTCCAGATTACTTAAATCATAGTAATCTTTGAATCCATTTTCGCTGTTCAGCCAGTCACTGACCGTGACTTCCTTAACTGAGCCATCACCATTTAAAATGGCAAATACATTTTCCTCTTTGGTTACTTCATCATTTGCCGCCCAGACAGGTACCTGGCACTGAGCAAAGGCAAAGATACCTGCACTGGCAGCCGCCAATAATCTTTTATATTTATTCATGACTGAATCCTCCTTTTAACCAGTCTTTACTTGTTTTTTCAACGATTTTATTAAAAATGATTAATATTGCCGGAAGCACACATAAAATCACAATCATACTGACGATTGCTCCGCGGGCAAGCAGCGCACATAATGACTGAATCAATTCAATTTCAGATACTAAAGCTACTCCCACTGTCGCTGCAAAGAACGCCAGCGCACTTGTCACAATGGAAGGTGCCGAGCTGACAAGTGCTGTTCTGGCAGCTTCTTTGACCGCATTGCCGGAACGTCTTTCTTCCCGGAAACGGGTTGTCATTAAGATGGCATAGTCCACGGTTGCCCCCAGCTGAATTGTACCAACAACGATGCTGGCAATAAACGGCAGGCAGTCACCGCTAAAATAAGAGGTTCCCATATTAATGGCAATCGCCGCTTCAATGGAGGCAACTAATAAAACTGGCACAGATAATGATTTAAACACAATCATAATAATCACAAATACAGCGGCAATAGAAGTCACATTTACATTGGCAAAATCGACATCCGCCGTTTCAATCAGATCCTTGGTCATAGCGCCCTCACCTGTAATCAGACCATCAGGATCATAACTTTTCACAATACGCTGCATCTGATCCAGTTGTTCATTCTGCAAATCACTGCCTGCCTTGTAGCTGGAATTCGCTAAAATCATTGAGTAATTTTCCGATTCAAAAATATCTGTTAATTGGCTGGGCATGATGGTTGCCGGAATCATAGAGCCAAAGAATTTTTCATAGCTTAAGACCTGACTGATCCCATCCAGCTGCTCTACTTGTTTTGTTAACTCTGCTTTATCCTGACTGGATAAGTTTTTATCAACCAGGATAAAGTGCGTTGTGGTCATATCAAAATCTTCTTTTAAGCGATTCGTTCCCTGAATGGCTGGCAGCTCATCAGGCATGGAATCAAATAACGTATAATAGACATCCACTTTATTCTGAGCCATTCCAAAAGGAATAACCAGGAGAATAAATACTGCAAAGATAGCCATATAGTGATTAACTACAAAGTTTCCGAACTTTTTGAAACTTGGCAGCACTGGCTGATGGTGATATTTTTCAATGACTTTGTCAAAAGCCATAAGTAAGCTTGGCAAAATCGTGACTGTACAAATAACGCCGAAGAAAACACCTTTGGCCATCACTAAACCAATATCTTTACCTAAAGTCAGCGTCATTGTACACATTGCCAAAAATCCTGCAATCGTTGTTGTCGAACTGCCGGCAATACTTGAAAAAGTATTAGCAATCGCATGGGCCATCGCTTCTTCGCGCGTTGCCGTTTTCGGCTTTTCTTCCTGATAACGATGTAAAAGGAAGATTGAGAAATCCATCGTGACACCTAACTGCAAGACCGTAGCGAGTGCCTTGGTAATAAAAGATATTTCTCCTAAGAAAACGTTGGTTCCGTAGTTATAAACAATAGGGAAAATAATACTGATCATAAAAACAACGGGTGCCAGCCATGATTCCATGCCTAACAGAAGCACTACCATGACTAGAGCAACCGCTGTGGCAATATAAAGAATAATCTCACTGTCAAATAATTCCTGCATATCCACCGTGATCGCAGACATGCCGCCGATAAAGCAATCCTCTCTCAAGACGGATTTTATATCTTTGATGGCCTGCATTGTCCTTTGGGAAGTTCCTGCTTCTTCAAAGGTAACCATCATCATGGTCGCACCTTCGTTGTTATAGAAGAAAGAACGAATATCCTCAGGAAGTATTGCGCTCGGGATCGTATTATCGATGATCTGATCGCTCCACATCACATCTTTCACACCATCAATATTTAGAATATCTTCTTTTAAAAGCTCTGTTTCTCTCACCGGCAGATTTTCAACGGTAATCATTGTTGTGGTCGCCATATTGAAATCTTCATCCAGAATGTTTTCACCGATGCGTGACTCATCTGTATCAGGCAGATAAGTCAAAATGTCATAATTGACTTTAGTATGGATATATCCAAAAGCTGAAGGTACCAGCAAAATAACTGCCGCAATCAATATCAGCCAGCGCTTTTTGACAATCCATTCAGAAATTTTGTTCATTTTATTCACCTCGTTTAAAAATGACTATTGGTCACATTTGATATACTACACCTAAAATGACTAATAGTCAATATATTTTATGACTAAAAGTCATTTTTTATGATTGATTTTTTTATGGGGTATGTTAGAATGTTAAAAAGGAGTGAAAATATGGCAGAAAAAACAATATTAAAAAAACAGGCAAAAAAAAATAAGCTGGTTGGCTCAGCTTATGCTTTGTTTACAGATAAAGGTATTTTTAAAACAACCATTGACGATATCGTTAAAAAAGCGGGTGTCGCCAAAGGTACATTTTACTTATATTTCAAAGACAAAGATGATATTCTTTCAGAAGTTATTTATGGTATTTCCATCGAAATTCTGACCCAGGCCTCCCAATACGTACAGAAAAATGTGCAGCCGGCTTTTGAAGACAATGTCATTCTCTTTGCCAATTACATTATTGACTTCTTCTCTGAACATCAGGCCCTGCTTAAAATGATACGCAAAAATTTCTGCTGGCCTATGGTTCAGGAAAGAATCAAAGATGAAAGCGACACATCTGTGCTGCACCATTTACTTGAGGACTGCAAAAAAGCAGAGGCCATGCAGAAATATAGTGAAGAAGAGATGTTCAGAATCATTTTTATCATTGTCGAAATGTGCGGATCAATCTGTTATGATTGCATCATTAATGAAGAACCCGATAATATCAATAATATGAAACCAACTTTATTTCATGTCATCAGAAAAATCATCGCCTGACTATTTGTCAGGCTTTGGTGTTTTTAGGCAACTGGTTTAAAGTATTCTCTGGCTTATCGTCCATCGCCAATTCTAACATCAATTGCTTTAAATGCCATAGTTAATGTATCTTCCTTAAGCAAATTGGCATTTGCTCATTTTTTTACAACTTTCCATGTCTCTCCATCAACGATGTATTGGAATTCAGATAAGTTTTCATCAAGCATGACACTTAGTAAATCTTCAAAATCATTCACAAGATTTAATGTTGGCAATGTTGTTTTTTTGATCCAATACATTTTTCCTTCTTCCGAACTTCTTAACTCGCCTTCAAATTGATTTGTTTCAAAAAGAAACACAACATATCTGCCGCATTCTATCGGAAATTGTTTAACACCGCATAAGTGAGGGTTGATGATAGTCAGACCGGTTTCTTCTTTCATTTCTCTTATAACAGCATCGACGATCGACTCCCCTCTTTCGACATGCCCTCCGGGAAGTGTAAATCCTTTCCAATCATTTTTTATCCTGTCCTGTAATAAATATTCCCCATTTTTATGAATTAAACATAAGACTGTAAGCTCAACATTTTCTGTTCGCATTTGTTTCCCCTCACTTCTTTATTTAGCGATTGATAGATCATATATTTTGCAGCGTTCCTATATGAGTTTTTCAGCTTTCATACTACTTTATACAGCATAACAAAAACAGACACTCTCGTCAACGATCAGGGTGAACGACCGTCAATAAGTGTGTCTGTTCCTGCTTGTAGGGCAAACAAAAGCAAGGGGTGCTATGATGCTGCCCATTTAGGTTAAATATCTTAATGCACAAATCAAATGCTATTTTTATGCTGTACTTAATTTTAATCAGTTACCTTAATGCCACCATATGGACGAACCTTTAAAACATGGCAGGTACCATCCCCAAAGCATTTCTCAATTGCTGTCCGATAAGTATCCACATAATCATCTTCCACAAAAGCCTGAATGGTTCCGGCAAAGCCGCCGCCATGAACACGGCAGACACCATGCTCACCTAACACTTTCTCACTTAATGCCAGGGCAACGGCTACGCCCTGCATGGTTGGGAAACGTGGAGAATAAACATTCTGCAGATACTCAAAAGAACTCTTTCCAGAAGCACCAATCCACTTTTTGAAAGAAGCAAAATCACCGTTTGTCAAAGATGCCACCTGATGATCAACACGACGGTTTTCTTCAAAGAAATGCATTGCTCTTAAAACAGCACGGTCCCCGCAGGCTTCTCTAATCTCTGCCATTTTTTCATAAAAAATTGCTTCATCGGCATCACCTAAAACCTCAGCGCCCAAAAACTTTGCCACTGCCTTCATTTCTTCTGGCACAGCCGCATAATCAGGTGTTAAATCGGCATGAGAACCCTTTGTATCGACAATACATAAACTATGATGGAATTTGGAGAAATCGACATCTACTCTGCGTGTCACTGGCTTTTTAGGATCCGCAAAGTCAATATTGATTAACCCGCCGACGCTGGAAGCACACTGATCCATCAGTCCGCATGGTTTACCAAAATAAACATTTTCCGCATACTGGCCAATTTTCGCAATCTCGATGGCATCAATTTTTCCGTCATTATATAAATGTGAAAGAATAGTTCCTACCAGTACTTCAAACGCTGCTGAAGAAGACATGCCTGCACCAATCAGTACTTCACTTGTCATATAGGCTTTAAAGCCGCCAACCTGATAACCTAATTCTTTAAATCTGGCTGCTACGCCTCGAATGAGACTTTCCGAAGTATCTTTTTCCTCTTCTTTTAATGCCGTATCATCAATATGAATTGGTTTGATATCAAAACTGTCAGAAACAACTTTGATAATGTCATCATTCATCCCAACAATGCCAATCGCATCCAGATTAATAGATGTCGCCAATACTCGGCCATGCTGGTGATCAGTATGATTGCCGCCGACTTCACTTCTTCCCGGAGCACTGAAAATTTTAACTTCTTCATTCCCGTATAAAGCAATATATTTTTCCAGTGCCTGAATGTAGCGCCTTCTTTGATGATCCAAAAGATGTTCATCCAGATAAAGTGCCATTAATTTTTCATCCATTTTTCCTGCCTGTAAAGTTTCGATCATTTCATTAGCCTTCATTTTGTTCTCCTCCCACTTCTTTAATCCATGCACAGAGCGTTTCTCTTGCATATGTCTCGTCTAATTTAAAAACTCCCGCATTTTCTAAAACATTCGTAAAGATCTCACTTACTCCCTGCAAGAGAGCATCATGTACCTGACTGGCCGGTATTTCTTTTGACTTTAGCTCATTATACCATACTTCGTGCTTCAAAAGGCATTCATGCGCTTCAAAAGTTGTTTTTCCCGTTAAAACATCTTCCAATAGTGCAAGTTCTTCTTTCAAACGAGCAGGCAATACAGCTAACCCCATGACCTCAATTAAACCGATGTTTTCTTTCTTAATGTGATGATTTTCCTGATGTGGGTGGAAAATACCATCCGGATAGATTTCACTGGTACGATTATTGCGAAGCACCAGATCCATCTCAAAACGGCCATTGTTCATACGACATATTGGTGTAATCGTATTATGCGGCGTGTTCTCAGTGAAAGCTAAAATAGATAGTTCTGGACAACTGTAAGCTTTCCATGACAGCAGCATTTTTTCGCTTAATGCAACGATTTCTTCTTTACTTGCGGACTGCAGGCGAATTGTCGTCAGCGGCCAATTCAAAAGGGAAACATCGGTATGAGGATAGGCTTTAAAATTAAAAGTTTCAAGTACCTGCGCATCCTGAATCGGAAAGTGATAGCTGCCGCCCTGATAATGATCATGACTTAAAATTGATCCGCCGACAATTGGCAAATCAGCGTTTGATCCCAGCATATAATGAGGAAACTTCTCCACAAAAGCCAGCAGATTTTCAAAGGTCTGTCTGGATATCTTCATAGGCACATGTTCTTTATTGAAGACAATGCAGTGCTCATTATAGTAAACATAAGGCGAATATTGCAGATAGTATGCTTTGCCATTCAAATCCACTGGAATAATACGATGGGTCACTCTTCCGTCTCTTTTTAAATCACCTGCAAAACCTACATTTTCCTTGCATAACAAACAGGCTGGATAGTTACTGCTTTTTAAAAGTCTGGCTTTGGCAATATCCTTAGGATCTTTTTCCGGTTTAGATAAATTGATAGAAATTTCGATTTCTCCATACTTTACCTGACTTTTCCAGCGAATGTTTTTGTCTGTGCGAGTTTTTCGGATATAGTTGGAAGCAATAGATAACGCATAGTAATCATCGGTTGCTTTTTTTGGATTCTCTGCATAAAGCGTATAGAAACGCTCAACAACTTCACTTGGCCGCGGCATAACACAATTCATGATTTTACAGTCAAATAAATCTTTTTGAACCTGACTGTCTTCAATCACGCCCATGTCAACTGCCCTGGCAAGCATGGCCTCTAAAATAGGTGCTGGATTTTCCAAATCTTCAGAAATATCCTCTTTTTCAAAGCTTTCCTGTTTTAGTAAATCCAGTAACAGATTAACAGCATAATCAATATCTGCTTCCTTAATCATCCCGTGTAAAAAAGCAAAATGAATCAAACGATTAATTTCATGGTTCATACAGGCACTCCTCCTTTTAATGTCTCTCTTCATCTTTATGATATGCCTATTCCATCAAAATGTCAATCATTTTCACTAAAATTTTAGTAAATATTTACTATTAATTTTACTAAATAATATTATTTGAATATTCCTGTTTCAAATCAGAATCTTATTTGCCATTCAATTTCAAATTGAATTAAAACAACGCTTTTCATATAATAAGTGATAGTTGAATATTCCAAATTATTTTAGAATAAAAAAGGGGGATCAATCATGCTGGATTATCAAAAAACTGGAAAATTGCTGCTGGATAAAAGGAAGGAATTCGGGTTAACCCAAAAACAATTAGCTGATCAGTTAGGAATTTCCTTTCAGGCTGTCTCCCGCTGGGAGAAAGGACTGGCAATGCCTACCGTAGAATTACTAGACCAGTTATCCATGATATTCAATATCACTGTCGATGAAATCATTAAGGGTGAGGAAAACACTGAGTATTTTTCTTATTACCGCTCAGGTATCGATTTTTCTCTCATTGATCTCATCAGTCATGATTTGAACCGTTTGGCCAAGTCTGATGAAATCTGTCATAAGAAAAATGCATTTCGCGGCAGTGCATATGATCTGTATCCATTCAGCACAATGCATCACCCCGTCTTAGTTTCTAAAATACAAGAACCTGGCACTAAACAAAAACTGGCTTTTCAATATGGCTATCATGCCGAAATTATCGAGGATATTGTTCATACCCTCATCAATGACATGATAATGGTCGGGGCTCGCCCGCTCTTCATCTGTCCATCCCTGATCGGCGCTCAGATGGAAAGAGATTTTGTTGTGAAAAGCATTGATCTATTCAAAAAAATTGGAGAAAAATACAGAATTGAAATAACGCGAAACCAGACTTCTATACAACCGCATACCATAACTCAGGGCAATTATTTAATAAATACAACAATGATTGGTATTGTCGAACAATCCCTCATTCCAGATTATCAAACCATTCAATCTGGCGATATCGTTCTGGGCATTGCCTCTAATGGGCTTCATCATTATGGATATGCATTAATTTATTCGCTGCTGGAAAAAAAGCCCTGGCTGAAAAATGAAACGATGCATCATGCCAACCTGTTAGATGAATTGATGAAACCACAGTTCTGTTACAGTTCATGTTTGATGGATCTCATTATTCAAAAAAAGGTTAAAGCCGTTGTCAATATCATTGGCGGCGGCATCCCCCGCCATGTTAAAAGAATTGCGCCTGAGGGCCTCTGCGCTGAGATTGACCTTTCTAAAATCAAAGTGCTGCCAATCTTCAAATTCTTAAAGCAGCAGCTCAATATCAGTGAAACAGAAATGCTTAGTACCTTTAACTGTGGCATAGGCATGGTCGTGGTTGTTTCCAAAGAGGATAAAGACGTTGTTCTTAGCCATATACGTTCCTTTTTTGACTGTCAGGAAATTGGAAAAATTATTTCCGGGAATGCGCCCTTGCATTTAAGCAATCACCTATCCTGGAATTAGTATGATAGAAACTAATATTTTCATACAAGGAGGAATGAAACATGAAAATATTAGCCAGTGATTTAGACGGCACTATCTATCGCCATAAAAATGTCTCTGCCGAAGACCTCTGTGCCTTAGAAAATTTTACTAAAAAAAATTTGCTGATTATTGCCACAGGAAGAAACAAAACAACCTTTGGCAACTTCCAAAATCGTTTCAATCTAAATTATCATTCTATTATTTTAAATAACGGTGCCCTGATACTAGATGCCAATCAAAAAATTATCAGTGCGCACCCTTTTCAAAACATGGATGATTTAACGGAATTGTTTAAGATTATTAATCACTATGACAAAACAAATCTCAGCTTAAGCATCTCTTTGATTGATCATCAAATTTATATGCCCGATTACCATCCGGACTTACAGCAGCAGCTGACAGAACAAATGCAAAATTCTGTCTTAGGCATTTGTATCGAAATTAAAAATCAATCGCTGCCTCTAACCGAAGAAATTTACACAGAAATCAAAGAACATACTTCATTTAATATTGAACATAATAAGCACTATATTGATATTCTGCCTGATGGCGTTTCGAAAAAAAATGCATTGCTGGAGCTGATGGCATTATATCAGTTCAATCAGGATGATATGTATTTTATCGGTGATGCTTATAATGACATTTCTATGTTTGAAATTAATCATCATAGCTTTTTAATCGACCAGGGAAATACAGATCTGAATCGGTATGCCAGCCATATCGTGCAGTCAATAAGTCAGTGTATCGAAATGATTGAGAAAGAAGCGTAGCCTAATGAAGCAATTCATCTCACAATGGATGAATCATGATATAATTCACATTATTAAATCTGGATTCATCAATTTATCTTCGATAACAATCATTATTTCTATTTTATCCTTGCTTGTCAATTTCCCGGTTGAAAATGTTCGCAGCTTTTTGGAAATGAGCCTGGGCAAACTCTATACGGACATTTTGCCTGCCCTCATGAATGGTTTCTATCATTATATTTCTTTATTTACTGCGGTTTCTATTGGCTATGAGGCAGGCAAACGCTGGCAGTTATATGTCCCAAATGCCATGCTGATGGTGCTCTTTATCTTTCTTTGTACCTGTCCGACAGAGTCATCAGATACGATTTCATTGTCTTATCTCAACAGCAATGCCATCTTCCTGGCAGTGCTTTGCGGTATTCTTGTTCCATTCGGACTCAAAAAGCTGGAGACAATCAACCTTCGCATACATATGCCCAAAGAAGTTCCTGATGAAGTTGCCCGCAGTTTTGAGATTTTACTGCCAGATTTGGGAATCATCTTAATCGTTCTGTCAATCATTGCTTTGGTAAAACTTATTTTTAATCAAAATATCCCTGATTTGATTTTTAATACGATTCGCCAGCCAATGACAGCCTTAGGCGGGCATTTGATTTCATTAATCATTGTCAATCTGGGAATTAGCTGCTTATGGTTTTTTGGGTTTAATGGGACTTATCTGTTTAACACCGTTTTAACGCCTGTACTGCTTTCATTTTCTCTGGAAAATATGCAGGCCCTTGCCCAAGGGCAAGCGCCTGTGCATATCATTACCGGGAGCTTTCAGTCTCTTTACACACATATAGGCGGCAGCGGATCTACTTTAGCTCTCATTATAGCTATACTGCTGGTTTCCAAAAACAAACATTATCAAAGTATTGCCAAAGCAGCTTTGATCCCGGGCATCTTTAATATCAGTGAACCCATTGTTTACGGCCTGCCTGTTATCTTAAATTTTAAACTTTTCTTCCCATTTCTATTGTGTCCTGTCATCAACACAATCATAACTTATTTTAGTATGGATTGGGGATTGGTTAATTACACGAATGGCATCCAATTACCCTGGACAACGCCTGTCTTAATTTCCGGCTTTTTATCTTCCGGCGTTTCCGGAGCTGTTCTTCAAGGATTTCTTGTGCTCATTAATGTATTGATTTATTTCCCTTTCATAAACAAAAATGTATCTTAGAAAAAGGTCATCCCCTTAACCGGAGATGACCTTCCTTTTTAAAGTATATATCATGCTAAGCGTAACAACAAGACAGCCGCATCCGGCAAAAACCATGCCTACCGGCAGGATATCTGCCAGCGGTCCGAATATCACCATGCCTAAAGGCATGGCCAGGCTATTACAGATACTAAGCATGCCAAACACTCTTCCCTGCTTATCCGGTGGAATTTTACTTTGTAAATGGGTGTATAGCGGCACCTGATAACAAGGTGAAGAAATACCAATCAGGGTATTTGCCAAGTAAAATAACAAGGCAATTTTCAGGGTTCCCATCCCTATCATACAAAAACCGTAGAACATCCCAGCCATCAAGGTTGTTTTGATTATTCGTCCATATTTTGGGTTCTTTGCCATAAAAATGCCGCCGGCAATCATGCCCAGACTATAGGTCATCTCAGCAAGACTCAGCCGCCAGATATCTTCCCCAAATACCCGACTTACACAAAGCGGTGTCATAAAGGCTGTTGGACTGATCAAAAACATGATCATGTACTGATACAACAACAGCGCTTTTAGCCAGCCCGTCTGGTTT
>Ga0129308_1000810_pt1 | contig 40543 bp, 36 predicted proteins | sample L827metagenome_FD_94440 | JGI IMG/M metagenome (GOLD analysis project Ga0129308, IMG submission 94440) | Ring-tailed lemur group fecal microbial communities from Wisconsin, USA - L827 metagenome | ecosystem: Host-associated > Mammals > Digestive system > Large intestine > Fecal | place: USA... | reverse complement strand
GGGATCATGGCAGACAAAGATTATGAGACTATGACGGAGACAGTGCTGCCTCTGGCTGAAAAATTCGTTACAGTAATGCCCCACAGTTCTCGGGCACTGGCCAGCGGCAAACTGGCGGACATTCTTCGGAAGAAGGGATGCTCCGCGATCAGCTGCACTACCGTGCGGGAGGCGGTCGATCTGGCAATGGAACTTTCCCGGGAGGAAAACGGAGAGGAAGGGGTCGTCTGCGCCTTCGGCTCCCTCTATTATATCGGGGATGTGAGAGATTATCTGATGAAGGATGAGGATGGGGGAATGGATCATGATCAATACATGGGAGGAAGCAGACAGTGATTAATACGCCGGGGGAAGTAGCCGCCAGCTACAGAAGTATAGGGAAGAACAAAGCGGAGCTGTCCGCCGGAAAATTACTGATCCTCGGTGTGCTGGCGGGAATGTTCATCGCGCTGGCCGCCGCAGCTGCCAATACGGCTTCCTGTATGGCAGGAACGCCTGCCGCGGGAAAACTGATCGCGGGAATGGTGTTTCCAGCAGGGCTGATCATGGTGTTGACGGCGGGCGGAGAACTTTTTACGGGGGACTGCCTCATGGTGATCTCCGTGCTGGAAAAGGAAACGACTCTGGGCAGAATGCTTCGCTGCTGGGCTCTCGTCTATCTGGGAAATCTGGCGGGATCCCTTTTTGTGGCCTGGGCTGTGAGCGTGTCGGGACAGCTGTGGCTGTTTTCCGGAACGCTGGCTGCGGCAACCATCAGGACCGCTGCGGCGAAGACTGCTCTGTCTTTTGGAAGCGCCTTTCTTCTTGGCGTATTCTGCAATTTTCTTGTCTGTATTGCAGTGTGGTGCAGCTTCGCCGGAAAAACCCTGATGGATAAGGCGGCGGGTATCTTTTTTCCGATCATGCTCTTTGTGGTGTCAGGCTTTGAGCACTCCGTGGCCAACATGTACTACATTTCCGCGGGATTGTTCGCGATGGGAAATGAAACCTGTGCGGCAGCAGCGGCCCAGGCGGGTGTGGATACCGCCGGTCTCAGCTGGAGCGCCTTCTTTCTTAGAAATCTCCTGCCGGTGACGCTGGGTAACATCGCAGGCGGCAGTCTGCTGGTGGGAAGCGTTTACTGGGCGGTGTATCTGCGAAAGGGGAGGTATAAAAAAGAGAGAGAAGAGGGGATCATCACGACAGAGACTGATATGGAAAAAAATATGCTTCGCCGTATTGTGAAGGACAAGAGCGGTATTTTGACCAAGGCTTACTGTAAAGAGGCCGACGCCAGCATCTGCGGGGCGGTGGTGGCGCTGGAGGAATATCGGGAGGCTCATACCGTACTGTGTTTTGTAGGCCGGGCGGAGGAGATCGATACCCGTTCTATTTTGATGAATGCTCTGCGTTCTGGTAAGCGGCTGACCGTTCCCCGCTGCACGGCCAAGGGACAGATGCAGGCGTATGAGATCCGGAGCCTGAGGGACCTGTCGCCTGGGAAATACGGAATACTTGAGCCGCAGCAGCACTGCGAACTGGTGGCGGCGGAAGACATTGATTTCGGCGTTATCCCGTGCGTATCCTGCGATCTGGATGGCAACCGGCTGGGGCACGGCGGAGGCTACTACGACCGCTATCTGTCCGGCGGGCATTTTCCCACTGCGGTCATCTGCCGCCACGACACGCTCTGCGACAGAGTCCCCTGTGAGGGACACGATATCAAGGTGGACATGGTCGTCACGGAAAAAACCGTCTGCAGAGTGAAAAACAACGAGAAAAATAGGTGAGAAGCTGATTTCGTCAGATTTCTCACCTATTTTTCTGCCGGTAAATGGATATTTCACGCCCTTTTCCCTCCCAAATAGGTGAACGCTGATTTGATTTTTACCTATGCCGGATCAGAAAAATGCGGTCCGGTGTGAGATCGTGTTTTCCGTCGCATTGCGGGCAACGGCTTCAGGCGTTGTTTTGCCTCCGGACTGAAGCGCAGAGATCTGTCCGAAAAGATTGCGGGAAAGAAAAATAAATGGTAATATAAACAAAGGGGGACGGCGGCTTCGGGAAAGGGAAAATGCCAGGGGATCAGAGTTGTCGGACGACATTATGCTTAAGTGGAGACGGACAGAGAGAAACAGAATATAAATGAGAGCGGCCGGCTGTGTCCTTTGGGATACGGCCGGTCGTTTGTGCTTTCGGGCAGGAGCTTGGCGGCTCAAAAGCACGGAAAGGGTATGAGATATGGATAACAGAAAGCGGAGAGAACTGGTGGAAGAACTGACCCGTCTGAATGAGAAGGAAGAGTACGGGCAGGCCGCGGAGATGCTGCTGCAGATCCCGGGGGAGGAACTGGATCAAGAACTGCAGGGCGAGCTGGCACGGGCGCTGAACAACGCGGAGCGGTATGAGGAAGCGCTGGAGGTCCTCGACGCAATCGGGGCAGAGGGAAGAGGGGATGCAAAGTGGTTTTTCCGGAGAGGGTATGCCCTCCACGGTCTGGAACGGTTTGCAGAGGCCCGGGAAGACTTTGAAAAAGCGGCGGAGCTGGACCCGGAGGATCCGGATGCTCCCGAATTCATAAGGCACTGCAGTTTTTCGCTGGCCTATCCGGCGTATGCGGAGACTTTCCGGGAAAGGGTCGAGACCTTCTGGGAGCGGTTTGCACAGGAGGAGGAAGAGCTCCGCAGGCTGATCGGAGAAAAAGAGATGGAAGGGGCTATGGAGCTCACTTCGGAACTGCTGAAGACTGCGTTTTCGGAGGCTTATTTTGAGATCGGCTGCAACGGCAGGCAGTATGAACTGATCCTGACAGCGGAGGGCATGAAACAGAGGCTTTTCCGGCTGGAATACTGGAAAAAACACGCGCCAGACGGGCTTTTGGACCGCTGGAAATTTACCGTGGGGCGTCCCCAGTGCCCGGATCCGGAGAAGAGCGTGCTGCGCATGTTTGATACCGGCGTCTGCGGCGCAGACGTTGCAGTCTGGCCTGAAGTGCTGGACGGGGGCGCGGTAGGCCTGAACATCTACTGCGAAGCTTTGATGCCGCTTATGGAGGAAGATGAGAATAAGGCTTATTCGCTGATGGCCGTCCTGATCGATCAGTGCATCGGTGAATTGTCCGCCATCAAGAATGTGGGTTATCTGGAACTGCTGAGAACAGCGGAATTTTCCCCGGAGGGATCAGACGGCGACGTGAGAGGACCCGTGCGGCTCTGCGATCTGCAGGGGTTTATCGACAGCCTGCGGAATAAGAAAGATGGGGAGGAAAATCCGGATGCAGCGCAAAGCCCCTGCGGCTGTTATACCGCTTACCAGATGGAGCCGGAGAACGGCGAGTACCGTCTGAGGGGCGACGTGTTTATCGGAAGTACCTGCTGCATACCGATACTGAATGAATTCTACGGGGGCCGGACCGATATCGTGGATGAGAACGTGAGAGACGGAGCGGTATTCGGGTTTTTGTATTACAACAACGACAAAGTTCCGCGCAGTGAAATGGTGCCTTTCCGGGCGGCTATGGAGGATGAGATCTCGGCAGCGGCGGCGGAGTGCGGTGAGGTCATAGGCGGGGCCACCGGCGTGGACTATTCGTACATCGACTGTATCTGCTATGATCTGGGCAGATTTCTGGAGGTGGCCGGAGAGGTGATGAACCGTCGGGATCTGGATGAGATCGTATTCCATGTATTTCGCGGCGACTGCGGCGGGCTGAATCTGAAGAAGGATCCGGCTGAATTATCTTGAAGGATAAGCCTGAAGACAGATAGAGTGAAATGATTGAAGGCTCCGGAAGCCGGCGGTTTTAGGTGATCGGCTTCTGGCGCACGGGAAAAAGGAGAGGGAATATGGATGAGAAAAGATATGAAGAAGGGTGCAGCCAGGAATGTGAGTGCAGCTGCGGCGGTGCGGAAGACTGCGGCTGCGGCTGCGGAGGAACAGAAGACTGCGGCTGCGGAGGAACAGAAGACTGCGGCTGCGGCTGCGGAGGAACAGAAGACTGCGGCTGCGGAGGAACAGAAGACTGCGGCTGCGGTCATGAAGAAGGGGACAAGCCCGGGCATTTTCAGGGTTTTGTGCTGCTGAATTCGCTGGAGTTCGACCTGGACCGCATTATGGGGCGTCTGAAAGAGGAATGGGGCGTGGCGCCTGAGGATGATCCGGAGGAAGAGACCGGAGAAGAAGAAGGGGATGGACCGCACGCTGAACAGCAGTGCGGCCATGAGCAGGGCGAAAGCTGCGGCTGCAGCTGCGGTCACAGCCATGTCCATCAACACAGCCGGGAACAGGACGATCCGGAACAGGACGGACAGGAAAACTGCGGCTGCGGCGAGGATGGAACACTGGTGTTTCGCGTGGGAAACTGTCTGGCGGCCTTGAGTCTGATGCCTGCGCCGATCCCCGAGGGCGAAGCGGAATACTATGCAAGGGCCAACTATATGTGGCCTGAGGCGGAGGAAGTGACGAAGACACATCAGGCGCACATTCTGGCTGCGGTCCTGCCCCACGGCGAGACTGCGGTGGAAGCCGGGAAACTGTTTACAAAGATGGTCTGCGCCTGTCTGGCAGAGGATAACGCCATCGGAGTCTACACTTCCGGCACAGTGTATCAGCCGGAGTTTTACACAGAAGTGGCTGAGCTGATGAAGGAGGACGAGGAAGAGCTGCCTATTCTGGACTGGGTCTATCTGGGCCTCTATCGCACGGGGGACAAAAACAACGCATATACCTACGGGCTGACAGCCTTTGGAAGAGATGAGATCGAAGTAGTGGGCAGCGGCAGGTCTCTGGAAGAGCTGAGGGATTTCTTGTATCAGATCGTATGTTATGTGATCTGTTATGATGTGACGCTGCTTCCCGGGGAGACCATCGGGTTCAGCGAGGAGGAGCGCCTGCCGATCACGAGATCGAAAGGGGCCGCCTTAGAGGGCGATAGTCTGAAAATCGAGTATTAGACCGGGAGGAAGCCGCCAATGAACCAGGATTACGAGCTCAGATGAGATACGGACCAAAATATTTCAGGCAGCGCCGAGGCGGGCGTCGAGACCGGGCGCGGCTGCAGAGAGTGGAAAGCTGTGAAAGCAGGAGAACGAATGGAGGTCGTATGTTCGGAAAGAAGATGAAAGAAAAAGCATTATCAGCGGCTGCGGAGGATGAAAGCGAACAGGCCGCGGAGGACAGGGCGGATGGGAAAACGCCGGTGGAAGAAGAAGGAAGGGCTGCTGGGGACAACGGTTTCGCCCATATTTTCTGGATGAAGCTGCTCTTTGACCGAAAACCGGAAAAGCCGGAGACGGAGACCGTTCGGGCAGCCCTTGAAGAAAAATTCGGCGCGGTGGACGTCGTATCGGGCAGCTCGGAACTGGCCAGTTTTGCTATCCGGAAATATCCCGTAAAATACAGCGATGCGGAGGTGCCGGCCCAGGTGATGCTGGCGGAGGTACGGGAGTTTCATCCAGAGTCCATATCGCCCATGCAGCGGTCTCAGCTGTGGAATGTGCCGGAGGGTCCGGAACTGCTGGATTCCTGCACGCACGAGCTGATGATCTCAGATTTTATGGCGGCGGGGCTGGATTACAAGGAGCGCTGCCGCATGCTGACGGAATGGCTGGACGCCGCTCTGGAGCTTTTTCCGGAGTGCAGGGCCGTGTGGGTCCCCACGGCGGAAAAACTGCTCACAGCCCAGGAGGTCAGGGAGTGTCCCGCGAATGACGGCAGCCGGTTCGTCTACGTGGCCGTAAACGCCAGACTGTTCAATATAGAGGGAACGGAGGACAGTGTGGTGGATACGCTGGGACTGTATGCCGTGGGACTGCCGGACGTACAGTATCACTACCACAGTCTGGATCCCAATCACGTGGTGAATCATGCATATAATGCGGCGTGTTATATTTTTGAAAACGACGCGCCCATCAAGGGCGGCGAGACCATTGACGGGATCGGCCCGGACGGGGCTCTCAGCAGAGATATTCAGTGGAGATGCCAGTATGAGATGGCGCTGGTGGGTCCGGAACGGGAACTGATGGATATTTGTCCGGGGGAATATGCGGCGGGCGGCCGGACGCTGTGACGGCGGGAAAACCGCCGCAGGGAAGAGGCCGCAGGCGGACTGAAGGTATGCCGGACGCATGAGACTCCGGACATAAGGTCCGGTGAAAGTGAGGAGATCAGTATGATATTCGGAAAACGAAAGAAGGCTGCCGAACCGGTGATACTGGCGGAGGATCAGTCGCCTGTCTGCAATGTACAGGCGTTTGTGGAGGACAACGGGTCCTGCGTCTATTTTTATCTGTGGTTTGATCCGGGAGAAGAGCGGGGCAGGATCAAAAGCTGCTGGGTCTGCAATCGGGGACCGGCTCCGCAGGAGATCGACAGCGAAGCAATGGATCAGGGCAGAGCGCCCATGATGCCGGCGGAATTCGTGGGCCATGATCCGGAAGGAACAGAGCTTTCCGGAGAGCTTTCGGTGGTCTGGTTCGAGGAGGGAGACGCGGCGGCGCTGCTGGAGGACGGCAGGCTGATCGCGGTGATCCCCGGCTGGTCGGGGGAGGGCTTTTACGGCTACTCCAGATATGCCAGGGGACAGGGGCCTTTCGCCTGGGAACTGGATCAGGCGGAACGCGTTCTGCAGGAGCGGACAGATCGCAGCAAAAAATATTGGGAATATATAGATGGCGATTATTGGGAAGAACTGCAGGGAAGGCTGATGGACGCGCTGTTCAGATTTTTTGGCGAGTATGAAAATTACTATGCCATAGACGGCGGACACTTTCCGACTAAGGCCTTGGTCACCGGCCGGAAGAACGGGGTGCGGTACGCTGTCACCGCCGGAACCTGCGCGCTGGTCCAGCCGCTGGTGGAACAGTATTTTCAGGAGAAGGCGGGGGATTTTAGGCGTATCGAGCTGGGATTCGCCTGCCGGGAGGACGCGCTGGATGAGGAATCATACAGAAAAGCGCTCAGCTATGTTTCCGGTCAGACGCAGCTGCCGTGGGGCGTCATCTCCTGGCTGGGACACGGGCACACGATTCCCTGCGATGTGATCGACGGTTTCGCGGCGGTCATGCTGCTGAACGCGGCTCTGATGCCGGAGCTTCCGTCGCCGGATTACGGCTCTTTTATGGGCCAGCGGGTCAACCTGCTGTGGATGGTGCCGCTGACCGCGGATGAGTACCGGCAGGCCCGGCAGCTGGACCTGGGATCTATGATGGAACGGTGCCGATGCAGGCTGGAAGAACTTGCTGTATTTGACGGAAAAGCGAAATTCAGCGGGGACTGAAGAGCCGGGCCGGTTCGCATCTGGGCGGCAGGCTGTCAGCAGGATAGCCTGTAACGGATCACGGTCCGGCGGCTGGTCAGATGGTGCGGAGAAGGAGGGCGCAGCTGTATGAAAGATGATCGGGAAAAAAGGAACGAAACGGTGTTGGATCCCAAACGGGAGCCGGATGAGATGGAATCGGGGAAAGCTGTGAAGACGGAGGGGTGGGAGGCCATTACGCAGGCCTTTGAGGGGATCTATCCGGAGCAGAAGAATCCGCTGCATTTTGGCACGCTGATATCCTGGATGCTGGGCGGGCCGGATCCGCTGGATGGTATCAGCGTCTACGACGGCGGAGATTTCTGGCATTTTGTGACGTATGGTTTTTCGGAGCTGTACGATAAAGAGTCGGAGGATCCGGAGCGCAGCGGTTATGGGTTTGAACTCACCGTGAAATTGAAAAAGTCTCCGGAGGCCATGAATGCCGCCTGCGAAAAGGGCGCGGAGCATGGCCCCGGTCCGGGACGGTACGTACCCGAGGGGGACGACGAGATCCGGGGCATGGCGGGGATCCTGCAGGCCCTTGGACGATATGTCTTCGAGAACGGAGCTGTTTTGCGTCCCTTTGAATACATCTATACGGGACAGGAAAACGGCATGGATCCCCAGGGCGCGTCGAAGATCACCGGATTTATCACTGTGGCTGACGAGGCGGGAAGTATACGCACGTCAAACGGAAAAGTGGAATTTGTACAGCTGATCGGCGCTACGGACCGGGAATTGAAAGCCGTTATGGATGGAAACGTGAGCGTCGCAGAGCTGGCCCGGCTTCTCGGCGGCGCCGTGACAGATTATCTGCGGGGCGATGTGGCGGGATAAGACGCCGGCATCAGGCCTGACCGGTAAACGTGATATTTATTACCACGATCTCGCTGTCGGTGAGGATCCGCATGTTAGGCCCCCAGACTCCTACGCCGGAGGTGACGGCGGAGTACATGCCGTCTGTTTCCAGCATACCGCAGGGATTTTCCCAGAGCAGAGGCATCAGCAGGTTGGCGGGAAACATCTGGCCGTCGTGAGTGTGGCCGGATAGCGTCAGGTCGACGCCGGCCGCAGCCAGGGCGGAGAGGTCCCGGGGCTGGTGGTCCATGACGATGACGGGGAGAGAGACTGCAGGATCCTGAGTTTTTCGCAGATCGTTCATCAGTACTTGGATGGATTTTCTGGGACCGGCGCCGTCCCGCTCCGAGCGGTCCCGGCGGCCGATGAGGTAAAAGGAATCGTCGATGAGGATCGTTTCGTCCCGAAGCAGACGGATTCCAGAAGCGGTGAGAAATCCTTCCATCTTTTCTCTGCCGTCGGCGATGTTTTCTCGTTCTCTTTCACTGAGATGAGGAAAGGTGAAACCGGCCAGCAGCCGTTCTTCTACATCGTGATTGCCGGGGCAGGCGTACACGCCGCAGCGGCTCTGTATACCAGACAGGATCCGTGCAAGCCGGTCAGGATCGTCCAGGGCCATGTAGGAATTGTCGAAGATGTCTCCGGCGATACATACCAGATCAGGATGCTGCCTGTTGATCAATTCTGTCATGCGCTCCATCTGACCAGTGCCCACGCTGTAGCCCAGATGAAGATCTGCAGCCAGCACTACCCGCAGTGAAGTTCTGTCCGCAGGTTTATCGATAGAAACGCTGTATTCCGTGACCTTGATCTGAGCGGCGTGATGTACGCCGTAGATGCAGATCGCCAGAATGCAGCAGGAAAGCAGCAGGCCTGCGGCTGCCAGACGTCTGTCAGACCATCGTCGGGAACCGGCATTCTGCTCAGCCCGGCAGCTGCTGCTCCTTCTGGCCTGGTCAGATAGTTCGGCAGTGTCCTGCGCCCGGTCTGGCCGCCTGATCCTTCGGAGCAGAGTCAGCGCGCGGACTGTTCCGTCCGCCGCCAGGATCAGCAGGGACGTATAGAGCAGACAGCCCAGCCAAAAACAGCTCAGCCAGGAGATAAAACGTTGGAAGTGTGAGGCGGGCAGAAGAAAGGCTGTGAGGGGAGAGAAGGAGATGAAAGCGCAGCAGACCCACCAGGCAGTAAAAAAGCCGTTGCTTTTCCACACTGGACGGCAGGCGCACAGCCAGCGCAGAATGTGATGAAACACGTAATAATTCAGGATCAGATAAAGGGGGGCGAGCAGCAGTGCCAGCATGGTACGGATCTCCTTCCGGGCGGCGTTTTGCCGCCTTAGCTTATTGTACTCCAGTAAACTCTAAAATAACAGAACCAAAGGACTGTTTTTTGCCGGGAAGAAACCGCGGACTGATGATGGACCAAGCAGCCGGCTCTTACAGGACCCGAAAGATAAGGAGAAGAAATGGATAAGGAAAACAGGCCGGATATGGACCCGGGCGGTGCGGCCGGGGACGATACGGCTCGCATTCTCGAAGATCTGCAGCATTTTTGTGAAAATTATATTTACTGTGGAAAGGAAAAACGGGAGTGGGAGGACGAGGAGGAAGGGATAGGTCCGGCTCTGCGGAAATTCACGATGCTGCTCAGCGGTATTGCTTCCTGCCGGAAGGTGCCGGGCATCGACGGACCGGTGCGTCTCTCCCAGCTGGTCAAGTGTGAAACGGAGGAAAAAGCCGCGCAGGCCCGGGAGCATCTGAGACGTATGTACGGGGTGACAGATGCCCAGTCTCTGGCTGAAGTCTGCGCAGAGATGTTTCGATCGGGAGAAGAATACGGGCAGTTTCTCAGTTTCTGGCGGGGCGAACCTGTATTTGACGAATCTGATCTGAATGAGGACGGCCTCAGGGCTTTCAGCACGTGTAAACACTACGCCGGACTGTTCAAGAGCTTTGTGCTGGACAAAGGCTTCTTCGCCTGGGACTGCAACGAGAGGATCGGATTATGCCGCATTGCCTGCGCCTGCGGCATCATCTCGGAAGAGGAGTTCTTTGATCTGTGCCTGCCTCTGGGACGGCAGGCTGCGGCTATTTACAGTTCCTGGGATGAATATGCCCTGAGCTGTCTGTGTGGGGCGGTCTATTTTATGTTTAGCCAGAGCGGGCTCAGCGATAAGGGACTCTATGGTTTTTATGAGATCAACCGCAGAATTCTTTCAAGTCTGCTGGAGCCGGACGGCTTCTGGGAGAGAAACCCATGGCTGCAGATCCCTGAGAAGAAATGGGCCGTTCCGCCCTCGGAGATCAGAGAGCTGTTGACGGACTGGGAAGAAGCAGAGGGCTGTCTGGCTACGGATCGGATCATGGTAGACGGCTGTCACGTGGGCTACATGTACCGTGAGGAACCAAACGACAGCGTACCGGACAGCGGCTGGCGCTTTTTCGCGGGGGATGAGTCGGATGAGTACGCCAATGATCCGGACAATGTGGGTGTCTACCATCTGAATACCCTGTGTAACTGCGATCCGGATATTATACCGCTGCTTCACGCACCCTGCGGAACCGCTTATTACAGAGATGAAAACGGCGTTTTTCAGCGTGAAGAACTGATCCTCAGGTAACAAAGAGGACGCGCCGAGGTCAGCGGCGGACAGCGGCAGAGCAGAGAGCGGCGAAAGACATCGTGATGAAACACATCGCGACGGAGCAGAACGCCGTACTGCGGGCAGGAGAAAGGGGGCGGGCAAAGTACAGTGGAAAGTATGTTTCAGAAGGTATACGCCATCGTGAGGGAGATTCCGGAGGGCAGAGTGACGACCTATGGAGAGATCGCATGCATGTTGGGAAATCCCCGCCTGTCACGGGCGGTAGGATATGCGCTTCATGGGAGTCCCGAAGATCCTGGGCTCCCATGCCACCGGGTAGTAAACCGATTTGGAGAACTGTCCCGGGCTTTTGAGCATGGGGGGGTCAACGAACAGCGGCTGCTTCTGGAAGGGGAGGGCGTGCCGTTTACAGAGGAAGGAAATGTAGAACTGGGACAGGTTCTGTGGACAGGAGCAGAGCAGGAGAGGGAGCGGGAAAGTGAATAAAAGAGCCGGCATAATTTTTGTGATTCTTGTTTATATGGCCATGGGCGCAGCCTGCGGGTATGTGGGGATGACCTGCAGCCGGGATCAGCGTTTTCTCGGAGAAGGAGCAGGCGGCGGGCTGCTGACGCTGGGTCTGATGCTTTTTCTCTTTTCAGCGGCTTTTTATGCGCAGATCATCCTTCACGAAGGGGGGCATCTGGTCTGCGGATTTCTCAGCGGGTACCGTTTCTGTTCCTTCCGTATCGGCAGGACGCTGCTTGTCCGGGGAGAGCGCGGAGGACTGGTCCGCAAGACGTTTACGGTGGCGGGCACAGGAGGACAATGTCTGATGGAACCTCCACGCTGCAGTCCGGAGGAGATTCCCTGCCTGCTCTACAATCTGGGAGGCCCAGCGGCCAATGTGGCCGCTGCCCTGCTCGGCGGCCTGGTGTATCTGGCGTTTCCCCACATTCCGGTCCTCTCGGTTTTTGCGGCCTTTCTGTCCGTGCTGGGACTGGCTCTGGGTCTACTGAATTTCGTGCCTATGAAGGTGGGGGGAGTAGCCAACGACGGATACAACGCCGCTGTGCTGAGCAGGGCCCCGGAGGCCCGCAGAGCGCTCTGGATCCAGCTTGCGATCAATGCGGAGATGACGAAGGGGAGGCGGCTGAGAGACATGGACCCGGAGTGGTTCGTGCCTTCCGGAGACGCGGAGGACAGAGAACCGCAGGATCCGCTGCTCTGTGCAGTGGAGCATTACCGCTGTGAATATCTGCAGGACCGGATGGAATTTCAGGCGGCGGAAAAAGCCTGTGGGAAGCTTCTGCGGTCGCCGGGCCTCATGGATCAGCAGCGTTTTGAGCTTCGGTGTATGATGCTGTTTTTCGAACTCATCGGTCCCTGTCGACGGGAGAAGATCGATACCCTTTACACGAAAGCATTGAAAAAATATATCAAACAGACGGAATGCTATGTGTCCAGACGGCGCCTGACATATGCCCTGGAGCTGCTTGACAAGAGGGATGAAAGGGCGGCGGAAGAGGCCCTTGAGGCCTTTGAAAAGACGGCGGCGAGGTATCCATACGCAGGAGAGATCGAGACCGAGCGGGAGTTGATCGAAGTGATCCGCAGTTGCCATGAACAGCGGGGTATGGTACGATAATCTCATGCAGAAATCGACGCATTATGTCGAAAGATGCGTATCTGATTACAGACAGCCGGGGTATCCGGTACGGGAGATCGAGCGGGAAGACCGCGGGAAAGGGAGGCAGACACACATGCAGAGCGCCATCGGGACGAGAGAGAATATTACCATCATTGATTCGGCGGAATTTGGAGGGACGAAGATCGAGATCATGGAGTATCAGAAACTCCTGGGATCCACCAATACCAGGGGGGCCATAGATCTGTATTACATGGAGAAGCAGAATATGAAAGCGAGGCAGGCGGCTGTTTACCTGAATAACGACAAGGTGACGGTCGAGCCGGGAGCGATGAGTTATTTCAAAGGGCAGATAGAAATGATCTCCGGTGTCAACATGGGGAATATGCTGGGGAGAATGTTTTCCAGCGCTACCACGGGGGAAGCCATCGCCCAGCCGGAGTACAAAGGCACGGGCGTGGTGGTTCTGGAACCGTCGTTCAAGCATTTTCTGCTGCTGAATATAGAAAATGAAGATATTGTAGTGGATAAGGGAATGTTTTACTGCGCCCAGGGCAGCGTGGAAGTGAAACCCATCATGCAGAAGAACGTGTCTTCCGCTCTGCTGGGAGGAGAGGGCATTTTTCAGATCGAACTGCGGGGCACAGGTCTGGTGGTGCTGGAATGCGCGGTGCCCAGCTGCGAGATCGATGTGATCGAGCTGAATAACGATACGCTGCGGGTGGATGGAAACTTTGCCGTTCTGCGGTCGGGCAATATCAGTTTCACTGTGGAACGTTCAGCCAAGACGCTGATCGGCTCCGCCGTCAGCGGCGAAGGTCTGGTGAATGTGTACAGAGGAACCGGTACGGTGTGGCTGGCGCCCAGCATCAAGATCTACGATACGATCAATATGGGCGGGGGCAGCACGGCCAGCATGAATATGAATACCAGCAACAGCAAGAGCAAGTAGCTGCGGATTATACCTTGATGGCCTGCGGCCAGTCATGGTCCAATGACCGCCTTCGGCAGTCATTAGACAGATTCTGTGCACGGCGGACGCCATGTGCGGATTATACCTTGATGGCCTACGGCCAGTCATGGTCCAATGACCGCCTTCGGCAGTCATTAGACAGATTCTGTGCACGGCGGACGCCATGTGCGGATTATACCTTGATGGCCTACGGCCAATCATGGTCCAATGACCGCCTTCGGCAGTCATTAGACGGATTGTGTGCACGGCGGACGCCATGTGCGGATTATACCTTGATGGCCTACGGCCAATCATGGTATAATGTGGGTAGGGAAAGGGAGATAGGAGGATGATATGGATGAAGAAGTCAGAGGTATGATGGAGCAGATTTTGCAGAAGGTCTCGGTCATTGATGATCGCACACGAATTCTGCAGGAGGATGTGGCAGTGCTGAAGAGCGACGTGGCAGTGCTGAAGAGCGATGTGGCGGAGCTGAAGGGCGACGTTGCCGGATTGAAAGGCAGAATGGACAGGGTCGAGGATCGGCTTGACGAGCTTGGGGAGAATGTCAAGAATGTTCAGCTTGCTCTGGAAAATGAAGTGTATTTCTCGATACGCGCCATTGGCGAGGGACACGCAGACATCATGTACAAGCTGGATGATCTGATCAAGTATCAGGGAAAGAATGAGACAATGCAGCTTCGCACGCTTAAACTTGAAGCAGATATGCGAGATCAGAGAACGGACATTGATGTTTTGAAAAACAGAGTGGAAAAGCTGGGAAGATTTTACGAAAAGATCGTTGCAGCCAATCCGGAACTAGCAGTATAAGAGAATAGGAAGAACGAACAAAAAACCGTCTGGATCGGGAGGTGTGCAGGCGGTTTTTTTATGTCCGAAAAAGGCTGCGAGATGGGTCATAGAGCCAGCAGCTGTTCGATAGCCTGCAGCATGGCGGTTTTCTGATCCGGCAGACGGCCCTGAACGGTATATTTGCCTAAAACCGTAGTGTCCATGTAAAACGTGTTGCGCAGAGTCAGGTTTTGCAGCAGTATACGCTCCTCCAGCAGGATCTCCCAGGGTTTCATAGGCTGAAATTCTCCGCGGTCCGCCTGCTGCGCTAAAGGCGTATCCGGCCACAGCTTCAGAGCCAGCGCCCAGATCTGTTTTGGATGGGTGAGGTTCAAAAGACGAGCGGTGTCGATGGCGTGGAGATCGCTGTAGGCCTTGCCGCCAAGCCCCGGAATAATGGTCAGATAGTAGCCGATCGACGCCTTGTCCAGCCGGGAAAGCCCGTCGCGGATATCGAAAGCTGTACAACCCTTGTTGACCATGGTCAGTATGGTGTCGTTTCCAGATTCGATACCGATATGGAGATCCCGCAGACCGTTTTCCCACAGCAGGGAAAGTTCCTCCGGCGTCTTGCGAAGTACGTCGTCGATACGGGCGTACATGGAAAAGGCAGAGAGAGAAGGAATGTAATACTTGGCGCGTTTCATGACGGCGAGAAGATGTTCCGTGCTCAGGCAGAAGGCATTCTGACCGAGAAAGAACATTCGGCAGGCGTCCGGCTGCAGCTGCCGCAGCGTTTTTAAGCGGTATTCTATCTGGTCCATGTCTGAGATCTGATAGAGATCTTTAATAAAGTCACAGAAGGTGCATTTGGCCCAACTGCAGCCCCGCGCCACCTCCAGCAGGGCGCTGCCTTTCTCGCTGGGAGGCCGGTAGATCTCCTCGGTGGAAAAGATGGAAGCGTAGAGAGCAGAACGGTCCGCCTGTTCGGTTGAGTTTGTGGTTGTCATAGATACACCTCGTTTCTCTTTCGTGCTGCCTGATACGGTCTGCCATGGACCGTTATTTTACGGACCCCGGCTGTTGGCCCCGGGCTGCCAGCCAAGCGTCGGTCCGCAGCTGCGCGTTCTGCCCCAGGCTGGTATAGTAAAAGGCGATGTCGTAGGAATGGTATACTCCGGTGGGAAAATACAGCGGATTTTTTCCTTTAAATTCATCCCGGTCTACGGAGGTGCAGATCACGGTCCCCCGGGCGGTGTTTACGGCGGCGTCAGCCAGACCAGACACCATTTTCATCTTCCCGTCCACCTTGATATAGGATCCGGGATTTCGGTCCGCAGGCGCGGGCGTCTCTCCGCGGGTCCAGCTCAGAGGATTGATGGCGATAGAGCCGGGCAGCACAGTATTGTTCGTGCCGTCGATCTCTGGAGCCTCGGTGTTGTAGGAGATGATCACGCCGGTATCCTCCGCTCCCTCGGCAAATCTCAGCCAGGGGTGTTGGGCCAGATCCTGCTCTGTGACAGAGTATCCGATCACATAGGCGGCCACCATGCGCGAGTAGATCTCGGGATTTTCTTTCATGTATCCGAAGAGCAGTTCTTTGACCACGGCGGCTCCCTGGGAATGGCCGACGAGAATAAAAGGCCGGCCCTCATTGTAATGCTCAATATAATAGCGAAAGGCCGCGTCCGCGTCTGCTGCCGGCACGCCGCCGAAGTAGCCGCCCCTGGTCTCCGGGGGCTGATCGAGTACGAAGGCCACGGCGACCTGCCTGTAATAAGGTGCGAAGAGATTACCCACCTGTTCGAAGGCGGTGGCCTGCTTTTTCGCATTGCTTTTTGCAGTGGAACGCATTTTTTCCATGTCCAGGCTGCAGATCGGATAGTCGGTCGCTTTTTTTATGCTCCAGGAGGTGGGATACAGATAGAACACATCCACCGGCTTGTCGCAGTTCTTCGGCAGAAGCAGCCAGTTGTCTTTTTTGGAATAATCGCCGGGAGTGATGCGGTCGCCGGCCACAGGCACGCCCTGCGGCCCGGATCCATTCTGCGGAGCTTCGCCGCCAGTGCCGGGATCGGAGACTGTGGTCCCGGTCCCGAAAAGGCCGTTTCCGGGCATGCCGGCGGCGTCACAGCCAGACAGCAGGCCTGCAGTCTGCGTACAAAGTATGATAGCGATCAATATTCCTGTGATAGTGATCGTTTTTCGCTGATTCTCTCTCATCTTTTCTCCCATAGACCGGCGCCGGCCCGCCGGATTCACCCGGACCGCTTTTTCGGAGACTTTATCCAGGTCTTTCTTTACCGCTATTATAATACAAAAGTTTATTACTGCGTCTAAAAATTATGCGTATTTGCAGGCTTTCGGGCAAAACAGGAAAAAAGCGGCGGAAATCATGGTCAAGACCTTCTGGGTGAGATACAATGTAAGATGCCATAAAACAAGGGAAAGGAATGGGGGAGGGCATGAGCGAATACAGCGAGTTGATCAAACACCTGGGCAAGATACGGGACTATATGCGGGATTTTTACGTGTTTGGATTTCGGTCCAGAAGCCAGCTCTCCGGGAGGAAGGGAAAAAGCGGCAGAAGCTACGATAATGAGAGACGGCGCATCGAAAGTTATCTCAGCGATTTCATGGCTTTCCGCCAGGATAAAAACGGAAAGAGCATTTTTCTGTCTGTGGACAGCGCGGCGATTCCGGAAAATCCTCTTTACAGGGCGTTCAAGGCAAAAACTTTTACAAAGAACGATATTACGCTGCATTTTTGTCTGCTGGACCTGCTGGCCGACGGAAAAGGGTACACGGCGGCCGGGGCGGCGGAGGAGATCGACAGCCGCTGTCTCAGCGCCTTCGGGGAACCTGTGGTGCCGGATCTGTCAACCATACGCAAGAAATTGATCGAGTACGAAAAACTGGGGATCTTTCGGGCGGAGAAAAACGGGAAAACACAGTTATATTTTCTGAACGGAGGGGAGGATCCGGCAGGCGAGGATCCCGGGATCAGCCCCCAGGCGCTGGCTTTTTTCAGCGAGATGTCTCCGCTGGGTGTGGCGGGCAGCTATATCATGGACAGGGACGGGGTGAGGAACCGGATCTTTTCATGGAAGCATCACTATATCATGCCGGCCCTGGACAGCGAGATCTGCTTCCTGCTGGTACAGGCCATGCATGAGAAGCGAAAGGTGATCATCACCAATGAAAGCCCCAGACGCGGCGGCGGGGGTCAGCTGGAGATCGAGATACTGCCTCTGAAAATACTGGTCAGCCTGCGAAACGGCAGACGCTACGCCGCGGCTTATCACATGGGACGCAAAGCGATTCTGACTTTTCGGCTGGACTATATTAAATCTGTGCGCTTGGCGGAAGAGAGCGGCGAATTTGACGCCCTCAGGAAAAAAACGGAGGAACTGCTCAGGCAGAGCTGGGGGGTGTCCCTGGGAAGACAGAGGGAACCGGAGCATTTGACGATGCAGCTTCGGATCGAGGGCCATGAGGGATATATAGCGGACCGGCTGCAGAGGGAGGGAAAGCACGGCGTGCTGCGGCAGCTCTCAGAAACCGTATGGCAGTACGATATCGACGTCTGGGATCCATCGGAGATGCTTCCCTGGCTGCGCACCTTCATCGGGCGTGTTCTGCGGCTGGACTGCACGGACCCGGCGGTGACGGAGATCTTTTACAGGGATATGGAGCTGCTGTACGAGTCCTACGGCATAGGAGGCGGCGATGTTTTTTCATGAGATATACAATACTTATTATCTTGCCGTAGAGCGGATGATCCGGCAGGCCGCCTCCGGGATGCTGGATGAAAAGAGCGCGTGGGAGATCGCCAGGGAGACCGCCTTCTCCGAGAGTTTTCTCTATATTTTGGATGCGGTCAGGAGCGAAACATGGCAGGTAGTCACAAAAGACTTCCGGACGCCGCTTCAAAATCTTCCGAAGCGCCCCCTCACAGATCTGGAGCGGCAGTGGGTGGCTGCGGTGAAACAGGATCCGCGCATGAGGCTGTTTGAACCGGAGACGGCGGGGACGGGGGCAGACGCAGAGCCTGGGGCAGACGCAGAGCAGGGAGCTGAGTCGGAAACAGCGAAAAGGCGGCGGGCGGAGAAGGGGCGTACGTTTCCGCTGCTGTACAGTCTGAATGATTTCTACATAACAGATGCGACGGGGGAGGGAGATCCCTATGGATCCCAGGAATACAGGGCCGTGTTCCGCACAGTGCTGAAAGCGGCGGAGGAAGGCGGCCCGCTGCGCATTCGTTACGTGAGCGGAAAAGGCCGGGAAAGGGAGGATATCTATCTTCCTCTCCGACTGGAGTATTCGGAGAAAGACGACCGATTCCGGCTGCTGGCGCAGGGGAGGCGGGGGTTTACGATCCTCAACCTTTCCAGAATAAAGGAATGCGTTCCGGAGAAGGAGGCCGCCGGGACGTACGCCGCTCAGGAGGAACTGCTGCGAAGAGGCCCCCGGAAGAACCGGAGCCGGGAATCGGCCGCAGGACAGGGAGCTGGGGATATACGGAAAGCGGCTGCAGGACAGAAGGTCGGAGGCGCGCAGCTGTCGGAGCAGGGAAGCGCGGCCGGCACGTTCGGCAGGTGCAGGCCAGGGGCGGGGTTCGCCCGCCGTAAGAAGAAGGTCGTGCTGGAGCTGACGGATGAACGGAACGCGCTGGAGCGCTGCATGCTTCATTTCGCCGATCTGGAAAAAAGGACGGAACAGGTCGCCCACAGGTGTTACCGCATTGAGATCCTGTACCGGGCAGAGGACGAGACAGAGATACTGATCCGTGTACTTTCCTTTGGCCCGTTTCTGAAGGTGACGGAGCCGGGATCATTCGTCAGTCTGGTCAAAGAACGGCTGAAGAAACAGATCGAACTGGACGCTGCCCGGAAGGGGTAGATGATGCCCCGGATCATTTTGAGTACCCCCCGTTTGAAACCCTCGCTTGGGCGCGTATCGCCCGGGCGGGGATCTTTTTTTGATCTCAAAACGCGTTCGCAGCTTTTTTTCCATGATCGTCCAGTCCTTTTTTTGTATGATGATCTTGCAGGGCGGGTCCGGCCGGACTGCGGGGCCTGATGAAGGCGCCGGTCCGGCAGGGGAGAACATCAGCGTTCCGCGTTGCCCCGGGCGTTTCCGAAGGGCATGACGAGACGCGTCCCTGCTATCCGCGGGTTCGAATCCCGCACCGGACTGCCCGCCGTTGAAGGGCGGGTCCGGCTCATGGTAGAGGGAACCTTTCAGAGGAAAGGGATCATTTGCCGCAAGGCAGACATGCGGAGCCCGCGCAAGGCGGGACGCACACCGATCTGTGCGGCGCGGGAGATCCCAGAAGGTACGGCAGGCTGCGGGCCCGCCGGCGCCTGCCCGGCAAAGTTTCCGGCGCTCAGCCCAGAGGGCCGGCCGCCGGAACGGCACGGGCGACGAAAACCTGAAAACGCGGATTCCCGCCCAGCCGAACTGCAGATACCGGGAGGAAGAAGTCGAAGCCGAAAGCGGCCGGGGAGCCGCGGTCTGATGACCAAGGCCGGGGAAGGCCGCGCTTCCGCTTTGACGGACCCCTCTCTCAAGCAGTTCGCCGCGGGAAACGCGGGGATATTTCCCACGCCGCACTATTTTGAAAAGACGTTCCGGTCAGACAGGGGGAATTGAAATGACAACGATCACGATCAAAGAAAACCAGAGAGGCTTCCTCTTTGTAAACGGCACATTCGAGCGCATGCTGATGCCGGGAAAACACCGCTTTTTCCGCAGCGGCTGCCAGGTAAAGGTAAAGCTGGCTTCCGGACGCTTTCTGGACGAAGAATTCGACATCGGCGTGTTTCGGAAGGATGAAAATTTCAGCAGAGAGATCGCGCAGGTGGACGTGGCAGATCAGACTATCGTGCTGCACTACATAGACGGAAAATTTGACGGGCATCTGACGCCGGGGGCTTACGCCTTCTGGAGCGTGTTTGAGCGCCACGAGTTCCGTGAGATCAGCACCGGAGAACCGGAGGTGAGCGCGGACGTGCCGCGGTTCATTTTCGACTGGCTGCCCAAGTCCCTTTATCAGGCGGTCAGGGTGGAATCCTATGAGAGGGCGCTGCTGTATTTTGATCAGAAGCTGCAGCGGGTCCTCAGCGAGGGCACGTATTACTTCTGGAACAACGGGACGAAGATCGACGCGCGGTTTGTAGATATCCGGCTGACACAGCTGGATCTGACTGGGCAGGAGATCATGACGCTGGATAAGGTATCCCTGCGGATCAATTTTGTATGCTATTACAAGATCACCGATCCGGTAAAGGTATGCACCGAGATCCGGGATCTGGACCGTCAGATCCATATCCTGACGCAGATGGCGCTGCGGGAATACGTGGGCAGGTATCGCCTGGATGAGATCCTGGAAAACAAGGAACAGATCTCTGACTTCGTATATCGGAAGATGAAACAAAAGGAAGGGGAATATTATGTGTCTTTCTCAGAGGCGGGCGTGAAGGACATTATACTGCCGGGCGAGATCCGGGATATCATGAATACCGTGCTTCTGGCGGAAAAACGGGCACAGGCCAATGTGATCACCCGCCGGGAGGAAGTGGCGTCCACCAGAAGCCTGCTGAACACGGCAAAACTGATGGATGAAAATCAGACGCTCTATAAGCTGAAAGAGCTTGAATACCTGGAAAAGATCTGTGAAAATGTGGGTACCATAACAGTTGGAGGCGGATCGGATCTGCTGTCGCAGCTGACGGCGGTGCTGCAGGGCGCATAAGCGCCGGTGGACGGCGCAGAAAGCTGTACGGCTGAGAACGCTGTACAGATGAGAACGCCGGATTCTTGAGAAGAAGCGGGGGGCCGAAACGTTTCTGGGGGATGGCGGAAAAGGAGGATGAAATGATAGAGATCAGAGGAAGATACAACCGGGCTGCAGTGTACGCCTGCGAACTTGAGGATACGGCGGCGGAGCAGATCCGGACTCTGTGCGATATGGAATTTGCAGCAGGTGAGCAGATCCGGATCATGCCTGACGTACACGCGGGAGCCGGATGCACCATCGGAACGACGATGACCATCACGGACAAAGTGGTGCCTAACCTGGTAGGGGTCGACATCGGGTGCGGGATGGAGACCGTGCGGCTGAAAGAGCGTTCCATTGATCTGGAAAAGCTGGACCGTCTGATCTACGCCAGCGTTCCCTGCGGCTTTGCGGTCAGAAAAAATCCTCACCGCTATAACGGTTCCATCGATCTGTCCGAACTTCGGTGCGCGGCGAAAGTCGATCTGGACCGTGCGGCGAAGAGCATCGGGACGCTGGGCGGCGGAAATCATTTTATTGAGGTCGACCGTGACGACGAGGGCGCGCTTTATCTGGTGGTCCACTCCGGAAGCCGTCATCTGGGCCTGGAGACCGCGAATTTCTATCAGAGCGCGGGATGGGAAAAATTAAATAGATACGATAAGAGCTCTATCGGAAAGCTGATCGAGGAATATAAAGGGGCGGGCCGGGAAAAGGAGATCCAGACTGCGGTGGAAGAAATGAAAAAACGGGTGATGACCGATATTCCCAAGGCGCTGGCTTACGTGTGCGGGAGTCTTTTTGAGGACTATATCCACGATATGAAGCTGGTGCAGCGCTTTGCCATGCTGAACCGAAAGGCCATGACCGACGAGATCCTTTCGGGTATGGATCTGACCGCGGAGGAGGAATTCACCACGATCCACAATTATATTGATACGGACGAGATGATTCTGCGAAAGGGCGCCGTGTCCGCCAGGGCAGGGGAAAAGCTGCTGATCCCCATGAACATGCGGGACGGCAGCCTGATCTGCACAGGGAAGGGAAATAAAGACTGGAATTGCTCCGCGCCCCACGGGGCGGGCCGGCTCATGAGCCGGGCGAAAGCAAAGCAGCGTTTTTCCGTGGAGGCCTTTGAAAAAGAAATGGAAGGCGTCTACACCACGTCGGTGAACCCGGATACTCTGGACGAGTGTCCTATGGCCTACAAAAACATGGACGCGATCATCAGTCAGATCGGGCCTACGGCGGAGATAGAAAAGGTCATAAGACCCATCTATAACTTTAAGGCGGACGGAGAGTGAAAACGTTCACTCTCCGTCTTTTTGCGTCCATTTGAGAAAGTGTCTGGCCGCCTGTGAAATATAGGTGTCATTGCGGCAGACCACACAGATATCGGACTGGAGATCCTGACAGTGGATCTGCCGGGCCGTCAGGCTGTCTGTACGCAGCAGAGTGGAATGGGGGACGATCCCCACGCCCAGACCGCTCTCCGCCATGTGCAGCGTAGTTCGGGCATCATCATTGACACAGAAGAAGTTCGGTTTCAGCCCCGCCTTGGTGAATGTGTCCGCCAGGATCTGCTCCCATCGCCGGTAGAGGATGAGCGGCATTTTAGCCAGGTCTTCCAGGCTGACAGCTTCGGCGGGATCATCGGTCCCGGCCTGAAAGAAACCGGGCAGGCCAACGGCATAAAGCGATTCCCGCCGGAGCCGTATGATATTCAGGTCAGCGGCGGCAAAGGGCGTTCGGACAAAGGCCAGCTCGGCCTGATTCGTGCGGACCTTTTCCAATAAGTGATAAGTGTCGTCCTCGTAGATCTGGATGCGGATATTTGCATGACTCCTGCAGAAAGGACGGAGCCACCGGGCGGTGACAAATCCGCACAGAGAGGAAGCGATGCCCAGGCGCATGGTGCCGCCGGCTCCGGCCTGTATATCTTCCATCTCGTTTTTTACGGAGGCGCACAGGTCCAGGATCGAACACGCCCGCAGATAGAACGTCCGGCCGGCTTCCGTCAGCCGGATCTGCCGTGTGCCGCGGTCGAAGAGCGGCACGCCAAATTCTTTCTCCAGTAATTGGATCTGAGTGCTCAGGGGAGGCTGGGACATGTGCAGGGCCTTTGCCGCCGCGGTTATAGTACCTTCGTTGACAACAGTCACGAAGTAGCTCAGCTGTCGAATATCCATGGGATCCTCGCTTTCAATGAATCATTTTAAGAAATATGGGTCTGAACCGTGACCGGCAGATCTCCGGGATCGGAACGGCGAACAGGGGCAGGGCCTTCTGCGGTCTCTCTTCCATACGAAAATCGTATACTTATAGCATAAAACAAATATTTTTAATATACAATAAAAAATGCTATAGTAGTAGACAGAGATTTCTGGGAAGTAAGAGAAAAGAGGAGAAGCCATATGCGTTCCTGTTGGAAATTGTTTTGGATCTTTGCAAAGATCGGTGTGATGACCTTTGGCGGGGGGTATGCCATGCTGCCGATCCTTCAGAGGGAGCTGGTAGAAAACCGGGGCTGGACCACGGATGAGGAACTGGCGGATTATTTCGCCATCGGCCAGTGTACGCCCGGCGTGATCGCGGTGAATACAGCCACATTTATCGGACAAAAAAAGTGCGGCATACCGGGAGGGGTCGCCGCCACGCTGGGCGTGGTCTTTCCGTCGCTGATCATTATTTCAGTGCTGGCCGGTCTGATCTCAAATTTTGCGGATCTGCTGGTGGTCCAGTATGCTTTTGCCGGGATCCGGGCCTGCGTCTGCGTTCTGATTTTTAATGCGGTGAGCAAGCTCTGGAAGAGCGCGGTCAAGGATCGGCTGACGCTGATCATTTTCCTGCTGGTGCTGCCGGCAGCCTGTTTTCTGAATGTGTCGCCGGTGATATTTGTCATTCTGGCCGCTGTAGTGGGAATCGCGCTGGAACTGAAAAAAGGAGCGCGGAAGAGAGGAGGAGAGGAAGCATGATCTATCTGATCCTTTTCTGGGAGTTTTTCAAGACAGGACTGTTTGCTGTGGGCGGCGGATTGGCGACGCTGCCTTTTCTGACGCGTCTGGGAGAGAATACCGGATGGTTTACTCACAGCCAGCTGGCCGACATGGTAGCGGTGTCGGAATCCACCCCGGGTCCCATCGGGATCAATATGGCCACCTATGTAGGCTTTACGGCCGCAGGCGTTCCCGGCGCGGTCGTGGCTACGGTGGGACTGATCACGCCGTCCATCATCATTATTCTGATCATCGCCGGATGCCTGAAAAATTTCAGGGATAACCGGTTTGTAAACTCGGTATTCACGTGTCTCAGACCGGCTTCGGCGGGACTGATCGCCGCTTCCGGACTGACAGTGGCCTCGATGGCGCTTCTGCACCTGCCCGGTGGGAGCGCCGGGGCAGGGATCCTGGATATACTGAATTGGAAGGCCATCGTGCTGGCCGCGATTTTGTTTGTACTGACCACAAAGGTAAAGCGGACGAAGGGACTTCACCCCATCGTCTGGATCGTCGCCTCGGCTGTGGTGGGCGTTGTATTTCAATTTTCATAAGAGTGGAAAAAACGTCTGGAGTTTTTAAGACCCGGCGTTTTTTTTATTCACTTGTGTGAACAAAGAATGGTACAATAGGGCAAAAGCGGGTTCATAAAAGAAGATGGATCGCAGCAGACTATACAGATGACGTCTGATGAAGGGGAATGATAGATGAACGGCAAAGTGAAGAGCGCAGGCCAGGCATCTGCAGGCAGATGGGCGGAGCCCGGCGCTGAGAGCGTGGAAGAAAATATAAAAAAGTTTTTAAGACCGGAGACGGAGACCGTGCTGCGAATTTTTGAGCGGGCCGGCACCGAAGCCTGTCTGGTGGGCGGCTGCGTGCGGGATTGTCTCATGGGAAGGCGGCCCGGCGATATAGACATTGCCACTGCCGCCAGGCCGGAGGATACGGAGAGACTGTTTGCGAACGCGGGGTTCGCCGTACTTAAAACGGGGCTGAAGCACGGAACGGTCACGGTGTTGGTGGACAGAGCCCGGCCGGGCAGAGAGCAGACGGACAGAGACCGGCCGAACGCCGGCGGGCCGGACACGGAGCCCGCTCCTGAACGGGTCCCCGTTGAGATCACCACTTACCGGGTAGACGGCGCCTACTCCGATCACAGGCATCCCGACAGCGTTTCGTTTACATCAAAGCTGGCCGACGATCTGGGCCGGCGTGATTTCACCGTCAATGCCATGGCGTGGTCGCCCTGTCTGGGTCTCGTTGACCTGTACGGTGGCCGGGAAGATCTGAGAAACGGGATCCTGCGGTGCGTCGGCGAGCCGGAAAAGCGATTTCGGGAGGATCCTCTGCGGATCCTGCGGGGGCTTCGTTTTATGTCAAAGCTTGGATCTCGGCCGGAGGACAGGACCAGAGAGGCCCTGTTTTCGGAAAAGGCGCTGCTGCGGGATGTGTCGGCGGAACGGGTATTTGGAGAGTTGAAAAAAATTCTTGCAGGCAGATATGCAGAACCGGTTCTGATCGAATTCGGCGGGGTGTTGGGGGAGGTCATCCCTGAACTTTTGCCGATGGCAGGCTTTGATCAGCACAATCCCCACCACATCTACGATGTGTGGACGCATTCCGTAAAAGTCCTTGCGGCGCTGGATGAGGTGTCGGCCGACAGCGGAGCTGCAGAGGCCGGCGATCATCTGCGTCTGGCGGCGCTGCTCCACGACGTGGGAAAGCCCTCCTGTTATACCCGGGATCCCAGGGGGATCGGTCACTTCTACGGCCACGCGGCCGCCGGCGTGACCATGGCGGAGGAAATTCTGCGCAGGCTGAAAACAGACGCGTTCACCAGAGAAAGGGTGACACTCTTGATCCGATACCACGATACGCCGGTCGCCGCAGAAAAGCGGCTGATCCGCCGCTGGCTGTCCAGAGTCGGACCTGAGGTGTTCGAGGAGCTGCTCATACTGAAACGGGCGGACAATATGGCGCAGAACAGGGCGAGATTTGACCGTCAGCCGCAGTACAGGGAGATCCAGAAACTTTATGCCGATACGGTGGCGGCGGGTGAGTGCTTTGCCTTGAAGGATCTGGCGGTAAATGGAAGGGATCTGATGGAAGCCGGGATACCCCAGGGGCCGGAAGTAGGCCGGATCCTGCGCCTTTTGCTGAGCGCGGTGGTAAACGGGGAGGAACCAAACGAGAGGGATGAGCTCCTTGCGTATGTGAAGCGTTGTCTGACGCTGTAAAAACCGCATATCCCCAGGGCGCCCCCGGCTCAGAAAACGTACGGAAGAGTGCGGCATATTAATATCTGAAAGGTTTATAAAAAGTTGAACATTTCAGGTCAAACTAAAAAGAGGGGGGTGGCAGGCATGGCGAAACGAATTCTTGTTGTGGACGATGAGCCTGATATCGTCAATCTTTTGAGGGACTATTTTGAGTTGAATCAGTATACGGTGATGACGGCGTCGAATGGAGCGGAGGCGGTCACACAGTCGGAAAAGCAGCCGGATCTGATCCTGCTGGATATCAACATGCCGGGGATGGACGGGCTTGCCGTCTGCCGCCGCATCCGGGATTTCGTATCCTGCCCGATCCTTTTTTTGACGGCAAAGGTGGAGGATTCGGACAAGATAAGCGGATTTCAGGCAGGGGGAGATGATTATATCGTAAAGCCCTTCAGTCTAAGCGAGCTGGGCGCCCGGGTGGTCGCGCATCTGAGGAGAGAAGAACGGCGGCGGGGATCGGGCAGAGTGCGTTTCGGCGGCGAGCTCTCTGTGGATTACGGAGAGCGGGCGGTATATTTTAAAGGCGAACCTGTGGCTCTGGCGAAAAAAGAGTTTGATATTTTGGAACTGCTCACGATGAATCAGGGTCAGATCTTCGACAAGGAAAGGATCTATGAAAAAGTGTGGGGTTACGACAGCGAGGGCGACAGCTCCGTGGTGGCGGAGCACATACGCCGGCTGCGGGCGCGGCTGGCCGCCGCCGGCTGTGGGAACCGGATCGATACTGTTTGGGGAGTTGGTTATAAATGGGTCAAATAAAAGAGCGGGCGAGGTTTCGGGACATGGGCCTGCGCAGCGCCCTTGCTTTGAGCACGGCGGCCGCGGCACTGGTAGGAGTGACGGCGGCTATGGCGGTGCAGGGCATAGCGGGGGAACTGCGAAACGCGCTGATGGCGCCATATCTGCAGGATTATGAGATCGCGCCGGGGTTCAACACATACATAGTAGTAGGACAGCCTGATGGGGTGATCGGATTTATAGTCGATTACGGAGATCTGATCGTGCTGGCGCTGATGGGACTGATCATCGGCGGCGCCATCGCGGCGCAGGCGGTCCTGTTTTACAGGTGGAAGCTGAAAAGACCGCTGGCTGTTCTGAAGCAGGCGTCGGAAAAGATCGCGGAGAGCGATCTGGATTTTACGGTATCCGTAGACCAGCGCGATGAACTGGGGCAGCTGTGCGCCTCTTTTGAGACCATGCGCGGCGCTCTGGAGAAGAACTACCGGGAGATGTGGCGGGCCGCGGAAGAGCGAAGGCGGATCAATGCGGCGTTCTCGCACGATCTGAGGACGCCGCTGGCAGTCCTGCGGGGCTATACGGATCTGCTGGCAGCCTGTATACCGCTGGGAAAGTACAGTCCGGAGAAGATGGCCGATACAGTAGGCGCGATGTCCGTGCAGGTGAACCGCCTGGTGCGCTACACAGAGTGCATGAGCGCACTGCAGCGTCTCGAAGATATGCCCTGCAGCTGGAAAAGGATATCGTTCGGAGAACTGTCCATGAGACTGAGGGAGACAGCGGAGATCGTGTGCGGCGGAACCGGCCGCAGCCTGGAGTTTCAGGCAGTCCGGGAGGGCGCGTGGACAGCGGAGGGATCGGCGACGCCTGCGGGATCTGAGAATGAGACCGTGTGGATCTGGGCGGACGCGGAGCTGACTGCACAGGTCTTTGAAAATCTCATCACCAACGCGGTGCGGTTTGCAGAGACAAAGGTGACGGCGGAATGCCGGCTGGATCCGCAGGGGCAGGCATTTTGTCTCGTGGTGACCGACGATGGACCGGGCTTTACGGAAGAAGGCCTGCGCAGGGCGGCGGACCCCTTTTACAGAGGCGGGGACAACACCGGCGGTCAGGCTGAAAACGACGGCGCCGGCGGGAACGGATCAGGTCATTTCGGCCTTGGTCTGCACATTTCTTCGCTTCTGTGTGAAAAGCACGGCGGGAGGCTCTGCGTCGAAAACGGAGCGGGGGGCGGAGCGTGTCTGACCGCGAGATTTGCCTGTGTCCGGCCGGAATGACCGGGATGTCATTCAAATTTTCACGATCTCTGAAATATTTACCGTTCTTTTGATAGAAAGTTGAAAAACAGATCTTATACTCTCTTTGTGAAGGCGGCGGGAAGCCGCGTGAGGAAAGAGGGTATTTTTTATGGAAGATATGATCGTCGTACAGGGACTCAGCCAGTTTTACGGAAAAAAACAGGCGCTCAGAGACGTGACTCTGACTGTAGAGAAGGGAATGTTCGGACTGCTGGGAAGAAACGGAGCGGGCAAGACGACGCTTATGCGGACGCTGGCCGCGCTGCTGCCCGTGGCCCGGGGGAGCGTCGCCGTATGCGGCGTCTCCGCAGGTGAGACGGGGAAGATCCGGCGCATGATCGGTTATCTGCCCCAGGATTTTTCCATGTATCCGTCCATGACGGTGGAGGGGGCGCTGGACTATCTGGGTATTTTATCGGATGTGCCGAAGGAGACCCGGAGGAAACGGATCCCGGAACTTTTGGAGCGGGTAAATCTCACGGAACAGCGCGGGAAGAGAATAAAGGCGTTGTCGGGCGGTATGAAGAGACGTCTGGGCATAGCGCAGGCGCTGCTGCACGAGCCGCCGGTGCTGATCGTAGACGAGCCTACGGCTGGGCTGGACCCGGAGGAACGGGTCCGGTTCCGGAACCTCCTGTGCGAGACGGCGGAGGACCGCATCGTGATCCTCTCCACGCACATAGTGGGGGATGTGGAGGCGGCCTGTTCCAACGCGGCGATCCTGGATGAAGGCCGACTGATCTGGAACGGCTCGGTAGAGTCGCTTCTCAAGGCTGCCGAAGGCAGGGTGTTCAGCTGTACTGTACCGCGAAAAGAGCTGCCGCTGCTGCGGGAGCACTATATCGTGACTGAGATCGGCGCCAGGGGCAGTGAGAGCGATGTGCGGCTGCTTGCGCCGGAGGGCATGGCGGTCCCGGCCCAGGCCCGGGCCGCTGAGCCCAGCGCTGAGGACGCGTACCTGTACTGTCTTTGCAGGTGTGGGGGTGAGCGGTGATGGAACTGTTTCTGAAAGAATGCGGTCGGGTGGCGCGAAGCTTGTCCTATCTGATCCTGGCGGCGGCTATGGTCATCTTCGCGTGGAGCCAGCTGCCCCCTGTCTTCAGCGAGACGATCTCAAAACCGGAACCGGGGAGCGGCAATTATGGGATCAGGCAAACGGACGATCCGGCGGTGATCATGCCTGCGGCGATCGGAGGGCTTTATCGGGAGTTTAAGGAAAATCATTACACTACATATCCCATTGGATTTATCCGCAATGTTCATCTCAACGAGGCGGAGACGGATGAGATGGCCGCCATCCTCTCTGAATTGAGCGGAGTTTCAGCGGAGAAGCTGCTGAGTCAGGCGGCGGAGGCGGCCAGTGGGGAAAGGGATCCCGCCGGAGAAGGGACTGTGACCCTTTCCATGGACGGGGGAACGATCAGAGAAACAGGCGGCGGTGGATTTGAGATCGAAATGGATCCGGCGCAGGGGGAGCCGACGGGGGAAGGGACGCCAGGGACCGGCGGGATCAGAGAAGACACGCTTCTGCCCGCGGAGGGCCTTGACTATGAGAGATTTATCGAACTCATGGATCGGGCCGACCACATTCTGGGCGGCGGATCGGATTATGGGAAAGATTCGCTGTCGGGTTTCGGGAGCGTTCCTGCACAGTATGAGGATGCGCTGGCCGAATACGCGGCCTTCGTGCGCACAGACCGGGTCACGGGAGCCTACGCCCGGATCTTCTGCGACTACATGGGCATTGCGGCCGCGCTGCTGCCTGTGTTTCCCGCCGTGGCCCTGGGCCTGGCGGATCGCCGGGCGCGGATGCGGGAGCTGGTGGGTTCCAGAAGTATATCTTCCGCAAAGCTGACGGCGGTCCGGTACGCGTCGCTGGTGGCGATGGCCATGCTGCCCATCCTTCTGTTGTCTGTGTGGGGAACGGCGTCCGTGTTTCAGCTCTACGCAGGGTCTGGATTGGAGATCTCGCCGATGTCCTTTTTGTTCTATGTGCCGGGCTGGGTGCTTCCCACCGTTATGATCTCTACAGCTGTGGGGATGTTTATTACAGAGCTCACCGGGACGCCGGCGGCTATCTTTGTCATGCTGCTCTGGTGGCTTGCAGATCTGAACGCGGGGATCGCGCAGATGCACGGTGTGTATGGAGGGATGCCGCTGATCCCCAGGCATAACACGTTGCGCGGGGCGCAGGAGTTTCTGGATCACTTTGGCGCGCTGGCCGCCAGCCGGGTGTTTTACACGGTACTGGCCCTTATACTGGTCTGCCTGACCGCGTTTGTATACGAGAAGAATAGGAGGGGAACCGGCAGTGGAATATTTGGATCTGCGGTGCTGCGCCGCGGGAACAGCCGTCTGGCTTCGCAGTAGCTTTTGGCCTCATCTGGCCGCCGCGGGAGCAGTCCTGCTTTTGACGCCCGTGCTGTTCAGCGTCAGATCGCTTTCCGCGCAGGAAGCCGCATTCCCGCTGGAGCTGGCCGCGGCTCTCTGCGGAGTGATCCTTGAGACCCCGATCTTCGCTGCGGAGCGGGAGGAGGGCGTTCGGGAAACTGTGCTGGCAAAATATGCGGACTATGGGGTGATGTGCGCGCTGCGGTGTCTCTGTGCTTTGGCGGCGACGCTGCTGTTGATCACATTGTTCGTACTGTTTCTGCGCACGCAGGGAAGCGACGTGGGCATGAGAGAACTGACAGGCACCCTGGCATCGGCCGTCTTTCTGGGGGGATTGGGGCTGCTGACTGCCGCCGGACTGGAGAGCGGAGCGGCGGCCTACATGGTGCCGGTCCTGTATTACGCCTTCAATTATTCTGCGGGGCGTGAACGGCTGGGAGACTTTTATCTGTTTTCCATGATGAGCGGCGGAGGAGAGGGAAAGATCGTCCTGCTCTCTTCCGGCCTGCTGCTGGCGGCTGCGGGATTGACGGTCAACAGGATCAGGGTAAAAAAGGGAGCTGTGCGGCGTTGAAAGGCGGCGGTCCGTCACCTTTCGGATCCCATGGGCATATACTGAGACAGAAGGACATGGGAGGATTGAGATATGATTTATGTCAAAGCTACGGACGGGACCAAAATTGCAGTGTACGATTATAATCCGCAGGGGAGAGAGACTGTTTTTCTCGTGCACGGCTGGCCGTTGTCCCACAAGATCTACGAGTACCAGATCCAGCGGCTGCTGGATAAGGACTACAGAGTGACCGCTGTGGATCTCAGGGGGTTTGGATGTTCGGATACGCCGGCGGGCGGCTATACATATGATCAGATGGCGCAGGATATCTACAGCGTGGTCTGCGCGCTGAAACTGCGGAATTTCACGATGGCGGGCTTCTCCATGGGCGGGGCTGTGGCGCTGCGCTACATGAATCGGTGCAGAGGCTGCGGCGTGAAGAGATTGATCCTGCTGTCGGCGGCCGCACCCTGTTGGACGCAGAGGAGTGATTATCCCTATGGGCTGCCCCGGGAATACGTAAACCAGCTGATCTATCTGGCATCTACGGACCGGCCTCAGCTCTGCCGGAATTTTGCCTGGGATCAGCTGTTCGCCAGCCCCCAGACACCGGCGGCAAAGGAGTGGTTTGAGGACATCGCGCTCTCCGCGTCCGGCGTGGGCACGGTGGAAGCGGCGATCTCCCTGCGGGATGAGGATGGAAGGGAGGACCTGAAAACAGTCTGCGTTCCCACCGTCATCATCCATGGGGCAAAGGATACGGTAGTGTCCGACGATCTGGCCCGCCTCCAGCACGAGGGGATCAGAGGATCGAAGCTCTGCACTCTGGAAAACAGCGGGCACGGGATCATGTACGACGAACTGGAACGTTTCAACGAAATTTTCATGCAGGCATTGAGCAACTGACCGCGCTGTATGAGAAGTACAGGCGTACGGGAACGCTGCGCTGCGGGGATGTCTTTTTCGATCATCCCTGCAGTTTTTTTTGGTGCTCTATGAGGAAATCGATGAAATATCTGGCTGCCATAGGCAGAGCCTCTTTATTTTGAAAGGCGATGCCGATGGTGCGGGTGATCGGGGGATCCACGGGCCGGGTGACGATGCGGTGATCGGTGCGGCCCAGGACCATTTCAGAGAGGATGCTGACTCCCAGTCCCTGTTCCACCATGGAGAGGATGGTGTAATCGTCGTGAATGCGGAACCGCACGTTGGGAGTGAGCCTCTGAGCGGCAAAGGCGTCCAGAGGTTCGCTGAGCGTTCCCTCCTCTACCAGAAGAAACGGTTCGTTGGAAAGGGCCGTCAGAGGAACGGCGGAGAGAGAAGCCAGAGGGTGATCCTCCGGCAGAACCGCAAGAAGAGGGTCTCCCGCCAGGTCTACGGTCTTCAGATCCGACACGGCCAGAGGGTTGACGAAACCGAAATCCACTGTGCCCATGCGTATCCATTGGGGAATGGAGGTGTAATCTCCCTGATGCAGGGTGAAACGGATGTTGGGATAACGCCTGCCGAATTCCTTGAGCAGCCAGGGAAGCCAGCGTGAGGACACGCTGGAAAACGTCCCGAGCCTGACCACGCCTGATTCCAGACCGGAGAGCTCCTTTGCCTTCTGGTGCAGTTCTCGCCCGTCGTTTACCAGTCTCTGCAGAAAGGGCAGCAAAACCCTGCCCTCAGGCGTAAGAGTGATCCCGGTGCGGGAGCGAAGCAGGAGTGTAAGGGACAACTCGTTTTCCAGAGAACGGACCATCTGGCTGATACCTGACTGAGTGTAGCCTAAAGCTTCCGCAGCCTTGGTAAAGCTGCCGGTCTCGACGATCTTCATGACAGCGATATAGCGGTTCATCTGTGTTTCCTCTCTTTCTGCGGATCCATGAAGCGATCTGCGCCAGGGCCGTGCTTTCCGTCTGTTCAGAGACCGTCCGCGCAGCCCGTGATCTCAATAACAGGCAAGAAGATAAATAAGAAAAACTGATCTGTTGATTAGAATCAGTCGTTTTACTAATGGATGACTTTAGTATATACTTACATTCGGAAAATGACAAGAGTGTGGCTTGGCATATTGGAGATGCGGCGCAGAAGCGCTGCGGGGGAGTGGATCCGCAGTATGTCGAAACTGCCGGCCGGCGAAAAACGAGGTTCCTGCTCGTGATGCTGCAGGTAGACAGGAAGGTGGGGAATGAAAAAAATGGAAATGAGTGTGGATGACGAGGAGTGGAGACGGGGCATGAAAGACGGGATACCCATCTGTCTGGGATATTTCGCCGTGGCCTTTGCTTTCGGAATTCAGGCGGAGGCCGTGGGACTGACGGCTTTCCAGGCCAGTCTGATGTCGGTGACCAATCTGACCTCCGCCGGACAGTTTGCGGCGCTGGGCATGATCTCCGCAGGCGGGTCTTATGCAGAGATGGCGCTGGCGCAGCTGGTGGTGAACCTGCGGTACTGTCTCATGTCCTGCGCACTGTCGCAGAAGATCAAAGAGGACGGGGCGGCGGCCCATCGATTCGGGGTGGCCTACGGGGTCACGGACGAGATCTTCGGGATCAGCGTATGCCGCCCGGGGGAGCTGAACCCCTTCTATTCTTACGGTCTTATGACCGTGGCCATCCCTGGCTGGACCTTGGGAACCACAGCCGGAGTAGTATCCGGAAACCTGCTGCCTCAGAGCGTGATCAGCGCGTTGGGGATCGCGATCTACGGAATGTTTCTGGCGGTGATCATCCCGGCGGCGAAGGGGGAGAGGTCCGTGCTGGGAGTTGTGGTCTGCGCTATGCTGGTCAGCGTGATGTTTCGGGTGAGCCCGGCGCTGGGCGCCATATCTTCGGGTTTTCAGGTGATACTGATCACGGTCATCGTCTCCGCGGCCGCAGCGGTGCTGATGCCGGTGAGGGAAGAGGGCGGAGAACCGGGGGAGACTGCAGTGGATAAGGAGGCGGGAAACCTTGCGGAATAATATCTACATTTATATATTTGTGATGGCGGCGGTCACTTATCTGATCAGAGCGCTTCCTCTGACTCTGATCCGGCGGCAGATCACAAATCCCTTTGTCAAGTCGTTCCTCTATTATGTACCGTACGCCACGCTGGCAGCCATGACCTTTCCGGCGATCCTGTTTTCCACATCGGGCATACTGTCCGCTGCGGCGGGATTTGGAACGGCGCTGGTGCTGGCCTACAGGGAAAAAAGTCTGCTGACTGTGGCCTGCTGCGCGTGTGTGGTGGTGTTTGCAGTGGAACTGGCGGAAAAAATGATCGCTTAGGGGACGCCCCGCCCTGAAGAAACGAAACAGAAAAAAGGCTGAAGCCGGTTATGTTGCCGGTTTCAGCCTTTTTAAGTATCATTTATTCGGTGACGTTTCTGGTCCGCTGACTGGACGTTCGGACCGCCCTTTGATTAGGGCCAGTTCTTTTCCACTCCATCCACTCTCTTGATGGAGGTCTCCAGAACGTATTTCTTCTTGATATCCTGCAGGGCGATGTTGTGGGGCGTAGTCTGGTGCGCCAGAAGGGATGCTTCGTCTTCCCACATTTCATATAAGATGACTTCGTCATCCCGGAATGCGGAATAATAGTTGTCATAGACGATGTTGCCCGGATCCTTTCTCCCGCACTGATCGATCTTCGCGTCCTGAACTTCTTTGATATACTGTTCCTTCGTTCCCGGCTTCATCTTGTAAGTTACGTGTACGACAATCATTTTTCATTCTCCTTTTCTCTGTGCAGGCTTGAGGCCTGCTGCGCCTCCGCGGCGGACACGGCTGAACGCGCGCGTTTCCGCGGGAAGTGCCATACTGGATAGGTTTGCAGAATCAAATAATAGCTGCTATGGGGTTATTGTGCCATGTCTGGCCGGAAACCAACATGGCATAATCCGCGCATGGCGTACGCCGCGCACAGAATCCATATAATGTTCGCTATGCGGACATTATACCATATCCTCCCGTATATTCGCAATATTTCGAGATCAAGAATTTGAAATAATGAAATGCATAACAACAATTGATTCCAATATGCGGAATGAACGGGGCGCGAAAAAGAGACGTCCGGCGATCTGTCGTAAGGACCTTCTGCAGACACTGTGTTTTTAGTCGCTCAGGCTGCCGCCCAGGCCCTGCAGATAATCGGCCAAACCTCCGGAAACGGCGTTCAGGAAATCGGAATCGTCGCCGAATTTGTCGATCTTCCAGCCCTCGTCTGTCTTGGTGAGGTCAATGGCCGCATCGCTTTCATAATCCAGAGAAGCGGCTTCCAGTTTTTCAGTAAATATCTTTTCCATCAAAGCATCCATCTCTTCCTCCGAGGCGTCGGAGAACAACAGCGCGATGGCCTGGGACATGTATTCCTCTATGGCGGCGGAGAAAACTTCGCCGAAATTGTATGTTTTCAGAGTTACATTGACAGTGGCCTTGTCGCCGTCCACTTTTTCGTCCTTCACAGTATACTCAAAGGCCGCAAATTTGTCGCCCATGGACTTGTCGAAGGCTTCGCTCATTTCGTCTTCTTCGCCCAAATCGCCGGCGTCGAATAAAGCGTCCTTCGCTTCTCCGGCATATACTTTGGCGATGGCCTCCTGGTCCTGAGCTTTTACCGCGTCGAGATAGCTTTTGACCACATCCGAAGGAGTCGGATCGCTCCCGCAGGCAAACAGCGCAAAGCACATGGCCGCGGCCAGCAGTACTGCAAACAGCTTTTTCATTTTTTTTCCTCCTTGTGTTACACACAGCTTAAAATAAAAATAGTTTTTCGGGCCGCGCCCGCAGGATATAAAATCAGATCGATCACACGGCATGCTTTATTCATACGCCGGTCCGGCCTAGATCGCAAGAAACAGGGGGATCAGCAGCGGAACGGACACGGACATCATGGTTCCGCCCACAAACGCGTAAAGCAACACGTTCTCATTGGCAGAGCGCTCTATGATCGGAAGGCACATGTCCATCGCAGCGATACCCGGCGCGGCGACGCATTCGATATAGCCGATCTTCTGCGCGACTATCGGGATGAGGACGATGCCCAGCGTCTCGCGGATCACATTGCACAGAAACGCCACGGCGGACAGAGACGGTGAATAATCTGCGATCAGCACCGGCCCCAGCGAATACCACCCGAAGCCGGCGCTCACCGCCATCGCTTCGTGAATGGGGATATCGCAGATCAGGCCGCTCAGTCCTCCGAATATCAGCGTTCCGGCGACCATCATGAGCGGAATGATCAGAATGCGGAGGCCTGCCTTCCCAGCGCCTTTAAAGGCGTTGTCCTTTCTTCCCAGCTCGATGCCGATGGTAAACAGCACCGTACAGAGAAGTACATTGACCAGAAGCCCCTGATGGGACAGCAGCGCGTCCGGCGCAAAGAAGAACCCCGTCAGCCCGCCGGCAAGCATCATTCCCACGACCAGTTTAATCATCGCCGTCCACCGCCTTCGGATCCGCTGAAGCCGCTACCGCCGCAGGATCCATTCCTGGCAGGCGGCCCTCCCGGTCAAGCCCTGTGAGCTTTCTTCCCACCCAGGTGAGAAAAATACTGCCAGCCAGACAGGACAGGGCGATGACCACGGCAGAAAAACCGATCTCCGACAGTGACGACACCACCTGTTCGTCAGCTCCGATCCCCATGCCCAGCACAAAGATCAGGGCGCCCAGCGCCGCCGTCTGCAGCGGCCCAAGCACGCGAAACCATTTGGGCGCCCGGCCTGCCCGCTTCTTTTTTATATAAGTTCCCACTAAAATACCGGCCAGCAAAACCGACCAGTAGAGAAACACATTGCTGATCAAACAGATCCCCCCCTCGTTTGCTCCCTGAAAAAAACCGGACCGCGTCGGCCTTATCGCCCGGTTCTGCGATACATTATCTCTTACCATATCACAGTTAAAAGAGCTTTGACCAGTCCTGATGAAAGAAAAATGAAAAAAAATCAAAAAAACAGTGGACAAACGCGCTTCGATTGGCTATAATAAAAAACGTTCCGGTTAGAACAAAACGACATGTCTCGTTGGTCAAGTGGTTAAGACGTCGCCCTCTCACGGCGGAATCAGGGGTTCGACTCCCCTACGGGATACCAAGAGAAAAAACCGCTGAAGGCGTTGGATCCAACGCTCAGCGGTTTTTTCGTTATGGAAAACAATAATGGGAGAATGGAAGGCAGCGCCGGCAGGAACGGCGGCCCTTTGCTGGCGCCCTGAAATCCTTCAGCAAAACGGCATTGTGGGAACAGCCGCGACAGTATATAATTAAGAGAAGCGTTTCGCTTGTCCCGTCGGCTGCACGTCTTTGTTATTCCGTCAATGTCGCGGAGACATTTCCTGCATAATAAAATAAAAATGAATGATAAGAGAGAGGCTGAAAACATGGATTACAACAAGTTGGCGAATCTGCTGTTTCCGCAGATCAAGAAGACGCCGGAGGATTATGAGACGATTTATCCGCCCAGAGATCTGCCGGAGGGCGCGAAGGTGACCAGGCTGGGACCCAGCCCAACGGGATTTATTCACCTGGGCAATCTCTACGGCGCGTTTGCGGACGAACGTCTGGCTCATCAGAGCGGGGGCGTGTTCTATCTCAGGATCGAAGATACGGACGACAAGCGGGAGGTACAGGGTGCGGTGCCGGCTGTCATCAACGCGCTGCATCACTTCGGAGTGAATTTTGACGAGGGAGCCACGCTCACTGGGGAAACGGGGGATTACGGCCCGTATTATCAGAGCCAGCGGGGCGAGATCTACCAGTGCTTTGCGAAAAAGCTGGTGGCTATGGGTCTGGCGTATCCCTGCTTTATGACAGAAGATGAGATACAGGCGATCCGCGATCAGCAGGAAAAAGACAAGCTGAATCCCGGAATCTACGGCGAGTATGCCCGGCACAGGGATCTGAGTTTTGAAGAGGTGGTGGAGCGGATCTCCCAGGGTCAGGAGTATGTGGTCCGTTTCCGTTCGCAGGGAGACCCGGAGCGGCATTTCTCGGTGGAGGACGGTATACGGGGAGTGCTGTCCATGCCGGAAAACGATCAGGATGTGGTCATCCTGAAAAAGACAGGGATCCCCACCTATCATTTTGCCCATGTGGTGGACGACCATCTCATGCGGACTACCCATGTGCTGCGGGGCGAGGAATGGCTCTCGTCGCTGCCGATCCACGTGGCGCTGTTTGAAGCGCTGGGCTGGGAGCCGCCGGTCTACTGCCATACCACAGTGCTCATGAAGATGGACGGCGAGACGAAGCGGAAGCTTTCCAAGAGAAAGGACCCGGAGCTGTCGCTGGAGTATTATAAGAAGGAAGGGTACCATCCGGCGGGAGTCCGGGAGTACCTGATGACGATCCTGAATTCCAATTTTGAAGAATGGCGGATCGCAAACCCCGAGGCGCCCATCGAAGCCTTTGCGTTCAGCACGGACAAGATGAGCAACTCCGGTACGCTGTTCGATCTGGATAAGCTGAACGATGTGTGCAAGGATGTTCTGGCCCGTATGACGGCGGAAGAGATCCTGTTTTATATGCTGAACTGGGCGAGAGAGTATCAGCCGGCGCTGGCGGAGCTCATGACGGCAAACGACGAGAAAATGCTGCGGATCTTTTCCATAGACAGAGGCGGAGAGAAGCCAAGAAAAGATCTGATCTACTGCCGCCAGATCTTCCACTTTATCAGCTATTTCTTCGACGATCATTTCATCATCGAGGGAAGCTATCCGGAGAATGTATCCTGGAGGGATGCAAAGGAGATATTGAACCGTTACTTCCAGACCTACGATCCCAACGACGATCAGGACCAGTGGTTTGAGAAGGTGAGAACGATCACGGCGGATCTGGGTTACGCGGTGAAGCCGAAGGATTTCAAGAAAAATCCGGATCAGTATAAGGGCCATGTGGGGCACGTGAGCAACGTTATCCGCATGGCGATCACGGGCCGGACCATGTCGCCGGATCTCTGGGAGATCCAGCAGATCATGGGGCTTGAGCAGGTGCGGGGACGCATCGCACAGGCGTTTCAGGATATCGGTTAATGTGAAAGTTTCATCGGGCGGCCCCGTTTTAAAGAAGCGGGGCCGCCCGTTTTTTATAACACAGGAAATATCGTTTGCTGATATTTCCGTATGTTTCAAAAAAGTTCACCTTGTGAAGGTGAGCCCGCAGGGCGAATATGTTTCCGAAGGAAACTTTTTTATTACATCTTAAAGACAGTTGTCGGAATCTGTTGAGCCGGGGTGAAATTTGAAGTAAACTGTTTCATGTAAAGCGCTGATCACGGAGGTAAAAACCTTGGCTTCTCTCGAAGAAAGATTACATAGTTATGAGCCGCTCTGGGGACAGTGGAAAGTCGGCCGCAGGTTATATGCGGGCGGACGGTCCGCTGTTTTTGAGTTAGAACGGATACGCTGTGACAGGATGCTTTCGTGTGTGGTGAAGGTGATCGAGATATGGGCCGAAGACGAGGATGTGCGGCAGAACTGCTTCGAGCGCGCGGTGGACGAGATCGAGCGGATGGAGCTGCTTTCCGGAAATAGCCATGTGGTGACGGTCTACGATGATGAGATCAGAGAACGGAGACGGGGGGACGGAAGTCTGGAGGGCTGCGACATTCTCATCCGCATGGAACAGCTGACCTGTCTGGCGGATCTGATGCGGGACGACGCGCTTTTATCGGAAGAGGAAGTCCGCCGGTTGGGACAGGATCTGTGTCTGGCGCTGGCTGCGGCTCACCGGCTGGGCGTCGTCCACAGGGATATCAAACCGGCCAATATTTTCAGAACGGCGGACGGCGGCTATAAATTGGGCGATTTCGGAGCGGCGGGGGCTGCTCAGGCGGGAAGGATGCTGGAGACGGTCATCGGCACGGCGGCCTATATGGCGCCGGAGGTGGCCCGCGGAGACAGCTACGGCGCGGCTGCGGATATTTATTCACTTGGCGTGGTTTTGTATCAGCTTCTGAACCGGAATTTTCTTCCGCTGACTGCGGACAGTTCCACCTACAGCCAGCGTCAGGAGGCCGTGAGACGCAGGCAGCGGGGCGTGGAGCTGCCCCCGGCGGGCAGAGGATGCCGGCTGTTCAACGAGGCCATATTGAAGGCCTGCGCGCCTGAGCCGAAGGATCGATTTACAAGCGCTGAGGAGTTCAGGGAGGCGCTGGCCGCAGCAGCGGGCAGCCCGGAGACGGCTGAGAAAACCGGCGGGCGCAGGTTGTCTGTGCGCGCGGCTGCCATCTTGTGCGCTGCAGCGCTGGCGGCGGGCGCGGGGCTGAACGGACTTCTTCATCCGGGCGGCGCCGGACCGGCGATGGACAACGGCGGTACGAGATACCCCAGCGCAGGAGCAGGAGCCCTGGAGGACGGCGTGCTGGACAGCACCTACGAGGTGATCATCCAGAATTTGACCTGGGAGCAGGCCAGGGTGTACTGTGAGGGCCGGG
>Ga0129308_1000809_pt1 | contig 40573 bp, 47 predicted proteins | sample L827metagenome_FD_94440 | JGI IMG/M metagenome (GOLD analysis project Ga0129308, IMG submission 94440) | Ring-tailed lemur group fecal microbial communities from Wisconsin, USA - L827 metagenome | ecosystem: Host-associated > Mammals > Digestive system > Large intestine > Fecal | place: USA... | reverse complement strand
ATTATCCATATATCGGAAACGAGCGCATACGCCAAGTTTGCCCGGTATATTGTCGGCAAATTGGTACGACTGAAAGAAAAAGCGAACGTTGGCGGCAATTCATGGTATTGCGAGTTTGTACATGACGACGACCGGAAAGCCTTAAATATGGCGGCGGGTTGGTCTGATAATAAGAAATTATATTTGTTGGATGGTGTTAAATTCAAATAATTATGAGTGTAAATAAAGTTACTTTATTGGGGCATACAGGAAAAGCCCCGGATTTTAAGGAGTTCGACAACGGCGATTGCGTTGCGACCTTTTCGTTGGCAACCACGAAACGAGGGTTTACGACAAAGGACGGGCGACAAATCCCGGAGCGTACCGAATGGCATAATATAGTATTGCAAAATGGTTTAGCAAAAGTTGCCAATCAGTACGTCAAAAAGGGCGATAAACTTTATATTGAGGGGGAATTAAGAACCCGGAGTTATGACGATGCGCAAGGCGTGAAACGGTACATTACCGAGATTGTCGCAACCGATATGGAAATGTTGACCCCGAAAACAACCGGAGCCGGAACACAAGCCCCGCCAACCGCACCCCCCGCACCCGCCCCGGAACCGTCGGACGATTTACCGTTTTAATCTGTTTGAGTTATGGGAGCGATAAACGGACGGGTTATTTACAGCCCAAAGGGAAAAGCCGGGGAATACGCCGAGAATGCCGCCAACTTTTACGTTGGTTGTTCCAACGGATGTACGTATTGTTATTTGCGCAAAGGGAGGGGCGCAAAGGTATTGGGAGGTAATACCCCGGAATTGAAAAAGACATTGCGAGAATATCCATACGCATTGGATATATTTACAAATGAGTTGTTGAAGCATAAGGACGAATTGCAAAAAACGGGGTTATTCTTTTCGTTTACGACCGACCCGTTATTGCCGGAAACGCAACGGTTGACCCGTCAAGCAATCGGCGTTTGTCAACGCCACGGCGTCCCGGTTAAGGTATTGAGCAAATGCGCCGAGGGTATCAATATTTTAATCGACTTTGCCGAGGCGTCCGAGGGTTGGGATAAATCCCGCATTGCCATTGGTTCCACGTTGACCGGGTGCGACGAATTGGAACCAAAAGCAAGCCCAAACAGGATGCGTATAAACGCATTGGCACGGGCGAAATGCCACGGGTTCCGTACCTTTGCAAGCGTTGAACCAATCCCCGTGGGAATGTTTGACCGGGCGTTTTCTGTAATTGCTTTGTCGTACCCGTTTGTTGACTTGTTTAAGATAGGGTTGCAAAGCGGTTGCAGATATACCAAGCGGGAAACATTGACGTTTTACAACGACGTGTTCGACTATTGGGAGGCGCACCCGGACAAAACGCCCCGGATATATTGGAAAGATAGTTTTGTAAAGGCGTCCGGGATTGAGCGGGAAACATTACCCGGTTATTGTGTCCCGGCGAATTACGATTTGTTTAACGAAAAATCAAACGAAAATGCAATTTAATAGCAAAGATTACAAGCCCGCCCAACACGACCGTTGGAGGGCATTAACCGTAAAGAACCCGTATGCAACGCAGTTGGTAACGGCGGCGTATGAGGATAACGGGATTATTTACGGCGAAAAGTGTATTGAGGTACGCAGTAAAAACACGCCGTACCGGGGCGATTTAATGGTTTGTTCGTCCGCAAATCCCGTAATTGCAGGATATGAAAGCGGGGTAACGTTGGGATTGGTTGAATTGTACGACGTTAAGCCCGTCGCCGAGTTTACCCCGGAAGATTGGGAAAATACCCGCATACCGCCGGAAAAACGCAAATCCATTACAAAGGGGTTCGGTTGGATGATGCGAAACCCCCGCCGGGTTGTTGAATTTCCCATTAAGGGACAATTGGGTATTTACAATTTGGTTTATACCAAAGGCGAAATAACCGAATATCCACGGGCATTGGTAGTTGATAAACAGAGTTACGAATTATTAAACAGAAAAGGAAATGAGTAAAAAACAAGTTGGAATTATCCGTAACAATGGCGACGTACATACGGCGCAAATTGGGTTTCATATTGGACGGGTTGGCGTGTCTGTTTACGTCCGGGAATATTGGAAATATAAGAGTTGGTTTGTTGTTCCCGGCGTGTCCGTGGATGCGGTCAACGGTTACGACCGTTACGTTGACATTGAGGCGAAAATATTGTTTGTCGGCATTGGCATACGGTTTATATGGATTAAAAGAAAGGTAAAACGATGAAAGCAAAGATTTTATTGTTATCTTTGGCAACGCTTTTGTTGGGGGCGTGTCAAAGCGAGAACGAACCAACGGAAACATTTTATTTACTTCAAAAATCCGAGAGCATGGAAGAAAGAAACGAGTTTGTAACGAATACCACGGCGGCAATGATACAGATAAACGCCCCCCGGTATAATTGCGAGATTGTCGAAACCGCATTGGCGGGCGGCGATAAGGTACGAATTTGCGTAAAAGGCGCAAAGGAAGATTTGGACGCATTGTTTGACTATGTAAACGAAGCGGGCAAAGAATGAGAGTAAAGCAACCCGAACCGTTCGACCCAAACAGAGAGTACAACCCCGGCGAACGTTGCGTTTACCGGGGTATGGTATTGATTGCCGAGATATGGACGGCGGCGGATGCACGATTAGCCAACAACAACCCCGCAATATTTACACAACGTTGCGTTCGCTGCAAAATCAAAAGGGAAGATTGCCCCGGAATTGGTAGGCAATGCGATAAATTCCATAGGAGCGACCGGAAAACGATTTATTGGGTTTGTTGCGTATCGTCGGGGGATTTAAGGGCGTCGAAAAATTGGAATTTAATTATAACGGAACAATTGCCGGGGTTAAGATTGAATCCGCCCCGGATAGTAATAACAAATAAATTTTTAGAGCGATGAACAAACAAGTATTAAGCCCGTTCGATTGCGATATGTGCGCAATGATTGAGGACATAACAAAACAAGAAATTGAGGTTACGGCGTCCGACACCTCAATACGTTTAAGTTGGGCGCAAAATGGAAGCGAGGGAAGCGATAAAGCCGAGGGGCAAAGGATTGAGGCGTTAAAACAGGCAATCCGGGGACGATTGGGCGACCGCTTTATTGAGTTCTTTTACGCCGACGGGATGCAATCGGTTTATATGAAGTACGACCCGGAGGAATACCCGGAGGAAATGAGAACCAAATTAACCGACCCGGACGCAACGGCGGGTTCCCGGTATTGCCGTACCTTGTTAGAGGTTGACGCAATCCAATTTCGCCGGGACAATGTGGACGACGTGTTGAGGTTTACCGGAGGCGGAACGGTTACGACCCCACGCACCCCGGACGGCAAAGCAATGTTTTCTTTTCCCGATGGCAACGGCATATTCGTTGACGTGCCGGAAAGTTGGTACATTATCCGGGAATTGAACGGACGATTTACCGCCCGCCCGGAAAAGGATTTTAAACGGGAATTTGAACCCAAATGAACCCCCGCCGAGAATTACACGTGCAAGCGCACACCGGGACGATTACCACGGATTTAGAACGGCGGATTACGACCGGAAATATAAAGCGATTTGCGAAAGCGAAAAGAAAGCAAAGCCCGTGAACACTTGTAAGGGTTGCCCGCTTATCGACGTTTGCCCCGCCGTCCAAATGGAAAACCAACCGGAACGCAAAAGGGAGTACAAGAAACCGGAGGCGCACGACGTACCAAAAGAAGTGGAAGCAATGGCGGCGTTCTTTGCTGATATGTTCCCCGGTTCAGAAATACAAATCCAACGGGTCGATTTGAAAAGAACCCCCGGAACAAACGCCGGGCAAAGAACCAACGAAAGAACCGGAAGTAATGGCACGTTGGAAAGTTGGCATAATGGCGGAAACATTACGGGGTATAGGTTCGGATATTCCAAAAGGTACGGAAGTTAAATATATCCGAATGTTACGACAACCGGACGCCGACGGGTTCCGCCTAACTTTATACGAATGGCATTATAGCGGAAATAACACCTACATACGAAGCCATAGGCGTATAATTGAGGGTTTGCCAATCATAGAGGAACCAATAATTAAATAAGGCTAAAAAGCCCCGGAAACAAACGCCGGGGTTTTGCCGTTTATATACATGAGATAACAAAGGTTTGGCAATGCCCCGGAAAACCCGTAAATTTGCCACGTGGTTGAAAGATAACCATAAAGACAATAAAAGTATTGAGTTAATAACAAAAGCCTCTTAAAATGGAAATTCCCCGCAAATAACTTGTAAAGGGTAAACACGTTTTAAGGAGGGACGGGATAAGAAAAGACATAGAGCCGGAAAGGAACCAAAGGGGAAAAGGGACAAAGGAACCGAGGAATCAAAAGGACGGAAAAGCAAAAAGGCGCAAAGGTCGATTTTTTACCCCGTTTGAACATTAAAAGAGGTTGAACGATGGAAAAATTGAAAACGGGTAATAGGAATCGGAAACCCGCCGGATATAACAAGCGTACCGAGGAACAACGGGATTATGACGTTGCGTTTTGTTCTAATCTGTTTTTACGTGGTTATACATACCGGGAAATAGTAACGGCGTTAAATGAAGATTTAGCGAAACGGAAAACGGGTTATACTATTTCGTTGGCAATGGTTTATTATGATTTGCAACAATGCCTTATTGAATGGAAGCGGGAACGATTGGATAACATAGACGAATACGTTACACAGGAATTGCGCAAGTTGGATAAAATGGAGCAACAAGCATGGGAGGCGTGGGAGGCGTCGAAAACCGGAAAGATGCGCACCAAAGAGAAAACCAACAAAGGGCGACCAATCAAAACCGATGCCGAGGACGGCGACCCGGAATATTACGGGTATAATGAAACCGCAACCGAAACGTCCGCCGGGAACCCCCAGTTTTTGGATTTACTTTTAAACATTCAGCAACGCCGGGCAAAGATGTTGGGATTTGATGCCCCGGTTAAAATTGAGATACCCGGATATAACGCCACGACCGACGACGACAAACCAAAGTACGACGTTAAGGCAATCCCCGACGATATGTTGTTTGCGGTTGCTGATAAATTGCAATCCGCCGAGTTCCAAAAGGCATTAGCCGAGAAAGGAGGGGCGCAATAATGGCAAAGAGAGTAACCGCACCCCGTCCGGAAACCAAGCAACCGGAATGGACGACCGAAATTTGCGATACGTGCCGTTTTTCTGAATGGATAACGGACGACCATAGACACCGGGATTTGAACGGGAACCCGATTTGTTTACGTTGCCCGCATTATCAATATTACATTGTCCGGGGTCGTCGGGCGTGTGCTAAATGGGAGAAAGGAGCAAAGCAATGAACAACGAACAATTATTGCAGATGTACGACGCAATCCGGCAACAACCGGATTTGTTGGTTAAAGCCGCCGCCCGTAAACGTCTTATCAACTTTGCCCGGTATATGCAACCGGATTTAGTATTAGAGCCGTTCCACGTCGTTTATTATACCCTTTTGGATATGTTCGCACACGGCAAAATACGAAAGATGATTGTACAACAACCGCCGCAACATGGTAAATCGGAGGGGTCGAGCCGAAAGTTACCCGCTTTCATGGAGGGATTAAACCCCGATTTAAAGATTGTAATAGGTTCATACGCCGCCACGATTGCACGGGATTTTAACCGGGACGTTCAACGTATCATTGACACGCCCCGGTATCGTGAATTGTTCCCCGGCACGTATCTAAATGGTTCCAACGTCGTAACGATGGCAAACACATATTTACGCAATTCGGACGTTATCGAAATGGTAGGGCGTAAGGGTTCGTTGCGTGTTGTGGGGCGTGGCGGTTCATTGACGTCTAAAACCGTGGACGTGTCGATATTGGACGACGTTTATAAGGATTACGCAGAGGGTAACAGCCCAATAGTACGGGCGGCGGCGTGGAAATGGTACACGACCGTTGTACGTACCCGTTTACACAATGATAGTCAAGAATTGATTGTATTTACCCGATGGCACGACGACGATTTGATAGGACGCATTGAAAAGAGCGGGGAAATAATCATTGATGTAACTCGTTGGGCGGATTTGGAAAACATACCGCCGGGCGCATGGGTGCGCATAAACTTTGAAGCATTGAAAACCGGGGAACCGACCGAGATAGACCCCCGCCCGGTTGGGGCGGCATTATGGGAGGGGCGGCACAACCGTATGAAGTTGGAAGCGCAAAAGGCATTAGACCCCGTACAATTTCAATGCCTCTATCAAGGCAACCCCGGTTCCGTAGAGGGTCGATTATATCAACCGTTCAAAACATGGGTTGAAAAATCCGATTACGGCACATACATACGTTCCGGCGCATACATTGACGTTGCCGATGAGGGGGACGACCTTTTGTTTGGTGCAACGTATGACGTCTATAAATCCGACAACATGGTTTTCAACGAAAAGACAAAGCGGATGGAACCGTTGTTATTTGCTTTGATTACCGACATGGAAATTACGGACGAAAACACGGACGTAACAACCGTAACCGTTCCGGCGATGATAAACCGAAACGGCACGCAAAAAGTATGGGTTGAGAGTAACAACGGGGGGGCGGGCTTTGAAAAGGTTATTAAAAAGAAAGTCCGGGCGATTACTGACCCGTTTTATCAAGGAGGTAACAAGGAAAGCCGAATAATCACAAATTCCGCAATGGTAAACCAACATATAATTATGCCGTTCGGATGGGAAACCCGGTATAAAGCCGTTTACGACCATGTTACAACCTTTTTGCGTAATTTCGATGCGAACACGCACGACGACCCGGAGGACGGATTAACCGGGATTTACGAAAAAGAGATTGCCGACGGCAATATACAACCATACGCACACGCCAACCGGGGCGTTAAACGTCGTAACTAACAATTTAATTGAGATATGCAAGTTTATAACGGAAAAAAGTTTATAACTTTGCAACGTAGAAGTAATACAGAGGGCAAAGGGACAGCCCAACGAGGTAACAAATATAATTTTTAACGTTAAAATTTAAAGAGTATGATTACTTGTAAGTGTCCGGCGGCGGCTTCATTGCCCGATATTCCCGCCGTAAAATGCGCCGAAAGTTTCGGGCAAATCCAAAAGGTAGCGTTTCAGCGTCTAACCAAAGACAATGGAAGCAAAAACAGTTTTACGAGCGAAAAGGCAATTACTTTGCTTGCTTCATGGACGCCGTTGTTGGCGGCGTCTGATAGTACAAAGATTGTCGTTTCCCCGTATATCCAAGCCCCGACCAACGAAGCCGGAGCCGCCCGAACCTTTGGAGGCGGTAACGAAACATTGGGAGGCGTTGAGGAAATTATAGGACGTGAGCCTAACCCGTTCACGGGCGTAATGCGTAAAATCCCCCAATCAGTTATTAAGGCGATGAAAGAATTGCAATGCGAAAGTTGGAGCGATAATTTGGGCGTCTATCTGTTTGACGAAAACGGAAGTATTGAAGCCATACAAGACGAAACGACCCCAACAACGTATTATCCTATTCCAATTCGTTCTTTGTTCATTGGGGACAAAACGCACGGCGGATTGGAAGCCCCGGATAGCAACGCAATACAATGGGCGTTTTTGCCGAACTATTCGGACGACCTAACAATTGTTGCCCCGGATTTCAACCCGCTAACCGATTTGAAACCCGCAATAGGAGGTTGACGATATGGCGGCAAAGGCTACAAAGGTTAAATTAGTTTGTCCGCCGCACAATTTGACCGAAGAATTTGAGATTAAGCACGCCGAAAGGTTGTTGCGGATGCCAAACAACGGCGGTTGGCAATTACCCGAAAACAGCGATTTTAAATTTACCAACGACAATGGGATTGAGTATAGACGAAATAAAAAAACGGATAACGGAGCCGAAAAAGCGTAAGACGATAAACAAAGCCGTTTATCATCAACAACGCATTAATTTTCACGCCCGCACCCGCATTACGTCGTTTGACATTTGCCAACCGATTACGGATTTTATGGCATTTGTTTCTAACCTATTGCCGCATGATAAGTTTAAAATGTTCAAAACATTGTTCCGTTACCCCGTTAAGACAAACGAGGTAACGGGCGTTTGTTTTGATAAGTTGAGCCGGATTTTTGACGGACGTAACCCGGCGTTCAATTATCAATTCCAAAACCCGGAACAAAGGAACGATTGGGAGTATTACCGCCAAGACGTATTACACGAACCGGAAATTTGGAGTACAAAAGGATGGGAGTTTTTCCAAACCGAAATAAATAGCGTTCTTATTGTCGATATGCCGAGCGAACAAAACCCCGCCGACAAATACCCGCAACCGTATTTCTATTGGTTGCCTATTGCGTCCGTGATTGATTACAGAGCTAACCCGACGACGGGGGTAATGGATTATATCATTTTTAGGCAGGACGGGGAACGTATCGCAGTAATTGACGACGAACGTTATAGAGTATTCAGAGAGGACAAAAACCACAATATCGGCGAATTGCTGATTGATAACCCGCACGACGTCGGTTATTGTCCCGCCCGTTTCTTTTGGAATGAACCGTTGAGTTTATCGGAACCCGACGTTAAGCAATCCCCGCTAACCAAGCAATTGGAGGCGTTGGATTGGTTTTTGTTTTACCATATCAGTAAGCGACATTTAGATTTGTACGGTGCATATCCGATTTATTCCGGGTATGAACAAAGTTGCGATTTCAGTAACGGCGAAAATGGCGATTATTGCGACGGTGGGTTTTTGAAAGACAAACAAGGGTTTTACAGATTGGACGCCGCCGGGCTTTTGATGCGTTGCCCCAAATGCGGGGATAGTCGTATTAACGGCGTGGGTTCGTTCGTTGAAATACCAATACCGGACGGGGATAAACAACCCGATTTGCGTAACCCGGTGCAAATGCTAACCGTTGACCGTGGGAGTTTGGATTATAACGTTGAGGAAGAAAACCGCCTAAAGAATGACATTATTACGTCGGTTGTTGGAACCAACGAGGAAATAACCACACGGGACGCATTGAACGAACAACAAATACAGGCGAATTTTGAGAGCCAAAGCACGGTTTTAAACCGAGTAAAGAAAGGATTTGAGGCGGCGCAACAATTCGTCGATGAAACCGTTTGCCGTTTAAGGTATGGCGGTTTGTTCGTTTCTGCAAAAGTCAATTACGGCACGGAGTTTTATTTATCCAACGCAACGGAGTTACGGGAACGTTACAAGGTGGCAAAGGAAAGCGGCGCAAGCGAGGCGGAATTAGACGCCCTACAAAACCAAATAATCGAAACGGAATACCGGAACAACCCAACCCAATTGCAACGTATGTTGACGTTGGCGGAATTGGAACCGTACCGACATTTAACCCGTAACGAGGTATTGGATTTGTACGGCAAACAGATTATCAGCGAAAACGATATGCGTATAAAGTTGAATTTTGCTAACTTTGTAAGCAGATTTGAGCGTGAATATTTGAACGTGTTAGAGTTTGGGTATAATATGCCGTTCAACTCTAAGATAAATTTTATAACAAATAAATTTAACGATTATGCGAGTGAAAGTAAGCGAGGGTAAAACTAAAGACGTTGCGATTATCGACGTTACGCCCGAAAACTACATTGTCCCGGACAATGAGAAACATTTGTATCATTGCGTTATCGAAATTAAGAAGTTCGACAGCGAAACGGGCAAACGGTTATCAATCCCCCGTATTCAGAAATTCGGTAAAAAAGGCTATGAAAATAGCATTGCCGAAAATCTGAAAAAACAGGGTTACACGATTACCGTATTGCACGACCCCAACGAGTACATGAAAGCGAAAGCCGAGGCGGACGAAAAGGCAAAGGCAGAGAAAGCAAAAGCCGCCGAGGAAAAAGCCAAAGCCGCCGAGGAAAAAGCCAAAGCCGATGCCAAAGCAAAAGCCGAGGCGGACGCCAAAGCCCGTGCCGAGGAAAAGGCAGCGTTGAAAGCCGAGATTTTGGCAGAATTGAAAGCGGCGGGCGTTATCCCGGCGACAACTGCAAAGGAACCCAAAGCCGATGCCAAAGCAGAAGCCGAGGCGGACGCCAAAGCCGAGGGCAAAAAGTAACCGAATATTAATTTAATAATCAAAGGGAAAGATTATGGCATTAACGATTGATGTTTTAATGGCAAATGCGGCATTAGCCGGATTAACCGACGAACAATTGACAGCGATAACCACATTATCAGTCAACGACGAAAATAGCGTAATAGCAAAGAAAACCGGGGAAATTTACGGCGGTTTGGATGCGGACATTTTAGCCGTTTCCGGTATCGCAAAGAACGGAACCGAAAAAACGTTTGATTACGCCAAACGAGTATTAACCGAGTTCAAAACCAAAGTTGAGGGCGCAAACGGTCTGCAATCACAGATTGACAGCCTAACCAAAGAAAAGGCACGTTTGGAAAAAGCCATTGCCGACGGTGCGACGGATGCGGAAACCGCAAAGGCATTGAAGCAAGCAAAGGCAGATTTGCAAAGCGTTACGACCCAATACAACGACCTCAAAACGAAATACGACCAAGCCGAACAAACCCACACAAACGAGGTGTTCGGCATTCGTGTTGAAACGGCATTGCAGACAGCAACCGCCGGATTGAAGTTTAAGGCAGGGTTGCCGGAAAGCGCAACAAAGGTTTTGTTAGACCAAGCGATTGCAAAGATTAAGGGCATGAACCCCGAATTTATCGACGACGGAAAGGGCGGCAAAATGTTAGCGTTTAAGGACGAAAACGGCGCAATCATGCGCAACCCGAACAATCAGTTGAACCCGTACACCCCCGGCGACCTTTTGACCCGTGAATTGGAAACAATGGGTATTTTGGATAAGGGACGCCAAGCGGCGGGCGGCGGTACAGGCGCACCAAGTGGAGGCGGTGCGGGCGGTAACATTACCGTTGACATATCCGGCGCAAAAACGAGGGTTGAGGCATACGACGCAATTACGGCGACATTGGAACAACAAGGGTTAAAAGTCGGGACGGCTGAATTTGACGCCGGAATGCAACAAGCATGGAAAGACAACAATATTGCCGCATTGCCGGAAAAGTAAAAGACAACACGGGTAAAGGGTAAACCCGCATTTATAAACAATTTAATTTTTTAAACAATGAGTTTAATTGCAACAAGAGTACAGAATTGGCGGATAGAGAACCCGGAATTAGACCGTAATATGTTCCGCCCGTGTGAGTACGGCGCATTGGATTTCTTTATTGAGCAAACCAACGCCCCCAACTCAATTATTAGCCCTAATTTGAGAGATAGGGCATTAGTAAGTATCGGTAACACGGTACAAGTTCCCGTTATCAATTACGACGAAAACGTACAAGTTAGCAACGTGCGTTCGTGCGTTATTGCCGACAATGAAAATACGTCCGCATTGGTAACGCTTGTTTGGGCTACCTATGCAATCGGGTTTACAATGGTTCCGGCGGCGTATTCAAACAATGAAATTTCGTACCAACACGATTTCATGCGCAAAATGGAGAAAACAACCCGTGCGTTGGCGGATGCTTTGGATAAAGGAGCCGTTACCGCATTGGAAGCGAACAAAACGCAAGTTTTCAAAACCTTGCTTAACTACACGCAGACCGGAAACGTGGTACAAGTTCCAACCCAAATGGCAACCGAGATTTTGGGCGACATTAACCCAATCATGCGGGCGAATTGTTACCCGGAATATATCCACCTTATCGCAAATGCGGGGGTTGATAGCCTAATACGCAAGTTGGCGCAACATGGCGTTTACAACGACGTTAATAAGCGCATGGAGTACGATAACAAGGTATTGCATTATACCAACAACGTAACGGATGAAACGGGCAAAATGGGAACAATGTTTGCCGTTGCCGATGGAAACGTTGGTATCTTAACCCGTGTTGACCGTGAGGCATACCGCCGCACCCGTGCGAATTTCCACGAATGGGACATTGTACGTTTGCCGTACATTGATTTGCCCGTTGGTTCGCATTATTACACCGCCGTTGGCGACCAATCGGCGATTATGGGAGCCGCAACCGCTGATTTGACGTGTGCCGTTAAGGAGTATTTCGGATTTAGCGTTGATGTTGCCTACATGGTAGCATATAACAGCAACCCGGACACCGTGGCAAATCCGATTATCAAAGCCGAAATTGCCGCACGCAACCCGAACGAACCGTTAGGAATGCCCGTTTACGTTACCAACGCAACCGAGTTTCCCGCCGGGGGTGGTGCGGGTACATAAACCGCAATACGGAACGATTATTTAACCGAGGGGACGGGGTGGTTATCCCCGCCCCCTTTTTAATTTACGCAGTATGTACCGGATTAAAGAGATACAAGATAAATTATTAAACGTCGTTGGTTGGGAGCAATCATATAATCCCGCCGAGGCAATCGCCGAACGGTTGACAGAAACCGAAAGCGGGTTATATTTTCAAGGGGCGCACCCGCTTGTAACGTTGGATAATATGGCGGCAATCGTCCCGGACAATTGGGGCTTTCAATACCCGGTTTGGAACGATACAAAGGAATGGAAAGCCGAAACCGTGGTACAATACGCCAACGATGCGGCGGGCAAACCCTTGTATTGGGTCGCTTTGGTTGATAATGTCGCCGAGGTTCCCGCCGAGGGTTCGACCTTTTGGGAGAAATACAACATATTGTCCGACTATTTAGAACGTTTGACCCGCAACGGAATTTCCACGGCGGTACAAACATTTACCCAAATAAAGGGGTTGGATAAGGAAACAAAGAACCTATTGGAGCGTCGCACGTTCTTTGACGGTGCCGGACGTATCAGAGCAACCCAACCGAATAATCATAAGTTGGTAGGGTTTGAGATTATCCCGGTGCGAGCGATGGGAGTAACGGCACAAATATACCGGGTTGGCTTGCAAATGACGGGCGGAACCGGGATTGTGAAATTGTACCTTTTCCATAGTTCACAGATTGACCCTATAAAAACGTTTGATTTGAATTTTACGCTAACAAATGGCGGTTTTCAATGGTTTACGTTGGAAGATTGTTTTTTGCCCTATATCAGCGACGCAAACAACGCCGGGGGTGCGTGGTTCCTTTGCTATAATCAAGACGATTTGCCCGCCGGGATGCAAGCAATTAACGTGTCGAAAGATTGGAGCGGCGAACCGTGCGGAACGTGTACCGGGTACGGCAATATTGAGGCATGGCGGCAATTGACAAAGTATTTGCAAATTTCCCCGTTTATGTATAACGCCCCGGAAACATTCGCCGAATACCCGGAGTTGTGGGATATAGCATACACGATGTACACTAATACGCTAAATTACGGGTTGAATTGTGAAATAACCGTCGGTTGCGACCTAACTGATTTTATCGTTGAACAACGGGCGATATTCCAAACGGTAATACAACGCCAAGTTGCGGCAATCGCTTTGCGCACGTTGGCAATGAACCCCAACGTAAGGGTTAACCGGAACCAATCCAACGCCTCTAAAATGGATATATTATACGAGTTGGACGGGAACGTTGAGGGACGCCCCGGCGGGTTGGGTTATGACCTTAAAAAAGCGTTTGAGGCTTTACGGTTAGATACGCAAGGGATTGACCGTATTTGTTTGAGTTGCAACAACCGGGGCGTTAAATACCGGACAACGTAATTGCATTATGGCGGGGTTACAATCAATAATTGATTTACGCAACCGGGTTAATACGTTTAACGACGGGTTGACGTCCGGGTTGATTATACGGGACATAATCGACGACGGAATAACAACGGCGTTTATCATTGATGCCAATGCCGAGGAACAATTATTTGAACAAGGTATTAACCGTTTGGGCGTTGACATTATGGATTATCGACCTTATACCCCGCTAACAATAGCCATAAAGGAGGAAAAGGGACAACCGACTAACCGGGTAACGTTACGGGATGAGGGCGATTTTGAGAGTAGTTTTTATTTGGAAGTCGGCGACAAACAATTTGAAATTAAGGCGTCGGATTTCAAGACGGAAGATTTGATAAAAAAGTACGGGCGGCAAATATTGGGATTGACGAACGAAAATATTGCTAAACTTATTTGGCAATACGTTTACCCGGATTTGCTAACCAAAGCAAAAAAAACGATATACGGAAATGGATAGAATACCGATTATAAAGAACCCGGAGTTATTCGACCGGGTTATTGCAAATATTCAAAAGGGGTTAGCGGACGGGTTGCCGTGGCTTAATTATTCCTTTGGACGTTCTGAACGGTTGGTTAAGTCCATACAAGGAAAACGATATTACACGCCCAATATTTACGTCGGCGGCAATGAATATATGTTGATTGCCCCGGATAGTAATATAGGGAATTTTTCGTTTTTCGTGTTGGACGACCCGCAACAAATTGATTGGTTCCCCGGCGAACAAAACAAATATACAACGCCGTTTTCGGTTATCTTTTGGTTTGATATGCGCACGATAACCAACGACCCCAACAACCGGAATACGGAGGCGGTCAAACAACAAATCATGCGGGTATTGAACGGCGGTATTTGGTTGCGTTCCGGTTCCATGACAATAAACAGAGTGTACACAAAGGCGGAAAACATATTTGCCGGGTTCACTTTGGACGAAATAGACAATCAATTTTTAATGCACCCGTTCGCCGGGTTCCGGTTTGCCGGGGAATTGGGAATTGATGAAACGTGTTTAACTGATTAAAAACAAAGTGTATGCAAGCATTTTTATTTTATACGGTCGTGGTTGCTTTGGTTGCTGCATTCGGTTTGACCTTGTTACGCAAATGGCAGGTTATCGAATGGGTACAAGTCCACGGCAACGAGTTTTTCGCAAAGATGTTTAATTGCGATTTCTGTTTGTCATTTTGGGCGGGGGTTGCTTTGGCAATCCTTTTGGCGTTTATAACCGGTAACCCGACGTTGTTATTGGTTCCCTTTTGTTCCACAATGATAACCCGTTTTTTGCTATGAAAACCGTTAAGATAGGAGAACGAACCGTTGAGATATACGACGCAATCGACGAATTGCCGATGTTGCGTTTTCATAAGTACAATAAAATGTTGTTGGTTGACGCCGGGATTGGTTCAGATTTACAGGATTTCGACACACATATTGAGAAGGCAATGAGATACGCCCGGAGCAAAACCCCGGAATTGGCGGCAATCGAATTGGATAATATGCGGCAAAACGTGTATTTCATTCAATCCGGGTTAAGCCCGAAATGTTTAGCGTTTGCCGTGTTGGTTAAATCAATCGACGGAACCCCGTACAACGATTTGTCCGACGATGGGTTGCAAAAGGTCGTCGATATGTTCGGCGATGTTCCCGTTAAAGAGTTGACCGCCCAAATGGAAGCGGTCAAAAAAAAAATAGATGAAGAATTACAAATGTATTTCCCCCGGTTGTTCGACGATGCGACGGTTAAAGAGTATTACGACGAATTGCGCAACCGCACAATGTTAATGTTGGATGCGATTATAAACGGCGATACAGAGGACAAACGGGCGGAAATTGATAAAATAACGACGATGTTGTTGTTGTACAATCGCCCGGTTGTTTTTAGTGGTTCCGATAACATGGAAATTCAGTACGATAAACAGTTTGAAAATATGTGTTTAACCATATCCCAACATTTACACGTACCGGAACCAAAGAAATACACCGTATTGGAGTATTACAACGCATTTGAGCGGATAAAGGAGTTGTTGAAACCGACCAAAAATAAAAACGGCGTCAAATAAGGCGATTTGCGGCGTTGTTTTTCTTTGGTTGATTAACTACATGGAAAAGAAAAGATAATTTAATACGGGGCAAATTGCCCGCAAATAACGTTAAGTATGGCAGATAATAACAACCCTATAAAATATAGCGACCTTGTAAGCCCAGACGATTCGATTACAAAGTTGATAAATCAGTTAGACCAACTTTCCGACGCCTATATGAACACTCTAAAGAATATAAAGAGTGAGGCGATAACGGTTAAGGCTGCATTGGAGGGCGTAAGCGGGGCGACCGAAAACGGACGTAAAACAATCCGGGGGGCGTCCGCCGATACCGACAAATTGACACGGGCGGCAAAGGATTTGGCGTTTGCGGAAAGCGAGAACGCAAAACGGTTGGCGGAATTGAAGCAAGCGCAAAAAGAGGCGAACGAATTAAACAAGTTGACAACCCGGTTGAACCAATCCGCCGAGGGTTCATATAATCGTTTGTCCGCTCAATACTCAATCAATAAAATATACCTCAATAATATGACGGTTGAGGAAAGGGAGGCGACCGAGGAGGGGCGCAAATTGGTTGCCGAAACAAAAGCGATTTACGAGGAAATGAAACGGTTGCAGGAAGCGACCGGGAAAACGTCGTTAAACGTGGGTAACTATTCCGATGCCGCCAAAGGTTTGACGACCCAAATAGAGAACCAAACGAAACAATTAGCATTGTTACGATTGGAGGGCAAACAAGGAACCGCCGAATATCAGCAATTGAGCAAAGAAACCGCAATATTACGGGATGCGGTCAAGGATGCGACCGCCGAGATTACCCGCATGGCGTCCGATACGTCCAATTTAGACGCCGTATTGAGTTTTGCGGCGGGTGCGTCCGGGGGATTTGCCGCATTTACCGGGGCAATGGAGTTGTTCGGGTCTGAAAGCGAGGAAGTGCAAGAAGCACAAAAGAAATTACAGGCGGCAATAGCCATTACAACCGGGGTTCAAGCCATACAAAACGCAGTACAAAAACAATCCGCAATTATGTTGGGTATTTCCCGGTTACAAATGGCAGCATTGAGCAAAGCGCAAGTTTATAACCGCCTTGTTACCATGCAAGGGACAAAGGCAACATTGGCGGCGACCATTGCGCAAAAGGCTTTCAATCTGATTGCCGCCGCAAACCCGTATGTTCTTTTGGCATTAGCATTGGTTACGGTCGTCGGAGCTTTAGTTCTGTTTGCCTCTAATACCGACAAATCGGCAAAGAACCAACAGAAACTTAACGAAGCGCAAAAGGTTTGGTTGGATTATTTGGAAACCGAGGCAACCGAAATGAACCGGGTTAGTAACGAACGTGTCGCACAATTGAACCGGGAATTAAACATTGCCAAAGCCCGCAACGCTTCATTGTCTGAAACCCGAAAGATTGAGGACGAAATATTAGCCGAGCGCACAAAGGCACACAATAAAAGCGTTGGTTTTTACGGTCAAGAATTAAACGATTTGGAAGCGAACCGGGCAAAGTTGAAGCAACTAAACGATATGTTGGTACAACTCAATAACGCCAAAGCCCGTGGAGATAAGAAAGTTTATATTGATGTTGATTTAGACGGCAAAATTGATAAAGTCAAGGTTGACGAAGCGATTGACGCCGTACAGGGTCAAATAGATAATACCGGGCGGGCGGTTGACATTGCCGTTAATTTGAAAACCGAGGGGGCGGATTTGGACGCCGAAAGAAAGATATTAGCCGCCCAACGATTGCAAGAAAACCGGGACGCCGCCAAAGCCGAAACCGACATATTGCGGAAAGCCGAGGACGCTCGTATTTCCTTAATTAAAAATTCATTCGACCAACAACGGGCGCAACGTCAAGCCGCCAAAGCCCGTGCGATTGCTGATATACAATTGCAGTTGAGAACGGAAACCAATTTAACGGTTAAGGCACGCAAAGCGTTGAACGACCAAATTGTTTTATTACGGGAACAATTGGCGGTTGATATGGTGGATATTGCCAACCAACAACGGGCGGCGGAATTATCCGCACAACGGGCAACGCAGGACGCCCAAATTGCATTGATGAAAGAGGGAGCGGAAAAGCAACGGGAACAATTGCGGGTTGAGTATGAAAGGCAAATACAGGATATTAACACCCGGTTAGAAACCGAGCGGGGATTAACTGAAACACAGGTTGCCGAATTGCTCAACCAACAATTACTTTTGCAGCAACAATATGCAAAGAGTTTGGGCGAATTGAACGACCAAATTACAATAAACCAAATGCAAGCCGCCGCCGACCGGACGCAATTACAATTAGACGCCGCCCGTGAGGGTTCACAGGAGGAAATAAATTTGCGTATTCAGTTGTTACAGCAACAACGGGCAATCGAATTGGCGCAAAACAGACAATTAGCCGAGGACGTGCGCCAATCCGAGGCAGATATTAACGCCAAATATGATGCCGAGGTATTGAAGCAAACAACCGAGTTAAACCAACAACGGGCGTTAATGCTGTTTGACCAAACGCAAGCGTTGGAGGCGTCCGAGTTTGATTTAATCCGTAATTCCGAGGAACGCAAAACCCGGTTCCGGTTGGCGCAAGAAAAGGCACGATTGCAAAAGATTTTAGAGTTGAACAAATCCGCCGGGGTTAAAATGACGGATGCCGAGGTACAAACAATTCAAAATACCATTGCGAAAATCGACCAAGAAATTGAGAAAAGCAAAGGCGACGAACGGGGTAACGACATATACGGATTGTTTGGGCTGAATTTGGACGACGACCAAAAGGAGGCAATAAGTACGTCCGTTTCCTTTGCCATTGAACAATTAAATAGCTTTTTGGATGCAAAGGTACAAGCCGCCGACGCCGCCGTTTCCGCCGCCGACAAAGAGGTTGACGCAAGCCAACGCCGATTAGATGCGGAATTAGAGGCACGGGCGAACGGTTACGCCAATAACGTTGCAATGGCGCAAAAGGAGTTAGACCAAGCCAAAAAGAACCAAGAAAAAGCCCTAAAGGAGCAACAAAAGGCGCAAAAAGCACAACAAGCAATCCAAACAATCCAACAAATCGGGAACCTTGTAACGGCGTCGGCTTTGATTTGGTCGCAATTGGGGTTCCCGTTTGCAATCCCGGCTATTGCGATAATGTGGGGTTCCTTTGCCGCCGCCAAAATTAAAGCCGCCCAATTATCCAAATCCGCCAACGCCGGGGGTTCGGAAAGTTACGGCGATGGTACGGTTGAAATGTTGGCGGGCGGTTCCCACCAATCCGGCGACGATGTGGATTTAGGAACAAAACCGGACGGAACCCGGAGGCGTGCCGAGGGCGGGGAATTTTTCGCCGTTATTAATAAACGCAATTCCCGGAGATTCCGCCGAATAATCCCGGACGTAATTAATAGTTTGAACCGTGGAACCTTTGCAAAAAAGTATATGAACGCCTATAATACCGAGGGCGTCAATATTTCAGTCCAACAAAACGATACACCGGATTTGCGGGATTTGAAAAACGATGTAAGGGAGATTAAAGAGCAAAACCGCCGTCGCCGTTATGTTGATGGCAACGGCAATGTTGTTGAGATATACAAGAATTTGACACGTAAAATAAAAAATTAAATTATGAACCCGATTTATAGATTTGGATTTGTAAACACGTTCTTTGTTGATGGGTTTGCGGTGGATACCGATGGAACCCACACAAGCCCCAATTATTCATACACAAAGGAATATATACCCGTTTCCAATATATACCCCCGCAAATTGTTTATGAGTTCGGCACCGGAAAACGCCGGGGTTTGGTATGATTCAAACAAGAATATTATATCAAATTTTGGTTCCAATCCCCCGGCGGCAAATGTGGAATTTGACATACCTAACAATGCGTATTACGTCCGGGTTAATTTCTCTTTGGCGTCCCGTCGTGCGGGGTCTGCATGGTTGAGATTGGGAACGATGGACGCCGATAACTATATTGCGCCGTATATCGTGCATCCCAATTATAAGGACGATTTGGCAAAGGAGTACGAATTAGAAACGAACCAACGATTTTACCGGGCGAAATTGTCCGGTAAATTGTCGTTTATCCGGGATGATTACGACTACATTAATAACAAGCCATTCGACACAACGTTTTTGTTGCTGATAGAGAAAAGCAACGACGGCGGTAAAACATGGACGTCGTATTATTCCGGGCAATTTATGAAAACCGATTGCACGTTTATTGACTATGATAAAAAAGTTACCGTACAACCGGACACGATAGACGAATATAACGACGTTTTAGCCGGATTAGAGAAAGAATATAATCTTATAACATTAGCCCCGGCAATTCAACGGATAACGATAAACAAACGCCCGCTTATTCAAATATATGTTCCCGGCGATAGTATTGTTTCGTGTTTTTTGGGCGGTACCAATTGGGAGCAAGACGCAAACGCCACGACCGACCAAAACGCATTAGTTCGGACGTATCATTTTGCATTGTGCAATATTTTGAAAGAAATACAAATTACGTCCCACGGTTCCCCGGCGGTAATATCCGGGCTTTATACCGGACGAATGGCGACGGGGGCAACGCCCGGAGTATTTATGGGGAATTTATACCCGGAATTGAACGTTAATTATTATATCTTTATTTCCCAACAAACAATAGACGGCACGCCCTTTGGTATTGCTTTAGTTGAGATACGCAGACGTTCCGACGATGTGGCAATGTTTAGGTATCAGAAAACAACAACCGCCCCGTTTGATACATTGGAGTTTGATTTAACCGCCGTTGAGGATTCCGGCGCAACGGGTACCATGCACGCCGATATGAAAAGTTATAATATTTACGCCCGGTATTTGTGCGATGTTGAAACAATCGGCGACCTAAATACATATCCATTGCCAACCGATGATATTGTAGATAATAACAGAAATTACCGCCGGGCAATCGGTTACGCAATCGACGTGGCGTTTATATCTAATAACTTTTCAGATACGCCGACCGAGTGGGGATTAGCCGACAACGGAAAGTATTTTGCGCCGCCTTATTCCATTTACGGGCAAACCTTTTATCCAATCGCCCGGTCAACGTGGCGTTATGCGTCGTTGTGGTTTGGTTTTTATTTGATGGATTGGATATTAGAGGAACAAGCCCGGAAAGCATATACTTTGCGGGATGCGTTCCCCGTAGCGTCTTGTATTTCCGTTTTGCTCAATCAGATTGCGCCGGGTATAAAGCACGAAGCGACGGCGGAATATAGCCAATTTTTGTACGGGTCAAGCAATCCAATATCCGGGTTAACATTCCGGTTGCTTGTTTCGCAGAAAACAAACATTATAAACGGCGAATACCAACAACCCGCACAAAAGGCACCAACGACGTTGCAACAATTTACAAATATGTTGCGGGATTGTTTCAAGTGTTATTGGTACATTGACGGGGGTAAATTCAAAATTGAGCATATCCAATTTTTCAAAAACGGCGGTTCGTATGGCGGAGGCGCAATTATTAGCCGGGATTTGACGAAAGAAATTAATTTGCGCAATGGGTTGCCGTGGGCGTTCAATACGTCCGAATATTCATTTGATAAGGTCGATTTGGCGGAAAGATACCAATTTGAATGGATGGACGATGTAACAACGCCGTTTGAGGGTTTGCCAATACAGGTAATTAGCAAGTATGTAACGCCCGGAAAGATTGAGGAAATTAATATATCAAATTTCACGTCCGACATTGATATGATGTTGTTAAACCCCGGTAATATGAGTTCGGACGGGTTCGCCTTGTTTGCCGCCGTTCCGCCTCAAACCGGGACGCAATGGATATTACCATTTACACGACAAACCATTAACGGGGTCGAATACTTTTTGCAGAATGGATATTTGGCATTTATCAATTTACAATCCCCGTATTGGATGTATGATTTACCCGCCCGTCGTGTATCTGTAAACGGTTCCGAGGTTTACGCATACGGTATTGAGAGAAAGAAAAAGCAAACGTTTAGTTTTCCCGCCACGGACGACCCTAACCCGATGCAACTAATAAAAACATATATCGGTAACGGTCAAGTTGATAAATTAAGCGTAAATTTGTATAGTCGTTCAATTAAAGCAACTTTGAAATATGACACCGAATAACAATTTATCCGTTTTGCCATTTTATACAAATAGGCAATACCAAGATTTCCGCAAGTCTTATGCGTATGGCGACGTTTACCCGTTGTTTACGCCGTTGAATAAGTTATTGCCGTTTCAGATAATCCGCCCGACCCGTTCAAATACTATTCGTTGGGTACGGATTTACGATTATAAGATTACCCGGTTGTTGGCTGATATAACAACCCAAATGTTAGAAACCGGATTGCAGATTGTTCGGTTTGCTAATTACGGTTATGACGTTATTGTTTATCCCGGTATTGGGCAAATGGCGTTAAATTTCCCGGAGGGACGTTATACAATGATGATTAACGACGGTGTACAAACATTCGTTTCGGACGTGTTTACGTGGGTTAGCGGAACGATGGACGGTTATTTGTGTGTTGAGTGGAGCGATGCGCAAAACATGGAGGTTGACGGCGGACAAATCGTTTACGAGGGCGTCCCGTTCAAAAACCGGGTTTACTTATGTACGGAGTTGGGGAAACCCGAATACAAGTTTGAGGAAGAGGGGGAAGAACGGGACGGGTATTTTTTCCCGGAAAAACAAATATCGGAAAAGACATTCCGGTTTATCTTTTTAGCCCCCGAATACCTTTGCGACGTAATGCGGTTAATCCGTATGAGTGATTTTGTAACGGTTTACAGTCAAGGCAGGAAATACGATTGCGACACGTTTCTAATTACACCCAAATGGCAAACGCAGGGCAATTTAGCGTCCGTTGAATGTGAATTTGAATGCGCAACCGTGGTTAAGAAAATCGGACGGGGAGTTATCCCGCCGGAAACAAAAGGAGATTATAATAATGATTTTAACAACGATTTTGACAACCAATAAATTATTTTGAATATATGGGAAATTATGAAGAATTAAAAGCCGCCGTTGCAGCGGTTATTAAACAAAATGGTAATGAAGAAATTACCGGGCAAATAATGCAAAATACATTATTGTCTATGATTAGCAACATTGGGGCTAATTCGACCTTTGCGGGCGTTGCGACGCCCGAAACCGTACCGGGAACCCCCGACCAAAACGTTTTTTATTTGGCAGGAACCCCCGGAGTATATGCCAATTTTGGCGGCTATGAGTTGAAACAGGGTATTGTAATGTTTACGAATGCGTCCGGGGCTTTTACCGCCGTGGATTTGGGATTTTCAAACGATGATTTGAAACGTTTGTTTTTAGTCGATAAATCAATTATTGGTATTCCAAACATTGATTACGACCATGTTTACAGTATACCCGCCGGGGGTGCGCCCGGTTCGTACATTGATGTTAATACATTCGATACAGGTTGGGCGATTGTTCCAATTGATAGCGGTTATATGAGTGTTTCCGGCGCAAATATTACCCGTGTGTTGTTCTTTAGCGACATTAACCCGGTTGCCGCAAATCTGATTAATACGTTTTCAACAAACTTTCAGTTAATCCCAATCCCGGCAACGGCTAAATTGGCATTAATAACGTTGAATAAGGCGAAAAACCCGGAGGGCTATAAAAATTTACGTGTTTCCCAACCCGGAGCTGCCGCCACACGTTCCGACGTGTCGTTGCTGAAACAAAGGTTGTATAAAAACCGTTCGTTTTCCGGCAAAGTTGATGTTGACGAAAATATGTTAGCAAATATTTCAAGCGGGAATATTAATTATATTCCTCATGTGGAATTTGACACGGCGTTTGTTGATATTTTCGACAAAAGTAAATATTTGGAGATAACGGGCGCAACAATTGTTCGGGTGTTATTTTTCCGTGATTACGGAATTAATACAGCAAATTATATATCCAGTACAACCAACTATATTGCAACTATTCCAAGTAACGCAGTAATGGCAACAATAACGTTGCGTAAAACGGATAACCCCGACGGGTATAACAATTTGTTTGTAAACCAAATCGGAGCCGCACCAAGTAGTTTGCGTTTACTGCAAAATACCGGGGAATTATTCACGGAAAAAAGTTTTTATTTCAATCGTTCGGGTAATCCGATAACAACAGCGGCTTATTTGACGACAACCGGGTTTTTACCAATTAGCGGAAATGATGATATTGTTGTTAAGGGAGCAAATAACACAAGCGTTCCCGCTATTACATTTTGGGATGCGCATTATAAATTCATTGCGCCGATTGCTCAAACAACAGGAACGACCAATCGGGTTTATACGGTTGCGGCGGCTGATATTCCGGCGGGCGCAAAATATATTCGATGCACCCGCAACGAATATGAAGACGCAACGGATAGTTATGTTGTAGGGGTTAATATTGCGGCTTTGCTTTCGATGCGTGAAAACATTATCCCGGAATTTAAACAAGTAATAACCGGAAAGAACCTAATTAACCCGGCAAATCTTTTGCGTGGTATTACTTATGCCCATTCAACGGGATTAATTACAAGCCCCTACGGAATATTGAGCAACAAATTAAGATTATCGCCGGGAAAATATACCATTAAGGGCGTTGTTCCTTATAAAAACGTTCCAACAACGGTGCGTATTTTAAGGTTCAACGATAAAAACGAAATGGTTTACGCTGATGCAATATCTTTGGTTGATGGTGTGGGAAATTATACCGTAACCGCCGAAACGTCGGGCGTTGGAGGAAATGGATATATTGATTATTGGCGTATTGTTTTGCAATTTGATACGAATGTTTTATTTGACCCAACCGTTGCGCAATTCGAGAAAAACAGCGTTGCAACCGATTTTGAACCGTGTCAAACAAAACTAATCGAAAATCCGGCTTATAACTTAACCCCCCGTATGGCATTTATGACGGGTGCGAGTTCGTCAATGCCGGGCAATGGTTACTTTGAAACGGCGTGCGAGTTGTTGGGATTTAAACACCGTAACGAAGCGATTAGCGGCGATAGTGTTATGATGCACGCTACACGTGCATGGCGGGGGCTTATCTATGAAGCCGACGGACGTATGACAAATAACTATGATAGTGCGGGCAATTTCGTTGGATTGTACACCTTTGAGGAATTGGAAAATATCGACATATTCATTACAAGCCATATTCACAATTACGATGTTGCATTTGAGGGCAAAGTATTTGAAAAGGTAGAAACAACATTCGGGTATTATTCCGTAACAGGCGTTTTTTATCCGTCCGGCGTATGGGCATTAGACAAATATAATTTGTCGCCTAACGATACAAAATTGATTGTAAGCACGTTTACAAGTGAAAGTACGACGCCGCACGCCCTATTTTTTGACCGCAACAATAATTTTATTAGCGGAGATATTATATTTGACCCCGCCGTTTCAAACACGCCAATTATTGACCGTGAAATTGATGTACCCGAAAATGCGGCTTATGTATTAATTAAGCGTATGTATTTCCCCGGTTCCATTACAAAGGTTAGGGGCGTGGGTTATGGAATTTTGCAAAAAACCGTTGCGGAATACGAGGCTAAAGGGTATGACGCAAGCAATAACCCGTTGACGGTTCCGATGGATAAAACCGATTTAACGCAACGTATTGTTCCGTATGGCGGATTGGGTGCGCCCGGTGCGCAAATTCCTAACAATCTGTATGACGAAAGATATGCGGCGGGTTATGACTATTTATTGAAAAAGTATGCGTTGGATTGCTACAATTTGCGATTGAACCCCGATTCAAAGTATTACGGTACAAAGTCCGGTAAACCTGTTATTATCGTATGTACGACGCAATGGCACGACGGTTATGTACGTTTCAACGAGGGTATTAAAAAGGTAGCAAAATGCCACGGCGCAATAGTTGCGGACGTTGCCGGGAATATAGGATTTACTTATAGACAAACCGACCCCGAAAACCCCGATTCAATCCGTTGGGGCGCATTACATTGTAATAACGCCGCATACGGTTCAACGAATGACACGGAAACAATTCCTATTCATGGCGTAATGTACACGGGTATGGGTTGGCACCCTACAAGAAAGTGGGATGATTATATTCAAATGAAACGGGCGCAAATTTTGGCGGATGCAATGAGGTTGGCGACGTACAACAATGGCGATTTCGGACAAATCATTTAATAACAAGCCGGGGGCAACCCCGGCATAAATATTAAAATTATGGATAAGTTGTTTACGTGGGAACGATGGCGAATGATATTTGTCACGTCGTTAAGCCCTATTTTAGCCTATTTAACCCCAACGGCGGGGTTTATGTATGCGTTGGTTATTATGTTCGCTTTCAACATTTGGGCGGGTATGCGGGCGGACGGTGTAAGCGTGAGGCATTGCAAAAACTTTAGATTCAGTAAGTTTAAGAATGCGTTGGCGGAATTGCTTTTGTACGTTACCATTATACACGTTATTTATTCGGTAATGCTGCAATGTGGGGATAATGAAGCCGCCAAAATAGTAATTAAGTCGCTTACATACATTTTTATGTACGTATATTTGCAAAACGCATTCCGCAACCTTATTAAAGCATATCCCACAAAGGTTGCGTTGCGTATTATTTACCACGTTATCCGGTTGGAGTTTACACGAGTATTGCCGGGATATTGGCAACCGATAATTGAGAGATACCAACGGGAACATGATAACGATATTATTAACGATAAAGAAAAGGAGGGCAAACAATGAACCAAACAGAGATTTTAAAGTATTTGGAGGAACAAAAAACAACCCGGACGATTACGGATTTGATTGTACATTGCACCGCAACCAAGCCCGGCGCAAAAGTCAATGTTGATGTTATCGACGGTTGGCACAAAGAACGGGGATTTAAGAAGCAACCCCAAAGCGGGCGAATTTGTGGTTATCATTTTGTTGTGTTGCCGGACGGGACGATTGAAACCGGGCGTTTTCTTTCTGAAATAGGGGCGCACGTTTCCGGGCAAAATTCCCGGTCTATTGGTATTTGTTATGTTGGGGGATTGGACGCCAACGGTAAAGCCGCCGACACACGGACGCCGGAACAAAAAGAGGCGTTATTATGGTTGCTTATGCGTTTGGTCGTTATGTTCCCGGACGCAACGATTAAGGGACACCGGGATTATTCCCCGGATTTGAACGGCGACGGCATTATTGAGCCGTGGGAATACATTAAAGAATGCCCGTGTTTTAATGCGGCAATTGAATATAGTAACATTTAATTTTGTACCATTATGACAAAGAAAGACAAAAAGGAGTATTTGGAACAATTGGTTGCCAATCAAGGGAACCAAGCGGGAATTAGTATTGTCCCGTTGTTATCCGCTATTATTGCAGATTGCGAGGACGTTTTTACGGTTACGGTTGAGGACAACCAAGAAGATACGAAAAACGTAACGAACCCACAGGCGGAAATAGACGCATTTATTGACGCCGTAAACGCCGACCCATTGCACAACATACCAAAAGTATATATTTCGGGCGTCGTAATTTCCTTTGCACAATTGGAAATTAACGAGGACGAAATAAATAGTACGGTTGAAATGGCGGGCGGACATTATGTTTTGACGTTGAGTAAAACGCCGGATAGTTCGTTAATCATTTACACGGCAAACGCATGAAAAAGTATATAATATTGGCGGCAATCATTATGGCGGTTGCCGCCGCCTTTTGGGTACAACAAAGTCGTATTAAGCGTTTGACCGCCGAACGGGATAAATACCGGAGCAATACCGAAACGTTGTTGCAGGACGTCCGAACCTATCAAACAAAGGATAGTTTGAACGCCGCAAAGGTTGGGAATTTGGAGTTAAAATTATCCGAATATAAAAAGTACCGGGCGGACGATGCGGCGTTAATCAAATCGTTGCAGACAAAGAACCGGGATTTGCAAAGGGTTACGACGGCACAAATGGAAACGATTAACGAATTACGGGCGAACGTCCGGGATAGTATTGTATATTTGCCCGGCGACACGGTTACGACCGTATTACGGTGTATTGACATTGTGGAACCGTGGTTTGAGTTGCACGGATGCACGACGCCCGCCGGGGTATTTACCGGGACGCATATAAACAGGGATAGTCTGTTAATAGCGGAAACGGTGCAATATAAACGCTTTTGGGGGTTCCTTTGGAAAACCCGAAAGATTAAGAACCGGGAAATTGACGTTGTAAGCAAGAACCCGGCAACCCGAATATTGGGGGTTGAGTTCGTAACCATAGAAAAATAATAAACCGGGGGTTGTAACAAGGCGTTGCAACCCCTTTTTTTATTGAGCCATTTTTAGCTCGTTTCCGGGCATTTTATTTCAAAGTGGATAATTTACCCGTCCCGCTTGCAAAAGTTGCTTAAATCGAAAATTCCAAGAAAATAACTCTTTTGGAACCAAAAACGAAATATTTTATAGGAAAACACGAAAATAAAAGATGAAACCTTTGGTAATTAAAATAAAGGTTGTATATTTGCATCATCAAACAAGAACGACCGGGCGCACCGTTACCGATGGACGGGGCGGATTTCGACCAATGGGGGGATTGTGAATTTGGAATACATGATTAAAAGAGAAACCCCCGACGCAATGAAGTAACGCCGGGGGTTGATACGCAGTAACCGAGAGCGATGTTGTAAGGTTATGCGGTGCAACAAAATTAGTGCTTTTTATCTGTATTACAAGCGTCCAACGTGAACAAATAAAATATTCAAAGGTTTTATTTTTGGTAATACAAATATTATTTATACTTTTGCAGAAACAAAAACCCACCGGGGGCGTACCCGGCAAAGATATGAGAATAAAAGAGAGCGATTTATTAAAACAATTGGCGACCGATAGCGGGAAAACAGCCAAACAAGTTTCCGAAATTGTCGTTTCGGAATTACTCAAAAACAAAGTTATTGAGGACGACCCGGACAATTGGGGCGTTTCCGTTTTTGATGCAATAAACGAGGACGTAACCGAGGAACAAACCGCCAATTGTTATGCGGCAATTTCCGAGGCGTTGGGCGTATATCTGAAACGGGTATATTACATTGTCCCGGATTTGGATTTAATGGGTAATGAAGATTGCCCGGAGTGCGGCGGCGAAATGGAAGTTACCGACGGGGAATATAAACAGACCGGAGGCGATGGATATTTAACCCCGCCGGAATATACCGCAATTTGGGAGGAAAAAACGTGTACGCATTGCGGACACAAAGAGAGCAACGAACCGAGTTATTAACAATAAAAGACTAAAGAAATGGCAGAAATGACGAAATTAAGAGTAAACGAGGCAATCGCACGGGCGCAAACCGCCGGGATTAAGGTTTATAAAAAAGAGGTTGCCGCCCGTTTATGGGAGGGACGCACCGAAAGCGCACAACAAGTTAATATGACTAACTTATGCAACGGTACGACCAAACAGATACGCCCGGAATGGGTTGTTATCATTTGCGAAATGTGTAATTGCACCCCTAATTATTTGTTTGGCTATGAAGAATAACGGGTTACAATGGTTTGAACGCATGGCGGACGTTATGTTTTCCGATAGGTTCCAAGCGAAAGCGATTATTGCGACGTTTGGAACGTTGGGCGTTGTTTGTCTGATTGGCGCATTTTGGAACCCGTGGAAATTGATGTTTGCGGGAATGTGCGCCGCAATGGTATTATGTGGATTTTCAGAATTAAAAAAGAGTAGAAAATGAGAGCGAACAAAAAGAAACCGGAAAACCCGGTACAAAAGACGGTCGAAAGTTTGGGAGCCGTTCCCGCCGACCAATTCCCGGAAATTACCGAGGAACAACAACAAATAATCCCCCCGTTTGAAGCGGTCGAGGTTGAACAACCAACCGGAATATTTGAGATATTGCCGGGCATGACGGTTGAGGAAATGACGGCAATGTTTTTTGATGAAAAAACGTTGATTGAACCCCCGTATAAGGTTTGGCAATTGAATAGTAAGGGACACCGCTATTATTACCGATATGACGACAACGGGAACCCGGAGTTTTTCCTGTCGGTTACAACGATATTGTCCCAAACGTTACCCAAAGCCCCGCACTTAATACAATGGATTGCCAACAAAGGCATTGAGGAAGCGGAACGATACAAAGGCGAACGGGCGGCGTATGGTACGTTTATGCACGCCGCATTTGAGGAATTATTAATTAACCGGGCTTATGATTTGGACGGGTTAAAAGGCAGACTAAAAGAATATATTGAGGTTTACCGATTGCCGGACGATTTTATATATTATGCCGACTATTTGAAAAAGGACGTATTGGCGTTTGCGCAATTCGTATTGGATTATGATGTACGTCCGTTGGCGGTTGAAATTGCGTTGGTGCATCCGTATTACAAGTATGCCGGAATGATTGATTGCCCGTGTACCATGTTATCAAAGATTGGCGGGGACGAACGTATTAACGCAATCGTCGATTTCAAAAGCGGACGCAAAGGTTTTTACGAGGAAAGCGAAATACAATTAGGAATGTACCGGGATATGTGGAACGTCAATTTTGAACAATTCCCCGTAACCCGTATTTTCAATTTCAGCCCGAAAGACTGGCGCAAACGTCCGTCGTATAATCTGAAAGAACAAACGGATAGCCCCAATATACGGAAAATCCCGTATCTGTTAGAGATTGCAGCGATTGAGGACGAAAAGAAAGACAATACGTTTACGTCGGTTAATGGTATGGTATTGTTGGATAACGCCCCGGATTTGACGCAAAACGTAATATCGTTGTCGTTGGCGGAACTGATTAAAACGAAAGCCCCAAAGAAAACAACCATTGTTAAACGTGCGCCCAAAAAGACAAAGGAGCCGGAAAAGAAAGCCGCCACGGGCAAAACGACCGCAAAGCGGGGTAATACCACGGAAAAGAAAGTAAAGCCCGCAAATGAGCCTAAAAAGCCCAAAAACGAGAGTAGGAAAAAGATGTTGAACGACGACCCCGAAATTTGAGATATGAAAAAGATTAAAATAATTACTGATTCGTCAGAATTGGAACAATTCGTTAATAGAACGGATATAGAGGTTATCCAAATGGATATAAAAGCAGTTGAGCAAAATTGTTTTGCGCAACAATGGTTTATTGCAGTAATATTTTAAAAGAGTTATGAAAGGTAGAATAAAACGACCGGAGGCGCAACAATCCCGTTTGATATTGCCCCGTGTCGGACAAATAAAAATCGGAATGAAAAACGCCAACGGATACCCACAAAGCGTTGATTATTTCATACCAACGGGAAAGTATGCCGGGTTATTTACACAGGCATACGGCGAAAAGCCCCAAACAATACAAATTGTTTTCCCGGACGACGACCCGGAAAAAGTATGTAACGAGCGTTACGAATACCGGGACGACGACGGGCGATTAATTGCGGCGGGCGATGGCGATACATTCCAAGTGTGGGACGGAAAGAAATACGAAACGTTGACAACGGAAAAATACCCAAACTTAATGCAGTCAATAACGAAGCGTTACCCAAATAAAAAGAGCCGCCAACCCGATTGCGACGGTTGGGAGGTAACATTAACGCTAAACTTTATTGTTCCGTTGGTTCGTGGGGTCGCCGGGGTTTGGCAATTTGCTACAAAGGGCACGGCGTCCACAATCCCGCAAATCCGGGAAACGTTCGACGGTATGTTGTTTGAACGGGGATTTTGCAAAGGCATTATCTTTGATTTGAATGTACAATTTGCCACGACGCAAAAACCGGGCGACCGTTCCCGTTTTCCCGTCGTGTCGTTGGTTCCCAATGAGAGTGCCGACAATATTTTGAAAGTGCGTAAAGCATGGGAACCCGTTAAAGAATTGGAGGGCGGACATGATGGCAACAATTAAACAAATTGAAATACCCGTTGAAACGGTTATCCGGGTTAATAATATTCCGGTTAAATGTATGATTGCTGAATTTTGGCATGATTGCAAAGATTGTTTTTTCAATCAATACCCCGGAAGTTGTAAACGTGTTGTTTGCAAGGCTGATAAAAGAACCGATAATATTAATGTTTATTTTACGGAGGTATGACAATACGGGATAGCAATTTTATAACCATATTAGCCCCAATGATTACGAAACTTAAATTGAAAGGTAACGAATTGTTGGTTTTTGCTTTGATACATGGTTTTAGTCAAGACGGCGAAAGTCGTTTTAAGGGTTCATTGCGGTATTTTATTGAATGGACGGGATTAGATAAAAGTACGATTATTAAGTTACTCAAACAATTAGTTGATAAGCAATATATTAACAAATTTGAGTACGAAAAAAATAAAGTGCGTTATTGTGAATATACGTCTAATTATTGGGTCGCTTTAGAGTGGTTGGAAAATCCAACCACCCCCCGGTTGGAAAATCCAACCACCCCCCGGTTGGAAAATCCAACCACCGTGGTTGGAAAATCCGACACAATAAAGATAGATGATATTAATAACTCTTTTGATAATGATAATACAGGGTTAAAGAACCCCGTATTATTTCCCGACGAAGAAAAAAAGGTTGAGGAACCAAAAGAGAAAAAAACATTGTTTCGCAATTCCTACGTTTACAAAATGGTTAAATTTGAAAACGGCGTTGCCGTGGATTATTCAGAATTTGAAAGTAAGTTTGCGACCCCGGAATTTGAAAAGGTCGATTTGGTTTATTACTTTCATTCTGTTAGCGATTGGAGCGACCAAAAAAATATGAAACGCACTAAAAACGGTTGGTTGGCGACCGTCCGTAATTTCATACGGGGGGACGTCGAAAAGAAAAAATTGCATTTGAAACCCGAATACAAAGCCCCAACGCAAAGATTGAATGTTGCCGGGGCTATTGAGTATTTGAAAGATGATTATTAACATGGAAACATTACCCGAAAAGACAAACAGTTTGCCACAAACGTTGCCCGAAAAACGACAATCCGCCGCCGTTTTGCTTTATAGTGGAACGGCAAAAGCAATTGAGGTACGCCGGGCGATGGTTGAATTACCGGAGGTTGCCAAAGCATTAACCCCGGTTGAAAAGTATATTTTCGTGGCGTCCACAAAAAAACAGATTGCCGAGATTGACGACGAAACGTTGATTGCTAAAACCGGGCAAATGTTCCGGTTTATCGCAATGGACGTGGGGTTTATCATTCCCACGGAAAACCGGGACGATTGGACGTATATTTGTACCCGGTTGTTGGATTTGCTCAAACGCTATTATTCGCAATTAACATTGTCGGAGGTTAAATTAGCGTTTGAATTGCTGATTACCGGGGAATTGGACGACTATTTGCCAAAGGATAGGGACGGGAACGCAGAACGGAAACATTACCAACAATTCAACGCCGATTATTTCGCAAAGGTATTGAACGCATATTGCCGGAAACAAAACCAAGTTATCGGCAAAGCATATACAGCGTTGCCGGAACCGAAAAAGGAGTTAAGCCCGGAGCAAATCCGGTATTATCGCAATCAATCGGTTATGACTTGTTTAATGTGTTTTATGCGCTATAAATATACCGGGCGTTTAGTGTTTGGATTAACCGACGAAATGTTTGTTTATAATTGGTTGTTGGGCGTTGGGTTAGCGGATGAAGTGAAAGAAACCGAGGACGACCGGAAAGAAGCGTATAACCGATTTTTGGCACGTGCCGCCCGTGGGTTCGTTAATGAATTTACGGTTTATCACGTTCGTAAACAAGGAATCCAAAGCCCGGAAATTGATTATACAGCCTTTGAGGTTGCCCGGCGTAAAGAGATTAAACGGACTTTCGACCGGATGATTAAGGACGAAATTTATATTTACCATTATTTGAAATTTGAAAAATGAAAATAGATTGTATTATTGGGATTGACCCCGGAGCCGCCGGGGGTATTGTGGTTTGGCGACCCAACCACAACGCAACGGCAATTAAGATGCCTAAAGACATTAACGAGATACGGGATTTTCTGAACTATTACAAAGAGATTTGTACACCGATTATCTTTTTGGAAAAATTGAGTGTTCGCCCGGATGACGTAACGGTTGTCGATACCGGGGCAAACATGGGTAAATTGTACCGCATACAAAAGATGTTGCAAAACTTTGAGCATTTGAAAGCCATTATAACCGTCGCCGAAATACCGTTTGTTTTGGTTAATGCGATGAAGTGGCAAAACGACCTTAAATTGCGTATTAAGGTAAAAGGGAAAAAGGAGGAAAAGGCAGACCGCAAACGACGGTTCCGGGATATTGCCGGGAAATTATACCCGGAGATTATCCCGGCGTTATGGAATGCGGACGCAACGTTAATAATGCACTTTGGACGGTTCATTTTACAGAATAACCCCCGTTGGGTTTTGGAAAATTTGCCCCAACAAATGCACAACCGTTTATTTTAAGCCCGTAGGGGCGTTTAATTATTCAAATGGTTACTTGTATGGCAGACGAAACAAAAGCCCCGCAAATCGAAAATCCCGAAAAAATAACGGCAAAAGATTTGGCGGAAATGGTAAAACAGATGCGGCACAACCAACGACGTTGCCAACGGAACCCAACCCCGGAGAAATTGGCAACGTTGGAAAGTTGGGAACGCAAAGTTGATGCGGTCGTTGCTGTATTGACCGATACACAAATGAAATTGTTTTGATATGGACGAAATGGATTATATCTATTTAGGCGACCGATTGACCCGCCCGGAATTGCGACGTATGCCGTGCCGGGCGGTTCGTCGTTCCGATGGTAAATGTATAAGAGGGCGCAACGGTAATATGTTAGTTGAGTTTGGCGACGTGGGTAAATGCGTTGTTTTGGGGCGATTATTGCGGAAAATAAAAAAAATAGCCGAAAATAAAAGATAAAAGTTTTGGTAATATAAAAACTATACGTATATTTGCGGCATGATAATAACACACGACCGGGCGTTTCCCCGGTAACTATAACAACAAAATAGTAATAACCGCCGGGGGAATCCCCGGCATAAACAATTAGAGCGATGTATATTAAGAAATTGGAATTGTTGAATTTTCAAGTTATCAAAGAGTTCAACGCAGATTTTGAGGGTAATGTATATTTCATTACCGGGGACAACGAGTTAGGCAAATCAACCCTATTAAAAGCAATCGGCGCAATGTTGACCGGGAACCGGGACGCCGTGTTGAAAAATGGAGAGGACAAAGGGTTTGCAAAAATGGTTGTAGGTAACGACGGCGAAAATTACGAGGTCGAATTAAAGTTTACCAAAGCCAACCCCCGTGGGACGTTATCCATTAAATCCCAAACAACCGGGATGCGTTCGGATAACGTTTCTATGTTGCAAAAGATTTTCGGCTACCAAGACTTTGACGCCGTGGAGTTTTCCCGTTGGAGCGAAACCGCCGAGGGACGCCGCAAACAAATTGAGGTTGTAAAGGCTTTATTGCCGGAAAAAGTGCGCACCCGGATTGCAGAAATTGACGCCGAGGTTACGACCGTTAAGGATAAACGAAAAGACGCCAACACCGAGGTTAAGACGTACACAACCATTTGCGCCAACGCTGAAAAGCAATTGAAACCCGGCGACGTAAAAACGTATGCCGAGAAAAAGGATATTACGGCGTTGATGGAAGAACAAAACGAAAATGCCCGATTGATTGAGAAAGCGAAAACGGTACGCCAAACCCGGCAACAAAGGGTTGAACAATTGGCGGCAATCCCCGGACGTATTAAAGCCGCCAACGACAACCACGACAAAGCCGTTGCGATTATTGACACCAATTTAGCGAATGAAGAAAAAGAGGTTGCCCGCATTATCGCCGAGGCGCAAAAACGATTAGAGGACGCCAAAAAAGAGGCGAAAACGTCCCGTAAAAACGTCGATGCCGAATTAAAGGAAACATTGGCAACCATTGAGGCGGAAAAAGCCGATTTTGAAAAGCGCAAAGCGAATGCCGACAAATGGTTAGAGGAATACGAAGCCAATAACCCGGAAAATTTAGATACGGCGGAACAACTGAAAAAAGCCGAGGAACACAACCGTATCAATGCGTTAGTTGTGGATTACATGGCAAAGAAGAAACAAAAGGAAGCCGCCGAGAAAACCGCCCGCACCTTTGAGGACAAATTAGGCGCATTAGCAAAGGAACGGGAAAACCTTATTGCAACGTCCGAATTACCTATTGCCGGGCTTTCATTCACGGACGACGGATTAGAGTTAAACGGCGTGCCGTTCGTCGCCGGGAAAGTTTCAGATAGTCAAATTATGGAGGTTGCCGCCAAACTGATTATTGCAAGCAATCCGACGGTTAAGGTATTCCGCATTGCGAGGGGCGAAAGTTTGGGCGAAAAGCGTTTACAGGCGATTATAGATATTGCAAAGGCAAACGGTTTTCAAGGCTTTATTGAGGAAGTAAAGCGGGGGCAAACTGATTTAGTAGTTGAGGAATACACGGAAAACGAATAATAACCGGGGGCGGGCTTTCCGTCCCCTTAAAATCTAAAACAATGGCATATACATTGAACGATAATTTGAAACGTTGGGCGGAACAATACGAAACCGCCGAGTTTATCCAATCCGACCCCGTGCAAATTCCGCACCGTTACGATAGTCGGGTAAATATTGAGATTAGCGCATTTGTTACGGCGTGGATTGCGTGGGGTTCACGCAAACAGATAATCCAAAAGGCGGATTTTATCGACCGGGAAATTTTCAAGGGTGCGCCGTTTCATTACATAATGGGAACGGATTACGAGTATAAAAAACAGGATTGGAACCAATATAAGGGCGACAAAACCAATTTTTACCGTACATTCACATACGCCGATTTTCACGACCTTTGCGCCCGCTTGTTTGAAGTATATAACAATTGGGAAAACATGGAAAAAGCATTGCAAGCGCAACCGGGCGTTCGTCCATTGGAGCAATTGCAATATCTTTTCGGCGACGTTAAGGGCGTGCCGGATATGGAAACGAAAAGCGGTTGCAAACGCTTATGTATGTTTTTGCGTTGGATGTGTCGCCACGGTTCCCCGGTTGATTTTGGTTTGTGGACGATTTGCGACCCCCGTAATTTGATTATTCCATTAGATACTCACGTACATAAACAGGCATTGCGGTTGGGGCTTATAAAACGCCGGACGCCGGATTTGCAAACAGCCATTGAGATAACCGACCGTTTCGCCGAGATATTCCCGGACGACCCAACAAAGGGAAATTTTGCGTTGTTTGGTTATGGAGTAAACAACGGTAAGGTTGCACCCGTTACGACGGAACCGGAAAAAGAGCAACCAATTGCCGTGGCTGATTTGTCTATTGCGGACGTTTTGAAAATGCGATTGTTTTACAACAATGCCGCCGCCGAAATTCGGGATATATGGGAAAAGCGAGAAAAAGCCCGTAAAGAGTTAAAGCCGGGCGAACGTTTACAAGCGCACCCAATCGACAAATTGCACGACGCCGGATTATTGGAACCGGGCGAATTTGTCGTTACGTTCGCAAAGATTATGGATAAGCGGGAAACCCGATTGTCAAGCATGGAACGGGGCGTTATTCATACTTTAGGAATGACGGCATTTAGTAACACAATGCAAAAATTAATAGCCGATGAAAAAGCGAGAAATAACAGTGACGGGGACAATAAACAATAACGGCGGGTTGGCAATGTACATGGGGGAATTAAACGAGTTTTTCAAGGGTTGGAAAGGTTCCCGCATTATTGCCCGGTTTATTGTAGCGTCCCCCGGTTCGTCCGAGGCTTTGAAAGGGTATTATTTTAACTATGTTGTACCGACGTTTAAGCACGCAATTTGGGAGGCGGGCGAACGTCTTACAGAGGAACAAACCGAACGACGTTTGCGGGAATTTTCCCCAATTATGTACGTTGAACGGGTCAACGAGGAAACGGGGGTATATTCCCACGATTTGCGCACCGTGGCGGATTTGTCGAATGCCGAGTTAATCGAACATATCGAAACGCTCAAACAGATAGCCGCCGAGGAATACAATACATTTATTGACGACCCCCGAACGTTGTAGGTATGTTTTGCAAATGTAACGAAAAGCGGAAAAATTACCCGTTGGCGGGTTGGCGGATTATCCGCCACGAATACACGCCAAAGCATTACAGCCGGATAAAGTGTTTGCGGTGCGGGTGCGTTTGGATTACACGGGCAAAATATGTTGAACAAACCCCCAACGAGGACGGGCAAAAAAGACTTTTTTAGTATGGAATTAAACGATAAATCCCCGATGCCGCAAGGTAAATTTAAAGGGGAGCCGATGGAAAACGTACCGTATTGGCATTTGCTTTGGTTAGAGAACCAACCATATTGCCGCAAAGATGTAAAACAATACATTGAGGAAAACCGGGACGTTTTGGAGTTGGAGAAAAAGCGGGATAAATACCGCAATGAAAATGAGTAATTAACAATTTAATAACCGAGAGTATGACAAACGAACAATTACAAAAGGGCAAAACATTGTCCGAACGATTGAGAGAGGCGCAAGCCAACGGCAAACAATGTGTTATCTTATATTTTGGCGATTACGACCCGTCGGGCGAAGATATACCCCGGTCGATTGGCGAAAACTTGCAAAAGTTCGGTATTTTTGGGGTCGAAATACGACGTATTGCGTTGATGGAACAACAGGTTATCGAATGGAAGTTGCCGCCCGCCCCGGCAAAGGAAACAGACAGCCGTACCGCCAATTGGGACGGATTGGGTCAAGTGGAGTTAGACGCCGTTAAACCGGAAAAACTGATTTCCTTATTGGACGATGCGATTAACGATATATTCGACCGGGAATTGTACGACGAATTGTTAGAACGTGAAAGCGACGAACGGGAACAATTCCAAACGGAATTAAAACGATACGTTGAAGATGATTTATAAAACCGATGCCGGGCGGGTTCCCGGCAACAAATAATATTACAATATGAGCGAAGAAAAAAAAGCCGCAAACGTTATGTTGATACCAAGCGAAAAGGCGTTTGCATTGTCGAAAGTCAAGACATTAAAGGACGGCGGGTTAGACGTACATTATGAAGTTACCGAAACAATCGGTAATGATAGTTACACGAACAAATACCACGTCGAAAGTGCAAAGGACATACACCCGGATTTGCGGGATTGTTTCGACCGTTTGCGCCCAATCATGGGACGGATTTTTAATATTACGTCCTTTCTTTCAATGGTTGAAACGTCCGATTTCAAAGCAACCAAAAAGCAAAGCGAGTTATCACGGGATTTTGCCGACGAAATGTTGAAAAACATAGAGGTTCGGGGCGTGTCCTTTTCCGGTCAAGACGATAACGTAGGGGTTGTTTTAACCGGGTTGTTTACCGTGTCAAACAATCAAAAAACCGCTATCAATTCCCCCCGACTTAAATTCAATACGGAAACGTTCGGGTTTGAGGAAGAATTAGAAGAAATTGCCGCCGATATTGAAACCGAGGTTTACGCCTTTTTATTCAAAGGCAAAAAGGCGCAATTGGAGTTGTTCGGGCTGATGGAGAACCCGCACCGGGTTTGAGTGCCGAAAAGGTAGAGGACAACGGATTGTTCCCGAACGTTGACGACCCGGTGGACGACCCGGAACCGAACGACGAAACGGCGGAAATGTAAGAGTATGGAACCGTATTTGTTGACAGACCGGGACGAATCCCAATAAATTTGCTATATTTGCAGCATAAACGGGGATAGGTTGGAGTAGCTACCAACTGAAAAGGGCAAGCCAACAGCCCGCCCCGTTTTTCTTAAATGTTGGCTTACTTATAAAGTTGGCAAATATGGAAAATTTAAAAGAAATTGGAGAATTTCCCGGATATTGTGTTGATAATACGGGAAACGTTTTTAGTGTAAAAACGGACGTTATGTTGAAGCCGTGGAAAATAAACGGATATAATGCCGTTGGACTATATAGGAGCGGAAAACGATACGTTTTTTTAGTTCATAGATTAGTTGCGGCAGCTTTCATTCCGAACCCGGACAACAAACAACAAGTTGACCACATAAACGGAAATTTAACCGATAATAGGGTTTGCAATTTACGTTGGGTTACACCAAAGGAAAATAGCAATAACCCGGTAACGGTTAATAAACTAAAGCGTATATTGAACAATAAACCGCATTACGCCGCAAAAGGATTGGCACAATATGATTTGAACGGGAATTTGATAAAAACGTATATATCATTTGCCGAAGCAAAGAAAAGCGGATTTTTGCGAAAAGGTATTTGCAAAAACTTAGATGGTAAAACAAAAAATTATAATGGTTTTGTATGGAAACGATTATTATAGACGACCGAGAAAGTTATAATTATGTTGTATCACGTGGCTATCAACCATTATTAGACATTAAGTTGTTTAAAATGGATATTCGTTTGAGGGTTGAGATACAACGGGAATTGTTCGGGCATTGTATTACGGGACGGGGCGCAAATATCATGGCGGCAAATGAACGCTTTTTCCGTTGGGTTTGGGAACATAAGCCGCACCGATGCGAGGAATGTTTAAAGCCGTTACGGAATTATTCCGCCGTTTATTGTTCGCATATATTGACCCGTGGAGCGTTTCCCGAAATGGCGCATGATGCAAGAAATATAAATATACTATGTTTTGAACATCATTCATGTTGGGAGAATGGCGACCGGGAACGAATGCTAATTTACCCGGCAAATATGCGGTTAATTGAGTTAATGAAAGCCGAGTATCAACAATTAATGTTAGGTTAATGAGAACAAAAAAGAGAACCCCCGATTTTGGGGCAATTTCCCGGTCGTCAATCAAAAAAGACTTTCAGAGGGTACAAAGATACCCCACCGAGGAAAAACGCCCGCAAATCGAAGAATTGCCAAAAATAAACGCCGAATGTCGTATTATCCATATATCGGAAACGAGCGCATACGCCAAGTTTGCCCGGTATATTGTCGGCAAATTGGTACGACTGAAAGAAAAAGCGAACGTTGGCGGCAATTCATGGTATTGCGAGTTTGTACAT
>Ga0129308_1000807_pt1 | contig 40622 bp, 34 predicted proteins | sample L827metagenome_FD_94440 | JGI IMG/M metagenome (GOLD analysis project Ga0129308, IMG submission 94440) | Ring-tailed lemur group fecal microbial communities from Wisconsin, USA - L827 metagenome | ecosystem: Host-associated > Mammals > Digestive system > Large intestine > Fecal | place: USA... | reverse complement strand
TAATAAACACACGCCGTTAGCCGAATTGAAAATTCGGACGGCTGAGTGTTTATTGAAACATATCCCGATTTACTCCGTAAATCGCGGCTTCGCCGTATGCAGGGCTGCGCCCTGCGGATATGTAATATATGCAGCGCTGCATTGCCGGAACACCGTCTCCGGAGGAAGGAATTTTAAATATGCCCGCAATCATTGATATATCCCTTGCAACCGTACCGTTTAACGTAAGAAAGGATAAAAAGAAAGCGTTTGACTCCTATATTGAAGCCCTTGATTCCTGTGGAGTCAATTTTTTTGAAATCAATCCAGACGTTCTGCCCCTGCTTGAAAACAAAGATATTTCAAAACGCTTTATTCTCCGTGCTTCGAGCCTTTCGGATCTTAATTTATGCAGGAGCATTAAATTTGCATACATATCCCTGCCGATGCGTCTTTCCTGCTTTTTTGAAGAGCTGTCAAAGTACAACCGCATTATCGCAGAGGTCAACTCCGACAAATACAGCGCGCACGCAATGCTAATGCGTGCTTCGTCGGAAGAATACTCGCGGCATATATCAATGCTGCGCCTTATAAACGACTCCGTTTCAAGCAGCGGAAAAAGCATGACCGAGCTTATAAGCTGGTACCGCGAACACTACATGATACCGCTTGATATATGCCCGCTGAACAGCCAGATGACAGGCTTTATATGCGCTTCAAGCGCCTTAAAATCAGGAGCCGACGCTATCACGCTCGCATACGGCTGTGATTACTACTATTCATCGCTTGAAGATTTCTACATAAACTCAAATATAATGCGCCATACCTTTATGCCGAAAGAAATACTAACCGGTATCTGCAAAGCAGGCCGCGCTTTTCTGGAGCTTTTTGAGAAAGCTCCCTGCGGCATAGAAAAAATGAGTGAGCTTGAACAGCGGTTAGAATCGCCTGTATTCGATATTGCACGAGGAACGCGGTATTTTCCGTACAGGACAATAAAGCTCGAAAAAAAACAGCCTGCCGATGCTGTAAGAAAAAAGGTAAAGGACCTCGGCTATGACGAGCGCACGGAAGAATATATTCTGGAGCTGCTTCGTATGGCAAGACTGATGAACTGATTTCGGGCAGCACCCCATATGTGCTGCATAAAGGGAAAGGAAAGAAAATGGCGGAAGAAACTATTGCCTACAAATGCCCATCGTGCGGCGCACCGCTCGAATACAGCGCGCTTACGCAGAATTTTACCTGTCATTACTGCGGCTCGGCATACAGCAGCACGCAAATAGATGAAATAACCGCGCGTGAAGCGGCACAGGCTGAGGAACGCTATGCTTCCGACGGCTGCTCGCAGGAACAGTCGGAAGAATTTGCCGAACACAACACGCTGTACAGCTGCCCTTCTTGCGGCGCGGGTATAATCACAGACGAAACGACAGCCTCGGTGTACTGCCACTACTGCAATTCGCCGGTTATTCTTGTCGGAAAGCTCTCCGGGGAGTTCAGACCGGATTACATAATACCATTTAAAAAGACAAAGGATGACGCGCTCAATGGCTTTAAGGTCTGGTGCGGAAAACGCCTTTTTGTCCCGAAGGGATTCAAGAACGAGGAACGCGTAATCTCCGAACTGAAAGCCGTTTACGTACCGTTCTGGCTTGCCGACTGCCTTATTGACGGAGACTATGCCGCAACCGCTAAGAAATCCACGTCCTCGCGCACCGGAAACGTCGTAACCACGCTTCACCGTGTTTATGACGTTGTGCGCCGAGGCTCGGTTGTATGCTCAGGTGTGCCTGCCGACGGTTCTTCAAAGGCGGACGATACGCTTATGGAAAGCATTGAACCGTATAATTACGACGAAATGATCGATTTTGATATGTCATATCTTTCAGGACATACAGCCGAAAAATACGATGTCGTTAAAGAGGCTGTTCAGGATCGCATTACCGCGCGCGTGACCGAAGAAGCGGAGCAGATGTTCAAAAGCACGATAGAAAAATATTCGTCCGTAACAAATGAGCATAAAAACTTCAAGATAGCTAACATAAAGTGGAAATATGCGCTGCTGCCCGTATGGTTCCTTTCATACACATACCGCGGACAGCTCTATTGCTACGCTATGAACGGTCAGACGGGAAAATTCGGCGGAAAATTACCGCTCGACAAGAAAAAGCTGTACCTCGCCGCGGGCATACCGGCTATAATTATACTGCTGTTGAGTACTCTGGGAGGACTGCTGCCGTGAGAAAATTTATTTTTTGTTTAACTGCACTCTGTTCGGCACTGCTCCTTTCTATAAGTTCTTTTGCCGAAACTCAGGCCATGACTGAGTCTTTCATAACGAAATTTGCATCGACGGCCGACTGCGTTCAGACCTCTGACAACAGCCGTATCGTGAACTCTGAGCCGGAAACCCTTAACAATCCCGGAAAATATATTTTAAGCGATAACGCCGGCGTCCTGGATGAAAATCAACTTTCTGAAGCGGAAGCTGAAATTAAGACAGCGTCCGAGATTACGGGATACAATATCGGCGTTGTAATAACCGACGATATAGGTTCGGATAAGAGCGACAGCGCAGCCGTTCGGCTTGCTGACGAATATTACGATGAATTTTTCGGAGAAGGTACGGACGGCGTGCTGTTTCTTATAAACAACGATACTCTGTTCGATGTAATTTCTACTTCGGGCAGATGCATTGCGATATACACTTCGCCGAGACTTAACGAAATATTCAGCATTACCGACGCGGACCTTTCTAACGAGGATTATTACGGCGCAATAGAATCATTCTGCGGATTTTCAATTATATACGCCTTTAACGAGTCTGATGAACAGACGGCTGCTACAGGCGATAAGCCGGGGCTTACCGTTGAATACACAGCCGACGGTATGTGCGCGGCGCTGTACGACCCGGATAACGTTCTCGGCACAGATACGCAGACACTTATAAATCTGCTCAAATCCACATCTGAAAATGTCGGATACAGCATATGCGCGGCAATCGTCAGCGACATAGGAGACGATAAGAGCGACCGAGGCGTGGAGCTTTTTGCAGACGAGCTTTATGATTATATCTGCGGAAAATACACTGACGGCGTTCTCCTGCTGATAAACAACGACACCAAATACGACTATCTCACTACAAGCGGAAGCTGCATTGACCTGTATACAAGCATACGCACAGACGAGCTTTTCGATATTATAACTCCGATTATTTCCGACGGAGATTACACAGACGCTGTCACAAGCTTTTGCCTGCGGGCAAAAAATTTCGGAAAAACAGAAGACCCGTACGCCGAGCGTTATTATGACGATCGAAGCAAAGAGGATAAGCTTTCCAATATAATTGAAGTGCTCATTCCTTCTCTGTTCATCGCAGCGCTTGTTTTCATTATAATAGTTCAGTGTATAAAAAGCTCGTACGCATTTAAGCCAAGCAAGGGCGCAAAGAACTATATCTGGCGCAGCTCGCTTAAATTCACCGAAAAATCCGACACATTTCTCCATTCTTATACGACCCGTGTAAACGTAAGCTCCTCATCGGGAGGTCATAGCTCCCGCAGCGGTCACAGCCACGGCGGAGGCGGTCATCACAGAAGCGGAGGCGGCAGAAGTCACGGCGGAGGCGGCAGGCACAGATAAGGTTGACAAAAAAGGAAAAGTATGCTAGAATTATAAGAGTTTACTCTTAACGGATCTTTATGAGGAACATTTTAATGAAGAAGAAAAAAAACAGGCTAAACCTGATAATTTGCGGAGTGGCTTTTATCGTAATGCTTCTCTACATATTCTTTATAGACGGCGTTGAAAATCTTGCCGCATCGATAACCGCAATGAACCCGCTGTTTCTGGTCGCTGCGGTGCTGTGTATGTGCGGATACTGGTTTTTTGAAGCCTCTGCGCTGCACATAACGGCAAAAAGCCTTGACGCAAACGTTAAATTCAAGGATTCTCTTTTTGTAACGATGATAGGCCAGTACTTCAACTGCATAACTCCTTTTGCAAGCGGCGGTCAGCCCATGCAGGTCTATTATTATACAAAGCGCGGACTTACGCTCGGCTCGGCAATGACATCGCTCGTAAGCCGTTTTATTGTGTACCAGTTCGTGTTGACCGTGTATTCTGTAGTGTTCCTGGTGTTCAAGCTCTCAATGTTTACCTCAGGCAGTCTTCAGGGGCTTACATTCCTGACGGTAATCGGCTTTATCATAAATACTGCGGTTATTGCACTGCTTTTCATGGTAGCGTTTTTCCGAAAGCCTACGACAAAAATGGCGCACGGAATAATACGCCTGCTTGGAAAGATACGCATAATAAAGGATGTTGACGCAAAAATCACATTCATTGACAATGAACTTGAACAGTACCACGAAAATTTCCTTTTCATAAAGAAAAAGCCCGTGCTTATTCTGAAGTGCTGCTTGCTTACGGCGGTCCAGCTTTTCCTTTATTTCAGCATTACCTACGTTATCTACCTTGGCTTTGGCATGAATGAGGCGGACATTTTCACGATAACTGCATGCCAGTCGTTCGTGCTGATGATTTCATCGTTCGTTCCGCTTCCCGGAGCTCTCGGTGCGGCTGAGGGCAGCTACGCGGCGTTTTTCGGTGACATTTTCGGAAAATTTACCGGTTTTTCTACGTTTGTGTGGCGCTTTCTGACGTTCTATCTGCCGATACTTACAGGTCTGGCTATAAACCTTGCTCTTACCCGCAGCGGTAAGGAGAATTTAAGCCAAATTGAGGAAAATGCTGAAAAAAATATCTAATAAGAGGAGAAGGTTCGGATGGATATTGTTGACAAGAATATAGACGGCGGAAAGGCGTTCGACTGGGGCAGGACATCGGAGGATTACGCTAAGTTCCGCGATATTTATCCTGACGGATTTTATGAAAAGCTGCTTTCTCTCGGACTCTGCAAGAACGGACAGAAGGTTCTCGACATAGGAACAGGTACGGGAGTTCTTCCCCGCAATATGTACCGCTTCGGCGCGGAATGGACGGGTACGGACATCTCTGAAAATCAGATTGAACAGGCGAAAAAGCTGTCTGAGGGAATGAATATCCGCTATTTCGCACAGCCCGCAGAAAAGCTCTCATTTCCCGACAGTTCCTTTGATGTAATAACGGCGTGTCAGTGCTTCTGGTACTTGGATCATGAAACGCTTGCGCCAAAGTTTCACGATATGCTGAAGCCCGGCGGCAGCTTTGCGGTAATGTGCATGGTGTGGCTTCCGTTCGAGGATAAAATTGCCGGCGCAAGCGAGGAGCTTGTGCTTAAATACAGCCCGAAGTGGTGCGGTGCAGGCGAAACCGTTCACCCTATTGCCATTCCCGAATGCTACAAAAAGTATTTTGAAATAGTTTATCACGACGAATATTATCTTGACGTTCATTTTACGCGCGAAAGCTGGAACGGAAGAATGAAAGCCTGCCGCGGCGTCGGCGCTTCCCTTTCTTCCGAGGAGATCGCAAAGTGGGAAAAGGAGCATACCGCGCTGCTGAACGAAATTGCTCCCGCAGAATTTGATATAAAGCATTACGGCGCGATAGCACAGCTGAAAAGGAAATAGTGCAGCCGTCATACAGGATGCCGAGAAAGACGAGTAAGAAGCAAACCGCATTTCTTACCCGTCTTTTTTCATTTTGCTACGCAATAGAACGCCATTTTGAAGATGTGAATATAAAACCCTCTAAGCAGTTTCCATTGTACATAATCAACACATATTTCAACTTATATAATGCCGTTTCGCTCTGAAAATTTCAGAAGGCATACGGAGAAAACAAAGCTCAAAGCCTCGTAAATACATCCTTCTGATTCAATTGCGCAATTGCCGGAATACACATTTATTATATCAGTCGGAGGTTTGTTTTTCCTCTCATCGCTCTCGTCACATCATACAGCAAAACAAAAAGCACCGATTTTCGTCGGTGCTTTTGTCGTATCGGCATCCGTTCCGCTTGAAGAAATTTCTCCGGCGGAACGAACGCTTTTTACATTGAATGACTGTTTTTTATCATATTCTTATTTTCTTGCGCAAAAATCAATACTTGGAGTAGTATTCAACTAAGCCTACTAAGTCCTCGTACTTCTTCTTGCTGTTTGCAACAGCAATATCAAAGAGCTTGTTAGCTCTTTCGGGATTAGCACGCATGAGGGAGTTGTAACGAACTTCTCTCATCATGAATTCCTTGTAATCGCCAGTCGGAGCCTTGCTGTCGAGAGTGAACGGATTTGTTCCTTCGGGAGCAGCGGGGTTGAAGCGGAACAGATGCCAGTAACCTGCAAGAACAGCTTCCTTTTCAACCTTCTGAGCGATTGTAAGACCGCCCTTGATACCATGGTTGATACAAGGAGCGTAAGCGATTACGAGAGAAGGTCCGTCGTATGCTTCTGCTTCAGCGATCGCCTTTAAGCACTGGTTCATGTCTGCACCCATGGAGATCTGAGCAACATAAACGTAACCGTACTTCATAGCGATTCCTGCGAGATCCTTCTTCTTAACGCTCTTGCCGCCCGCAGCAAACTGTGCAACCGCACCGATGTTTGTAGCCTTGGACGCCTGTCCGCCTGTATTGGAATAAACCTCGGTATCAAATACAAAAACATTTACGTTCTTGCCGCTTGCGAGAACATGGTCAACACCGCCGTAGCCGATATCATATGCCCATCCGTCGCCGCCGAAGATCCAGTTGGACTTCTTGGAAAGATAGTTCTTAAGCTTGAGAACTTCAGCTCTTTCGGGAGAATCGCAGCCGCAGTTTTCAATAGCCTTTACGAGAGCGTCGGTAGCCTCAAGGTTAGCCTTGCCGTCGTTAGCTGTTTCAAAGTACTTAGCGATAAGCTCCTTGATTTCAGGCTTATCTGCAGCTGCGTCAAGAGCCTTCAGCTTTTCCTGAGCTCTGCCGCGGAGCGTATCCTGTGCAAGGAACATACCAAGACCGTATTCAGCGTTATCCTCGAAGAGGGAGTTGCCCCAAGCGGGACCTCTGCCGGACTTGTTGACTGTATAAGGAGTTGAAGGTGCGGAACCGCCCCAGATAGACGAGCAGCCTGTTGCGTTTGCAATGTACATTCTGTCGCCGAAGAGCTGTGTGATGAGCTTTGCATAGGGTGTTTCGCCGCAGCCTGCGCAAGCGCCGGAAAATTCAAGGAGCGGCTGGTTGAACTGAGAACCCTTAACGGTCGCGGGCTTGAACTTTTCGTGAACCTCAGGCTTGTCGGAAAGCGTCATGTCGTAATCGAACATAGGCTGTTCACCCATCTGAGAATCGAGGCTCTTCATTTCGATAGCCTTGTTCTTAGCCGGGCAGACATTTACGCATACACCGCAGCCTGTGCAGTCGAGAACGGAAATACCCATTGTGAACTTGTATCCGGGAAGACCTGTGCAGTCCTTCATCTTCATGCCTGCCGGTGCGGCAGCTGCTTCCTGCTCGTTCAGAACGAACGGACGGATAACGGCATGAGGACATACCATAGAGCACTGGTTACACTGGATGCAGTTTTCGGGAATCCATTCGGGTACGTCAACGGCAATACCGCGCTTTTCATAAGCAGCAGAACCCTGCGGGAAAGTACCGTCAGCCATTCCAACGAATGTGGAAACGGGGAGCTTGTCGCCGCGCTGTGCATTTACGGGGATCTGAATGTTGTTTACAAAGTCAACGAGATCCTTTCTGTCGCCTGTTGCAACGTGCTTGGGAAGCTCTCCCTCAGCGTTTGCCCACGAAGCGGGAACGTCAACCTTTATAACTTCGCCTGCGCCCTTTTCGATTGCAGCGTAGTTCATGTTTACGATATCGTCGCCCTTCTTAGCGAACGACTTGTAAGCAGCCTGCTTCATGTATTCGATAGCGTCAGCCGCGGGAATAATGTTCGCAATGGAGAAGAATGCGGACTGGAGAACGGTGTTGGTCTTGTTGCCCAGACCGATTTCCTTAGCAACCTTGATAGCGTTGATGATGTAGAAATTGATATTGTTCTTTGCGATATAAGCCTTAACGGGAGCGGGGAGCTTTTCATCAAGCTCGTCGACCGACCACTGGCAGTTGAGCAGGAAGGAACCGCCCGGAACAACATCCTCAACCATGTCGTACTTATCTATGTAGGACGGGTTATGGCAGGCAACAAAGTCAGCCTTGTTTACAAAGTAAGTAGACTTAATGGGCGACTTGCCGAAGCGAAGATGAGAGATCGTAACGCCGCCGGACTTCTTGGAATCGTATGCGAAGTATGCCTGAGCGTACATATCGGTGTGGTCGCCGATGATCTTGATGGAGTTCTTATTTGCTCCGACAGTACCGTCGGAACCGAGGCCCCAGAACTTGCAGCAGGTCGTGCCTTCGGGAGTTGTATTCGGATTCTCGCCGATGGGGAGAGAAAGTCCCGTTACGTCGTCTTCAATACCGATTGTGAAGCGCTGCTTGTCCTTGTTGTTATAAACAGCAATGATCTGAGCAGGGTTGCAGTCCTTGGAACCAAGACCGTAACGACCCGTGAATACGGGAACATCCGTGAACTTGCCTGCCTGCTTGAGAGCGGCAACAACATCGAGGTAAAGCGGTTCGCCGAGAGCGCCGGGTTCCTTTGTCCTGTCAAGAACGGTGATCTGCTTAACTGTAGAAGGAATAGCGTCAACGAAAGCATTTACGGAAAACGGTCTGTAAAGTCTTACCTTAACAAGACCGACCTTCTTGCCCTGCTTAAGCATATAGTCGATAGTTTCTTCGATAGTATCGTTTACGGAGCCCATAGCAACGATAACGTGTTCAGCGTCGGGAGCGCCGTAGTAGTTGAACAGCTTATAGTTTGTGCCGATTTCCGCATTGACCTTGTCCATGTACTCGGTAACGATCTCAGGGAGAGCGTTGTAGTAGCTGTTGGAGGCTTCTCTTGCCTGGAAGAAAATATCCGGGTTCTGAGCAGTTCCGTGGAGTACAGGCTTTTCAGGGTTGAGCGCGCGTTCACGGCAAGCCGCGATAGCGTCCATATCAGCCATCTTAGCGAGGGTATCGTAATCCCATACTTCGATCTTCTGAATTTCGTGAGAGGTTCTGAAGCCGTCAAAGAAGTGGAGGAAAGGAACTCTGCCCTTGAATGTGGAAAGATGTGCCACCGCACCTAAATCCATGACTTCCTGGGGATTTGTAGAACACAGCATAGCGTAGCCTGTCTGACGGCAAGCGTATATATCGCTGTGGTCACCGAAAATTGAAAGCGCATGGGAAGCGAGAGCACGAGCGGAAACATGAATAACGCTCGGAAGCAGTTCGCCCGCGATCTTATACATATTCGGGATCATGAGAAGAAGACCCTGAGAAGCGGTGTAGGTAGTGGTTAAAGCGCCTGCTGCGAGAGAGCCGTGTACAGCGCCTGCCGCGCCGCCCTCGGACTGCATTTCAACAACCTGAACTTCCTGACCGAAGATATTCTTTCTTCCGGCAGTGGACCAGGCGTCGGTTACTTCCGCCATAACGGAAGATGGGGTAATGGGGTAAATCGCAGCTACTTCGGTAAATGCGTACGAAACATGACCGGCAGCGTTGTTACCATCCATTGTAAGTTTTTTTCTTGCCATTGGAATCGTCCTCCTTTAGTTTCTGCATATGGTATATGCATTTATCTTATGATACCACATTTTGCGGATTTTGTAAACAGGTAAACGCAAAAAAATTTAAAAATTTATCACTTGGCGGCACTTCAGCGAAACATTAGGCGCGGGAATGCGGAATATTGTCCCACAGCACTATTTTTGCCCTGCAATAAACAAATCTATAGCCTTTTTCGTCGCTTCAACTTCGGAAAGAAGCTCGTCGGCGGACATTCTCCGCGCACCTCCGCCCAGGATTATCAGCTGCTCAAGACGGTCGGAGGTCGCAACACGCACTCGACGCTTTTTTCCGAGGGTACGCGTCGCCTTTTCAATGTACATATCCGCCGTTTCGGCTTCTTTCGTGTAGACGACCGTTATCCCGCCGACCTGCTCGACCTCGCCGCGGCTGCCCTTGACCTTGTAAGCGTCGAAAACGACTATCACCTCGCAGCGGCGGAAACCCTGATAATTGCACATTATATGGATAAGTTCATTTCGCGCCAGGTCAAGGCTTTCCTTCGCCATGCGGCTGAGATTTTCCCACGCGAAAATTATGTTATAGCCGTCCACAAGCAGATATTCGGGACCGTCGGGCAGCGGCGCGGCGGTGTACGGCTTCGAAGTCCGCGCGGCAGGCTCGCGGCGCATTGCTGTTCGCTCGTCTCGCTTTATTTTCCCGTAAGTACGCTCGAAAATCTCCGCTAGCTCCTTGTCGGTAGCCTCACGTTCCCTGAACTCGTTGGTTTTCGTCTTTTGTTCACTCCGCTGCGCTTCGCCGGGTTCGGCGCTTTCCGCCTGAATATGCATATATCCCGGCGCTTCGTTCCATTTCACCGCAAAACCCGCGCCGTGTGCGCAGAAAACCGAGTCAGCGGGATTTTCAAGGTCGCTGTCCGGGTCATAGCCTATTTCCTCAATGACCTGCGCGGCGTTTTCGCATGGACGATAACCGTCGGGAAAGCAGGAGATACGCCCCTTTCCGCGCGTATACGCCGTCACTTCGCTCTGATAACCGCGAAGTGCGGCGGCGGGCGCGCTCCCCTCTAACGTAAGCGCGTCCGAGCCAGACGGCTGTCCGAACTGCGCTCCCATTCGCTGCAGATCCGTCATTGCGCGCCCGATATGCTCGGCGGGAAGCTGCAAAACAAAGCTGTACCACGGTTCAAGCAGGACATTTTCCGCGCTGCGAAGCCCCTGACGGACCGCCCTGCATGCCGCCTGACGAAAATCGCCGCCCTCAGTATGCTTGATGTGCGCACGGCCTGCAATAAGCGTTATTTTTACGTCCGTAAGCGGCGAACCTGTAAGCACGCCGACGTGTTTCTTCGCCGCAAGATTTGACAGGATAAGCCGCTGCCAGTTACGGTCGAGTCTGTCCTCGCGGCATTCGCTTGCGTATCGGATACCGCTGCCGCGTTCGCCCGGCTCGATAAGCAGGTGAACCTCAGCGTAATGCTTCAGCGGCTCGTAATGCCCGCAGCCCTCGACAGGCGCTGCGACAGTTTCACGATAGGCAATGCTTCCCTCGCCGAAGCTCACATCTATCCCAAAGCGCTCCTTTATCACGCTTTGCAGCACCTCAAGCTGAATTTCCCCCATAAGCTGAATGTGTATCTCCCGCAGCTGCTCATTGCGAACAACGCGAAGCTGCGGATCCTCCTCCTCAAGCCTGCGAAGCATGGAAAGAGCCGTAAAATCGTCGATTTCCGGCGGCAGCTCCACACGATAGGAAAAAAGCGGCTCAAGCATAGGCAGCGGCGCGTCGGAAGCCTTACCCAGCCCCTGTCCCGCGAAAGTTTTCGTAAGTCCCGTCACCGCGCAGACCGTACCCGCCGCAGCTTCGTCGGCGGTGCGGAATTTCGCCCCCGAATAAATGCGGATATTGTTCACTTTTTCGGTTATTTCGCCCTCTTCGATCGGCATTTTTACTTTAAGGCTGCCGCCCGTTATCTTCATGTGCGTAAGACGGTTGCCCTGCGCGTCCTCGGTTATTTTGAACACCCTTGCGGCAAAATCATCGTCATAACGAGGTTCCTGCGTGAGCCGCAGAAACAGTTTCAGAAGCTCGTCCGTCCCGCTCAGCTTCAGCGCCGACCCGAAAAGGCACGGGAATATCCTCCGCCTGCGTATCGCTTCGGAAAGCGAGGCTTCGGACAGCGCGCCTCTCTCCAGATACTCCTGCATAAGCGCTTCATCGCAGAGCGCGGCGGCTTCGCCGTTTTCACCGCTAAGAACTCCGTCTTTTGCGGAAGTGAAGTCCACGCAGGCAGCGTCCAGCCGAATCCGAAGCTCCGAAAGCAGCTCTTCCCTGTCCCTTCCCGCAAGGTCGGTCTTGTTGACGAAAATAAAAACGGGAACGCGGTAGCTTTTGAGCAGATGCCAGAGCGTTTCGGTATGGCTCTGAACGCCGTCCGTCGCGCTTATCAGCAGTATCGCGTAATCGAGGACCTGCAGAACGCGCTCGGTTTCCGCCGAGAAATCGACGTGTCCGGGAGTGTCCAGCAGCGTTATCTCGCAGCCATCCGCGTGAAGCACCGCCTGCTTTGAATAAATCGTTATCCCGCGGCTTTTTTCAAGCGCGAAAGTGTCCAGAAAAGCGTCCTTCCGGTCAACTCTGCCGAGCGTGCGTATATCGCCCGAATGATACAAAAGCGCTTCGGTAAGCGTGGTCTTTCCCGCGTCAACGTGCGCGAGAATGCCTGCGGTAAGCCGTTTCAATTCAATCACTCCCCGAAAAATTCACATTATAATAATAGTATTATACCCCGACAACCGCCGCTTGTCAATCCGCCCGAAATTTCAAAAAATATTTTTTAAAAAGCCCTTGAAAACGTTTTCAAGATATGCTATACTGATAACAGTTCAACCCGAATACAAAAAATATTGCCGAAAGCATAAAATAAACCAAAAAGGAAGGTATCTGTATGGAACTGAAAAAAATTCACATGGGTCCCGCAAAATGCGCCGTTGACCTCGGCGACGGAAGCGAACGCGGCGAATATGTCAATCAGGATTATATTCTCCGCAAAATGGGCAGACCGCACCGCAGCATTAGCCTTATGTACTGCTATTACCCGCTCGACAAGGAGTGGCCGGGACGTATTTCCGAGGTAATGAAGGACGCGAACGTTTCGTTCCAGTGGGATTATCCCTATGATGATTATTTCACCTATAAAGGCGGTCTGAACGGAACGACCGACGACGAGCCGTTCACCTGTATGCGCGACGTAAGACGTCACGGTCAGGACGTTACACTTACACTTACCGTTGACCCGCATGTTTCCGACGAGCATCTTATCGCTATCGCAAACGACCTGCGCCCGTTCGGACGTCTGCTCCTGCGCATTAACCATGAGGCTACGGGAAACTGGTTCTCGTTCAATAAGCGCGCAAGCTATCAGGAGGTCGCGGATTTCTATGTTCGCTTCCACAAGATAATCAAGGAACACGCCCCGAACGTACAGACGATTCTCTGTATCGGCGGCGTTGAAAATCCCGAAACAGGCGAAATTGAAAAGGAAAAGGAATTTTCCGAAGCAGTCCGCGCAACCGATATATGGTCAGTCGATAAGTATATGTCGCTGCACTGGGGCTGGCCCTACGATATCGCCGAACCCGGCGGAACATCGTTCAGCAGAAGCAGCGTGCGCGACACCTACGAAAAGACAAAAGCAAGCTACGAGCGCTTCAAGTTCATCAATGGCGGCGTTTCAAAGCCTATGGTAATGTCCGAATTCAACACCGACGGCGATGTTACCGGCGCATACGACCAGGCGGAAATGGTGAAAATGTTCTGTGACATTCTTGACGAGGACAACGCCGACTGGTTCAGTGCGTTCACATTCTATCAGTTCCGCGACCGCGGCAGACTCGGACTTGAAATCGAGGACCCCAATAACCGCGACGTCGGAATCGAACAGCCCGTACTTAAAACCTACAAGGAAATCATAAACAGAGAGCGTTTTCTCCCGAAAATGACCGAGGGCGAGGAGCTTTCTTTCCCCGTAAAAATGCGCTGGGGCGGAGCCGAGGACGCGGACGGTATCGCTATTCCGCTGCACTTCGAGAAAAACCCCGTTTTCTGCGAAGTTACGTTCGACGAACCCGTAAACCTGATGATGGAGATTAACGGAAAGTGGTTCTACAAGTCGCCCGAAGCGAAAACTATCGACCTTATGAGTGCGTTCTATGAAAAGCCTCTCGACGGCGAGTGCGACCTGACGCTGAAAATTTTCGCGCCTCCCGCAAGCGGCGAAAACGACCCGTCGCAGGGCGGTGACTGGCAGCTCAACTATTACTCGGAGCTGACTAAAATGCCGCAGATCCGCATCCGCTTTGCGCCGATAATCGAATCGAAAGACTGATAAAAACGGCTCTACTTTTAGTGCGGCAACCATATAAATACTAATGGTTACTGACTAAACTGCGGTTAATATTAAAAAGAGCAGTATCGCTTGATTGCGGTACTGCTCTTTCATTAAAAATATAAGTATTTCGTTGCGTCCGTGTATAAATACACAGCAACTCCGTCAACATAGCAGAATGGTTCCGAGGATACTACCGTGAGGCCATAATCATCAAGCGGTCTACCATTGATATACAAATAACCATTGTCAAACTCCTTAACAGTTATTTCAAAATCGCTGCTTACTTCCTTGTCTGTATATTTGAGCCTTCCGACCGGCTTTTTGTCCTTCAACAGCGCCGTAAGCTCTTTATACTCTTTCAGGTTTTCTTTAAGTTTATAACCCGGTTCAACGAGTTCGTTGAGAAAATCTGTGATATAGTAACATTTGCCGTCTTCGCCGTAGATAAAAGCATCTGTCGTTATAAAAAGATAATACTTTTCTCCGTTATAAATAAGATCTTTTACAACAGTTCTTTCAGCTCCGGGGTTGACGTCATAATCATCTTCTTGGCACAGCAGATAACCGAAACTGTCAGCGTTATAGGTTTTTCCTTTTATTGTAAAAATCTGATCTTTTAAAAGTTCCCCATTTTTATAATAACGCCGACCCCTGGAGTTCTTCACAAATCCGGTATATTTACCTGTACAGATTCCCTTTTCATTGAATTTATAGCGAACTCCGTTTATATTTGTACTCTTTGTGACTTTTACACCATTCTTATAGTAACACTTTCCCTCGGAATTTTTTGCCCAGCCCGTGTATTTGCCAACGCAATCTCCATTGTCAGAGTATTTGTAGGTAACATTACTTATTGTCTTTAAGCTGTCGGCAAATGTGACTGCGGTCAAAGCTTCAGATATTGTCAATATCGCAAGCACCGCAACTAAAGATTTAAGTATTTTCTTCATATTAATATCCTTTCATCAAATGAAGCACTTTAACATTTTTTATTTATCTGTATGTGCGATACCACTCGGTATAGGTTACCTGCGCTCCTGTTTCGGTGTAGCCTGTATAAAAGTCCTAACGCTGTCACTTTGCTTCCATCGCAGAAAATCAATGCTGTGTATGAAATTTAGTAAAACCAAAGTCATTTTCTTTAACAAATAATAAAATTATTGTTCACAAACATATGCTGCAATTATGATATCTTCGAAATATTTGTCGTTATAATCAATGACGTCATCATCTTCACGCTCTCTTGTTATATTAAAGGTCTTTTCATCAACAACTTTAGCACCTAAATATATTCCATACCAGCTGAGTTCTTCTTCATTCTTTAATCCGAGCGCAATACTTTGATAACCCGGTGAAAACGTATATGGCTGACGGTCAGTGTAGAGAAAATCCAAAGGGTCAGACGAATTTCCCCGCGTCGCGGCGGTTTCCGCGTCCTTTTTTTCCCAGTATTCACCGAAAAACTGTACTGTGTTATCGTCAAAAATCTCAATATAGTCAGTTTTATCAGGTCCCGACTCTCTTTGAAGATAATATCTGCCTACTTTCATTTCGATAGGCTCAATATGTACAGGTCTTGGTTCATTCCAATTTTTTATAATAAACACGGCTAATGCAATCACAGCCATGCCAAGCGCAATACACGCTCCTGTTATTATTTTCTTTTTTACTGACATAAATTGCTCCTTATTACTGGTAATAAAATGTTATGTGATTAATTACAAATATTTTGTTATCTATATCATATCTACCTCCAATATAGATATGTGCATTTTTAATTTCAGATGGATCTCCGATTACAGTATATTGCGAATATCCAACAATAAAATTATCCGAATTGGTTGCAGGTGGGTAAAAATATATGCTGTCAACATGTTCATAATGGCAATATATTTCTTTACCCTCAATATTTTTGCCACGAAACGCGATACTAGTTCCCCCGTTAATCTGCAGATAATATTTTCCATCGCTTGAATTATACGCTCCCCAATATTGGCTTGGAATAGAAGTGTAAGAAGTATCGCCTCTTGGCATTACCTCATAATTACATGCGCCGGTCGTTTCTTCATCCAGAGTTAATTTTAAATCATCAAAATATATTGTTGTTGATTTTAGATTTTCATTCGTGCCGCTTACCTCTTCCGCCCCCGCAGATACCGCGGACGTTATCACCATAGCCCCCGCAAGGACAATTGCCGTAATTCTTTTAAAAAACTTTTTCATAAAATCTTCCTCCTAATAAATAATTTTCTTAATCCCTATGCTGCCGCATAAAACAGCAGCATAAAATTCCGCTTGCTTTCAGCCGATATAGCCGTAAATCTTCTACAGCTCACCTATCCGAAAACAAAGCAATATAAAAGCACTGCCTTCACCTCCGTCTGCTAAATATCGGAGCAAATTTACCCTCTATAATATATAACAAATTCGGAGGTCAAAACGGGAACCGTTTTTTTGACTTTTTTTAATTTTTTTAAATTTTTGTAAAAAATAACCAAAAAACATTCTTGATTTCGGACAATATTTCATCAGTAAACAACGATTTTTCGCGCTTTCTTTACAATTTCCGCTAACGGTTATATCAAAACAGAATATCCATCCTCGTGTCTGCCGACAAATCGACCGTTCATATACAGATAAACATCCGTCACCGTATTCGCCGTTCCAAATTATATAATCTAAACGCAAATGACCCCGCCTTTATAGGCGGGGTCATTTGCGCTTTGGTTATGTATCTTTCTTATAATTATTCTGTTCCTATTCATCTTCAAGATCGGGTATGTCATGTACAATATCGTCGCCGAAATAATTCACGAAAGGCACAAGCTCCGCCGTACTCAGCTCTGACTGATAAAGCCAGTTAATATCAAGCGAATAGCGGTTCTCCTCGTCGTCCGCCACAAAGCTCACCTCTCCGAAATTGTACGGCATATCCGAAAGCGCCTGAACAATCCCCCGGCAGCATCCCGCAAATTCATATGTACTCATCTGCGCGTCATTGTACTCAACCGAAAGATTTATCGTATCGCTGTCTGTAAGATCCCGTATAGTTTCATATGCCTCCGGATCTTCGCCGTAAAGCAGAATTTCTATGTTTACATTGCGTACATTGTCCGAAGGTATAGCTCTGTGTATCTCCCTTGCGAGCATATTCTGAAGCCGCTCCTGTGCATAGTGGCGTTCTCCGCCCGTAACAGAATTTGTAACTGAAATTACCGACATAAGAAAGGTAACCGCAATAAGAGAAACTGTCAGGATAAGGCTTTTCGGGTCAAACCGCAGACGTATGCTTTTATTCACAAAAACGGAAAATGCAGCCTCAATCCCCAAAAACACAAGCATTATCGGCGCAAGCCTGAATGCCCCAAGAATACCGATCGGCGAGAAGAGAGATATCGTGATGGCAATTCCCATGAAAATAAGCGAAGCTATTGATGAAAATGTTCCTATGCGGAAAAATCTGCGCTTTCTGACGGGCTTTTCGTCGGGCTGAACCTGCGCGAACCGCTGTTCAAGCGCGGCATTTTCCTGCTCAATTTCTTCGGTCATTCGCCGCACCGCTTCCATACTGTCCTGTATGATCTCTTCGGGCGTAACTGCTTGCTCCCCCGACTGTTCATCCGCCGCTTCTTCATCAGTCTTTTTGCCGAGAATTGCTTCTTCAAGCTCTGTCATTCTTCTCGCTCCCCGCTGCAATCTGCTATTTTTTACAGTATATCACATATTTCCCAAAAAATCAAGAGCGGAGCAAAACGATCGTTTCACTCCGCTTTTTCTATCAATATACTGCCGGATCTCCCGCGCTGTGCTTGTTTCCGTAAATATCATACCATGTCTCAAGATAGTCAAGCGGGTTAAGCTTAGTTTGTCCCTTGCGCACTTCAAAATGCATATGCGTTCCGAGAGCGTATCCGGTTGCCCCCATCGCCGCTATAAATTCACCCTGTGTTACCTGCTGACCTACGGTTACATAAATAGTGCTGCAATGCGCATAGAGCGTCTGGTATCCGTTTCCGTGATCGATAATTACGCAGTTTCCGTAATTTCCATTGCTTCCCGCAAGAACGACCGTTCCGCTAGCTCCCGCAAAAATCGCGGTTCCGTATCCCTTTACTATGTCTATTCCCGCATGACCGGCATATCCGCCGTCCCAGTAGGTATATTCGCTTATATGTCCGCCGTCAACAGGCCAGATGTAATTTCCGTAGCCTGCGTCCTCAGGCGAATACAGACTTTCGGGCGTGGGCTTAACACCCATTGCGATCTTTTCCGTTACCGGAAGAGAAGCCACAACGCTGCGCTTGATATTGCGGCTGACTTCTATACTGTTCACATATGTAACCTCTGCGGTGACATGGTTTACTCCGGGTACCCCCTCTGTAGTAACACGCGTTACGCCGACGTAAAGCGATGAATCGTCATAATACTCAGTCTCGTAGTCAACATACGCGTCGTAATTTTCAACCACCGTAACATTTACGGAGAGGAAAGGCACTTCCTCGCGGCTCTTTATGCGGTCGCCGGTATAGAGCGGCATATCCGCAAAACCCGGATTAAGCAGTTCGAGCTGTGCTTCCGTCATATTCAGCTTGTCGCATATCAGCGAATGTGAATCGCCGTCCTCGACAATGTAATATCCCGCCTGCTTTTTTACACCGGTAAGCTGCGAGATGAGCCAGTCGGTGTTTATGATACTCCCCGAAAGATAAAGACCCGCCGTATCGCACTCTATTCTGTCGGCAAAGCTTATCTGCGCGTCGGGATACATCGTTTGGTATTTGTTTAGTATGCCGTCAAGCGCAGCCTTAACCTCGGTATTGTCGAACATTGCGCCCATAAACGTTCCGTTCAGATAAAAACCGTAGGCATAATCAACGGTAAGGTCGGAATATTCCAGCATTTTATCGGCGACCTGATATTTCGTAAGCGTTTTGGGCGATTCGATAAGCTCGATCGAATATTCAGGCTCCAGCTGTATGCTTTCTTCGCTTCCTAGGTAGTTGATACGCTCTTTCAGTATCTTTTCAGCGTCGTAATAAACTTGTTCGTTCTGCACATATCCGAGGAATTTATCGTTTACGGTCAGCTTTACGGCGTAATTGAGCGAATTTGCATATGTAATCACATTAAAGCAGAAAAGCACACATATTATCGGCGCGGCAATATTGAACAGCGAAACGGCAAGTCCCGTTTTTCCGAAAATAAATTCGCCGAGGTGTCCCGCCGCGATCTTTATGCCGTTCCATAAACCGCCGTCCTGCTTCCCGGCAATTATGTCCTGTCTTGCCCGTCCGAGCGCGTGCCATATTTTGAGGAACGGAGAAGCAATAATAACTCCAAGGTAGTTCAGCCGCGTAAGAAGATCTGCGCGCAGACTTACGGTTTTACTCCAGATAAAACGGAAAAAACGTGCAATGCTGCGTCCCGCGTATATGATAAGCAGAAGAATGACTGAGCATATATATCGCCCGAAATCTGACAGATAGCCCGCAAGAAATTCGAAAATTTTTTCTTTTTTTTCAGCCTGCGGCGCTGTTATACCCTCGTGCGGCACAGCTCGTCCTCCTTCCTGTAAAGTCAATGCAGAAATTATTATATCACATTCCGCAAAAAAATGCAAGTTTTTTACGACAAAATGTCCATGCCCATATAACGCAATTTGACGGGTTTTTGAAAAAAGTGTTGAAATACATTAAAAAATGTGCTATAATGTTTGAACGGCACGATTGTCTGTATACATAATATAAAGAACATAAAGAAGGTATAAAAATTGAAATCACATATCGGTCCGCACTTTGTAAAAGGGATGTACCACGGAATCCCGATTGCTCTGGGCTATCTCTCGGTTTCGTTCGGCTTCGGCATACTCGCGTTCAATTCAGGTCTGTCCGTTTTCGAGGCGGCAATGATATCTGTTACGAACCTTACTTCCGCAGGTCAGGCGGCAGGCGTTGCGATAATCGCGGCGGGCGGAATGCTGACCGAAATGATACTCACGCAATTCATTATAAATATACGCTATGCGCTTATGTCGCTTTCTCTTTCTCAGAAGCTGGACGGAAGCTTTACAACCGCGCACCGCCTGTTTGCATCATTCGGAATTACCGACGAGATATTCGCAGTCGCTTCCGCACAGCCCGGAAAAATAACCCCGCCTTATATGTACGGAATGATATTCGTTGCATGGGTCGGCTGGACGACCGGGACGATAATTGGCGCGGCTGCGGGAGAACTTCTCCCCGCTTCTGTAACAAACGCAATGGGAATAGTCCTTTACGGAATGTTTCTCGCAATAATCATTCCTCCGTCGCGCAGGGAGCGCAGCGTTCTGCTCGTTGTGGTGATCGCCGCCGCGGTAAGCATAGTTTTCAAATATCTCATCACCGTAGTTTCGGGCGGATTTGCGGTAATTATAAGCGCGATAACTGCTTCTGCTGCTGCGGCGCTTATATTCCCCATTAAAGAGGAGGAAGAAGAATGAGCGTTGCAGTTTACATATTCGTAATGGCGGCTGTGACATACCTCATCCGCATGATACCGTTTACCTTCTTCCGCAAGAAAATAAAATCCCGCTTTTTCCGCAGCTTTCTGCACTATATCCCTTATGCGGTTTTAAGCGCAATGACTATACCGGCGATTTTTTACAGCACCGGAAATATCATTACAGCTGTTGCGGGAACAGCGGCAGCAGTTGTTCTCGCGTACTTTAATCTTCCGCTGATTGTCGTAGCGCTCGCCGCTGCGGGAACGGCTTTCGCCGCAGGTCTTTTCGTATGACGGCACGCCCAACACTGCCTATTTTCCGAGGCAGCTGAACAAAATCCCTTTTCGTTTCAATACGTAAAGGGATTTTTCATTTTTTTGCGCCAAATTGCGTCAGCTGAAACAAAAATACGAATATTTTACAAATTGCATGATTTTTTTTCATATTATTCTTGCAAAAACCGAATATATATGCTACAATTAAAAATATAGTTATTTCCGCAGGGCGGAATCCAACAAATTCAGGGCAGCGACGCACAAGGGAATATGTGCCGCATTGCCGAAACAAAAATATAGAAGGGACGTAAACAAAATGGCAACTGAACAGATAATTATGCTTGCCGCCGTCGCGTTTTATCTTATCGCAATGGTAATTTTAGGCATAATCTGCGCAAGAAAAACAGACAATGTCGGGGACTTTTATCTCGGCGGAAGAAAGCTCGGTCCGTTTGTAACGGCAATGAGCGCGGAGGCCTCTGATATGAGCGGCTGGCTTCTCATGGGACTTCCGGGACTTGCTTATGCCTGCGGCATTGCGGAGGCAAGCTGGACAGCTATCGGTCTTGCGATCGGCACATATCTGAACTGGCTGATTGTTTCAAAAAGGATCAGAAAATATTCGCAGGTATGCAACGCAATAACAATTCCGGACTTTTTCGCAAACAGATTCAAAGACAAAAGCAATGTTCTTACTCTTATTTCCGCTCTTATTATAATAGTATTTTTCATTCCTTACACGGGTTCGGGCTTTTCTGCCTGCGGAAAGCTTTTTGAAAGTCTTTTCGGCGCAGATTATCACATTGCCATGATAATAAGCGCTGTCGTAATCATTGCGTATACAACTATCGGCGGTTTCCTTGCGGCAAGCATAACCGATTTTATCCAGAGCATCATCATGACAATAGCGCTGATCATAGTTGTTATTTTCGGCATTTATACCGCGGGAGGACTTACCGAAATAATGAACAACAGCGCTTCTATGGACGGTTATCTTTCTCTTACGGAAACGTTCAGTGTGCTTAACCAGGAAACAGGCGAATACAGCGGACTGAGCATATTATCCACGCTTGCATGGGGACTCGGCTATTTCGGTATGCCGCACGTTCTTCTCCGCTTTATGGCTATCAGCGACAGCAAAAAACTCAAGACCTCCAGAAGAGTTGCTACAATATGGGTTGTTATCTCTCTTGCAGTTGCAATATTCATCGGCGTTGTAGGTCTGGCGATGACCGCCAACGGCTCTATCGCCGACCTCACTAAGAGCGATCCCGAAACGATCATTGTTGTAATTGCAAATCTGCTTGCAAAGGTCGGACCTCTCGCTGCGGTAGTAGGCGGACTTATAATTGCAGGTATCCTGGCTTCAACTATGTCCACTGCGGATTCGCAGCTGCTTGCGGCTTCATCCAGCGTTTCCGAAAACATTATCAGACAATTCTTCAAATTGAAGTTAACTGAAAAAACGGCTATGATTATTGCAAGAATCACAGTAATAATCATTGCAATAATCGGCGTAATTATAGCCTGGAATCCTGACAGCTCGGTATTCCAGATAGTATCGTTCGCATGGGCAGGCTTCGGCGCAGCTTTCGGTCCCGTTGTTCTTACAGCGCTTTTCTGGAAGCGCACGACAAAGTGGGGCGCGTTTGCCGGCATCCTCGCTGGCGGCGTGATGGTTTTCGTATGGAAGTTCATTGTTCGTCCTCTAGGCGGGGCGCTTGATATATATGAACTTCTGCCCGCATTTATTGTTGCGCTTGCCGCAATAATCATCGTTTCGCTCATCGATAAAAAGCCATCGCAGGAAATAATCGACGAGTTTGAAGCCGTGAAATCTATCGAATAAAGCGCTCTGCATAAAAAAGGCACGGTATCAAGCCGTGTCTTTTTTGTATACTGTGAAGATAGGAACAGCGGGCGGCGAGCGAGGCGGTTTGCTAAGCAAAGTGCTGCGAGCCGCACATACGGAGTCTGTATTTTATTAAAAGCGCGGCGTTTTACCATATTTTACGGGTATGACGGGATTGAGAAAGCCGCGGCGCACGCCGAGGAGGGGACAAGGCGCTTGCCTGCCGAGTCCCTTCACGAGGCGGGCGCTTTGCTAAAGCATACACGGCGGCTTTCAACTTCACCGCAATATTCCATACCCCGACAAACGCCGCCTAAACCACGCCCTGCTATATCGCACTGCGCGCACGAGCCGCTCGCCGCTTCGCGGCTCGCGGCAGGCGGACGGCTTCGCCGTCCCGCCCAACGCGCGTTTGCCTGCGGCAAACGCGCGGCGTGCGCGCCGCACAAAAAAATCCGCCCCCTATTACAGGAAGCGGATTCGGTTCGTATTTATCAGCCCTCGCTGCGCTTCGTCGTAAGTCGGAGGAGCTTCGGCGCGCCGTTCAAACGCTTTTTATCGTCGGTCAGGATAAGTCTTGCGGAATAAATGTAAATAATCGAAAGCATTCTTCTGAAATATTCTATCGTTCGCATTTTGCTGCTCCTTTCATGCAGGTTGGCTTATGTCGTTTTATTTATAATAACAGCTAAAAGTGAAATTCCTGTGAAAATCAGATAATATCAGGATAAAAATCAAGACTTTGCTGTGCAAAACGCACTATTATTAATCAAAGTTTGCTTAATTATTCACTCCTTATCAATGGACACAATTTTGGTCTGATCGTTCATATATTGGGAAAACTTTCTGCGAAGCCTTATAATTCCGATAATTGTCCAGAACCCAAGAGCGGCTTCAATAATCAGAACGATCCCCACAATAATCATAAGCAGATTACTGAAAAAACTCGGAAAAATAAGTATTGCCGCACCCAGGACGGTTGTTAAAAGCGAGATAATAAACGGAATTTTCCATACCGGATATTCCAGTTGACGCATGAGAAACGCGCGTCGGCAGCAGGACAGACCCTCAAACACAACGAACACACCGAGAATAATTCCGACAACGCCCGCAAGCGCGTCAGCCTGAACGATGAGTGCAATTCCCACGGCAGTTGAAATTACGCCAGAAAAAAGTCCCTGACGAAACGGAACAGTGCGGCTCATTAAGAACGAAATTATGTTGAAAACGCCGTAGCCCGCCAGAACTGCGCCGAGAACTATGCTTACAATCGAGCTTACCTGGTCCGGATAAATAACCAGAAAAAGTCCGAAAATCAACTCAAGTACACATTCGAACACGAATACCGCTTTCGTTTCAAGCAGCGATTCACTAATTATTTCACCGTAATTTTTTTCTTTCATTTTGTAGCTTCCTTTCCATTATTTTGTGCCTGATTTTTCTGCTGGCGTTCCTTGATTTTACGCTTTTTATCAATCGCCCGCCGTATATTGGTTCCAAGTATCATTGCGACGAGCACAAGCGCTGTCACAACGTAAAATCCCATTATAAACGGGAGCAGGGATACCTCTTCGGGTTTCTCCGCCTGTTCTTCCGCAGAGTCTCCGGATGTATCCTGCGGGACATCTCCCGCAATTTCATCTTGTGCGGATTCAGGCTCATTTTCTGCCGTATTTTCTTCCTGCATCTGAACTTCAAAATCGGCATTTCCCACAGCTAGCGGAGCGGCAGCCCCGTATCCGCCGTATCCCTCGTCCATTCCGACTGTCCAGCCGTAATGTCCGAGTTCTTTAAACTGCGCGTCGTTTTTCAGAAAATAGTCATATATCACACCGTTTTCGGCGTCGTCCCATGTACAGTCCGCATGATACCAATCACCATCAATTTTAAGCATTGTCCAGTCATGGTTCATTTCCGCACTGTTGACAACTACTGCATCTATGCCGCTTGCCCGAAGCAGCGCCGCATATGCAGATGCGTACCCTGAACACACTGCCCTTCCATCCAGAAAAACTCCGACGGCGGTATATTCATCTGCGGAATAATCCAGAGTACCGTCCGGCTGCATAGATTTTTCCGCATATTCAGTTCGCCTTACAATGCAGTCATGAAACGCCAGCGCCTTTTCGTAGTCGGACATATCCTCCGAAACTATCGAAAGCGCCTCGGTAAATTTCCGCGAAACAGTATCTATGTCTTCCCTGAGTTGGCTGACATCGCAGGTGCCGTCCGCGCGGATATAATCGGCACGATAATATATGACAGCGCCTTTCAGAAAATCTCCTCGTTCATCGCTGCTATAATCAAGCTCGTAAGTTGCTGCCGCAATATTTATGTCCCCTGCATGAAACACACAGCTTTCCGACCATGCGGAATTTATACCCGAAATCGCGTCTGCAAAATCTTCGCCGCGTATATCAAAATCCGAAAAATCAATATATCCGCTGCCGCAGCTTAACGCGTCGCTTGCCCGACGCGACGTTTCATCATAAAGATCTGCAGAAGCCGTTCCGCAAAGCGCCTTTACCGCAGTTAATGCGGATAAAAATGCGCAAAAAAATTTATTTGCCTTCAATTATTGCCTCCATATCGCAGTGCGTCTTACTGCATTATATTTTAGCACATTTTATTTGTTTTTTCAAGTACTGACGCGCTGTTTTTTATTAAAAACTTGTGAAAATAAGATTGACATAAACTAACGTCGGTGCTATAATTGTACAGGAAATTCAGGAACAAAATTAAAGGAGGATTATCATGACGGGACACGTTATCGACCTTAACGACGTTACGGTATCACAATGGAACGCAATTTTAAAGCTCGCGCACGACATAAAGGAGGCTCCGATGGTTTATGCCGGCGCCTGCCGCGGAAAAATTATGGGAACTCTTTTCTATGAGCCTTCCACCCGCACGCAAATGAGCTTTCAGACCGCAATGCTCCGTCTCGGCGGCGGTATAATCGGGTTCGACAATCCATCCACATCCTCAGTTTCAAAGGGCGAAAACCTAAAGGACACAACAAAGATAGTAAGCGGATATTCCGACATTCTAGTTATGCGCCACCCGCTTGAGGGAGCCTCAAAAGCCGCCGCGCTTACGGCTGACTGCCCTGTTATAAACGCGGGCGACGGCGGACACCTACATCCGACCCAGACGCTAACAGACCTGCTCACTCTGCGAGAGGAAAAGGGTCGTCTTGAAGGTCTGACAGTCGGCTTCTGCGGCGACCTGAAAAACGGGCGCACCGTTCATTCGCTGCTGAAAGCGCTGTCCTGTTATCCTGATAACAAATTTATACTTGTTTCAACTGACGAGCTTCGCGTTCCGGGCTACATAAAAGACTACATTTCGGCAAGCGGAAAAACCTATGAGGAATATTCATCGCTCGAAGAGGTAATGCCAAAGCTCGACGTGCTTTACATGACCCGTATCCAGCAGGAACGCTTCGCAAGCCGTGAGGAGTATGAGGCGCAGAAAAACGTGTTCCGGCTTGACGCAAAGAAAATGAAGCTCGCTTCAAAGGACCTTATCGTGCTTCACCCGCTCCCGCGCGTTGACGAGATTGCGGTCGAGGTTGACGACGACCCGCGCGCGCTTTATTTCAAGCAGGCGAACTACGGCATGTATGTGCGCATGGCACTGATACTGTCCGTGCTTAATTACAAGCTCGAAAGCCAGCCGCTTCTGCGCGGCGAAATTATAAACGACGCGACTTGCACTAACCCGAAGTGCATCTGCCATACCGAAAAATATCTGCCGCACAGCTTCCGCAGAGCGGGCGACGTAATCGTCTGTGAGTACTGCGACGGAAGACAGCTTTTATGATAATTTTTCTGCACTGCACCTGGTGCATATTGCAGAATTTGTGCGGACTGGCTGTGTTCGCCGCGTGCCGTAAGTATAAGCGCTTCCGCTTTGGGAAAGCCGCCGTCGCAACCGTCTGGCGGCTGCCCTACGGGCTTTCTCTCGGAGCGTTCATCTTCGTCCCCGACGAGAAAAAAGCGCAGACCCTCAATCACGAATACGGTCACACCATGCAGTCGCTTATCCTCGGTCCGCTGTACCTGCCGATAATTGCTATCCCGTCCGCGCTCTGGTGTATTCTCCCGCCGTTTATACTATTTTTCAATCTTCCTATAGACAACGTCTATAGGAAGATTCGCCGCTTCTGCGAAGCGGCGTGGCGGCGTAGCCGCCGAAAAAGCCGTACAATACTAATTCCGTCAAAGCCGTCAGCTTTGACATACCGCTTTTTAAGCGGTAATCAATATATAGACATTGTCTATATATTGATTAGGAATTAGTATTATCGGTCTGAGAAAGCGCAGGAACATTTCATATTACGCATTTTACACCGAAAAATGGGCAAATTACTGCGGAAAGCGGGCAACAGGCGGAGAAGTTCCAAAGTGAACGGAGTAAAAATGAAAGTATACTTTTTAATATATAAAACGGACGGAACGCGGTTTCTTCCGTTCCTTTCAAACAGTCGTCTTGAACGTGCGCAGGCTGCAAAATCGCCTGCCGTGCGCAGTCGGACGATTTTTTCTTACGCGCTGCTGCGGCTTGCGCTTGCAGAGGATTTCGGCATAGACGAAGCTCCCGAGTTCGGATACGAGCCGCTCGGAAAGCCGTTCCTGAAAGATTTTCCAAACATTTTTTTCAGCCTGAGCCATGCGGAAAACGCCGTGCTCTGCGCGGTTTCGGAGCAGCCTGTCGGCGCGGACGTGCAGGATATACGCACGATTAAAGCGGACATTTCGCATAGAATATGCACACCTGCGGAGCTTGAACGTCTAAGCGCAGCGGACGATAAAAACCGCGAGATATGCCGTCTGTGGTGTCTTAAGGAAAGCTTCGGAAAGCTGACGGGAAAGGGCTTTTCCGAGGGATTTACGCAGATAGAAACGCAGGATTTGCTAAATGAAAAAAAGGCGTTTCTGACGGAGCGGAGCGGTTTTTTCATAAGCGCCTGCACCAAATTACCCGAAGCGACAGAGCTGCGGCAAATTTCCGAACATGAACTTTTTGACCGACTGTGCAAATCAACGGAAAAAAGTGCCAATTTTTGACATATTAGCCAAAATTTATATAAAAAGTGCATTATAATTGTTGACAAAGCCGATACTTTGGAGTATAATAAGGGAAAGGGTGAAGAAAAATGGGAAAGGTCTGCTGCTGTTTCGGCGCGGGAGAGTTTTTCGGACTTTGCGAAGCTGTTCCCGACGGCGCGCTTGTAATAGCCGCCGACGCGGGCATAAAAACCGCTAAAGAATGCGGGCTTGAACCCGATATTGTTGTCGGGGATTTCGATTCGCTGGGGTATATCCCCGAAGCGAGCAAGCTGGTGAAGCTGCCTGCCGAAAAGGATCAGACCGATATGGCTGAAGCGGTCGATATAGGGCTTGAACGCGGCTGCGACGAATTTTTGCTGTACGGTGCGACAGGCGGTCGGCTCGACCATACGCTGGCAAATATCCAGCTTATCGCTCACCTGTCCGCAATCGGGAAAAGGGGCTTTATCTACGGAAACGGCTTCTTTCTGACGGCGATAACGTCCGCCGGCATTCGTATAAGCGGAAAAGTCGGCGATACGGTGTCGGTGTTCTCGCTTACTGACCGTTCTGATGGCGTTACGCTGCACGGACTGAAATATCCCCTCGAAAATCATACCCTTTTTAACACCGCTGCCCTCGGCGTAAGCAATGAATTTGCTTCGGAAAGCGCTGAAATATCGGTAGGGAACGGTACTCTGCTGATTTATTCGGCATTCTAGAAAGGTGGTTTCGGCATGAAAAAAACTGTTGTTACAATCTCGCGTGAATACGGTTCGGGCGGAAGAATTATAGGCAAAAAGCTGGCGGAAGCGCTCGGTTTCAGCTATTACGACGGCGAGCTTCTCTCGCTCGTTGCAAAGGAAAGCGGATATACCGAGGATTTCGTTCGTCAGAATGACCAGAAAAAAACGCAGAGCCTGCTGTATCACCTCTACATAGGCAGCCAGATCCTACCCGCTTCGGACATGATTTTTATAGCGCAGTCGCGTGTCATAAAGGATCTGCAGAAAAAGGAAAGCTGCGTAATTGTCGGACGCTGCGCGGATTATGTGCTGCGCGACTGCGACAATGTGATAAATCTGTTTTTCCACGCTCCGCTTGAAAGCCGCGCAAAGCGCGTTCAGGAGGAATACGGCGAAAAGGCGGAAAACTATAAGGCTTATGTTCAGAAAAAGGATAAGAGCCGTATCGCTTATTACAACTATTTCGCCGACGACGGCTGGGGAAAGGCGCAGACATACGACCTTTCGATAAATTCCGACGTCGGGATCGACAACGCGGTGAAAATCGCGGTCGATTATATCAAGGCTAAACAAGGCGAATAAAAAGTCAGGCGCGTTTGTTAATTTTTTTGCAAAAGTATTGACAAACGCGTTTTTTTGCGCTATAATGTTGAATATAAATTCAGTGAATTTATATTCAACGAGTGAGGTGAGACAATGCCAAGCAGAGAAGAACAAAAAGAACAGCGCCGCAGGCTTATTCTGATAAAAGCGCTGGAGCTGTTCGTAAAAAGGGGCTATTCCGAAACGAAAATAGGCGACATTGCGAAAGCCGCGGACATGAGCACGGGGCTTATGTTCCACTATTTTGAATCGAAAGAACAGCTTTATGAGGAGCTGGTGAAAATGGGGCTTCATGGTACAAAAACCCCGCAGAAAATGGATTTCAGCAGCCCGCTCGAATATTTCAGAGGTTTTCTGAACGCGCTGTTCAGTTATGTAAAAGAGCAGCCGTGGGTTTTCTATATGTTCGTGCTTATGGCGCAGGCGCAGAAAAACGAAGCTACCCCGCCGCATATCCGCGAAATCGCAATGCAGGTCGATCAGATCGAATTTTCGGCAAAAATAATTGAACAGGGTCAAAAAGACGGAACATTCCGCAGCGGCGACCCGCTGACGCTTTCAACTGCGTTCTGGTGCAGCGTTCAGGGCTTAATGGAATACCTCGCGGCGCACCCCGATACGCCGCTTCCGGACCCCGAATGGATAGTTGATATTATCAAAGGAGAAAATGCAAAATGAAAAAAATAGTCATAATCGGCGGAGGAATCGCAGGCTTATCCGCAGGGATCTACGCACTGAAAGCGGGATTTGAAGCCGAGATTTACGAGAAGAACGCCGTTGCGGGCGGAGAATGTATGGGCTGGAACCGCGGCGGCTGTCATATCGACAACTGTATCCACTGGCTTACGGGAACGTCGCCGACCTCGTCCATGCACAAGGTCTGGCGCGAAGTCGGAGCTCTTGATGAGAACACCAAGTACGCCGACGTTGATATGTTCTATTCGTGCAGTATAGAAGGCAAGGAACTAACTCTTTACAACGACCTTGACCGCACGGAGCGGGAGCTTATTGCAGCTTCTCCCGAAGACGAAGCCGAAATACGCAAGCTGATACAGCATATCCGCTATGCGGAAGACTGTCAGATCCCCGCCGAAAAGCCGATGGACATGATGAAAATAAAAGATTATATTGAGCTTGGAAAAGGCATGGCGAATATGCCGAAAGTAATGAAAGAATACGGTAAAATCAGCATTGCGGAGCTTGCGTCGCGGTTCCGCTCACCGCTTATCCGCGCATTGCTCACCGGCTATATGCCCGCCGAATATACGGCATACTCGTTTCTGGTGTCATACGCGACAATGACAAGCGGGAACGGAAAAATCCCCGCAGGCGGTTCGCTGGCTATGGCAATGAGAATGCTCGAAAAATTCAAGGAAAACGGCGGCAAAATTCACCTGAACGCTCCCGTAAAGAAGATTCTGATTGAAAACAAAAAAGCTGTCGGAATCGAACTTGAAAACAACGAAAAAATAACCGCAGATTTCATAATCTCGGCGGTCGATACGAATTTACTTTTTACAAGGCTGCTTGATGAAAGGCTGATTCCCGCTAAACTTACTCTTCCCTACCGCATTTCCGAAAAATATCCCACGATGAGCGGTTTTCAGATCGCATACGAAGCCGACGAGGCGTACGCTCCCAAAGGAACGATACTTTTCAGCTGCGAACCGTTCAAAATGAACAAAAAAGAAATAAGCCGCCTCAGCCTCAAAAACTATTCCTATGAAAAGTCGTTCGCGCCCGAGGGAAAGGCTGTTATTCAAACAAACGTTGCGCAGTACGACGACGATTTTCTTTACTGGAAAAGCCTTTCGCCCGAGGATTACCGCAGCGTAAAGGCGGAGCTTAGCGAAACGGTCACCGAGAGAATTGCCGCGAAGTTCCCCGAGCTTAAAGGCAGCCTGAAACTGCTCGACTGCTGGACTCCGCTCACCTACGAACGGTACTGCGGCGCGTACCACGGCTCGTACATGGGCTTTATCACCAGACCGGGAATAAAGCAAAGCAAGATAAACGGCGTAATCAAAGGAATCGGCGGGCTGTACGTCGCGGGACAGTGGATAATGAGCCCCGGAGGACTGCCCGTAGCGGTCATTTCCGGAAAATTTGCCGTTCAGAGGATATTGAAAAAACTCGGATGCTCGGTTGAAATATAGGCTAATGCATATTTTCTTTTCTGTAACGCGCGGGCGTTATCCCCTTTTCACGCCGAAAGACCTCGCAAAAACGACTTTGCGAAGCAAACGCCAGCATCTGTGAAATCTCCGAAATTCCGAAACGGGTCGAACGCAGCATATTGCACGCCGTTTCTATCCGCTTATGGGTAATAAATGCGCATAGAGTCATACCCGTTTCGCTTTTGAATAAGACCGAAAGATAGCTGCGGTTATAGCCCGCAAAGCCGGCAAGCTCATCAATCGTAATTTTTTTGTGAAGATTGTCGCAGATATAATCCGAAACCCTGCGAACTGCGGGAGAAAGCTTCGGCTTCAACGACCTCATCAAACCGGCATACTCCAGCGACATTTCGTTGTTCAGCGCATGCAGACCTTTTACCGTGGTACATCTGTCCGCTCTGCGGATATACAAGTCGCTGAGCGTATACGCCGTTTCGTGGGAAAGCCCCGCACGTTCGCATTCCCGCGACACAAGCGCCGTATTGATTATCATGTGATACCGCGCGTTGCTCACGGGATCATCGGACAGCCTGCCTTTTCCGTCGTCGGGACTTGCGGAATATTTTTTCTGATTATCTTTAAGCTGCTCGATATTTCCGTTAATGACAAGATCATAAAAGCTGCGCTCGCGGCGGTACGGCTCGTGCCGAAAATCATTTTCACGCTGAACATACAGCTGGTAATCAAGCTGACTTTTCATAAAACCACCCTTTCCTCTGTAAATTATACAACAAAAATGATAAAAATGCAATAATTATTATATAAAATACAGTCAAGCCGTGGTATTCTAATCATAAATTGAAACGGTTAAACGAAAGGATTGATTTTTATGAAAAAATTTTGGTCAGCTTCCCTAGCTGTGATATTATCAGCATCCATGCTTTCCGGCTGCGCAAAAAGCGCTGAAACAACAACCTCCGTATCGACCGAGGCAACCGAACCTGCGATCGAAGCGCCGCAGATAGGCGAAATGCGCGATATTTCCTCAGCAGAGCTGGTTAAAGAAATGGGTCTGGGCTGGAACCTTGGCAATACCCTGGATGTTTGCAACGCCGACCGCGACGGCGACGGAAATGCCGACGAAACCTCCGAAAATGTTGACGAAACGCTATGGGGAAATCCAAAGGCGACGCAGGAGCTTTTCAACGCGCTCAAAGAGGACGGCATTTCAGCAGTACGCATTCCCGTGACATGGCGCGATCACCTTGACGAGAACAACAACATCGACGAAGAGTGGATGGACAGGGTTCAGGAGGTCGTAGATTACGCATATGACATCGGAATGTATGTGATAATCAACGTTCATCACGACGGCGGCGACGACGCAAAATTCGGCGCATGGGTCCGCGGCGCTGCCGACGACTACGACGCCTTCTACAAGCGTTATTCCGCCATCTGGAATCAGATTGCCGAACGCTTCCGCGATTATTCCGACTATCTTGTTTTTGAATCAATGAACGAGGTAGGCTTTGATAATCTCTCGCAGAACAAAGCATACGAACTGCTTAATAAAATCAATCAGGATTTTGTTGATATAATAAGAGAGAGCGGCGGAAATAACGAAAAACGCCATCTGCTCATAGCAGGCTACTGGACGGATATAGAAAGAACGTGCAGCTCAGCATTTCAGATGCCCGACGACCCTGCGGAAAGGTGCATTGTTTCTGTTCATTACTATACGCCGTGGGATTTCTGCACAACTAATATCAAAAACGAATGGGGTACTGCCGCTGAAGTAAAGACAATGGAGCGGCTCATCGGCAAAATGAACACAACATTTGCTGAAAAAGGCATTCCCGTGATAATCGGCGAATATGCCGCAAGCGGAAACGACAAAGCAAGCTGCATTTTCTTTATTGAAAAGCTCAACAAGCTATGCTATGATTACGGCATTGCCGCGTTTCTCTGGGACAACGGCGGTCAAGTGAACCGCGCAACATACGAATGGCGCACTCCGGAATACCTAGAGGCCATGAAACGGGCGTCGAGCGGCGAGGACTACGAAGTTACAAAACAGGAATAACAAAAAGGTCGGTATCAATCACGGTACCGACCTTCATTTGTTTATACAGGCATAACCTTGTTCACCTTGTCAGCATGAATGCTGTCTATGCCGTTCTTCCTGTCACGGCGCTTCTCAAAGAATTTCTCCGCAACCTGTCCGAACATTGCGTAGCTGAGAACATCCTCCTCCTGCTCGCACCACTTTGCAGCCTCAGCCCTAAGCTTATCAAGTTCGGGAGCGATAAGGTCTGCCGGACGGCAGTCGATCGGCTTCTCGTCTCCGAGAATCTTCTTGCGGAACTCAGGGTCGATAGGCGCGGGAGTCTTTCCGTATTCGCCCTTTACAATGCCCTTGAATTCCTTTGTAACGGTCTTATAGCGTTCGCCGAGAATTACGTTGAACACCGCCTGAGTGCCGACGATCTGCGAGGTAGGCGTTACTAGCGGCGGATAACCAGCGTCTGCTCTTACGCGCGGAACTTCGCGGAGAACTTCCTCAAACTTGTCGGATTTGCCTGCCTGCTTAAGCTGCGAAAGCAGGTTGGAGAGCATTCCGCCGGGAACCTGATAAATAAGAGCGTTTGCGTCAACCGCAAGCATTTTCGGGTCAAGCAGACCGCTGTCAATGTACTTCTTGCGCAGCGGCATGAAGTAATCGCGGATCTCGGTAAGCTGCTTTAGATCAAGTCCCGTGTCGTATTCCGTACCCTGAAGCGCTGCAACGATAGACTCCGTAGGAGCGTGGGAAGTGCCGAGCGCGAGGGGCGACATAGCGGTATCGACCGCGTCAACTCCCGCTTCGATAGCCTTTAACAGGCACATTGAAGCAAGACCAGAGGTGTAGTGGGTATGAAGCTGAACGGGGATTTTAACATTTGCTTTCAGCGCCTTTACAAGCTCCTCGGTAGCATAGGGAGTGAGCAGCGCAGCCATATCCTTGATACAGATCGAATCTGCGCCCGCTTCCTCAATACGCTTTGCATAGTTCACATAATATTCAGTCGTGAAAATGTCGCCGAGCGTATAGGACATTGCGATCTGCGTGTGCGCGCCCTCTTTTTTAGCCGCCTTAACAGCGGTTTCAAGATTGCGTATGTCGTTGAGCGCGTCGAAAATTCGGATTATATCAATACCGTTTGCAACAGACTTCTGAACGAAATATTCAACAACGTCGTCAGCGTAATGGCGATAGCCGAGCATATTCTGTCCGCGGAAAAGCATCTGAAGCTTAGAGTTGGGCATTTCCTTTCTTAAAACGCGGAGTCTTTCCCACGGATCTTCGTTAAGAAAACGCAGGCAGGCGTCAAATGTCGCGCCGCCCCAGCATTCAACCGAGTGGAAGCCGACCTTATCGATCGTGCTTAAAATAGGGCGCATTTCGTCCGTCGTCATGCGGGTAGCAATAAGCGACTGATGCGCGTCACGAAGGACGGTTTCGGTAATTTTAACCTTAGCCATAGTTTTATATTCCTTTCGATTATGCATTGATAGTCGCAATGAGCGTGCCGGTTTCTACGGAATCGCCCTTGCTTACGTTGATGGAAGCGATAGTTCCTTCGCAGGTTGCGGGAACCTCATTCTCCATCTTCATAGCCTCGATAACAACGATAGGAGTACCGTTGCTTACCTTATCGCCGACCTTGAGCTTAACCTCCATAACCGTTCCGGGCATGGGGCATTCGATTTTTACGCTGCCTGCCGCAACTGCGGGAGCAGCCTTGGGAGCTGTCTTCTTCGGAGCGGGAGCGGCAGTCTGTACGGGTGCTGCGGAAGCGTCCGCCTCTTCAACGGTTACATCATAAGCTGTTCCGTTTACGGTGATATTATATCTTTTCATGGTTATTATTCCCTTTCTGTTTAATATACAAAGTTAATATGCTTTCTCTGCGGAGCGGAAACACGCTTGCCGCTCATAAGCTCAACTGCGGATAAAACGGCGTCCTTTGCGTCTGCCGCTTCAATTATGCGGTCAATGCTGCCGTATCCGGCGAGCGTGTAGGGCGAAGCTTCGTTCGCTTCATAATCTCCGACAAGCTGTGCTTCATTGGAGCCGTTGAGCGTATCTCCCTTAAGCATAATAACCGCCGCCTTGGGAGAAGCTGCGGAAATAACCGCGTCCTCATACGCGATAACGAAATCGCTTGCGGGAGCGACCGCACAGTAAGCCGAGCCGTAAGCCTTTCCCGTGATGAGCGTGATTTTGGGAGTTGTAGCGCTTGCGTAAACCTGAGCAAGCTTCGCCGCGTCGCGTATGCTGCCGGAAAGTTCCTTTGCAGCCCCTCCGTCGAAGCCCTCGCTGTTAAGTATTGTAACTACGGGAATAGAGAAAGCGTCGCAGAACGAAACGAAACGTGCAATCTTTGCGCTGTCGTCGGCGGTAAGCTTTGCCGTGGTCTTATCGGTTGCGATAAAGCCGACGGTTCTCCAGCTCAGGCTTGCGAACGCGGTATACGCCGCTGTTCCGAAGTCCGCATAAAGCTCGGTAACGCTGTTCTTATCGGAAATAGCTTCAACAAGAGCGCCCGCAGCAAGAGCGGAAGTAACCTCCGCGTCATTTTCCTCAAAAAAGTCGTTTCCCGAAAGCTCAAGATTATTTGAGGGAAGGATGCGGATAAGCTTCTTAACTTCAGCGATTGCGCCTGCCTCATCCTTGGCAACGATCGCGGCAGTTCCTGATTTCGCCGCATTTGCAGCGGTTCCCGCACCGGGCATATTGCCGTCCTCAGCAACAAATGGAGCGGTCATAAAAAATTCGGAGGTTTCGGTCATTACGACGAAATCAGCCATGCACGCCGTCATAGCGGCGGTTCCCGCGCAAACCCCAGCAACAAGAGAAATCTGAGGAACAACACCGGAAAGCTGCGCGCTTGCACAGGCAATATCAGAATATGCGTCGAGCATTTCCGCACCCTCGCTTATATCACCGCCCTTGCTGTCGTAGATTCCGACAACGGGAGCGCCGTTCTTTATTGCAAGCTCATATACCTTTCTTATTTTTGACGCAGAAGCCTTGTTTACCGCGCCGCCCTTAACGGAAATGTCCTGTGAAAAGACGTAAACGGGAGCGCCCTCGACAGTTCCGCAGCCGGTAATAACGCTTGCCGGTTCGCCGTTCGCGCTTACGAACTTATCCAGTTCAACAAAGCTGCCCTCGTCAAACAGGGAAATAAGTCTTTCTCTGGCTTTGCTGCCGGCAAGCGCCTGCTCCAGTTCAGCCAATGTTTTCTTAGCCACCTTGGTAATTCCTCCATTCTTGTATTTGAAAAAGGCGGTTCTATCCGTCTCAAAAATTTTACCATTTTACATTATACACTAAAACGGCAAAAAAAACAAGTGTTTTTTCGCCGTTTTTTTCAAAATATTTCCTGTTTAAAAAGCAAAAATCAAATTTCCGCATAGTTTCCGAGAAAACGATAATATTTAAGCTCGTCCTCAAGATTGTTCAGAAGCTTCACAACATCGGGGCTTCTTATGCTGCCGATAAAATCCAGATAAAAAACAACATCGAACGCGTCGTCCTTGACATCCGAAAAAACCGACGGAATAGGCTTGCTTTCTATGCGCGAAAGATTCAGCCCGCAGTATGCGAAGCGTGTAAGCAGACGATAAAGGCTTCCCGGCGTGTGCGGAATTGTAAGTGAAAGCGAAATCACCGAAGCGTCCTCCGGAACCTCAAGCCTGTTTGAAATAAGGATAAACCTCGTGAAGTTATCCTTTATATCGGCTATATTTTCCGCAGCGACCGTAAGTCCGAACATCTTCGCGCACGAACGCGAGCATATCGCGCCGCAGCTATCAGCGTCAAGTCCCGCAACATACTCCGCAGCCTCGGCGGTAGTACGCATAACCGTGGTTTTAGCGCCGTTTCCCGCCAGAAATCCGCTGCACTGACGAAGCGCCATTTCATGCGAACGTATCTCGGTTATATCGCTGAGGTCAACGCCCGGCTTTACTGCCAGAACATGGTCAATATGTACCTTAGTAGTCCTGCAGATAAAAAAGTGATGCTTTCCCATCAGGTCATAGGTAGTGCTGACATCGCCCGCAGTGGAATTTTCAATAGGAAGAACACCGTAATCGACCTCGCCGCGCTCAACTGCTTCAAAAACCTCATTGAAATTCCTGAAATAACGCACATCGCAGCTGCCGCCGAAGAATTTCTCACAGGCGTCTGCGGAGTAACTGCCCTTTGTAACGGTAGCGGCTACGGGACGCCCCGCGACAGGCGGAACCGTCGCAAATTCACGCTGCTGCGTGAGAAGCTGCTGCTGGCGGCACTTTGAAAGATCCATAAGCGTAGTGAAAAGCAGCTGAACGCCGTTTTTTAGCTCAGGAGATACCGACGAACCGACCTTTTCGAGTATCTGCTCCTCACGGTCTTTCTGCAAAACCGGCATATCGTGTTCTTTTTTATATTTTGCAACATCGGACGCAAGCTGCGTACGCCGCTCATAAAGCTCAGCGAGCTGTTCGTCGATCTTATCGATCTCTCCGCGGATTAAATTAAGATCCATCTGCAAAAAAATCCTTTCTTTTTACGACAGAACCACACAAGAAGCAGTCTGCTCAATGCGCGGCAGCGTCTTTATTCTTCCTCCGGCTCAATATCTTCGGGATTTTCTTCTTCAATATCATCAGGGTTTTCATCCGGCTCGGTCTGAGGCGGCTCGGTTTCCGCGGGCTTTACCGCATAATACACGATAACGCTTTCATCCTCTGTAAGCATTATGGGGTCGCCGATCTCCTTGCTGCACCGTACAACATATCCCGCCTTTACCTCTGTAGTTTCTTCCTCGCTGGTGTCATACTTTATGCCGGCATCGCTGAGAACGGATGTGTATTCTTCAAGCTTCATTCCCACATAATCAGGCAGATCTATGGATTCCGGTCCCTTGCTGACCTTTACGTTTATTTCCGTTCCGCCCGTTACCTCAGTGTTCGGCTCAATATCCTGTTCAAAAACGATACCCTCGGCATATTCGCTGTTATACTCGTATGTCGGGTTGAACTTAAGCATTGCATAACGCGATTCAAGCGTGTTATAGAAGCGGTTCACGAAATTAGGCAGAAGAATGCGCTCCGTATTTTCCACAGGCACAGTTGTTGTCGCCTCGGAAGCCTCGATAAACGAGGACGTGGCAGCCGAAGCCGTTGTTCCTGCTGTCGTAGCCTCAGGCGGCTGAGTTGACGTGTTCGTCTGTTCGGCAAGCTGCCTCGACGCGTTCGAAAAATAAATTATAGCAATAACAAAGCCGGTGACTATCGCCAAAAATACCGAAAGACCTATAATTGCGCCGATATTGGTCTTTTCCTTAGCTTTTTTCTTTTTTGAAACAGGTCTGCGCGGCGGTGTCCGGCGTTCGGTCTGACGCTCGGAAACGGGGCGGTTTTCACGCGCAACTACAGGCTGCACCGGTCCGTCGTTTTCCTGCGCGATATTATGCTTCGGCGGCTCGAAAAGGTGTCCGACAAGCTCGTTTACTGTATGAATACGTTCATTCTGCTTAAGTGCAAGACCCGCCATTATCGTATGTGAAACCTGCTGCGGAATTTCGGGATCAAGCTCTTGAGGCGTTCTGAGCGTATCGGAAAGCGCTCTTTCAGCCGAATCCTCCGGAACCTCTCCCGTAAGAACCCGATACAGCACCGCACATATACCGTAAACGTCCGTCCATGTTCCCTGCCGTTCGGAAACGGAATACTGCTCGTATGCGGCATAGCCGTGGAAAAGCTCACAGTTGATATTGGAATCAGCAGTTCTTATTGCAGATGTTCCGAACGCCGTGAGTTTTAGCCTTCCATGTTCAACAAAAACAGACTCAGGGCTTAGACCTCTGTGGATTATGCCTTGTGAATGAAGCATATTCAGCGCTGTGAAAAGCGGCGGGAAAAGCTCTTTTGCCTCTTTCCAGCCAAGTGTTCCTCCGCAGCTCTCAAGGTACTGCGAAAGCGGCATTCCGGTTAGATGTTCCATTACGACATAGCCGGTGTTGTTTTCGGCAAAAATACCGTAAATTTTACGGATACAATCGGTTTCGTCGCTGTTCATAAGCGTTTTATACAGATCGGCAAACTCCGAAAGATATGATTTGTATAACGGCAGACAGCCGTCGCGTACAGTCAGCTCGCGGCGGTTCTTTTCGCGCGTGCATATCGTACCGGGCATGTATTCTCGGATCTCAACAGAGCGTTCCTGCTCAATATCATATGCTATATAGTCCGCGCCTTCGCCGTTGTGCGAAAGCAGCCGCCCTACGAGATAACGTCCCGCGAGCAAAGTCTTCGGCGCGAGGTACTGCGGAAGATAAGCCGTATTATCCATATATCCGCAGATTTCGCAGGGACCGCTGTATTCCTTGCGGTTCATGCAGCCCATGCAGAGCTTTAATTCGCTGTTCATGTATAAATATCCTCCCATATGAGGTTATAACCTCGTCGCAAATGCCCCGCCTCTATATGCGGCGGAACGTTCAGTATTGAACAATAATCCCCTACTGAAACCCTGAGGAGCTAATGCTCCATGCGACTGCTGCAATCGTCGCAGACTGATTAAGCGAGCTTATTCAGCTCTGCTCCGATTTAAAATAAAAAAATCTATACCTTTTTATTTTACACGCTATTTTTAGCCGTGTCAATGGTATCAATGCACAAACCTTGACAATATTCGCGGCAAATGGTACAATAAAATTACAAAATAATCTTTGAAAAAGCAAGGAAAGTGTGAAAAATCATGTTCGGAAAGAAAAAGGACAAAGGCGGAATGTCAGACGATATGCTTAAAAAGCTGGATAAATGCCCTGTGAAATACGTTACCGAGCGCGACCCGGAAAGCTTCCGTGAAAAGAGGCTGGGCGAAGCGGGCGCGGTAAACGTGATGAACGGAGAATTTGTTATCGTATGCGGCGGCAGAAACGTAATGCGATGTAAGCTTGAAACAGTAAAGGCTGCGGAGCTTATGAACCTATCCGGACTTACCGTCAAGGGCTTCGACCTTGACGAACACCGTGAAAAAAGCGTCATAGCCTACTATAGCGACGGTTACGTCAGCGCCGCACGCGCAAAACAGCGCTGATATTCTTTTATACATACCCGCTATCCGCAGGGCGCAGCCCTGCATACGGCGAAGCCGCGGTTTACGGAGCAAATCGGGATATGTTTCAATAAACACTCAGCCGTCCGGATTTTTAATTCGGCTAACGGCGTGTGTTATTATAACATATCCGCAGCGTGAAGCGCTGCATACGGCGAAGCCGCGATTTACAGAGTAAATCGGGATATGTTTCAATAAACACTCAGCCGTCCGAATTTTCAATTCGGCTAACGGCGTGTGTTATTATAACATATTCGCAGGGCGCAGCCCTGCAAGCGGCGAAGCCGCGGTTTACGGAGTAAATCGGGATATGTTTCAATAAACACTCAGCCGTCCGAATTTTCAATTCGGCTCACGGCGTGTGTTTATTATAACATATCCGCAGGGCGCAG
>Ga0129308_1000806_pt1 | contig 40682 bp, 40 predicted proteins | sample L827metagenome_FD_94440 | JGI IMG/M metagenome (GOLD analysis project Ga0129308, IMG submission 94440) | Ring-tailed lemur group fecal microbial communities from Wisconsin, USA - L827 metagenome | ecosystem: Host-associated > Mammals > Digestive system > Large intestine > Fecal | place: USA... | reverse complement strand
GAGTATGACTAACGATGGAACGCCGTGTGCGGTGAAAGTCGCATGCACGGTGTGAAGTGGGGGAAAATCCGGAGATAACATCAAAGGATTACCTATCACTATTGTGGGGCGGCTCCAGCCCGTCCACCTCCTTTGACTGCTCCGGCTATGTGTCGTGGGTCATTAATCAATCCGGCGTGGCCAGTGTGGGCCGGCAGACGGCGCAGGGGCTTTTCAACCTGTGTACGCCGGTTTCGGCGGCAAACGCCCAGCCCGGCGACCTGATTTTCTTTACCAAAACATACAGTTCGGCGGGGCCGGTCAGCCACGTCGGGATCTATGTGGGAGGCGGGCGGTTTATTCACTGCGGCGACCCGATTTCTTATGCCAGTGTAAACAGCCCCTATTGGACGGAACATTTTTATTCCTACGGAAGAATCAACTGAACAATTTGAACAAAATGGAGGAACGACATGAAAATCGACCGATTGAAAACCGAACTGGCAAAAGCCAAAGAAAAAGCCGCCGAGTGGCAGGCGCGCGTGCGGGATTTGGAAAAGCAGATCACCGAGCAGGAAAACCTTGAAATCTTGCAGGTGGTGCGCGGCGTGGCGGCTTCGCCGGAGGAACTTCGTGGGCTGCTGGATATGATCCGAGGGGCGAAGCTGCCCAAAGACAGCGCAGCCGGCAATCTGGAAAACATGGATAAGGAGGAAATCTGAGAATATGAAAACAAAACTTTTTCAGCGCACGGCGGCGATGCTGCTGTGCATTTTTATGTGCGCGGGAACGGCGCTCCCTCTGATGGGCGCGGCCTTTGCCGCCGAGGATGGGCTGAATGACTCTGCCTGCATCTGCGATACCCGCTGCACGGAGGACGCGCCCAATGCGGATTGTCCTGTCTGCGCTCAGGACGTAACCGCCTGCACTGGAGCGGAACCAGAAACACCCGCCGAACCGGAAACACCTACGGAAGCTGAGATCACCTGCTCCTGCGATACGCACTGCACGGCGGACGCTTTCAATGCCGACTGCCCCATCTGCGCGCAGGATATAGCTGCCTGCACCGGCACAGAACCAGAAACGCCAGCGGAATCAGAAACGCCTACGGAACCAGAACCGACCTGCATCTGCACCGCCCACTGTGAAGCCGGCGCGGTCAATACGGACTGCCCCGTCTGCCTGCTGAACCTGACCGCCTGCACCATCGAAGCCCCTGTGCCTGAGCCGGTCTGCATCTGTGAAAACCGCTGTGAGCTTGGCGCGGTCAATGCCGATTGCCCCATCTGCAAGACTGACCTGACGGGCTGCACGGGAAAAGCGCCTGACCCTGTTCCCGAATCCAACCTTTCCATCCAAATTACGCCGCCCTCCGGCTGGGCGACAAACAGCGCCTCCGTCGATTTTCGCATTACCGATGAAGTGGGAAGCGGCTTTGCGCTGGTGCAGGTGAAAATTGAGAAAAACGGGCAATGGCGCGATGTCACGGACAGCTTGAAACAGCGCGATAACCGTTGGTACGGTGAAATCGACCTGTCGGAGAACTGTACCGTCTATGTCTGCGCCACCGGCCATGACGGAAAGGTATATGAGAAATCCCGCTATATCGAGTGCTTCGACCGCACCGCGCCTACCCTGCGCGCCAGCATTGACGGGCGGCTGCTTCGCGCTGAAGCCACCGACGACCTTTCCGGCGTGGCGGCAATCTACATCGACGGAGAAAAATACGACGATCTGACCAACGGAACGCTGGACGTGGCGCTTAAAGATTTGCCCGATGATTATGAGCAGCTTTCGGTGCAGGCGGTGGATGCGGCGGGAAATAAATCGAAAATCGTGCAAGTCAAAAACCCCAATTATCAGGCGGAGGACAGCAATCAGAAATCCTCCACTACACAAACGCAGTCCACGGCATCGACCACGCCGGTTACGGCTACTGCGCCCACAACCACAACGAGCGCAGCGGCAGATCAGACCGCGCAGGCCACCGCTCCGGCCACCACGACGGTCACGAAATCGTCTGCCAGCACCAGCAGCGTGAAATCTGCTTCCGCAAGCGCCGACCCGGACGAGGAAGCGGACACCACGCCCCGCGCATCGGTTCCGCTGACTCCTGACGGTCAGGCCACCGTGCTGGATAATGCCACCGACGAGGACGGCAAAGAATTTTACACCATCCAGACACCGGATGAAAACGTCTTTTACCTGATTATCGACAATCAGCGCGACACGGAAAACGTGTATTTCCTCAATGCCGTCACCGAAGCCGATCTAATGGCGCTGGCGGTCAAGGAGGACGATACGCCGCAGGAAGACGCAATCCCTGACCCTGAGCCGGTCTGCATCTGCAAGGATCAATGCGTTCCCGGCGAGGTCAACACCGACTGCCCGGTCTGTGTCCTGAACCGGAAGGACTGCACCGGCAAAGCGGCTGTGGTCGATACGGAAGCGGATACTGATAGCCAGCCGGAGAAAAAGGAAAGCGGCGGTTCCGGCACGTTGATTCTGGTGCTTCTTGTGGCGCTGGCGGCTGGCGGCGCGGGCTACTACTTTAAAATCTACAAGCCCAAAAAGGATTTGGACGATGCGGAGGATTTTGACGAGCTGACCGGCGGGGACGAGGAAGAAATGGTCAATGAGGACGAGGAACCCGATGTGCCGGAAATGCCGCAGCAGACCTCTTATGATACGCCTTATGAGGAACCGGACGAGCCGGACTATCCTGACGGCTACGGCGAGGAGGACGACTGATGCGCTTTACGGACAGCCCCTTTGAACGGATGATGACCCAGAGGCCAGCGCCCAGCCGCGCCGCGCCCGCTTCTCCCGTCCATCCGCCCGGACACCCCTGCCGCCGCTGCCCCTATGGGCGGGATGCGCCCTGCATTGGGATTTGCTATCAAAATTTGAAAAAGGAGCGTGAGGAAAATGCAGCTTGTGATTGCAGAAAAGCCGTCGGTAGCGATGGCGCTGTCTAAGGTATTGGGCGCAAAAAGCCGTGGCGACGGCTACATGGAAGGAGGCGGCTATCTGGTAAGCTGGTGCGTCGGGCATCTGGTGGAGCTTGCTCCAGCCGACGCCTACGACCCGCGCTATTCCAAGTGGAACTATGCCGACCTGCCTATTTTGCCGGAGCCGTGGCAATTTCAAGTGCTGCCGGATACCAAAAAGCAGTTTGAAACCTTAAAAAGCCTGATGAACCGCACCGACGTTACAGCGCTCATCTGTGCCACTGACGCAGGGCGCGAGGGGGAACTGATTTTCCGTCTGACCTATCATTTGTGCGGCTGCACCAAACCGGTGAAGCGGCTGTGGATTTCCTCGATGGAGGAAACCGCAATCAGAAAGGGCTTTGACAGCCTGCTGGACGGAAAAAACTATGACAATCTCTACGCCGCCGCCCTTTGCCGCGCCAAAGCAGACTGGCTGATCGGCATCAACGGTACGCGCCTGTTTACCACTCTGTATCAGGGAAAGACGCTGAATGTGGGGCGGGTACAGACTCCGACGCTGGCTCTGCTTGTGCAGCGGGAAGCCGCCATTTCCGGCTTTCAGAAAGAAAAATTCTATACCGTGGAATTGGAGCTGGACGGTTTTCACGCCACCAGTGAACGCTTTTCCTCCAAAACCGACGCAGGCAAGCTGCGCGCTGCCTGCGTGGGCAAGCCTGCCGTGGTACAGACGGTTTCCAGAAAGGAAAAAACTGAGCGCCCGCCCAAGCTATACGATTTGACTACCCTCCAGCGGGAAGCCAACCGGCTGTTTGACTACACCGCCCAGCAGACGCTTGATTATCTCCAAAGCCTGTATGAGAAACGGCTGGCGACCTATCCCCGCACGGACAGCCGGTATTTGACCGAGGATATGGCGGCGGGACTGCCCGCGTTGTGCCAATCTGTTGCGACTGCAATACCCTTTGCGGCAGATCTGTCCTTGCCGGTGAACGCTGCGCAGGTGGTAGATAACAGCAAAGTCACCGACCACCACGCCATTTTGCCCACTGCGGAAACGGCGAAAGCCGATCTGTCCGCGCTGCCCTCCGGCGAGAAAAATATTCTCTTTCTGATTGCCGCCCGCCTGCTGTGCTCGGTGGGAGAACCCCATACTTATGCGGAAACCGCCGTCACGCTGGAATGCGGTGGCGCACTCTTTTCAGCAAAAGGCAGAACCGAAACCGCTGCGGGCTGGACGGAAATGGAACGGGCGTTCCATGCTACTTTAAAACAAAAACCAAAGCAGAATGAACCGTCCCCGCCGCTGCCCACCCTCACCGAAGGGCAGAGGCTGACCGTCGAGGGTGCGTCTGTCAAAGAGGGCGCAACCTCCCCTCCGGCCCATTTCACCGAAGATACGCTGCTCTCTGCAATGGAACACGCCAGCGCGGAGGATTTTGCGAAATTGGATGACAAGGTGAATTGCCCCGCAGGGGCAAGAGAAGGCGGCCTGGGCCGTGTGGAGCGAAAAGGGCTTGGCACTCCGGCCACCCGCGCCGGCGTGATTGAAAAGCTGGTGCGCTCCGGCTTTGTGGAACGGAAGAAAAAGCAGCTTCTTCCCACCGAAAAGGGCGTGGAACTCGTCCGCGTGATGCCTGACGCGCTGAAATCCGCCAAGCTGACCGCAGAGTGGGAGGAACGGCTGGGCGCGGTGGAGCGCGGGGAACTCTCCCCGGAGGACTTTATGGCGGGTATTTCCGCTATGCTTACCGAACTTATCAAAGGCTATCAGGGCGTAACCGTGGCATCCGCCACTCTGTCCGCATCCGGGCGCGCGGTGATAGGCGTTTGCCCCCGCTGCGGCAGAAATGTGGTGGAGGGCAAAAAGAGCTTCTTCTGCGAGGGTTGGAACGCCGCGCCGCCCTGCGGCTTTGCCCTCTGGAAGAACGACCGCTTTTTCACCGGAAAGCGCAAGGAACTGACACGCAAGGTAGCCGCCGCCCTGTTGAAAAACGGGCGCGTTCCCATGATCGGCCTGTTTTCGGAGAAAAAAGGCATCCTCTACGATGCAACGGTTGTGATGGAGGATACCGGTGAAAAATTTGTCCGCTTCAAACTGGAATTTGACACGAAGAAAGGAAAGAAATGATTATGGAAAAGAGAATGAATTATTTTAATCGCAGCCTGCAAAATCTTTTGACCATCAGCGGCACGGACGCCGCAGAACTGGCGCAGTCCCTCGGTGTGGAGCTGCCGGAAATGAACCGTTGGCTGAACGGCTCTGCTGCGCCGGATGTGTACCAGCTTCAGGAGATCGCCAAGCGGTTCGGTATGCCCTACTCCTACTTTTTCGAGAGCGGCCAGAGCCTGCCCAATGCGCCGGAGGTAGCGGCATGGCTGGGCTTATCTGAGGAAACGGTGGAAACCCTGATGGAAATGGCGGATACCGAGCCAAAGGATGTGATGGAAGCGCTGGACGACGCGATTTTCGCAATGGCTGCCGCCGTTAGCGCGGCGCGGGAGGTAGAAGCAGAATGAAAAAAGATGCGTGCCCTGAAAACTACCTTGCCGCCGCTGAAATGAGCGCAGAGGGCAACTATAACCAGATTGACGGGATCATCAATAACGAGCCGCCGCCCAAGCCCTCGGTGCTGGACGATCTTCATCAGCGCCGGGAGGAAGCGGTCAAAAGCCATGACGAACAGGAGAAGCCCCCGCGCGGGTCTGAGGTGACGCGATGAAGCTGTCTAAAACCGAGCAGGAAACCATTATCCTTTTTAATGAAGCGGAAGCCGCCGCCAGCATTTACACCCACAACGCCGCCCTTTGCAGACAGCTTTCCAAGCTGTGCGCCGACTACCCCGGACAGGTGCGGCAGGCTGGGGATAACGGGCATGGCGGGCTTACCTTTGATTTGCCGAAAAAGTGGCTGCGGATCAGCTCGCCCCGTGTTCTCACGCCTGCACAGCGGGCTGTGCTGGATAAGATGAACGAGAAAAGGCGCGGCGGCTGATTGTTCCCGCTGTCTTGCTGTGGTATAATCAAATCCAGCAGATAAATGTGCAAAAATACGGAGGAGGCAGAACGTGAAAAACAGCACCACCCCGAAATGGGCAAAACAGAAAAATAAGGCGGCGCGTCACGCTGCCCGTATCCGCATGGCACGGCAATGGCTTCCCTCCTATATGGGAACGCACCTTGTCCGCGCCTATCGGGAAAAATTCAAGGTCGATGTGCTAACCGCACTGAATGATTTGGTTGAGATTGGCGCACTGACCCCTGAGCAGGCGGCGGTGAAGCGGCAGGCGGAACAAAAACGCCAGGAACATTTGCGGCGGGAACGGGAAGCCAAAAAACAGCAAGAGCTTTATGATCGCTTTCCAAATTCGGACGACCGCTTTTATTTTATCGCCGGTTATACCTCCGGCGGCGCACCCTACGGCGTAACATGGGAGGAAATGGGGCTTTCCCCGTGGGAAATTCCCGAAGAATGACATTTACCACACCCGGAACAGGACGAACCTGTTCCGGGCTTTTTATTTTGCGAAAAAGGAGGGAAACATGGCGAATAAGCTACAATATGTTTCACAGCTTGCAGACCAGACCGCCAAGACCGTTACGCGGGATGCGGGCGGCTGGAAACAATATCTTACCACGGCATCGCGGCTCTACAAATATTCGTTTGACGAACAGCTTCTGATTTACGCCCAGCGCCCGGACGCCACCGCCTGCGCCAGCATGGAGCTGTGGAATGAAACGATGCGGCGCTGGGTAAAGGCCGGCTCCAAGGGCATCGCCCTGATTAACAAGGACGGCACAAAGCCGCGCCTGACCTATGTTTTCGATGTGGCGGACACCCGCCCGGTGCGCGGTGCAAAGACGCCCTATCTCTGGGAGATGAAGGACGAACACCATGCCGCCGTGATGGGCGCGCTCTCGCGGCGGTACGGAGAAACGGAAAGCACGGACATCGGACAGGCGTTAATGGAGCAGGCAAAGCGCGCGGCAGACGAGGTGTACCGCGACTGCCTGACTGATCTTGCCTATGATACGCAGGGCAGTCTTTTGGAGGAACTGGACGACCTCAATCTGGAGGTGCGTTTTCGCAGCCTCCTGACGGCCAGTGTCCAGTACACGCTTCTTTCCCGCTGCGGTTTAAATCCCGCTGACTATCTGGACGATGAAGATTTTGCAGGAATCGGCGAATTTTTCACTCCCACCGTCCTCCACCACTTAGGAAGCGCCGCCAGCGAGGTGTCCATGAACCTGCTTTTAGAGGTCAAACGGGCAATCCAGCGGGCAGAAAGGGAAAAAGCGCAGCAGCGCCAAAAGAATCCTGAAAATCCCCTTGCAAAAGAGCCGGTGATTGGTTATACTAAGGTCAGAGAAGAATTTAACGCATTAAAGTGTGAAAGTGATGAAAGGAGCATACAAGATGGCAGAACTGGCATACAAGAAGATGGGCGATTACCAGATTCCCGACCTGATGATGGACGGGGAGGACGAGATGGAGGAAATGCCGCTTGGCAGGTACGGACGGCTGCGGCAGACCTTTCTAAAGGAATACCACAAGGGAACGTATACCTCGATGCTTCTGACCGGGCGGTTGGAACCCCACCTGCGTCAGATCGACCGGCAGGCGCAGGAGCAGGCAGACCGGATCGTGGCGGATTTGAAGAAACAGGCGGGCGTGGACGAAGCGATGAAAGCCCGCGACCAGATGGGCTGGTTGCAGGCGGTGAACCGCTTCATCGCACAGGCGGAGGAAATCGTACTGAACGAGATCGTCTACAAGTAAATCAGGAAAACCAGCAGGCGGCGGGCGAACAGCCCGCCGTTTTTTCGTCCGCACAGCCGGAAATCACGCAGTTTTCCCTGTTTCCCACCGTGGAACAGCAAATTGAAACCATTGCACAGGCGCAGAAAACCGAGAAGAAGCTGCGTCCCGCCGTTTCTGCTGGAAAGGTAACGGAGGCAGTCATCGGACGCGCCCTCACAAGCGGCGGCAACGAGCCGCGCAGCATAGAGAGGATTGTCGCCTTTTTCCAGAAGAACCCGTCGGAACACCTTGCCGCCGATTTTCTGCAAAAGGAATATGGCATCGGCGGCAAGGGACTTTCCATCGCAGGACAGGAGTATTCCCTGTGGTTTGGTGAGAAAGGTATCCATATCGCGCCGGGGCGTTCTGCCGCAGGCGGAACGCTGGTCACATGGAGGCAGGCGGCGGCACAGATCAACCAGCATTTAAAGGACGGCCAGTTTGCAAGCCAAAGCAGCATTGACGCGGCGCGTGACAATGAATTTCGGGAGCTGTCCGAAAAACTATGGTATCTGCGTCAGGATTTCAGCGAGGAAACGCGGGAAAGGGGCTTTCTTCCCATCATTGACGCGCTGTACGGCGGATTTCCTGACAGCACCAAACGGATCGCCGAACTCTTAAAAGACCCGGCAAAACGCGCTCAAATTGCACAGGAGGTCAGGCAGCTTGCAGACGCCCATCGGGAAAAACCGACGCTTCTTCGCTTCCGCCAGCAGACGCTGCCTTCTGACCTGTTTACCCGTCTGACCGATATGGATAAGCCGGTGACGGCATTTCAGGCGGTGGAGGGCTTTGCGCCTGCGCGCGGCGCGTTTATCACTGAGGACGAGATTACCCGCCAGCTTGTCGGCGGCTCCGGCGTTTCCGAGGGCAAATTTCGCATTTATTCCTACTTTATGCAGGGGCATGACGCCAATGAGTGCGTCGCCTTTCTGAAAGACGAATACGGCATCGGCGGATATGGTCGCGCCGGCTTCGATGAATGGCACGACGGCAAAGGCGTCAGGCTGTCCCGCGCGGACGATTTTTCCAAGGGTAACTACGATACGGTCACGCTGAACTGGAAACAAGTGCAGAAACGGATTGCAGGGCTTATCCGGGAGGATCGCTATCTGAACCCAAAGGAAAAGGCGCTTCTGCCGGAGTATGAAAAGATGCGGCTTGCGAGAAGCCTGTATGCGTTCCAATACTACGACCCCAACGATGCGGAAAAGAAAATCCCCCACGAATGGGATTTTGACGCGGCAAAGAAGATGTTCCGCCCGCTGTTGGACGACCCGGAACAATGCGCGGCGCACTATGAGCAGATGGTAAAGGCGCTGGCAATGGTTTCCCCGGACGACCGCGCCTATTCCCTGATGGAACCGGCGCTGCGGGATATGGGGGCATACCTGCGGGGCGAATATTCCCTGTTCACTCCGCTGCCGGGAGCCGTCTTGCAGGAGGAACGCGAAAAAAGGCAGGCGGAAAAGCAGCGCGCTGTCAAGCAAATGGAAGAACCTGTCAGCGGTCTGGCTGCGGCGGCAAAAGCCCTCTCCCGCAAAAAGCGCAGCGGCGCACGGGAGGAGGAAGCCCAGCAGCTTACGCTGGATATGTTTGGATTGACCGCCGAAGCCGCATCCTTGCCTGACGAGGAACCTATGCAGACAGAACCGGCAGCGGCTGAAGCTGCGGTATCACCGGTGCAGCCGAAAGAGCCGGAAGAACTTATCGCCCGCTACGATTTGGGCTATGGCCACATGGGAAACGGCCTGACCGTCTGGAACCGTTTGGAGGAAGAACACGGCGATTATAAAACGGTTGCCCATATTTCCGCCGACCGCAGCATTGTCTTTTATGATGCAAAGCTGTCAGAGGAAATAAAGGAAGAAATTCGGAAGATTGCCGCAACCAGGGAACTGTCCATTTCCGCCACGCAGGACGCGCCGGTATTTTCCACTCCGCCCAAAGAACCGGAACAGGCGCAGGAATCACCCGCTGCGGACAATTTGGAACCGGAAATCGAGGCTGGCGATACTGCGCTGCCCTCCATGCCGGAGGACGATGCCGAGCCTACCGGCGCGGGTGCGCGAAAGACGCAGGATGCACCCGAAACCGATGCGGCAGACGAGCCGAACCTGACGCCCAACGTGGAAGAATATCTGAATCTGAAAGCCCAATACCCGGATAAGCTGGTGGGCGTTCAGGTGGACGAAATGATGTTGTTTTACGGCACGGACGCGGAGGAAGCCGCGCCTGCGTTGGGGAGCAAAATCCTCACCCGCGAGATTCCCGATTTAGGAACGGTTTCCGTCACTGGATATGCTCATGGCTGGCAGGCGGCTCTAAAAATGCTTCTGGAACACGGCAAAAGCGTGGTACTGGCGCGGCCCAATACGGAGCGCGGCAACGACGCGCCCTACGAGGTCATCAAAGAGCGGGACGCGGCAGAGTATCTGCCTGTCGGTATGGAGCTGATCATTGACGGACGGCGTATGAGGATTGACAGCGTGGATTACAGCGCTGGAACCGTCAGCCTGCAAGACATGGAGCTTAGGGGCTGGTTCCCCATCTTCCGCAGCGAAAGCATCCCCTTTGTGCGGCAGTATGTGGAGGAACAGGAACAGCAGGCCATCGACACTCCCATCGTGCCGGATACGCCAGATGAACCGGCAGAGCCAAACCCTGTGCCGGAGCAGGCTGCCGCGCAGCCCGCACTGGAGCCGGTGGAGATTGACGGCGGGCAGATTGCAGAATCTCCTGCACAGAAGCAAGCCCGCCGCCGCGCACAGGAGGAGGTTCGCGGCAGAGTATTCCCCAGCGAGATTATTTTGCAGCCCCTGCGTATCACGCCGGAACGCCGCAATTTCCACATCACCGATGAAAACTTAGGCGCGGGCGGCGAAAAGACAAAGTATCAGTACAACGTCGAAGCTATCCGCACCCTGAAACAGATGGAAGCGGAAAACCGCCTTGCCACACCGCAGGAGCAGGAAATTTTATCCCGCTATGTGGGCTGGGGCGGCATTTCCCATGCCTTTGACCCGGACGACCCGAGGTGGGCGAAGGAATACGCTGAACTGAAGGAGCTTTTGACCCCTGCGGAGTATGAATCTGCAAAAAGCACGGTTTTAAACGCCCATTACACCAGCCCCACCGTCATTCAGGCCATTTACCATGCGGTGGAACAGATGGACTTCGTACCGGGAACGGTCTTAGAGCCGTCTATGGGCATCGGAAACTTTTTCGGCCTGCTGCCGGAAAAGCTGGCGGCGGCGAAGCTCTACGGCGTGGAACTGGACGATCTGACCGGGCGCATTGCCAAACAGCTATACCAAAAGGCGGATATTACCATAGACGGCTTTGAGCGCACCGACCACCCGGACGATTTCTTTGACCTTGCGGTGGGCAACGTGCCGTTTGGCAGCTATCAGGTGCATGACAAGCGGTATGACCGCCAAAACCTGATGATTCACGACTACTTCATCACCAAGACGCTGGACAAAGTACGTCCGGGCGGTATTGTTGCCTTTATCACCACCAAAGGCACGATGGATAAGAAAAACAGCAAGGTGCGGGAGGCGTTTGCACAAAAGGCCGACCTCTTAGGGGCCATCCGCCTGCCAAGCAATGCGTTCAAGGCAAACGCCGGAACCGAAGTCACCACCGATGTTCTCTTTTTCCAGAAGCGCGACCGCATCCCTGAAAAACTGCCGGAGTGGGTGGAGATCGGACAGACTGGGGACGGCGTACCTTTAAACCGCTACTTTTTAGACCACCCGGAAATGGTACTGGGAACCATGACGATGGGGCGCGGTATGTACGGCAATGAAACGGAAACCGCCTGTGAACCCATCCCCGGCGCAGACCTGTCAGAGCAGCTTGCGGAAGCCATCCAGCATATTGCCCCGCCCAACCGGGAGCTTTTGGAAATAACCGCCGAACAGGACGGCGAAGAACTGGAAAGCATCCCTGCCGACCCTTCCGTCCGCAATTTTAGCTACACTCTATCCGGCGATAAGCTGTACTTCCGCGAAAATTCCCGCATGACGCAGGCTGTCATGGGCAAAGTCCCCGCCGAGCGCGTGAAGGGCATGATCGGCATCCGGGACAGCGCCCGCCGCCTGATTGATTTGCAGCTTGCGGGCGCGGACGACGCGGAAATCCAGTCCGAGCAGGCGAAGCTAAATCGGCTCTATGATGCGTTCACCGCAAAATACGGGCTTCTTAACAGCGCCGGCAATAAGCTGGCCTTTGAGCAGGATTCCTCCTACCCGCTGCTCTGCTCGCTGGAAATCGTCAACGAGGAAGGAAAGCTCACGCGCAAGGCGGATATGTTCACCAAACGCACCATCCAGACCCACCGCGCCGTTACCAGCGTGGATACGGCGGTGGAGGCGCTGACGGTGTCCATCGGGGAAAAAGCCTGTGTGGATTTGGGCTATATGGCATCCCTCATGGGCGGCGCGGAAAAAATTCCGCAGATTGTGGAGGACTTAAAGGGTATTATCTTCAAAGACCCGGCCAGCGGCCCCTTTGACATCGAGGACGGCGGAACCCACTGGCATCAGGGCTGGCAGACAGCGGACGCCTACCTTTCCGGCAACGTCCGAAGAAAGCTGGCCGCCGCCCGCGCCGCTGCACAGGAGAATCCGCAGTTTGCCGTCAACGTGGAAAAACTGGAACAGGTGCAGCCCAAAGACCTGACCGCTTCTGAGATCAGCGTCCGCATCGGCGCGTCGTGGATTGCCCCGAAGTATTATGAGCAATTTATGTTTGAGCTGCTGCACACGCCGGGATACTTACAGGACAGGCGGATCAAGCTGCAATATTCCCCCGTCACCGGCGAATGGAACGTGCAGGGAAAAAGCGCGGACAGCAGGGATAACGTGCGCGTCTACGCAACCTACGGCACAAAGCGCATCAATGCTTACGAGATTTTCGAGCAGACGCTGAACCAGCGGGATGTGCGTATTTTCGACACCAAAACTGTGGACGGGAAGGAGGTGCGCGTCCTCAACGAAAAACAGACCGCAATCGCCCAGCAGAAGCAGGAGGCCATGTGCGAAGCGTTCAAGGACTGGATTTTCAAAGACCCCGTGCGGCGCGAAGCCCTTTGCAAGCGGTACAACGAGCAGTTTAACAGCATCCGTCCCCGCGAATATGACGGCTCCCATATCCGTTTTGCGGGCATGAACCCGGAAATTTCCCTGCGAACCCATCAGGAGAACGCCGTGGCGCGGATGCTCTACGGAAAAAATTCGCTGCTGGCGCACTGTGTCGGCGCGGGCAAAACCTTTGAAATGATTGCCGCCGCGATGGAGGGCAAGCGGCTGGGCTTAAACCAGAAATCCCTTTTCGTCGTTCCCAACCACCTGACCGAGCAATGGGGCGGCGATTTTTTACGCCTGTACCCCGGCGCAAAGGTGCTGGTGGCGACCAAAAAGGACTTTGAGCCTGCCCGCAGGAAGAAATTCTGCGCCCGGATTGCCACCGGCGATTACGACGCGGTGATTATCGGACACAGCCAGTTTGAAAAAATCCCGCTTTCCCCGGAGCGCCAAAAGGCTGTCATTGAGGGGCAGATTGATGAAATCGTCACCGCCATTGCCGAAGCGAAGGCCGAGGACGGAGAACGCTACACCATCAAGCAGATGGAAAAGACGAAGAAAAATCTGGAAGTGAAGCTTCAAAAGCTGGCGGACGGCAAGAAAAAAGACAGCGTAGTGACCTTTGAGGAATTGGGCGTTGACCGGCTGTTTGTAGACGAGGCGCACGGTTTTAAGAACCTCTTTTTACACACAAAAATGCGGAACGTGGCGGGCATCGCCCAGACAGACGCGCAGAAATCCAGCGATATGTTTGCCAAGTGCCGATACATGGACGAGATCACCGGCGGACGCGGCATCGTATTTGCCACCGGAACCCCGGTCAGCAATTCGATGGTGGAACTCTACACCATGATGCGCTACCTTCAGTTTGACACGCTGGAGCAGAACGGGCACCGCCACTTTGACGCATGGGCGGCGGACTTTGGGGAAAAGGTTACGGCGATGGAACTAAAACCGGAGGGCAGCGGCTTCCGCTCGAAAACCCGGTTTGCGAAGTTTTACAACCTGCCGGAGCTGATCTCCATCTGGAAGGAAGCCGCCGACATCCAGACCGCCGATATGCTAAACCTTCCTGTGCCGAAAGCAGAGTACATCACCGTCACTACCGAACCCAGCGCGTTCCAGCAGGAAATGGTGGCGGAGCTTGGCGAGCGTGCGGAGGCCGTGCGCGGTGGGCAGGTTGACCCCCATATCGACAATATGCTCCGCATTACCTCGGACGGGCGCAAGCTGGCGTTAGACCAGCGGCTGCAAAATCCGCTGCTGCCCGACGACCCAAACAGCAAGGTCAATGCCTGTGTGAATAACATCGTGCAGGAATGGGAAAACAGCGCCGAAATCTTAGGAACACAATTAGTTTTTTGCGACCTCAGCACACCAAAGGGCGACGGCTCATTCAACGTCTACGACGACATCAAGGCGAAGCTGATCGCGCGGGGCGTTCCCGAAGCGGAAATTGCCTTTATCCACGACGCGAATACCGAGGTGCAAAAGGCGGAGCTGTTTGCCAAAGTGCGGCGCGGGCAGGTGCGCGTGTTAATCGGCTCCACGGCAAAGATGGGTGCGGGAACCAACGTGCAGGACAGGATTGTGGCCTCCCACGACCTCGACTGCCCCTGGCGGCCCGCCGATCTGGAGCAGCGCGCCGGCCGTTCTCTGCGCCAGGGCAACCGAAACGCGGCGGTCAAGATGTTTAAGTATGTAACTAAGGGTACGTTTGATGCTTACAACTGGGGACTGGTGGAGAATAAGCAAAAATTCATCGGACAGATCATGACCTCCAAAAGCCCCGCCCGCTCCGCTGAGGACGTGGACGCTACCGCGCTCTCCTATGCGGAGGTTAAGGCGCTTGCCACCGGCGACGACCGTATCCGTGAAAAAATGGATTTGGACGTGCAGGTTGCCAAGTTAAAAATGCTCAAGGCCAACCATACCTCCCAGCAGTACGAAATGCAGGACAAGGCGCTAAAATACTATCCGCAGAAAATCGCGGAAACCAAGCTGTTAATCGAAGCGCTGACGGCGGATTTGCCGGTGGTGCAGACGCATCCGGTCAAGGACGACGCTTTTTCCATGACCGTCATGGGGCAGACCTATACGGAGCGCAAGGCGGCTGGCGAAGCGATCATCAAAGCCTGTATGCTGATGGACGACCCGGAAAAAACGGTGGATTTGGGCGAGTTTCGCGGCTTCCCCATGCAGCTTAAATGTGACGGCAGTAAATTCCGCGTCACCATGAAGCAGCATCTGACCTACTCCGCCGAGCTGTCTGACGATGCGGTGGGAAACGTCACCCGCGTCAACAATGCGCTGGAAAGTCTGGCGGAACGGCTGGAGGCGCAAAAGGCGCGGCTTACGACACTGGAAAGCGAGCTTACAAACGCCAAAGAGGAAGCCGACCGCCCTTTCCCCAAGGAGGACGAATTGCGGGAAAAATCCGCCCGCTTAAACCAGCTTAACCGCGAACTCTCCAAGCCTGACCGGAAGGGCGGCGAACAGGAGCAGGACGGCGAAGAAAGCCCTGATTTGGAGGATGGCGGCGCACCCGCGTCGGCAACGCCGACGCTTCTTTCGGCGGCTGGCCAGAAACCCTCTATCCGGCAGGCGCTTCGCAGCTACGAGCCGCCCGCGCCGGCACAGTCCGGCATGGAGCGCACCCCGCGAAGGGAGGCGGTACTATGAGGGCAAAGGAAGGGCGCACGGTGGGGCTGTTTACAAAGGTTTCACCGGAAGAAAAGGCGGTGATCGACCGCAAAATGGAGCTGCTGGGAACCTCCAACCTGCGGGCATACCTGCGGAAAATGGCGGTGGACGGCTACATCGTGCAGCTTGATATAGGCGCGGTGCTGGAGTTAGTAAAGCTGCTGCGCTCTGTTTCCAGCAACGTCAACCAGATCGCCCGCCGGTGCAACAGCACCCACAACCTCTACGCGCAGGACGTGGAGGATTTGCGACAGGGCTACATGGAAATCTGGCAGGGCGTGAACGACCTGCTGAAGAAATTTGAAGCATTGTAAATACTGCGGCGGGAGTAAAAGAAAAAATGCTCCCGCCGCCCTTTTTTCATATTTGGAGGTGATTACTTGGCAGGCGTAACGAAAGAACAGATTGCAAAGGCAAAGGAATGGGATTTGCTTTCCTACTTGCAGACATACGAGCCGCAGGAACTAAAGCGGAGCGGCCCACGCGAATACTGCACAAAAACCCATGACAGCTTAAAAATTTCCAATGGGAAATGGTACTGGAACAGCCGGGGCGTCGGCGGGCGCACCGCGCTGGATTATCTCATGAAGGTGCGCGGCATGGACTTTGTGGGAGCGGTGGAAACCCTGTGCGGCTACTCTGCCCCGCCGCCCAGAAAGGAGCCGCCCGTAAAGCCGCAAAAGCCGTTCCGACTGCCGGAGGCCAGCCGGTGCGCGTCCGCCGTGGCGGGCTATTTGCAGGATCGCGGCATCGACCCGGAGCTGCTTTCCGTGTGCATGGAAGCCGGGATTTTGTACGAGAGCCGCCGGTATCAGAACTGCGTCTTTGTAGGGCGGGATACGGAGGGAAAAGCCCGCGCCGCCAGCCTGCGGGGAACGCGGGATAACTTCCGCATGGATGTGGAGGGCAGCGACAAACGGTACAGCTTCTGTCTGCCCGCTGAAAACCCGGACTGTCCCCGGCTGGCGGTGGCGGAAAGTCCCATCGACGCGCTCTCCCTCGCCACGCTGGTCAAGCTGTCCGGCGGCAGCCCACGGGACAGCCACTACCTATCCCTTGGCGGAACCGGCTCCCGCGCCCTGATGCAGTTTCTCTGCGATCACCCGCACGTTACCCAGATCAGCCTGTGTCTGGATAACGATAAAGCCGGTTTGGAGGGCATCAAGCGGCTCACGCAGGAAATCCAAAACGACGCGGAGCTTTCCGACCGGATCAAGCTGATTTATCCCGACCCGCCAAAACAGGGCAAGGACTATAACGAGTATCTTTGCACCCCTGTGAAAGCAGCGCGGGCACAGCAGCGGCAGCGGGACGGGGCGCGGTGATTCTATGGCAATTTCCAATATTCTCCCCCGCAAGATTATGAAAAACCGTTCTCGGTATCAGTCGATGGCGGAACGCCACGACTACGACCAGAAGGAAGAAAAAACAAACGGCGGCGAGCTGGTATCCTCCTATATGTGCAGCCCGGAAACCGCCGCCCAGGAATTTGAAATCAGCAAAAAGCTATATGCACAACTTACCGGGCGCAGCCAGCCGGAAAAGCATGATATTATCATGTACCGCATTATCCAATCCTTCAAGCCCGGTGAAATCAGCCCGGAGGACGCGCACAAAATCGGCTGTGAACTGGCGATGAAGTTTACCGGCGGGCAGCACCAGTTTGTGGTGTCCACCCACACGGACAAGCGGCATATCCACACACACATCGAGTTTAACAGCACCAACCTAAACTGCGATGCTAAATTTCAGAACGTGAAAAACTCCGCGTTTATCCTGCGGCGCATGAATGACGAACTGTGCCGTGCTTACGGTCTTTCGGTGATTGAGAATCCGAAACGAAAAGCAAAATCCCAAAAGGAAATGGCGGCAGCACAGTACGGCGTCAGCCACAAGAAGCAGCTACAAGAAACGATTGACCGGGTGCTTTCAGAGTGTCATACTTATGAGGAACTGCTTGCAAGGATGTGCGCCGAGGGCTATGAGGTTATAGATGGCAAAAACCCCGGCTTCCGTCTGGCCGGATGGGAGCGCCCCACGCGGGTAAACCGGCTGGGCGAGGCTTATACCAAGTCCGCTTTGCGCGCCAGAATTACCAGCCAGCACGGGCGGTCTGCGGCAGGAAAGACAGCGCCGAAACGCACCGGTAAAAAGGTCAATCTGTTGATTGATATTCAGGCGAAGCTGGCCGCTGGAAAGGGCGCGGGCTATGAACGCTGGGCGAAGATTTTCAATCTGAAGGAAGCGGCGAAAACGCTGAATTTCCTAATTGAAAATGACTTGACCGATTATGATGAACTGGCGCTTCGGGCAGCGCAGGCCGAGGACGGTTTTCATACAGCTTCACAGAAAATCAAGCAGTTGGAGGCACGGATGGCGGACGTGGCGCAGTTAAAAACGCACATCATCCAGTATTCCAAAACACGGGAGGTTTACGCGGCATACAAGAAGTCGCGCCATAAAAAAGAATTTCTCGCGGAACATGGCGCGGAGATCGCCCAGCACGAGGCCGCGAAAAAAGCCTTTGACGTTTTAGGCGGCAAGCCTATCCCAAAGGTGGCGCAGCTTTCCAGGGAATACGCTGCCCTGCTGCAAGAAAAGAAAGAGCAGTACGAACAGTACAAGGCGCTGCGGCAGGATATGATTACCTACCAGACTGCACTCCAAAACGTGGATCGGATTTTAGGCTTGGAGCCGCCGGAACAGACACAGGAAAAAGAACAGCAGAAGCCGGAACGGTGACGCAAAAGTGCCGCCCCTTCCATCGGGACGGCACTAATTTTTTTGTGCTTCTTCATCGGGAATATACTCCGCGATGTCCTGCAATTCACAATGCAGCGCGGCGCACAATTTATTCAGCGTTTTCGTTTCCATATTTTCATTTGCCCGCAACCGCCGGATGGTCTTGCTGTCGATGCCGCACTTCTCTCTTAGCTGGTAGGTAGACACGCCCTGTTCCTGCATAACAGTCCATAATTTGTCGAACACTATCATAGATACACCCCCTGTTTGACAACATTTAGTATGGGGGTTATAATCTTTTTTATTAAGGGGATATAATCCCCATATCTGCATTTTGACGGCCAAAGCTGCTTCGTTGCCAATGGATCAGTTTTCTATCATACAAGAAAGGTTGTGTTACCATGATTTATACAGTTGAGGTAAGAAAAAAGCTGGACGCGATCCTCAAGGCGTTTGAGGAATACATCGACCAGCAGGATTATTTTGATATAGTTTACTCGAAGAAAATAGGGTATGTTTGGATTTTAGCAGACCGCCCCGGCGACGCCGGTGCGGAGGCGTTGGATACGCCGAAGAAAATGCTTGATCGGCTGTTTAATGAGATCATCAATGATGTGGTAAACGATGCCGGAAATAAGACGCATGACCCCGACGCCCTCACCCTGTCCGAGTGGGAGGAAAACGAAGCGCGCCGCAGGATTTCCGCGATGCTTATGATACTCACCGAGGGCAAGGACGACTACCTGCAATTCATGGATAATTACCTGAGAGCCTATCAGGAAAACAACGGCCACATCGGAGAGCCGGACGAACTTTGACCAACACAGACTGCTGTCATGAGGGTATAGCAGGAAAACATCTTATAGCTATTCCCATGGCCTGCTGACGGCACATTTTGCGCCGCCCCTCTCCTGCGCGGATGTGCAGGAGGAAGCGACCGCAGGGAGCGCAAAGCCACGCCAAAAGGCGTGTTCGACCAGACGCGAAAGCGGACGGTTTGGGGCTTGGGGAAACCCCAACAAGCGAGCCGGAATGTCCAAAAGGATATTCCGGCTCATTGCTTGCCTACGGTATCCCGAATTTGGTATAACCAGTATGGAAATATTCCAATATCAACAGTATCTCCCTATTGACTTTATCTTTAATAAAACTGCATTTTGAAGCGGAAACTTTGGTTACATTTGCAGGAGTAATAAAAGAAACTTTCTGTTGAAATCTCTTTAGAGCGCCTTGTTTATCTTCTGATATTCGTATATAATGTATTTGTTGATTTATGCTTGTACGGAGGTAGAAAATGGAGGGAATCAAGGGCTACATTTCCATACGGGAGGCTTCCTATCGTTGGAATGTATCAGAACGGCGGGTCAATCAATACTGCACCGAAGGACGCATCCCAGGAGCATCTCGGTTTGGGCGCTCATGGGCAATTCCAGAGAATGCAGAAAAGCCTGCTGACCCACGCAAAATAAATTCAAATCAAATGAAGATGAGGTACACACAATGCCCAGACGAAAATGGAACTTAAACACAATCTACATATCAGAGCGGCTTCAGGAGTGCCTGCGCCCCATCTCCCACTGTGTGCTGACAACCGTTGTCGCACCCATGGGGTACGGAAAAACAACGGCCGTAAACTGGTATCTGGAAGAGCGTGCAAAAGCGGAGAAAGTATTGGTCATCCGCATCAGTGTATATTCAGATAACCTCACCATTTTCTGGAGAAGTGTGCAGGACGCTTTTTCACACGCTGGGCTGGATTTTCTGCGAGATTATCCCTGCCCCACCGATACGGCCAGCGGCAGTATGCTGACAGATGATCTATGTCATGAATTGATGGGAAAGAACCCCTGCTATATTTTTATTGACGATTTTCATCTGCTTACAGATAGTCGTGTTGCCAGCTTCCTTTGTACCCTTGCCAACCGTCTTCCAGAAAATATACATCTGATCGTTGCCAGTCGTGACCGTTTTTTGCCAGCCGCGCAGGGCATTCGATTGGGCGGAAAGGTCTATCAGATTGGCTCGGAGCATCTTCGTCTGAATCATACAGAGCTTTCTATTTACGCGCATCGGTGCGGGACGGAACTTACCGAAGCTCAAATTGAAACTCTGCTTTATTCCAGTGAGGGATGGTTTTCTGCGATATACCTGAATTTGCGGACACTCTCTGAACAGGGTATGCTGCTTGACCGGAATTCCGATATTTACGCCATGTTTACCGAAGCCATGATCGATCCTCTTTCCCCGGAGCAGCGGGAGTTTCTAGCGGTCATGGGACTCGCGGATGAATTTTCCATAGAGATGGCATGTGCTGTTATGGGAAATTCCGATGCTGAAAGCATACTGACTACATTGACAGAGCAAAACGCTTTTGTAAAACGTCTGCCAGGCACCGGGCTGTTCCGCTTTCACCACATGATGAAGGAATGTGCGGAGCGTACATTTCTGACGCTGCCGGAGGAAAGACAGTCCGCATATTTGGACAGGTTCGGCCTCTGGTATGAAGATCACTGTCAGTATCTTCATGCAATGTCTGTTTACCAGCGTAACGGGAACTATGATGCGTTGCTGCGGGTGATCCAAAACGATGCCGGCATCCTGTTGGCCTCCCTGAACCCATCGGAAGTGCTGGCTGCGATGGCCAAGTGCCCTGCTTCTGTGCTGAAAGAGCATCCTCTGGCAATCCTGGTGCTAATGCGGAGCATGTTCAACTGGCGGTTGATTCCTAAAATGCTGGAAATGAAATCTCTCTTGATGACCGCGATTGAGGAACACCCGGAAATGTCGCAGAGGGAACGGGGCGACCTGCTGGGTGAATGCGATCTCATTATGAGCTTTCTTTGTTATAACGACATCAGCGCCATGAGCCGTCTGCACCGAAGCGCCAGCGCGCAGATGTCACGCCCGGCCATCAGTATTCAGAAAAGCGGCGGCTGGACGTTCGGTTCTCCGTCCGTGTTAATGATGTTCTACCGTGATCCTGGCAAACTTTCCAAAGAACTGGCTGAAATGGATGAATGTATGCCTCATTACTACAAGATCACAAATGGACATGGGCAAGGCGCAGAAAAAATCATGCGGGCAGAAGCATCATTTATGCAGGGACGCTTTGCAGACGCGCATATTGAACTGGAAACCGCTTATGCACAAATTCAGGATAATGGGCAGGAAAATATGGCGCTTTGCTGTGATTTTCTGTCACGGCGTCTTTCCCTCTGCGCGGATATTGAACAGAGATATACCTTTGAACAGCGCTATCAGGCGATACTGCGGCATCACAACATAGCATGGGTTAATATTTGGAGTGCCACTTGCGCCTACTATTATGCACTGCAAAGAGAGGAAAAAAAGATTCCGGAAATTTTTCGTGCCCATCAGCTTTCAGCGGTCAATATCCTTGCGCCCGGAAAGCCTATGATGGAAATGATTGAAAATCAGGTCTATCTGGCACAGGATGCTTATGTGAAAGTGATTGGACGCAGCGAAGGTCTGCTTGCCTTGTGTGAAGGTTTGCACTACGCGTTGGTTGCGCTCCATCTGCGTATCCAAACCGCAGCGGCCTATGAGATGCTGGGAAAGGAGCCGGAGGCGAAAGAGCTGCTGGAACAAGCATTGAGAGCTGCGATGCCGGATGATTTTCTGTTGCCCTTTGTCGAGAACTATCATTATCTGAAAAGGCTATTGGAAAACAGTGCGGGGCAATACAAAGCCTTTATCCGGCGTATCGTACAGCTTGGAGAGGAATATGAGCTGCGGCAAAGGCACTTATGTGAACAGGCTGCCCGTCCGGCGGTGTTTGCTGTGCTGACCGAACGGGAATATGAGATCGTGGGCTTGATGGCAGAACGCTTAAGCAACCGCGAAATTGCGGAAAAGCTGTTCCTGTCCGAGGGCAGTATCAAGCAATATATCAATCAGATTTATTCAAAACTTCATATAGATGGGGATACCCGGACAAAGCGGCAGCAGCTTTTATCCCTGCTGAATGCCAATTCCTAACCTTTGGTTAATAGTTATCTTCTTTGCTCCACCGTACAATAGCTGTACGGTGGATTTTTTATTGACTTAGGAGGAGCGAGAAAATGAAGAGTTGGAAAAAATGTACGTTTTTTCTGCTGGCGCTGGTCATATGCCTTAGTCTTGCCGCCTGCGGAGTGGGCAGCAGTGAAGGTGAAAGCGAAGATTACTATACCCCCGGTGTGATTGAGGACACCGACTATGAATTCACCGATGATAATCCGGTGGAGCAACTGGGTTATGACTCCATTGAGGATATGCGCACACAGGAACATGAAATCATCTCTTCCGATGATAGCGACAATACAGTCGCCGAGGGATATTGGTATCCTGACGGGGATAGGAGTAGCTCACTCTATTTTATGGTCCAGAGAGATACCATTTACTGGTATGAATTTGACCCGGAGCAGGGGGATGTTCAAGCGGGAGACCCGGATGGCATTGTACTCAAGTTAGGAAATAAGCGCCGTCTTCAGAGCGGGCAGACATTTCAGTACACAACTTCCAGAGGATTGGATATGAGCTACAGCAACATCTGTTTCGAGGGAGACACAACAGAATATTTTTGGAGGGAGCGCTGAAAGGCATCCCTGTGGTTAAAGGAGGAAACTACATGGAACGAAGATACATTTCAGCAGTAAAGCCGCTAAACCAGTATATTTTACAAGTTGACTTTGTTTCCGGCAGTCGATTGCTCCTGGATATGAAGCCTTATTTGGATAAATTCCGCTTTCGGCCTCTTACCGATTTACAGACATGGAACAGCGCTGTAACGAACGGCATTTTTATCCGTTTCGGAAATGTGGAATTGAGCCATGATGAAATCTTGTCAATGGCAGAGCAGGAACATTAACAGCTCAGCTAGGGAAGGAGAAAAGAGCAATGAAGAGAACTATAAGAAAGCTATTCGTCCTTGCCTTGGTGCTGTCTCAGTGTCTAAGCCTGACCGCCTGCGGTAATGCGGTGGATGATGAGCAGTACCCTGACGAGGTGGTCGGCGATGACTGGCGCGTGACCGGTGTTGTTCGTGACAGCGGTATCATCACCCGCGATGGCGAGGACATTGATGTGCTGGTGTGCATCCATGCAGAGGACGCCGCATTCTACTACGACTCGGAAGAACAAGTGCTGTTTGATTTTGTAGAGTATCCCACGGCTATTCAGGGTGATCCATGGGAGAGTTTCCAAAGCATCGACTTTGCCGACCGTAACGATGACGGCAACAGCGATGTGGCCATGGTGTTTGAGGAAAACGGTGAAATCACGCTGATGGTCTGGTTCTGGAATGCAGATGCAGAAGGCTTCGTGTTTCAGCCGGAGGAATCCTCCACCATGCCGGGCGGAAAATCGTTATGACCCAACTGCTGTCTGGGGCGATCACTGGCTGGATGAAAATCGGAGCAACAATCATTGATGGAAAGGAAAAGGAGGAAGGTATGAAAAACTGGAAAAAACTATTAACTCTATTGACGCTCGCGGCACTGAGCCTCGCCTTGCTGGCAGGCTGTGGAGAGAAAAAATGGCCTATGCAAATCACGGTGGTAAACCGCACAACCTACCCGATTTCAGATATTCGCATTAGCCTGGCATCGGATGAAGACTGGGGATCTAACCGCATTGAAACAACTCTGGAGGAGGGAGAAAGTGCGGTTATCGATCTGGGAGAGTTTACCGAAGCGGAGCTGACAAATGACGGCTTCAATATTCAGTTCTACGGGGAAGACGATGAACCGGTCAACCCGGACTATGATCCGCAAAACCCCACATTTTTTGATAACGGCGATTATTTAATCCTTGCGCCGCCGGACATCAGCGTCTCCATGTTCATGGATACCGGTTATGATGCGGCGGAATACGATCAAAAAATAATGGAGTTCTATGAGCAGCAGGACGATGGACGCGGAGATTTGATTCCAGAAGAAGACGATGGGCGTGGAGACCTGATCCCGGAAAATGATGCCATAGACGGCGGGACTGTCCCGGTCTTGATGGGCGGAGGGCTTCCGTTTACCAATATGGAAAATCTGGAGAGCGAGAATTATGCGGACGGCACATATTACTACGCGGATGTCACCGAGGATGGTATGACAATCATCGTTAATACGGTCTTTGCGAAAGACGCGGACACGGATGTGAAGGAGCTGGAAAACTATCTGGTAGGATGCGCCCTGAATCTTGGAGATTCCGACCTTTATGAAGTTGTGTCTGTTTCCCAGGATACCGATCTCACTGCGAATTTCACTTACCCGGTCTATATCGTGGAATACACCGCCGGAGCAAATGAGGATACAAAGGAATGGACCGTCTTTGCCATGGATACAGATTTTTATACCTACCTGTATGGATTCTGCACCGCCATAGATGCCGCAGAAGATATGGAAGAAATCTATCAGGACATCTTTACCGGACTGTATTTGTCTGATGGAGAATAAGGAGGACAATATGAAGAAAAAACGTACTACGATTTTAATGATGCTGATGTTGGCTCTGGTTCTGCTGTTCACAGCCTGCGGAGGAGAGACAGCGGAAACAGCGGGCATGGGAGACATGGAAGAAATTGTTTCGCCGCAGGATGATCCCAATGAGGGCCTTGGCGGCGACCTCAATGAGGATACGGTGAACGATTTCAGCGGCTTCGAGGGTATCTGGCTGGGCGAGGCGGACAATGATTACGATTATCTGGAAATTGATGCCGAGGGCAACTGGATGCTTTATCTCGGCGGCGACGTGATCGCGGATGGCTATCTCCAGTACGAGCCGGAGTGGGAAAGTATTTATGCTTATAACTATCAGGATGGCTCTGGCGGCCGTTTTGCGCTTGAGGATAGCGGGCGGCTTTATATCTCCACCTATGGCTATTTTAACTATGGCGATGGGATGGAATATATCTGGTATGACGATGGCGGAGGGGATCACGATGGCGATCAGCCGGAAAATGATTACCGCCTGACAGAAGACGATGAATCTTATCCTAATGACGGCGGAAATGAATTTTATAGTTGGAATTCCGAACTCTATCAGCGCAATGTTTCTGAATTTGAGGGTGTCTGGTACTACGATGGTGATCTCTCGGCTGAGACGTACATTGTGATTGACGGAGACGGCAACTGGAGCTATTACCAGCGCGCTCCTGGAGATGCTGAGGCAACGGAGATGGACTGCGGCATCTTTACTTATTCTACCGATGAAGCAAGCACTTATTATGCGGATTCTACAATGTACGACGGCGTTTCTATCCGTGTATTTGAATTCGATGATGATGTTCTGGTTTGGGGAGATGAAGGCGCTTACTATTTGATGGAATGATCGTGGGAAAGAGAGGGTGACGAATATGGTGAGATTTAAAAAAATTTTTGATCTTCTGCTGGCAACGGTTCTGTGTTTAAGTCTTTCTGCCTGTGGCAGCTCCGATACAGACACGGCAGGGGCAGGCGATGACTGGCGCAACAGCGGCGTGGTGGTCGGCAGCGGCACGATTACGCACACCAATGAGGGAAGCGTGGATGTACTGGTCACTGTCAGTCCCGAAAGCGCAGCCTTCTACCGTGATAAGGCAGAACAGATTTTGTTTGACAGCGTTTCCTTCCCTATGAACATTCCCGATGCGGAACAGGCTTTTAACGCCATTTCCTTTGACGATATGGACGGCGACGGGGAAAGCGATGTGTTGGTCAGCTTTATCCACGAAAACGGTGACATCACAGAGCTGATCTGGATTTGGGATTCGGAAGAGAGATATGTCTTTCGGGAAGACCTCTCATCGGTTACGATCAGCGAAGACGATACTGCCGAAGCGATTGACAACAGCGGTCTTGATGAATATGTCGGCCTTTGGGAGTATCTGGATGAAAATCTTTGGCTGCGTATCCATGAAGATGCAACCTGGGAATTTGTGAACGACCAGGATGAAGTGATTGAATCCGGTACTCTATGGGCAGATGAAACTGGTGTGACACTTCATTTTGACGGCAGCGGCGATGTGCTTCAGCTTGACCGTACAGTGAGCGGTGATCTGATGGACATTGCGAATGATGGCTCACTCTTTCCTGTGGAGGCAATCCAGTCAAGTGCCCCTTATTTTACCCGAAATGGGCTTGAGATCAATGCCGCAATGGACATGGGCACTTTTCTTCTGGAGGATGGCGTTTGTAATTACTCCGGCCTTGGAGACGGTTACAGCAGGGATGACTGTTATTGGGAGGTCATAAAAAATGCCGACTATACCCATGACGGAATCAGAGAAATTCAATTTGATGCCATTTGTTATATCCCGGAAAGCTCGATTCCGTATTTTGACCAACAGTATTTCACCGTTACCAGCAGCGAGCTGTATGATTTTAACACCGGTATGTGGCTGACTGCCGCTTCCGCCTATGACAACAGCAATCGTGGTGAAAACTATTATCTCCATACCGTAAGCTGGAAAGGCAACAGCTATCTGATCGAATTCGCCTATTCTACAGACTGGGCGTACGATGTGGGCGATTGGGGCATGGTTTTGACGAAGAGCTATATTGTCTACTTGCCCGAAGGATATGACGGCATCATCTTCGCCGCAGAAGTACAGCCGGACAATTATAAAGACTGCGCCAAGAGGATGCAGCTTGACAGCATTTCACCCGAAGCAAGCATTATGGATCTTGATACGGTTGACCCGTACAGTGCGCTGTATTTCAGCATCTGTTATTAAAGTGGAGCAGGAATATGGAAAGAAACAGAGCGATACTTCACACAATCCGCACGGAAACACCCGGCGATGCGGAGCTTTCCAGGCAACTGGGCCGTTACCAGAAGCAGGCGCGCACCTGGCTGCGCGTCGGCCTGATTGGTATAGCAGGCGGCGTGATCTCGTTTTTTACCATACATCATACGGCGCTCAAGGCGATCCTTGTGACGGTGCTGTTCTTCGGAGGCATTTGTTGTGTGCTGTTTCTTAAGGTTGGCGCCCAGAAAAAAATCAAGAGGCTGATGCAAGAACAAATGGGGATGTTTTTTAAGGAAGAACTGGAAAAGGCATTCGGCCCGGACCTGCATACACCGGAAATGCATATTGATCAGCCGCTTATGAAAGAACTCTGCCTGCTGGATGGTCAGTGGGAGGAGTGTGAAATAGAGAATCTCCATGAAGGTGACTATCGCGGCATCCACTTTTCTGCCGCAAATGTACGGTTGAACCATGTGTATGAGCGGGGGAATGTCCGCGATGGGCTGGGAACCTGGCGGGATATGGTATTCAAAGGGCTTGTCCTGCGATGCAGGACAAGCGATACCGCACCATCTCCTATCTGTGCCGACACACGGATGGAAAATAACCCTCAGTTTATGGAAATGATAAATTCTTTTGGACAAAGCGTGGAGGGACGGATTCTGAAATTCCACTGGAAGGGCAATATCTTCTCGCTGGCGATTGAAACAGATTACGGGTTTGCGGCGGTTGCCAGTGATGTTGATTTAAGCGACCTTGATGCAGTACGGAGAAGCTATATCGCATCCTTGCAGGAAATGGGCAGGGCGCTTGATCTTCTGCTGAAAAATACAGCCCTCTTTGCAGGGCCGGAATGAGAAAGGGGCAATAAGATGTCTGGCATAATTTGTATTTTAATTATTATTATTCTGATCGTCTTCTGGTGTGTCAGTACGGTCAACGGGTTCAGGAAAAAAGAGATTCGTGTGCAGGAAGGACTCTCCGGCGTGGAGGTGGCACTCACCAAGCGATATGATATGCTCACGAAAATGCTCGATACAGCCAAGGGCTATATGAAACACGAAAACGAACTGTTTACCAAGGTTGCCACGCTACGCCGTGGCATGAGCGTGGGGGAGCTGAACGCTGTGAAACAGCAGATGGATACTTTAAGCGATAGATTATTCGCCGTGGCAGAGGGATACCCCGAACTTCGATCCAGCGAGGCATTTGCTGAACTGCAACGGGGTATCCGAGACGCAGAAGAACATCTACAGGCGGCACGGAGGCTCTACAACACGAATGTTACTGCCTACAACACGGCTATTGCCATGTTCCCGGCCAAGCTGCTGGCGGGCAGTCGTCAACCCAAAGAGTTTTTCGCTGCCGATGAGACAAAGCGGGAAGATGTGAAGATGACGTTCTGACAAAAGGAGGAGGTATTATGGAAGAAAAACAGAATATGACAAATGAACAGCTGGAAAAGATGCTCCGCAGACACCGCAGCGCGGCTACGCGCTCTAAGTTCATTACCTACGCTTTCGGTATAGCGGCAATTCTGCTGTTAGCCGCGAATCTGACCCCCATTGCTATTGTCTGCCTTGTGCTCACGTTCGTGTTCGGTTATCAGCTTGCCAAGCACAGCGAGGCACTGAAAAAGACACTTGGCAGCAATGTGATAAACGATGTGCTGGGCGAGGTATTTGAAACGGTCGAGTACAATCCATTTGGCAAAATTTCCTCTATCAGCAGCGCAGGCATGGTGTTTCCCTTCCGCTATGACAAACTTCGGGGCAGCGATTATATTAAGGCCACCTATCGGGGACTGAACATTGAACTGAGCGATGTCGAACTTATCAATGCGGAAGAAATCACCGATGCTGAAGGAAATGTAGACAGAAGTGAAAATACAGTTTTTCGGGGTCAGTGGTTAATTTGCGACTTTGGAAAAGAGCTTTCCGGTGAGGTACATATCTCCGGTAAATCAAAAAAATCCTACGGGGTATCCATCAGCGGCAATGTCAAGATGGAAAATGAACGGTTCAACAGGCAATTTTTTGTCAACGCCCAGAATCCGCAGGAGGCATACTACATCCTTACGCCTCACATGATGGAATATATCCTCACCATGTCTGAAAAAAGCGGCGGAACGGTCTATATGAGCTTTTTGCGCGGCGGCAAGCTGCATATCGCTGTCCAGACCGGACGCGACTTCTTTGAGCTGGGCGGCGGCAAGGTAAATATTGAGTCATTGCGGAACAAGTTTCTGGGAGAATTACATTGGTTTACAAGTATCATTGATGAACTCCAGTTAGCAGATACCCTTTACAAGAAGGAGGCTTCTATATGACGCTGGGTGCTGCTGTGTTACTTTTTCTGATTGTTCTTATAGGTATCGCAGCTGTATCTGTTTATATGCGAAACAAAAAGACTCTACGCATTTTTTGCATGATACTGCTGTCTTTTACAGCATTGTTTCTTGCCTGCTACATCGGATTAACTATTATTTTTGTAGATGCAGTACGAAGCAAACCGCCAATACCATAAAGTTATTATACAAGGGAATTTGTTGACCAAGAGAATTTGTAAACGCTATTTTTCTCCCCAAAACATACAAAATACAGCTTGCCTATTTGGATGCTCATTCCAAGAGCAGCGAAGATAAAGTTGCAAAAACCGAAAAATGAACGCCTACTTTCAGAAAAGCAGTACATATTTTGAAGAATTGAGTCTGATAACTCAGAAAAAGACCGACGCACAAGCGACGACCTTTTTCTGATAGGTAAATATTTGCACGGAATTTACCTGTTAGCAGATTACCACACACTATTTGGAAGTTTCATTTACGCTGATATGGCTGGCAAGCATTTGCTCCACCATACAATCTATGGTTTTCAGCAGGAATTTTCGCTCGTCCTCTGTGCAGGCCGCGAACTTGCATAGTAGCTGTTTTGTTTGCTGTTCAACCTCCGGCATATCAGGGTAAAACAAAACATCAGCGGATAAGCCCAGCCGGTAGATCACATCGGCAAGGACTTCGACCGAAGCATTGACCCGCCCTTTTTCTATGTTTTGGATATGTCGAAGCCCCCTGCCTGTCTGATTGGCAAGCTGCTGCTGTGTCAAATGTTCTTCGTATCGCTTGGCGCTTACAATTTCTCCTATATGTTGCAGGATGTCTTTACGCACTTTTCATCACCTCAGCTATATTCTATCGTGCGTAAGGATTCCTATAAATTCCCCAATAGAACGTGTGAATATGTGCTTATCATGCGTCTAAAAATTAAATATTCCTGCCCTGCTTGTGGGCCAATAAAAAAAACGGCTTTTCACAAGTAGGGCTTACTTCTTTTGCCATCTGTGTCTGTCCGTGGAAAGGAACAGGTCATGGATGGCTCTATTTTTAGGTACACAGCAGGAATACCGTTAAAAAAAGCACAGCACAGTCCGTACCTCCCCACATTCATTTAGACGCATTATCAAGCGTTTTCAAATCCACCAATCATACATCGAATATCTATGCGCGGAAAAACGCCAGACAGTCATTGCGGCTGCCTGGCGTTTTTTATATGCGCTTCTGCCCCTTCCGGCAAGTGCGCGCCCCGCCGTTTCTCCGAAAATCTGGACTCTATTTTCAAATTTTCGGAGGCGGCAAAATGCGTAATCAAGCGGCAAAATTTCTTGAAACTTTTTTTGTAAAGGGCAAGGTTCGTCTGCCCTTTACCCGATACCATTTGTTTCAGAGAGCAACGGGAAGGGGGTGAACACATGAATTATACAGAACGCCGGGAAGCGATTTTGGAAGTGCTGTGCATCAGACGGCACGATACATACCGCAATCTGGCATTTGAATTTCAGGTTTCGAGAGAAACCATCCGGCAGGACATTGCCGTTCTCATGTGTTCCTACCCCATCGAAACGATGCGCGGACGGTATGGCGGCGGCGTCAAGGTTGCGGACGGATTTTATCTTTACCGCAGGAAGCTGACGGCGCGGCAGGCTGCGCTGCTCGTGAAACTGAGCGCACAGCTTACAGGGGACGACCTCGCCACGCTGGACAGCATCCTCCGCCAGTTTGCTCCCTAAAAAGCGAATCCTTGCTCTTTGAAAAACAACAGGACAAGCTCCTGTTCATAGTCAGTATGTAAGTGATTATATCCTGCATCAGCCACTGCGCGCCAAGACTGCCTGCGGTCAGGAATAACGAAAGGGGGTGAAGCCTCTGTTCCTGCCCGTCAAACCGATCACATCAAAGGCACGAGCGATACCGGCATGGCTGTCCGGCGCGTGGCAGCGCCGCAGACGCGGGATGCGCCGCAAGCGCCCGTATCGCAGGGTAAAAGGGAGGCGCTGGGGGATTGGTATGGGCAGCTTCGTCAACTGCCGCCGCCGTCTGCTGGTATCGCGCCGGTGTGCTTCACCGGGCTTACATACTCCCGTGCCGGGGGTGAGCAGTAAGGCGGTCATGCCGCCTGATAATACGGCACAGATTATTGAGAAAGGCATGAAACAGGAACCCGCGCCGGTCGTATTTCCTCACAGAACGAGGGCGCAAAACAGACCGGCGCGGGCTTTCTCTTTCCTGCGGGATGCAAGACCTTACGCCGCCGCTTTTTCGGCGGCGCAACGTGTTTCATCCGGCAGGAGCAAAACAAATAAAGCGAAAGGGGTGATGAAAAATGCAGGTAAGCATTGACCGGATTCAAGTCAATTCGGGGCGGCGGGAAGCCCAGCCGGACGCTGTGCGTGAATTGGCGGACAGCATTTCGGCGGTGGGGCTGTTAAACCCCATCACGGTTGACCGCGACCATACCCTGATCGCAGGGCTGCACCGACTGGAAGCGGCAAAGCTGCTTGGTTGGACGGAAATTGAGTGCAATGTCAGCAGCTTGGAGGGCTTGCAGGCGGAACTGGCAGAAATCGACGAGAACTTTGTCCGCACGGATTTGGAGGTCATGGAGTTTGGAAAGCTGCTTCTGCGGCGCAAGGAAATCTATGAAATCCTCCATCCGCAGGCGAAAAACGGCGGCGACCGAAGAAGTGAGAAAATCAGAGCGCGCGGGGCGCGTTCTGATTGCGAGAAGTCCTTTGTGCGTGATACGGCGGACAAGCTGGGCATTTCTCCCCGTTCCGTGGAGGAAAAAATCCAGATTGCCAGAGATTTAACGCCGGAAGCGCAGGAGATCATTTCGGACACAGATCGCAAAATCAAGAAAAAGGACTTGCTGAAGCTATCCCGCATGGAGCCGGAACAGCAGGAGCAGGCCGCCGCGCAGTTGGCGGCGGGGGAAATCAGGACGGTTGATGAATTTCAACAGATGGAATCGCCCCAACAGTCCAAACCAGCGCAAGAGTTGGAACAGGATACAGAGCCAGTTGTGACATTACCCGCGCCGCCCGTCGTTCCCTATACGCTGGGCGGCAAGCACTATGACACGCTGGAGGAATCCATAGCTGATCTGAAAAATCCTGATAAGGATTGCAGCTACACGCCGGATACCCTTCTGGCGGACATCGACGGCTTTGTGCAGACCTTTCACAAGGGCTTCGCGTGGTATCACGATCCGTTCTGTACCATTGTATTCCCCCATATCTCCAAGGTGCAGTTTGAGTTTGTACGGCAACGGTTTGAAAGCATTTCTTCCGCAATGGCGGACTTATTAAATCAAATGGAAAGGACTATAAAAACATGAGCAATCGAAAAAAACGGCGTCCGCCCAACGCGGAACGCGCAGATCAACAATCCCTCTTAACGGAAATCCAGTACAGTAATCCCGGCGTCCCCCGCGACCTGTCCAGCAATCAGCTTACCTCCGGCCTGCCCTATCAGCGGCCAGTGGAGCCGGAGGACGTTGACCGGCTGATCGCCAAGTGGGACGACCGGCTGCTGACCCCTTTGGTGGTCAGCTTCCGCGATGGCAAGTTTAATGTGGTGGACGGCCAGCACCGGATCGCTGCCATGCGGAAGATGGCAGACGGCGGCAATGTCACCGTTCCCTGTCTGATTTATACCGGCTTAACCTACGAGCAGGAGGCGGAGCTGTATTTCAAGCTGGATCAGTCCAAGGGGCGGCTGCGGCTCTCCCACGCCACAAAAGCCCTGCTGGAGTCCGGCACGGACGCCGAGGTGCTGGAAATCAAGCGGCTGGTGGAAGCGGCGGGCTTTGTGTGGGTGCTGGATAAAAAGAGCGGCGACGCCTATGAAATCCTCTCCACCCGCGCTATCATCAACGCCTACCGGCTGCTGGGCGGCGCGGCTTTTTCCCGCCTGCTGGTACTGCTGGACGGTACATGGCACGGCGCGTCCATTTCGCTTCGCGCGTCTATGCTCTCCGGCATGGCGCTGTTTCTGAAAACCTATGAAACCGAAGTGAATGACCGCGTTTTCATCAAGCGGCTGTCTGCCGTTGACCCGGAGGAAATCATCCGGCGCGGCAAGATGGACTTTTCCACCAACAAAGCCGCCCTGCGGTTCGCCCGCGTCATTTTGGAAAAGTATAACACCCAGCAGCGCGGCGGGCACAAGCTGCCCTACCGCTTTAAGGGATAATGGAAAATCGTACATAGAGCCGTGGATTGGAATGGTCTGCGGCTCTTTTTATTGCAAGGGAGGTCTGTATGGATACGATACTGAAAGAACCGAAGGTTCATGTTACAGAACCGTCCGAACAGGGCTATGAACTTACCATCGGGCGCGACACCATTCGTGTGGTCAGCGTTTTCAACGGCACGAAAACCGCCAGCGAAGCTATTCACGAAGCCGCCGTAAAGAAAATTCTTTACGATACCAACAGTTAGAAATTAGCAAAAAATCATTATCGGAAGCAGCAGGCTGTCAGCTTGACTTTACCGCTTTAAAGTGTTACAATACAGTTGACAGACGAGCATAAACCCTGTTGTTTCTCGAACTGATAAGGAGGCAGTTTTATGAGAGAACAACAGAGTTACAGAGCAGCTATCTATTGCCGGCTTTCTTCCGAAGATGGAGCCGATCACGAATCCATGAGCATTGGGAACCAGCGGGCATTGCTGACCGAGTATGTGCAAAAGCAAGGCTGGGAGGTTGTCGATACCTATATCGACGATGGATTCTCAGGTACAAATTTCGACAGACCCGGATTTCAGCGGATGATTGCCGACATTGAAAAAGGGCGTATCAATCTGGTCATCACCAAAGACCTTTCCCGTCTTGGCCGCAACTACATCATGTGCGGACAGTACACGGAGATCTACTTCCCGGAACGTCATGTGCGCTATATCGCCTTAAACGATGGCGTTGATACCCTGAACCAGACCAGCAGCATGGATATTACGCCGTTCAAGCACATCCTAAACGATATGTACGCCAAAGATATTTCCACCAAAATCAAGTCCACGCTTCATGCAAAGGCCAGACGCGGCGAATATCTGGGCGCACTCGACCCCTACGGCTACCTGAGAAGCCCGGAGGATAAGCACAAGCTGATCATTAACGAGGAAACCGCGCCGATTGTCCGGCGGATGTTTGAAATGTGTGCGGCGGGGATCGGGCCGAGAAGCATCGCTTCCACGCTGAACAAAGAGGGCGTCTTATCCCCTACGGAGTACACCCGCTTCCGCAAGCACAACCCTGAACGGGACGGCGAGTTTGAACGCAAAAGTTTCTGGACAAGGACGTATGTGCATTTCATGCTGCAAAATGAAATGTATGTGGGAAGTATGGTGCAGGGCAGACAGCACACTCCTTCTTATCGCAGTAAAAAGCGAGAACCGATTCCTAAAGAAGATTGGGTGGTCGTTCCTGATATGCACGAGCCTATCGTTTCCCGCGAACTGTTCGAGGAAGCACAGAAACGGCTGGCAGCGCGGAAAAAGACTATCAAGGCAAGGGAAGAACCGGCGTTATTCGCAGGACTGTTTTATTGCGAAGCCTGCGGAACCTCCATGAAGCTGGGTGTCAGCCAGCAGAAATATTTTTACTATATGTGCGGCCGCAGTCAAGCGATTGGTATAGAAGCCTGTTCCAGCCACTACATTAACCGCGACACGCTTTATCAGGTGGTTCAGGAGGACATTCAGCGCAATGCCAAGCTGTTCAGCGAGGACGCCGAGAAAGCCGCGCAGAAGCTGATGGAACTTAAATGCGCCGACCAGCAAAAGCAGGTCACAGCGATGAAGCGCGACCTTGTATCGGCAAAGAAGCGGCTGGCCGATCTTGATGTGAAGCTGAAACGCACTTATGAGGACAACATGAGCGGCAAACTGCCAGACCACATCTTCACGATGTTTATTGCGTATTATGATACGGAACGGGCAACACTGAAGTCAAACATCGCGGAGATGGAAAAGACACTGGAAAAGGTGCGGGATACGAAAGCCGATATTGAACGCTTCGCCGCCCTTATTCAAAAGTACACCAGCTTTGAAAAACTTGACCGCTTCATGCTGCACGAGTTGATTGACCGGATTACGATTTACGAAACGCCGGGTATGGGGCGTTACCGCAAGGGCAAGGAAAAACGCATCACCATCTATTACAAATTTGTCGGCGCTATTCAATAAAACAAAAACGGCACCTACGATGGGTGCCGAAAAATTCAATTTGCTCTACGTCTATTTGTATGTTCATCATCCTGACGCAAGCGGGAGGACGGCTTTTCCCGTTCCTCGTCCTGCCGGAATTTCCCGCCGCCCGCTGGCTTCGGGCCAACTTGGCCCGAGGTGGGCTCCCCGGCCTGACGGGTCACTTCTTCTTCGGTAAAATGGAGCCGCCCACGCTTGACCCGCTTTCCGGGCGGTCTGTTCTTTTCGTTTTTCGGGCCAACTTGGCCCGAAGCAACCTTACTCATTCTGCGCCTCCTTTTCCTCCGGGCGAGTAGTCATAATGGAGTAGAGCTTGGTATTCTTCGGGAAACGGTCAACAAACGGAATGGTCACATTTCCGAAGAACAACAGCCCCTCGCCGGGATTGGAGTGGGTCACATAGGAAAGCTGGTGCGGGCTGATACCCAACTGTTTGGCAAGTATCTGCCTGTCTCCCTGCGCCTGTGACAGAAGCACCATAAAGTCGGAGTTTTCAAAGATGTTCTCAATCTGCCGGCTGGCAAGGAGGTCTTTCACATTCTGCGTCAGGGCGCTCGGGACGCAGCCCTTTTTACGGAGCATTTTCCAGATGGTGACAAAGTAGCTGGAAGTCAGCTCGTCCTGCAACAGCACATGGAACTCGTCATAGTAGCACCATGTAGCGATACCACGGGCGAAGTTGTGGGACACCTGACTGTTCATCAGGTCGTTGATGATGTGCATGGCAATCGTTCGGAGGCCCGCCCCCAGCTTCTTCAAGTCGAAGCACACTACACGGGCATTCCTGTAATCCACATTGGTCTTGTGGTTGAAGATGTTGAGGGAGCCGGACACATAGATCTCAAGGGCTGTTGCCAGCCGCTTTGCCTCGGGCTCGGTCTGCTGGCACAGAAGGTCATACAGATTTTGAAGCGTCGGCATAGGGGTATTGTCCGGGTCATTGAGAAAATCCCGGTACACCATGCGGGCGCAGCGGTCAATGATGGTGCGCTCCACGGGCTGTAAGCCGTCTTTGCCGCCCACAATCAGCTCCATAAGGGAAAGGATAAAATCGCATTTCAGACTGATGGGCGAAACCTCGTCATCAATGCTTACATCCAAATCCATCGGATTGATATGGTGCGGGCTGTTGGGGGCGATCTCCACCACAAGGCCGTCCTGTCCGAACTGGCGCACCAGCGGCGAATATTCGCCCATCGGGTCAAGAATGATAATGCGGTCATTGGTGGCAAGGAACACATTGACAAGCTCCCTCTTTCCGGCGAAACTCTTGCCCGCTCCCGGTACGCCGAGGTACAGGCCGTTGGGATTTTTCAGCTTCTTGCGGTTCGCCATGATGACATTGTGGGAAAGGGCGTTCAGGCCGTAATAGATGGCCTCGCCGTCCATGCGGAGCTCCTGCGTCATAAACGGAACGAAGATGGCCGTGGAACTGGTTGTCATGCCCCGCTGTATCTCAATGCCGTTGTAGCCGAGGGGCAGGCTGGACATAAGGCCCTGTTCCTGCTGAAAGTCCAGCCGCTTCAAAATGCAGTTGTATTTCTGCATGATACCCGACACCGTGAACAGGTCGTTGTCCAGCTCCCGGCGGGTGGCGGCGGTGTTCACCACAAGGAAGGTCAGGAGGAACATTCGCTCGTTGCGGCTCTGCAAGTCGTTCAACAGGTTCTTGGCGTCCTGACTAAATGTAACAAGGTCGGGTGGAAGTATGTCCATATCGTAGCCGCTTCGGACGGCCTTTTTCTGTTCCTCCACCTTCATCTTGTCAATGTCGCTGACCTTGCCCTTGATGGTTTTGATGGCCTTGGCCTGATCGACAGTCTGAATGTGCATGGTGATGGTCATTTCAGCGTCCACCTCCAACAGCTCCGCAAGGAGCTTGTCGGAAAGCTCGGAGGCCATGATCTGCATATAGGACGCCGCTCCCCATGTGGAGCCCATGCGGAACAGGCGGCTTTGCCGGAAGTCAAAGCTGGTTGGGGCGATAAAGTCCTTTGTCCCCAGCCCGGTTTTCGGTATCATATCCCATGTGAAGCGGAAGGGCTCGGTGCCGCCGGGGTGGAGCTGGCCGTGCAAAATCTCCAGGCGTTCCAGCCCATTGAGGGAGCGGGACTGTACCCCCAGCTTTTTGAAATTGCCCATTATGTCGGCCTCCACACGCTCCAAGCGGGGCTTGGCAATCGCAAGGCTGTCCGCCGATACGCCAAAGGTCAGCAGCTTGGTTCTCACAATGCCGTTGTTGCTCTTAGCAATCTGGCCCTCCAGCATTTCCACATACTCGCTCCGCATTTCGCTGTACTCGTCATCCTTCATGGGGATATTGATTTTGTACTTGCTTTCCGGGCGGCTCCTGTGGTTGATGAAGGAGAGCTGGAACGGAAGGGAGCTGTCAAAGGAATTGAGGAACGCACAGTAGCCGTCAAAAATGGCGCTCTGGTCATCGGCCTGCGCCAACTGGTAGTTGATGTCCTCGTATTCAAGGCTCTTGGTGAAGAGCTTATCGTTTACCCGGCAGATACCATCCTTGAAAAGCTCCCGGTAGGGTATGGTCTGCTGGGCGGTCTGCGGCCCGGCCTTTTTCGGCTTGGCCTGTTTTGTGGGCTTGCGGTCAGGACGCTTTCTTTCTGCGCCCGACCGCTTTGCCCCTTTGGTGGTCTGCAATCGGCTTTTCCTCCTTTCGGTTCAAAAAAGCATAGAAATTATCGGTCTTGTAGGGCCTGACCCGTGGCAGCAAAAACTTGGTTCGGATAATGTTGCGGAGCACTTTCTCAAAGGGAAGGCCGTCCTTCTCAAACATGGCGAACAGAAAACACGGCATCATCAGGCCGATCATCAGGAACAGGGCCGTGCTGTTCCCGATATGGGAGCGGGTGAACAGGTAAAACGGGATACCGATACCGCCCGCTATGGAAAAACAAATAAGCTGGCGCTTCGTCAGGTTGAAGGCCAGCTTGGTCTTGATACGGCTCAAATCGTTGGGTACTGGCACATAGGCCAATGAGATCACCTCCTCACAGCTTCGGGCCAACTTGGCCCGAGGTCATCGTTCTGTCTGGCGGGCCGGGGCCTCCTTCCGGGCAGCCTGCGCCGCTTCAAGGCCGGACTGCCTTGCCCGCCAATACTCGGGGTTGTACCGCCTGATGGAGAGGTTGATATTTTCCTCAAAGGCGGCTTTGTCCTTGATACGCTCGGGTATCTGCCAGAGTTTCTTGTCCAAAAGCTCCCGCAGCACCACATCCTCCTGCGTATCTTCCTCAAAGCAGAGGTAGCCGCCCCGCTTGAAGCCGCACCGTTTGGCCGCTGGCGAGAGGAACGCCGCCACCTCATTTGAAACCATCGTCCCGCCGTGGCTGGCGGTACTCACAAGGAACACACCGGGGCAAAGCAGGTCACAGGTCTGCACCTTGCCCCACGGGGATTTACTCGGCCCCTGATACATCATCGTTCCGCCCCTTTTGCGGGCTTCTCCTTCGGGAGCCGGGCAGCTTTTTCTTTGGACGCTTCTTTGGCCCCGGCCTCCAACTGGTCTTTGATGGAGGGCCGCTCCTGTGCTGCGGCCACCGCCTGCAAGCGTCCGATCTCCGCCGAGTAGGCCGTCAGGATCGCCCCGTGGAGCTGTTTTCTGAACTCCCCGGTGATGGGCTTGGCCGTGTCCCGGTAGCCCGTTTTGCTGGACTTGTCCGGCTTGCTGGGCATACCCACATACAGGCCCTTGTCCGTTTGCAGGATTTTGAAATCCTCCACCACAAAGCAGTCGTTGAATTTTACATTGGCAAAGCCCAGCAGGTTGCCCTTGGGCTCGATGGCCCGGACACTCACATCCAGCTTCATCGGCGGGGACTCCTGAACCGGGCTCTTGTTATCCTGTTCCGTCATTTTTGTTTCCTCCTTTCCATCCTCGGGCCAACTTGGCCCGAAGTGGCTTAATGCGCTCCAAAGATGGATTTAGACAGGCTCCCGGTCTTGAACAGCACGAAGCACAAAAGAACCGTGTACCCCACGCAAGTCCAGATGGCGTTCATCATATCGCCGTCCGTGGCGATACTCTGCACCAGCACGGCGTAGATCGCCACGCACACCATAATGAGCATCCCTTGGAAACCGACAGCGAACAGGGACTTGAAATAGTTGTGGCCCATGTGGCCGACCTCCCGGTTCACGCTGGTGGCAAAGGGAATGGGGGCAAGGCTCGTCATTAGGTAAATCTCAATCATACGCCCGTAGACGATGACAAAAATCACGATGTTTAAGGCCGTCATGGTGAACTGCACGAAGAGGGATTGCAGGAAGATACCAAGGAGCGGCCCCAGCTCCATCGCTTCAAGCTGGGTCTGCATATCGTTCAGAACATCCGGCGTGACGGCGGTGGAACCTTGTATCAGGCCCGCCGATTGCTGAATGACCTGCTGGGACACATCGAACACCGCCATAACGATGTTGAAGGTGTTGGACAGTATCATCACCGCAACGAAGGTCTTAAAAATCCACTTGAAGAAGATCCATGTGTCGAAGTTGTGTAGATTGTTGTGGTCTATCAGCATTTGAATGAGCTCATAGGTCATCACGAAGGTAAGCACCAGCCCGGCGATAGGCAGGATGACCGTTTCGGAGAGCTGCCGTATCATGGAAAAGACCCCGGCGTTCCATGCCGCCGGGGTCGTCCCTACCTGCGCCGCAATCTCTCCGACTTGCTCATTCACATTGGTAAAAAGCCCGCCGAGGTTTCCCATGATACCCTCGACCAACAGCCCTTTGAGCCATTCCGTGATAGCGTCGAAGATACTTTGCATAGCTTACTCCTTTGGGAAGATTAGAACAGGTTTGCCAGCAGAGGGATCAGGTTCATGCCCAGCAGGACGATACCGCCGCCAGCCATGAGCTGCTTCATGCCCTGGCTCTTGCTTGCAGGGTTGTCGGCGCCGTAACCTTCCAACAGGTTGACGATACCCCACGCACCGAGGCCGCAGCCGATAGCCATAACCAGAACCTTCAGAGTGTCAACAGCAGAAGCGAAAAATTCCATAAGTTTATTTTCCCAAATCGCTTTATCGCCGTTTTTTTGTTCATAATTGCTTTTCAGACAAAACCCAAAAGAAAAAGAGCCAGGAATTTTGTTCATTTCCTAAGCTCTTTTCGGCTGCGATTTGGGATCT